>SXGT01258339.1_pt1 | contig 13144 bp, 11 predicted proteins | sample 3176221 | NCBI WGS metagenome assembly SXGT01 (sample SAMN11356862, study PRJNA531348) | freshwater metagenome | isolation source: freshwater sample F1-120 | place: China: Fuxian Lake, Yuxi | collected 2017-12-25
AATTTGATCGGGGTTCGGCGTCGGAACGATGAAGGCCTCACCACCGGTCTGCGTGATTTTCAATCCCCCGTTGGCGAGCCAGGCCCGACAGGCCACATCCTGAGTGTTGCCAAGTTGTGGGGTCGCGATGGTTTTACCACGAAAATCTGCCGGCTGTTTGAGGCCAGAATCAGGCTGCACCACCAATGCGGCTCCACCAGCCGCCGCACCAGCAAGAATCCTGATCTCCTCGCCCCCGGATTTACCATACGCATTCAGTGCTGGATTGGGCCCCACATACGTCAGATCAATCGTACCAGCCAAGATGGCTTCAATCGCACTGGGCCCGGCATTGTAGCTGTACCATTCGATCTTTACATCTTTACCCAGCCGCTTCTCGAACCACCCCTGTCCTGTCCGCGTGAGATAATGCGCGACCAGACCTTGCACGTGGGTAATGTTTGGGAAATGGCCAACGCGAATCGTCTCCTCTGCCAAGGCTGGAGCTATGCCGATGAGAAGGACGCTGACTCCCACAAGGAATGTAGGCGCTTTCATTTTCTTCCTGACCTCCGACATGAAGTCTATATTTTCAAAGACTCGCCATACTATACTATTCCCATCATGATTGTACATATCTATTTATATTTTTATACTCCAGTTTTTAATCATACTTATGCTTGCATACGCACCTATACTTGACGTCTGTCAATTATTATTGCTACAAGGAAATATGAAGCTCACCGAACGCAACCCAGAAAAGCCTGCGCAATTTTCCAATCGCCTCAAGGCCATTCGTACGGAACGCGGCCATTCCCAGAGTAATCTTGCCGCTCGAACCGGCATGACTCGGCAAGCCATATCGGCCATTGAATCAAATCTGTACTTGCCATCGACCGCTGTTGCCCTCCAACTGGCCTCAGCGCTCGAATGCCACGTGGAGGACCTCTTCAGCCTCGCTCCGGCAGAAGACCTGATTGAAGGCATCCTCGTCGGCCATCTTTTTCACGCTGAACCGGGAAATCGACCGAATCGGGTCAAAGTCTCAACCGTTGGAAAGCGGACGGTCGTACGGCCAGTCACCGACTTGGGTGAGCAACTCTCCTTCGCCATCCCTGCTGACGGCTATGTCACCGAGAGAGACGGCAAGCTGTCCGGCAGCACAGTACAGGTCAAACTCTCACGCGATCGGGACGAGATCGAACAGGACATTTCAGTGGCCGGCTGTGACCCGGCAATTTTTTTAGTCGGAGAACATTTGCGACGCCATAAAGACCGCACCTCCGTTATCGGTTGGATGATGGGCAGCATGGCGGCGCTCCAAGCCCTGCAAAGAGGCGAAGTGCATGTTGCCGGCGTCCATCTCTTTGATCCGACCACAGGCGAGTCAAATCTCCCTTTTCTTAAGCGCGCGCTAAAAGGATCCGGATACGACGTCGTGACCTTCGCGACCTGGGAGGAGGGCTTTCTCGTGCGATCCGGCAATCCAAAGTCCATTCGCACCGCCGCGGATCTTGCCGAACCTCTCGTCACCCTCGTCAATAGAGAAGAGGGTTCAGGGGCACGGCTGCTGCTCGATCAACGATTGCACGCAGCAGGAGTCCAACCGAAACAGGTTCACGGGTATGACCGGATCGTATCGTCACACTTCGACGTGGCAAGGACCATTGCCGATCGCCACGCGGACGTTGGGATCGGAATTCGGTCCGCTGCGCAGCAGTTCAACTTGGATTTCATACCGCTACAAGCAGCACGCTATGACCTGGTCGTGCCTAAAGCCTATCTGAAGTCCCATCCGACATTAGCCCATTTGTTCGAGACCCTCGCCAGCCTGCCATTTCGGAATGAGATTGAGGCGCTGGGCGGCTATGACACTAGCGAAACAGGAAAATCCCATGCACTGCGTGTAGGCTGACAACCACACCAACACCGACCTGGTTCACGAATTGCGGCTGCCGATAGCAGGAAGATCTATGACCGCGCGCAGTTGGTGCTGCGCCTTCTTGAGCAGCCTGCTCGTTGCTCTCGGCGCGGGCTCGGCCAAGGCTGTCGAGTATGGCGAACTGGTGGAGAAAAACGGAACGTTGGTGTTTCAAAGCACGGAAGACCCGGTATTCAAACTCATGCGCGACAAGAAGCTGATCACGAATGAGGCCTATTTCAACGCCTCGGCGCAAACTGGGAAAAACTGGATCGAACCAGCCGATGCCGCACTCAATCAACGGCGTGAACTTGAGTGGAATCGTTACCTGAAAACCGGGCTTCATTTTCCCAACTGGATCGATCTCGGCCTCGAACAGCGAACCCGTTTTGAATCGGTGGACCATCCCTGGCGGGCGAATCAAGCGATCGGAAACGGACAGACGGACGACCAAATTGCGATGCGGTCGCGCATCCGAGTTGGATTAGGCGGCGACAGGCCCTTTCGATTCCTGTTCGAGGGTCAGGACTCGCGCGCTTTTTTAAATGGAGCGCGCGGCGATTTCCAGGACGCGACCACGGTTAATGAATTCGATGTCTTACAGCTCCTCGGCTCCTTCACCGTACACAATGTCTTGGGAAGCGGGCTCCGCACCGATGTCCACTTTGGCCGTATGACGATGGACTTCGGTCGGCGCCGTTTGATCGCGCGCAATGACTTCCGGAACACCTCCAACGCCTTTGATGGGTTTCACTGGCAAATCTGGCAAGACAAGACCTGGAGAGTCCGAGCGTTTGCGACGCAACCGGTTGTGCGTGACGAGGTGCGACTCGATCAGCAATATCACAACCAATTCTTTTGGGGTGCCTATCTAGAGAGCAAACATTTCCCCTGGTTCCAGGTGGACGCCTATTATTTCGGCCTGAACGATCAACGCCTCCCGAACGGGACCACGCATCGTACCTATTCAACCGCCGGCGGCCGCCTGTATAAAGACCCCACAGCGGGGGAACCGGATTATGAAATAGAGACCACGTGGCAAATAGGCCATCGTGGCGTTACCGATCACTTTGCTCATTTTCAGCATCTCGATCTCGGCTATACGTTTAATCTGCCGTGGACTCCAAGACTGGTCTCCCACTTTGACTATGCCAGCGGCGATCGCCAACCAGGCGACAGCCAAGACAATGGATTCGATACGTTGTTCGGCGCTCGGCGATGGGAGTATGGCCCCACTGGCATCTTCCTTCCATTTTTTCGAACGAACCTCCTGTCGCCCGGTTGGCGGCTGATCGTCACACCAACGCCAAACTTGATTGTGCAAGTCAAGCATCGTGTCTGGCACCTCGCGCAGAGCAAGGACTTCTTCGGCGGTTCCGTCAATTCTGGTTTGCGGGATACCACCGGGAACGCCGGGACTTCATTGGGGCACGATGTGGAGCTTCGCGCCCAATATGCGCTGAGCGCCAACCTGGATTTCGATATCGGATATGTCCATTGGTTTAAGGGCTCCTATTTCGACAGCCCCGCCATCCTGACCCAATTGCCGGCTGGCGGAAACAAGGATAGCGATTATTTCTATGCCCAGGTGAGAGTCCGAATCTAGAAAGGATTGGCCATGAAACAAGGGGTTCTTGCATCGTGCTTGTTGGGCATCGTGAGTACGATGGCGACTCCGGTCTTCGCCGAGCAAGTCTTGGTGGCCGTCGCGGCCAATTTCGTTCTACCGTTCCGTGAAATCGCGAGTGAATTCGAAACCGCCACTGGTCACACCATCCGGGTCGCCACCGGTTCCTCCGGGAATTTCTATTCACAAATCAAAAACGGCGCGCCGTTCGATGTGTTTTTCTCCGCAGATATGGAACGCCCCAAGCTGTTGGAGGACGGGGGGGTTGGAGTCAAGGATTCCCGCTTGACCTATGCGCTAGGCCGTCTCGTGCTCTGGAGTCCGAGCGCCGACCTGATAAAGGGAGAAGAGACGTTACGCTCAAAAAAATTCAAGCGCCTGGCGATCGCGAACCCCAAGACTGCGCCGTACGGCGTCGCAGCGATGCAGGTCATGCAAAAGCTGGAACTCTGGGAAAGCCTACAACCAAAAATTGTCATGGGAGAAAGCCTTGGACAGACGATGGGGTTTATTGAATCCGGCAATGCCCAGTTGGGGTTCGTTGCTTTATCACAGGTTCTTGACCAGAAAATCACGGGGCAGGGCAGTCGCTGGGATATCCCCCATACCCTGCATGAACCGATTAAACAGGACATGATCTTATTGACAAAGGGCAAGGACAACGCGGCGGCAAAAGCACTCATGGAGTTCATGAGTGGTCCGCAAGCGAAGACGATCATCACACGCTATGGCTATGAGCTGAAGTAGGAAGTACCTATGGAAGTCTTGACAGACCTGGATCTGAGCGCACTGTGGGTCACCCTGCGACTGGCCACATCGACGGTGATCGTGCTGCTCATCGTAGGGACGCCGCTCGCCTGGTGGCTGGCCCATACCCGCTCTCCGTTTAGGCCGGTCGTAGAAGCGATGGTTGCGCTGCCAATCGTGCTGCCTCCCACAGTCCTTGGGTTCTACATCCTCATCACGCTCGGCCCCTATGGGCCGCTCGGCCAGTTGGCACATGTCAATTTGGCATTCACCTTCACCGGACTCGTCATCGCCTCGGTCTTTTATTCCATGCCGTTTGTGATACAGCCACTTCAAGGCGCATTTGAAGCCGTCGGCAAGGCTCCACTGGAAGCGGCCTGGTCGCTGCGCGCCTCCAAGCTGGATGCCTTTCTGACAGTGCTATCCCCGATGGCGTTGCGAGGCTACATCAGCGCGATCGTGCTCGGATTCGCCCATACCGTTGGGGAATTTGGCGTGGTCCTCATGGTCGGGGGCTCGATACCTGGACAGACACGTGTGCTGTCCACGACGATCTTCGAACACGTTGAAGTCATGGAATACGGCCACGCGCATACGATATCGGCAGCCATGCTGATATTTTCGTTTCTGGTCTTGCTGGCGGTGTACATTGCAAACCGCCGATTCCCCATACAGGTATCATGAACCGTTTGATTGCGCGGTTTGGCCTCCACTATCCGAGCTTCCACTTCAATGTCGATCTGGATATGCCGGCATCGGGCATCACCGTGCTCTTCGGACCATCCGGCTCTGGAAAAACGACGTTGTTGCGATGCCTGGCCGGACTGGAGCGGGCCTCCAGCGGATTCATGCAGTTCGGCGACGACCTGTGGCAAGACGAGAGGAGAAGCCTGTGCCAGCCGCTCCACGACAGACCGATCGGATACGTATTCCAGGAACCTCGACTCTTTCCCCACTACAATGTCCGCTCGAATCTTCTGTATGGCTACAACCGCATTCGCTCGGAGGAGCGGCGGATTGAGGTCGAACAGGTTGTTAACATTCTGGACATCGGGCATTTGCTTGAACGCCCTGTTCATCACCTCTCCGGCGGTGAGCAACAACGCATCGCGATCGGCCGGGCACTCCTGACAAGCCCCAGACTGCTCTTGATGGATGAACCGCTGGCCTCCCTCGATATTCAGCGCAAGCAGGAACTCCTTCCGTTCATTCGTCGATTGCATGAGAAACTGGCTATCCCGGTGATCTACGTCAGCCATGCCATCAGCGAAATCCTCCAACTGGCCGACCGGGTTGTCCTGCTACAAGCAGGCATGGTCGCAGGAGTCGGCGGGTTGAATGACCTCCTGACGTCGCTGAAGTTTCGAGGGAGTTTTGGGTCGCCTCGTGTCGGCGCCGTCTTAGACGCTCATGTGGCAGGACATGACCCGCAATATGGCCTCACACAGCTCGCATTCAAAGAACACACTCTCTTTGTGCCGCTTCGGCCTGTCGATGTCGGACGGCCCGTGCGTGTCCATATTCTTTCGAGCGACGTCAGCCTGGTCATAGGCCAAATCAATTCACCGACCAGCGTACTGAACCTATTAGAAGCCACGGTCACGGAGATCCGTGAAATCGATCCATCGTCAGTAGATGTGTTGTTGGATATCGGAGCGCCTCTCGTTGCCAGCATCACCAGAAAATCGCTGGTGAACCTCGGTATACAACCTGGGCATCGCGTCTGTGCCCAGATCAAAACTGTGGCGCTCAATGAAGAACTGATGGAGTAGCCTGATCTACGATCGCCATAGACCGCTCTCCACAATTTCTGTGGATATCTCTGTGCATAACTATCGTTATCACGCGTGAGTGGCTGAAACCACCACATCACTCACCTTTTTGCCTAGTTTTTAGTCATAGAGACGCATCACGCATTCTCCACAATATATTGGGCCTTCTGAACTCATTGAAGGCAAATACCTACAAGATTGAATTAGGACCATGTTTCAGCGGAGTTTATCGTGTAACAGATTTGAAATCACGCTCCAGCACTGCAAGTTATGCACAGCATGCGAGCCTATTTCTCAAAAAACGCCTAAAATCAGCTTGACATGAGAGGTTTCATCGTGTAACCAATGGTTACACGATGAAACCGCACGATCTGAAGCACATTCGAGAAGGATTAGGACTCACGCAACAGCAACTCGCTGATGCCTTGCACACGAATCGCGTCACTGTGGCTCGCTACGAGGCCGGCATGAGACGGATTCCCGGCATCGTTCCTGTGCTGCTGGAACAATTACAACGGAAGACCGCCATTCCTATGGCCGGGACCGTCGCAGCCGGCTCCCCCATCGATCCGGTCCCGCAATCGGAGCTGGTCGATGTTCCCCCCAGCATGCTGAAGGGCGGTAACACCTTTGCGCTCCGCGTAAAGGGAGAATCCATGAAGGATGAAGGAATTCTTCCCGGCGATCTTGTGGTCGTGCGGAAACAAGAGACGGCGAGGAACGGACAGACGATCGTGGCGCTCGTCAATCGCGAAGCCACGATCAAGACCTATTTCAAAACAGAGACACACATCGAGCTGCATCCGGCCAATCAGGCCATGCACCCGATCATGGTCCAACCGTCGGATGAGTTTCAGATCGAAGGGGTGTTGATCGGTGTGATTCGGCACTGTTCACTCTAACCGGGAGGTCGATATGGCGATGATGGAGCAATACCTGGGAAACAGCCGTTTCATGGATGCAGAGCGGGTCATAGAACTGTTGGATGGACAACTGCGGATATGGCGGCAGGAATTGCACCAGGCCAAGAGCTGGTCGTCGACAGGGCAGCTGCAAAATACTGTGCTGAACCTGCGACGAGATCGCCTCTACATGTCGGCGATCTGCAATCAGCACATTCGTCCCAACATCAAGGAGGCACACCATGATGCGGCAAGAGCTTCGCGTTGAATCGACGGCGGATAATGCGACGAGGCGGGGCAGCATCCCTCCCCTTCCAATCTGTGCGCCGGTGCGCTACATTCACGCTACGCCCCCGTAGCTCAGTTGGATAGAGCAACGGTTTCCTAAACCGTGGGTCGTACGTTCAATTCGTATCGGGGGCACCATACCAACCTTTACGTACGGCCATCGAGTGCCTGCGTTCAGTTCCTCCCTCGAAACACTGCTCACAAACCCAATCTCGTCAAATCCGGTTGTTTTCTTGCCAGGTTCAGACCCCTCAGTTACACTTTCCCCACACCGCTATGGCACATACAGGCACAGCAGACAGTCCTCAACCTCCGCCCAAACCGATCTCTCTCGAAGAAATCGAAACCGGGACCAGCAGGCTTCAGGAAGTCCTCGCTGCGATCAACGATTTCAGCCAAGAAGGATTCCCCTATCGCGATGCCGCCAGGAGCAAAGCCGAATTGCAGCTCCGCGAATGCGTCAAACGCCTGTTCGGGGAACGATCTCAAGAGTTTCAGGCCTATCGCAATTATACGCTTCGCACGTCAAGTAAAACGGAAGCGGCCCACAGCATTGCCGCAGTCAAAGATCTTCTGCACACCTTGGAGAACAAGAAGCGAGAAATCCAAGGGATCAAGCCGCCGCCGATCGTCGTTCAGGAAACCCAAAAGATACCTCCCTCGACCATCGCGCAACCTTCTTACGCTGCGCCAAAGTCACAAACACTACCGGCACCGGAACCTTCAATACCATCGGCCACTGTGCCTCCCCCGGCAACAGCCAACATAGCGCCCCAGGCCTTAGCTGTTTCTTCGACCCAAGAAATACGTCCCGCTCCAGAGCAGCCGACACATTCGCCTGTGCCCGCGCCAATAGTATCCGTGCCATCGACAGCGGCCCTCGACAGGCTTGATATTCCTCCATTCCAGCCCATGTCTGAGCAAGAAACACTCAAGCTCGTCCGCAAAGTCTGTCTTCGATTGCCTGCCGTTGCGCGCCAATTACGCCTTAGAAAAGACTCCCAGCCAACGGTTGAGATTGAAGACAACTACGACTTGCAAGACCTCTTGCGCGCTCTGTTAAAGATGGAATTCGATGAGGTTGACACAGACGAATGGACGCCGCCCTATGCGGGAAGTGTCCCTCGAACCACACTCCTCCTGAACAGGGAACAGATCGCGATCGTGGCAAAAAAGACCAGATTCGGCATGACTACGAAAGAAATTGCCGAGCAGGTCTCAACAGATTCGGCCTTCTACTCAGCCCGCAATAGATCTACCACTCTTTTTTGCTTTGTCTACGATCCGGAAGGCCGTATTGGGAGCCCCAAACGACTCGAAACAGACTTAACCCGCGTCAGCGACCGCTATAACGTCGAAGTACTTGTCGCACCCAAGTAAACCCAGAGTGAACGTATGGAAAAACCGAAACTCAAGAAAACCGTTTCCCCATTTCCACCTGCTCGCTCCAATCCAAAACCGCCGTTGACAGCAGTTCCGCTACTTCGCTATAGTGGCAGCGACATCGCATCAGCAACCGTCCCCCCCCATACGATTCATGCACCTGAAACGGGACTCTCCCTGATGTTTGATCGTGCCTATATCATGATCAATGTGCAGCCAGGGCAGACTTCCTCCGTTGTGAAATCCTTGGCGCAGATCAAGGAGATCAAGAGCGTCGATCCTTGCTGGGAAAAACCCGATATCATTGCGGTGGCAGAGATTGCAGATCAAGACGCCTTGACACAGCTGGTCTTAAACCGTCTTCATGGTATTGAAGGCGTGGTTCAGACCGATACCCATATGGTGTACAAACTGGCAGAGAGTCAACCGCGATGATCTCACGGAGGTGCACGATGATGCGACGGACTGGATGGGCTCTTATGTCCCCTAATACAGCTCAGCCTGCACGTGATGGCAGAAGGTAAGCGCACACTACGCAGGTTCCTTTTCTGCGCCTTCAGCCTCTTCTCCAATATCCAAACCAAACCGTTCAGCCATTCGATAGAGCGTGCGCCTGTCGATTCCTAGAATTTTTGCGGCTTTGACTTTATTCCTCTTCGTCTCTTTCAACACACGAATCAGGTGCCGCTTCTCAACTTCCTCCAAGGTCAGATACGCATCATGAGTCGGATCCTCTTGGGACAGCTTTCTGTCCCCTTCGTCGATAGCGCCCTGGCGCACCGCCTCAGGTAAATCCTCCGGCGTCACAAGCGGCCCATGACTCAAGGAGACAGCCCGTTCGATCGCATTCTCAAGCTCCCGCACATTACCAGGCCACCGGTATTGCCTCAACAACACCATCGTCTTGGGCAACACACCATGTACCCCATGTGATGATCTTGCCCTGTACTTCTCAAAGAAGTGATGCACGAGCATAGGAATATCTTCTCGCCGCTCCGCCAGAGATGGAAGCGTAATGGGCACGACATTCAATCGATAAAACAAATCGTCCCGAAACTTCCCTTCCTTGGCGAGCTGCTCAAGGTCTCGATTTGTCGCAGCAATAATCCGCACATCCACCTTGACCGATGCGGTGCCGCCGACACGGCGCACCTCCTGATCTTGCATCACGCGCAGCAACTTGACCTGTAATGCCGGACCAAGCTCTCCGATTTCGTCTAAAAACAGGGTGCCGCCGTTGGAGGCTTCGAACAGCCCGGCTTTCGTGCCGACTGCACCGGTAAACGCACCCTTCTCATACCCGAACATTTCAGACTCCAACAGCGTATCCGGCAGCGCGCCGCAGTTAACCGGAATGAACGGCTTGTCCCGGCGATGCCCATTCGCATGGATCGCCCGCGCAATCAATTCCTTCCCGGTTCCACTTTCTCCTTGCAGCAGCACCGTGCTCTTGCTCTCAGCCACACGGGCTACCAACTTATACACCTCCAACATGGCGGTGCTGCTACCCACCAGCGGAGACCATTGGCCTTTGCTGCTCAACTCTTGACGGAACCGAGTATTTTCTCGGATAAGCTGGCAGTGGTCGAGGCTTCGCTTGACTACCAGCTTAATCTCCTCTTTTTTGAACGGCTTGGCCAGATAGTCGTATGCCCCTTGCTTGATCGCTTCGATTGCGCCTTCCAGAGACCCGAATGCCGTCAACACCACGACCGCCGTATCGGGACTCATCCGCTTGAATTCTCGCAAGACCGTCAGTCCATCGACTGCACCCATGCGGATATCGGTCAATACCAGATCCACACACCCTTGGCGCCCGCGCGCGATGACCTCTTCTCCGCTGGAAAATGCCTCAACGGCATAGCCTTCCTGCTTCAAGGCATCGGCCAAAAGTTCACGCGCGACCGCATCATCGTCGGCTACAAGAATGGTCGCCGTCTGCATCGATCCCCTCATGCCGTCGCCGTCGGCTCGGTCTGCAATCCAGGCAAAATCATCGTCACTGTGGTGCCGCGCCCCAGCCCACTCTCAATCGAAAGATCGCCCCCATGGGCTACGACCGTTTCGCGGCTCAAGAATAACCCCAAGCCGGTCCCCTTGCCAACCGCCTTCGTTGTAAAAAACGGCTCGAAGGCTTTCTGTGCGTCGGCCTCCGGCATGCCGCATCCCGTATCCTGCACGGCAATCGTAATGACCAGCGGCGACATCGCCTCGGCCACACGGCGGCCTCGCTCAAGTTCGTCCGGCGAGACCGGGCGGCTTCCCACCGAAACAGTCACGATTCTATGAGGCGGCGTGGCGGCTAATGCGTTGGCCAGAAGATTAACCAGTACTTGGTGCATCTTCTCCGCATCGGCCCACACGAGCGGAAGATGCTCCGGGAGCACGACTGTCAATGAGATTTCTTTCGCATGGAACGCCGGCTCCATGAGCACAGCCACAGGACTGATCACCTGCTCCACCGGCAGCCACTTCGGTTGAGGCTGGCGAGGCCGAGTGGAGGACAGCAAATCCTGAATGATTCGCACCACTCGCGTCAGCTGCTCATCAATGACGATCACCCGCTTCCTCATATCAGACGTCAAGGCCGGCTCCTCCGCCAGCGCTTGCACATGCCAGGCAATCGAATGCAAGGGCGTCCCCACCTCATGCGCCACTGACGCCACCAATTGCCCCACCGCAGCCAGCCGTTCAGACCGGTTGAGCTGATCCTTCGCCTCGACTAACTGCGCATTGGCCTTTAGAAGATTTTCTGTCTCTTGCGCCAGCGCCGCCCTCGCCTCCACCTCGCGGGCTTTGCGCTCCTCCCAACTCATGCCGAGATAGGCGACCAGCAGCAGCACCCCGGCAACGACGCTCCGATTGATGACTGCCGCCTGAAACCGCCCCGGCTTGGTCGGCTGCAACAGACCTGAATAGGTCGCGGCAACACAAGCGAGCACGGTCACGAACATCAAGGTCCGGTTACGCAGAACCGCCACCAGCAAGATCGGCAGCACATATCCATACGCGCCGACGACGTTGACAGGCGCAAACTCTTCAATGACGAGGATGACAAGAAAACAGGCGGCCGCAATGGCCAGGACGAGATGGTTACGGTGCATCATAGTCGATCAACGGCCCTGCCGGAATTCAAAACTGCGTGCGGCATGTTCTTACCCAACCAGCATTATTCATGAGCGCAACTGCGCCGCAAGCTGCGCGAATCGGAAATCCCGCGTCAAATCCTCGACCGTCACATTCAATTTCCGCCGCCAGTTCGGTTGTTGATCGACCGTTCCCGGCACGTTCGTTTGAGCGCGCAGACCGATCACATCCTCGATATTGGCCAGGACCATCCAGGCCGGCGTGTGTGCCAGATACCGGTGAATCGCATGGGCCAGCTCCCAGGTCATGACCGGGGTCAGGGCCGGATCGTCGGAGACCGCGGGCGGCAACAGCCCCTCGGATTGTAATGCCGCAAGGATTCGCGCCTTGTCTACCTGCCGTTCCGCCAGCATCCCAATCCTGGCTTGCTCAGAAGCAATACAACCCAGCTCATCGCGAGTCTGAATGTCATCGCCCTCCCAATACCCGCTCAATGGAGGAAGATCATGGGTCGTCAGAACGGCGAGGGATTGAGCCTGGTACGCGCCAGGCGGCTTCCAGGCTCCGGTCTCGGTTCGCTCAAAATAGAATACGCGATAAGAGAGAACGCCTGCGATCCCAAGCCTGTCACGAACCCAGTCGGGGACTGTGCCCAGATCCTCGCCGATCACCAGCGTGTGTGCCCGCATACTCTCCAGCGCAAGGATGGCAAGAAGATCTTCGGCTGGATAGTACACATAGGTCCCCTGAGACGCCGGGGCGCCGCGCGGAATCCAAAACAGCCGGAACAGCGCCATCACATGGTCGAGCCTGATCGCTCCGCCGTAACGCAGATTGTTGCGAAATAATTCGATCACATATTGGTAGCCGCTCGCCCGAAGACGGATCGGATCGGCCGGGGAAAATCCCCAGTTCTGCCCCTCAGGCGCGAAGGCATCGGGCGGCGCGCCGCAATCGGCGCCCAGCGCCAACACCTCTTGAAAACGCCAGCCGTCGGCGCCATGTCGATCGCTGCCCAATGCAAGATCGTGGTAAAGCCCGATCGGCATGCCGGCCTCGGCCGTCTTCTTCACGAGTGCGCCCAACTGCTCCGCCGCCAGCCATTGGAGATATAGAAAGAACCGTACCCGGTGCATCTCTCGGCGCTGAAATTCCCGCACCCCATCGGACGTCGGCATGCGATATTCTTCCGGCCAGTCCATCCACATGGCGGAGACGGATTCTGCTCGTCGCTCCTCTTCCAACGCTTGAAACAGGGCATAGAGGATCAGCGGTTCTCCTTCCTCCAACAGATACCGATGAAAACGCTCCCCTCGATCCGTGTGTGGCTTCAATTCCGGCTCCGTCCCCTCGAAGTTGTCTCGGAGGAAGGCCTGATAACACAGACTCAGCATTTCGCGTTTGGCCGACGCCACGCCATCGTAATCAACCAATTCGT
>SXGT01390242.1_pt1 | contig 13144 bp, 11 predicted proteins | sample 3176221 | NCBI WGS metagenome assembly SXGT01 (sample SAMN11356862, study PRJNA531348) | freshwater metagenome | isolation source: freshwater sample F1-120 | place: China: Fuxian Lake, Yuxi | collected 2017-12-25
GTTAAAAAAATGGGAGCTCCATTTATTCCGGGAACAATTCCTGCTGAAACTTATAAAGGGCAAAGTACAGCTGTCAGTACAACGGCAATTATTAATTATTTAGTTACAAGAAAAGACGTATCTGATGCAACAGCTTACCAAATGACTAAGTTATTTTATGAAAATCTTCCAGCTTTAGTAGCAGCTCATTCTGCAGCTAAAGATATTAATGTGAAAGATGCAGCCAATAATCCACCGCTACCTCTTCATCCTGGCGCAGCTAAATACTATAAAGAAAAAGGATTAATTAAGTAGTACTAATAAATAAACTATTTTTTTTAGTTTAGATTGAAGGATTGAACAAAAATCAAAATACCAATAAAGATTCAGCCGAGTTTAACTCGGCTGAATATTATGATCCCTCTATTGCAAGTTTTCCAAGTTCACTTGAAGGAAAAATATTATTTTATATTGCTATTACATTTTCAGTTTTTCAAGTTGTAACTGCAGCGCATTTATTAGATTTACCAAGTCAAATATTAAGAGCAGTGCATGTGGGTTTTTTAGGGTTATTGGCGTTACCGCTAGTTTGTGCACTCAAAAAAAAGAATAAATTTTTAAAAATTATTTCTTGGGCAGGCGGACTTTTAAGTTTCTTTGTTGCGATATATCAAACTGTTCAGTATGACGCTCTTCTTATTCGTACCACTGATTTACTGTTAATAGATGTATTTTTTGGTGTAACTGCAGTTATTCTTGTTTTCATCGCTGCATGGTTAGTTATGGGTTATGCCCTATCATTAATTGCAGGAATTTTTTTATTATACTGTTTTTTTGGCAATTACTTGACTGGGATGCTTCAACATCGAGGTTATGATTTTAGACAAATCGTTGAACATATGAGTTATGGAACAGAGGGAATTTATGGAATTCCAACTTACGTTTCTAGTACTTTCGTTTTTTTATTCATTTTATTTGGCTCATTCATGGAGCGTGCTGGAATGATTAAATTATTTAATGATGTTGCTTTAGGTTTGTTTGGTCATACAAGGGGTGGTCCAGCCCAAGTATGCGTTGCATCCTCTGCATTAATGGGAACAATTTCAGGTTCGGGTATCGCAAATGTAGTAACGTCAGGTCAATTCACAATTCCCTTAATGAAAAAATATGGTTACTCATCAGCTTTTGCGGGAGGTGTAGAGGCAACTTCATCCATGGGAGGACAAATCATGCCTCCTGTTATGGGAGCAGTTGCTTTCATCATGGCAGAAACTTTAGGTGTTAAATATATAGAAATAGTTAAAGCTGCAATTATACCTGCAACTCTCTATTATATAGCATGCTGGTGGATGGTTTATTTGGAGGCTGGTAAAAAAAATTTACTTGGAATTCCGAAAGAGCAACTTCCTTCAGCTTATCAAGCTATTAAAAAAAATTGGTACTTAACTATTCCTTTAATCGTATTAGTTTATTTGCTTTTTTCAGGTTTTACTCCTTTATACGCTGGGACTATTGGTTTAGCATTTGTAGTTTTTTTAATTCTTGGAGCTCCGATAGCGGGTAAGCTTACAAGTTATAAAAGAGTACTATTCTGGATTATATTAGGTTTAGTTTCTGCATCTTTTTTTGAAATTGGAATAAAAGTAATTGTAATTTCAATATCAATATTGGTTTTTATAAATTTTATATTTGCAGGCGGTAGAGAAACATTACTTGCATGCAGAGACGCTCTTGCTGAAGGAGGAAAAGCTGCTTTACCAGTCGGCGTTGCATGCGCAGTAATAGGAGTGGTGATTGGTACATTAACACTAACAGGCGCAGCAAATACTTTTGGTCAGTACATAATAAAAGTTGGAGAAAATAGTTTGTTATTATCCTTAATCTTAACAATGATTGTTTGTCTTATTCTTGGAATGGGAATTCCAACTATACCAAATTATATAATAACTTCTGCAATTGCTGGACCAGCCTTATTAAAATTAGGTGTTCCTCTTCTTATTAGTCATATGTTCGTATTTTATTTTGGTATCATGGCTGATTTGACACCTCCCGTTGCTTTAGCATGTTTTGCTGCAGCTCCGTTCGCAAAGGAAAGTGGTTTTAAGATTTCTTTGCAAGCAGTAAAGTTGGCAGTAGCAGGATTTGTTGTACCTTTTATGGCCGTTTATAGTCCAGAATTGATGTTGCAGGGACTTGAGAACAAAGATGTTTTTACCATCATAACTTCGGTTAGTTACATTACAATCAAGACTCTTATTGCAATGTTATTTTTAGGGATGGCCGCTGTTGGTCATATGAACGCGTCACTTAATATAATTGAAAGAATTATTTGTTTTTGCGTTTCTATTTTACTGATAGCTGCAATTCCAATCACTGATGAATTAGGTTTTGGCTTAATGATTATATTTATAACTTATAGATGGTTTAAATTTAGAAAAATAAATCCAAATACTCAATGAGTCTCTGCATTTTAGCTGGAACTAAACTAACAACTTTTGCAATCTCGTTTTTTACTTTGACCTGGCTACATTCAGTTGAAAAAACCGAATGGCAGGAAGACTGGAAAATTATTAACTCTAAACTTAAAATTGTTGAAGCGCGAGTGAAAGGTTCTGGTGCTGGCATGGAGCCTCCTGAGAATTCAAAATTAGTAAAAGGATGGTACGTTTATCATCCAAAAGTAAGTGCGAAGGATGAAATTCTACTTGCGACATCTGAGACGAATATAAAGAATTGGAGCGTGTGTTTCGACGGTAAGTGCCAAGAGTTGCCAAAAAATGAAAATAAACCGTTGAAGTTATATGTTTGCGATAGTAAATAATCTAAAATTTTCTTATGAGTACAATAAATTCTTTTAAATCAAAAAAAATAATAAAAGTTAATAGAAAAGATTATACTATTTATAGTTTAACCGAAGCCGAGAAGAATGGCCTTAAAGATATAAGCAAACTTCCAAAATCTCTTAAAGTTTTATTAGAAAATTTACTTAGATATGAGGATAACAAGACGGTTGATAAGACGCAGATTAATGCTATTCAAAATTGGTTAAATACCAAAACATCAGATACTGAAATTGCATATCGACCAGCTCGAGTTTTAATGCAGGACTATACAGGAATTCCAGCTGTTGCAGATTTAGCGGCAATGCGTGATGCAGTGAAGGCAAAGAATAAAGATCCAAAAAAAATTAATCCATTATCGCAAGTAGACTTAGTAATAGACCATTCAGTTATGGTTGATAATTATGCAAACAAAGATTCATTTGATTTAAATGTTGAAAAAGAATTTTCAAGAAATGGGGAAAGATATTCTTTTTTAAAATGGGGACAGCAAGCATTTGAGAATTTTAAAGTGGTACCTCCAGGTACAGGAATTTGTCATCAAGTTAATTTAGAATATTTATCAAAAGTAGTTTGGTCATCTGAAATGAATGGAGAATTGACTGCTTATCCAGATACTTTAGTGGGCACTGATAGTCACACAACAATGGTTAATGGACTTTCTGTTTTAGGTTGGGGGGTTGGAGGAATTGAAGCTGAAGCTGTAATGTTGGGACAGCCTATTTCTATGTTAATTCCTGAGGTTGTTGGATTTGAAGTTAAAGGAAAATTACCAGAAGGCACAACTGCAACAGATTTAGTTTTAACAGTTACACAAATGTTAAGGAAAAAAGGCGTAGTTGGAAAATTTGTCGAGTTTTATGGCGAAGGTTTAAAGAATTTATCTCTAGCAGATAGAGCAACTATTGCAAACATGGCTCCGGAATATGGAGCTACATGTGGATTTTTTCCAATTGATGAAGAGACATTAAAATATTTAGAATTTACTGGAAGAGATAAAGATTTAATTAAACTCATAGAAGTTTATGCAAAAGAGCAGGGACTATGGACTAGTTCCGGTATGGTATTCACAGACACTTTAAGCCTAGATGTGAGCACAGTGGCTCCAACAATCGCAGGACCAAAACGTCCACAGGACAAATTGTTATTAACAGATGCTGCAAAAGACTTTGATAAAAATTTTAAAGAAACAATTAAAAGAACAGCTTTAAAGGAATATGAAGTTGAAAATGCAAATTATAAATTAAAAGATGGAAATATTGTCATTGCTGCAATCACATCTTGCACAAATACTTCTAACCCTAGCGTTTTAATTGCTGCAGGACTTCTTGCTAAAAAAGCAATTGAAAAAGGATTATCTTCTAAACCTTGGGTCAAAACTTCATTAGCGCCAGGCTCAAAAGTTGTAACAGATTATTTAGAAAAAGCAGGACTAGATACTTATCTTAATCAATTAGGTTTTAATTTAGTTGGATATGGTTGTACGACTTGTATTGGAAATTCTGGACCATTGAATGATAATATTAGTAATGCAATTATAAAAGGCGAACTATATGTAGCTTCAATTCTTTCAGGAAATAGAAACTTTGAAGGACGAGTGCACCCTCAAGTTAAGGCAAATTATTTAGCATCACCTCCTTTAGTTGTAGCTTATGCTATTGCAGGTTCAATGATGGTTGATCTTTACAAAAATGCACTTGGTAAAGATAAAAACGGTAAAGATGTATTTTTAAAAGATATTTGGCCAACTAATAAAGAAATTGCAGATACAATCTTAACTTCAATCACAGCGCAGATGTATAGATCGAGGTACGATAATGTTTCAGAAGGCCCAGCGAATTGGCAAAAAATTAAAACAGTTGCGAGCAGTATTTATGATTGGGACCAACAATCAACGTATGTTAAACGACCTCCATTCTTTGAAAATTTACCTGACAAACCAGAGGGATTTAAGGCGATAAAAAATGCAAGGCCTCTTCTTATATTATTAGATTCAATAACAACCGACCATATTTCTCCTGCAGGATCTATTCAAAAATCAGGACCAACGGGTGACTATTTTATGCACCATCAAGTATTACAAAAAGATTTTAACTCTTATGGAGCGAGAAGGGGAAACCATGAAGTGATGGTGCGCGGAACATTTGCTAACATTAGAATTAAAAATGAAATGGCACCTGGCACAGAAGGGGGGGTTACAATGCTTTACCCCGAAAGAAAAGTAATGCCAGTATTCGATGCTGCGATGGAATATCAAAAAAGGAAAGTAGATCTTGTTGTAATTGCTGGAAAAGAATACGGAACAGGATCATCTCGTGATTGGGCCGCAAAGGGTACAAAACTTTTAGGAGTAAAAGCTGTAATTGCTGAAAGCTTTGAGAGAATTCATAGATCTAATTTAGTTGGTATGGGAATTTTACCCCTTCAATTTAAAGACGGGTACTCTAGAAAAACTTTAAATCTAAAAGGATCTGAAATTATAAATATTTTAAATGTTGAAAAAGGTTTGAAACCTAGAGAAGAGGTAACGGTTGAATTCTTATTTGAGGAGGGAAGTTCTAAAAAAATCAATGTTCTTTCTAGAATTGATACTGATAATGAAACTGAATACTATAAACATGGTGGTATTCTTCAGTACGTTTTAAGAAATATGGCTTAAATTTTTAATTATATCTTTTCGATATTAGCAATTTTTCTTTTTATTTTTTCTATATATAGTGCAAATTGTTGTTCTGCAGCTTCTAAAGTTACAAGCTGGAAGTAAATTTCTTTATTTGAATTTTGCTGAACTAAATCATCATAATCAGAAGAAATAATAGAGCCAACTTTTGGATATCCACCCGTTGTTGGATGATCAGACAGAAGTATAATTGGATTTCCATCTCCTGGAACTTGAATAGCCCCTTTTATAATGCCCTCGGAAGGAATATTGGAATTAACTAAATTTTCTAAACTTTTTCCCATAACTCTCATTCCCATTCTATCAGTTTGTTTTGTGATTAAGTAGGGGGTTGAAAAAAATTGTTTTTTAGATGCTGTACTAAAATAATGAAATTGTGGACCAGGAAGTACGCTATAGGTTTTTTTTTCTTCGAATTTAATATTTCTTATAATTTTATTTTCTTTAATTGTTGAATTTTTATGAATTAAGATTTTATCTTTTAATTCAATTTTCTTCCCGTCATTTGGTCCAATAAATGCTCGAGGTTGAGATGAAACAGATCCGCAAAATTTATCTAATTTAAAACCCCCTTCAATACTTAAATATCCATAAACAGAGGATTTTGTTGCGAGAATATCTAATTGATCACCTTCATTTAGATCGTACGTACGGTAAGGCTCACCAATAATTTCTCTTTTTTGAGAGTATATTTTAAAAAAAACATTTCCCGTAATTGCAATTTTAGTTTTGCCTTTAACTAACCTTAGCAAAGGTCCTTGATAAGCAAATTCTATTGTGCCCGTATTATTTTCATTATTCAATAAAACATTAGAAAGTAAAAAAGATTGGTAATCCATGGCTCCACCAGGAGCCAGTCCCATATGTTGTACTCCAAATCTTCCTTTATCTTGAAAGGTTGAATTGATTCCAGATCTTAAAACCTCAAAAAAAATTTGCTCCATTATTTTAATTCTGATTTGTTAACTTTTTTAAATTTTATTGTGTCGCCCGGTGAAAACAAACAAGGGTTTGTTAAATTTTTTGGATCAAATAATTTAATGGATGTTTTGCCAATAATATTCCATCCGCCAGGACTTATATAAGGGTAGATGATGCAAAATTTTTCAGCGATAGCAACAGAGTCTATAGGAACTTGAACTCTGGGTGACTGAAGTCGGCTGGTAAATAATTTTTTATCAAGATCACCCATATAAGGATGCCCCGGCATAAAACCTATCATATATACATAAAATTCAGTTTCCAGATGAGATTTAATAATTTCCTCCTTAGACAATTTTAGCGAGTTAGTTAAATTCTCTAAATCAAGCGCAAATTCATCATCATAACAAACAGGAATAGTCCAAGTCTTGCCTGATTGTGACATAGTTAACTTTTTAAGATCAATAGATGAAATTATTTCCTTAATCTTATGTGAGTTATTTTTTTCTAAATCGAAATGTACAACTAGTTTGTTGTAGGAGGGGATAATATTATAGATACCTTTAATCTCGTTCTTATTACTCTTTTCTTTAAGATAGTTAAAAAGGCTAATGACCTTTTTATTAATATCTTTATTTACCTCTTCACCAAAATCACAAATAATTCCTTGATCGCTTATATTAGTTATTTTTTTTATCATGGATATTGTATAAACTTTTTGAAATTTTAAATTAGCAAAAGCAAAATATAATGGAAGTAAATATTAATAGCGATCTTGGTGAAAGTTCAAAATTTCATTCTACAGAAAATGATCCTGCCTTATTAAAAATAGTAAACTCAGCGAACATTGCCTGCGGGTACCATGCAGGCGATGAAGAAACGATGGAAAAAACAATTCGTATATCTAAAGATAACGGTGTTAGCATTGGATCTCACCCATCGTATTTAGATAGAGAAAATTTTGGAAGAAGAAGAATGAATATTTCTCCAGAAGAAGTTACTAAACTTATCATCGATCAATGTGAAATTTTAAGTAAAGCCGCTGATAAATTAAAAATGAAAGTAACCCATGTCAAACCACATGGAGCTTTAAGCAATACTGCCTGCGAGAATTATGAATTGTCTCTCACTATTGCAAAAGCAATTAAACAATTTGATCCAAATATTATTTTTTTAGTTAACGCATATACAGAAATGGAAAAAGCTGGACGAGATTTAAAATTAAGAATTGCATGTGAGGTGTTTGCAGATAGAAACTATGAAGATAATGGTTATCTTGTTGCAAGATCAAAACCTAATGCAATGATCTTAGGTAGAGAAGAATCTGCAAAACATGTTCTTAAGATGTTAGAAAATCAGGCTTTAAATTGTTATTCTGGAAAAAAAATTCCATGTGATATTGATTCAATTTGCGTTCATGGAGATGAAAAAACTGCAGTAGAGAACGCCCAATACTTGAGAGAAGTTCTAATTAAAAATGGTTTTTTATTAAAATCTTTAGATAAATTAAAAAAAATTAATTAATCGCAAAAAAAAGGGACGGTTAATTAAAACCGCCCCTTAATTTCTCAAAAATAATTACTTATTTTTTTTGTGCCCAAGTTGGCATAGGGTATTTCACTTCACAAGCTGCGAATTCAAATGGATAAATTGTACAATATTGTCCATTTTGCACTTGCATTAAAATTCCTCTTTGCAACTCATTATGTCCATTTGCTGAAAACTTCACTCCTTTGTAAGGAATAATTAAATTTTTAGCAGGAATATTAGTTTGCGTTAAAGCTACACGAATCTTTTCAGGATCTGTTGAACCAGCTCTGTTGATTGCATCTATAAGAACCATAAATGCTGTAAATTCTCTTGCTGGAACATCAGATAGATCTCTTCCACCTGAATTCTTTTTAAATAGTTCATTCACTTTAGCAAGGTTAGGAACTTTTTTAGCAAGGTCAAAGTTGAAAGGCGATCTTGTAATTACACCTTCAGCATCTTTACCCATTGTAGACAAAAATGTTGGATCTACGTAGCCAGCATTTTGTGCAATTAAAAGTTTTGGATTATAATCCAATTCTTTAGCTGTTTTTAAGAAAAGAAAAGCATCAGATGTATAAGAAGACGGAAGCAAAACGTCAGCGTTAGACGCTTTTAGTTTTTGAACTTCTGAAGTTAAAGATGTTGCTTTTGAATTGTAAGCGATTTTATCTAAAACTTTATAGCTCTTTTCTTTTGCTAGTTTTTCTTGAGTAGTTCCGCTATCCGTTCCCCAAAGAGAATCTTCGTGCAGAATACTTACGTTTGATAATTTAATATTCTTTTTCTTTTGTAAGTCCGCCATAAAATCGTACATTACTTGAGTGAATTCACCATCATGGGGAGTTACTCTAAAGAAATATTTTAAACCACGCTCTGTAAGGTTTGGCGCAGTTGAAGCTCCGTTTACGTATGGAATTCCAGCTCTATCAGCAACTAAACTTGATGTTGCTGTTACTGCTGAAAAGTATGCTCCAAATAAAGCGTGAACTTTTTCATTATTGATTAATCTTTCGGCTTCACCTTGACCAATTTCTGGTTTCCCTTGGTGATCTGCAATTACCAATCTAATTTTAGCTCCCTTTAATCCAGGCAGACCTTCTGTTTTTGCAAAAGGCATATCAAGATCAGTTTTTTGATTAACAATTTGTACAGCTGTTTTAAGAGCTGCAATTGAATCAAGACCAATCTGTGCAACTGGACCTGTTAGTGGTTGTAGAACACCGATTACTACTTCATTAACTTTTTGTTGTGCAACGGCAAATGAGTTAAGAGAAAGATAAATGGCGGCTACGAAACATATTAGGTTTTTTTTCATAGATCTCCGTTATTTTTTTAAATAGATTAACTTCAATTTTAAATATTGTAAATAAAATAACAATGACTTCACAAGTTATTATACAGGCCCTTATTAGCGGAATTCTCATGGGTCTGATCTACGCATTAATTGCTGCAGGGCTAAGTTTAATTTTTGGTCTCATGGAAATTGTAAATTTTGCGCATGGTGATCATTTAATGATCTCTATGTTCTCGGCTTTTTGGTTTTGGATGTTATTTAGTATTGATCCGATTTTTTCAATTCCACTTACTATTCTGCTTATGGCTGCAATTGGAGTGGCCACACATTATTTTATTATACGAAAAATTTTAAACTCAACAATGTTGGTTCAAATTTGTGCAACGTTTGGTCTTGCTGTTGTTTTACGCGCTCTAGCACAATTACTTTTTACTCCAGACTTTAGAACAATTAAAAATCCAATAATTCAAGGTAAGTTTGAGATATTAGGAATTTTTATTGGTAAACCACAACTTTATGCAAGCTTAGTTTGTCTTATTGCATTTATTTTACTTTATTTTTTTGTCACAAGAACTGAAGCAGGAACAGCATTACAAGCAACTTCACAAGACAGACAGGCTGCCGAAATTTTAGGAATTCCTTCAAATAAAATGTTTGCATTAGGATGGGCCATTGGACTTAGTTGTGTTGCGGTTGCAGGTTCAATGCTTTCAAATTTCTATTATGTATTTCCAGATGTAGGAGTGAATTTTTCTTTATTTGCCTTTGTAGCTGTTGCCCTTGGAGGATTCGGAAGTATCACTGGAAGTTTAATTGCAGGAATTATTATTGGAATTGTTGAATCTGTTGGCGGATTGTTAATCGATCCATCATTTAAATTACTTTATGTTTTTGCAGTTTATTTATTTGTAGTCATTGTGAGACCACAAGGAATCTTTGGGAGGTACTAAGATGAATAATAATATTTCACCTAGATTATTAGAGGCAAAGAATGAACCACTTTGGTATTTTAATAAAAATTCTCTTATAATTATTGGGGTTGTCATTTTAAGTTTATTTTTATTTCCTTTCACTTCGCCATCTAAGTTTGCAATTCATTTGATGATGATGATTTTTATGCATGCAGTGATGGCACAGTCATGGAATGTGCTTGCTGGTTTCTCAGGTCAAATTAGTTTAGGTCACGCGATATTTTTTGGAATTGGCGCTTATGCGTCTGCATATTTTTATGTCAAACTTCATATTACTCCTTGGATCGGGATTTTAGCTGGAATTGGAATTTCAGGTTTTGTTGCAATGTTAATTGGAATTCCAATTTTAAGATTAAAAGGACATTACTTTGCAATTGCAACTTTATTAATTGGTATAAGTTTTCAAGTTGTTTTTCAAAGATGGCCTGAGGTTGGTTCGTCATCAGGGTTATGGATACCAATTAATAGAGATAGTCCTTGGACTTCAATGCAATTTCATAAGAGCAAAGTAGCTTATTACTATATTTCTTTAATTTTCTTTGTTGGCTCATTCTTTTTAGTATGGTTATTAAATAGATCTAAACTTGGATATCGACTTAGAGCCATCCGTGATCAATCAGATGCAGCTTCAAGCCTTGGCATTCACGTATCAAAATATAAAATTATTGCATTTGTTATTTCTGCAATGATCATGGCGCCAATGGGGAGCATTTATGCTCAGTATGTCTTAATTGTCGATCCTAATAATGCATTCAATGTTGATATATCAATTTTAGTTTTGTTAATCTCAGTGATGGGCGGAGTTGGAAATATTTGGGGGCCAATTATTGGTTCTGCGATTTTAATTCCAATATCAGAATTTTCCAGAATTTATTTTGGTGGAACAGGACGTTCAATCGATTTAATTGTTTATGGAGTTTTAATTATTATTATTTGCATCTTTAGACCCGCTGGGATTGTTTCTCTTGTTCCAAGATCTTTTAGAGAAAGAGAAAAAGCAAAATGAGTATTTTATTAAAAGTTGAAAATTTAAGCAGATCATTTGGCGGTATTCATGCAAATAGTGATATTTCTTTTGATGTTAAAGAGGGTGAAATTCTAGGAGTTATTGGTCCAAATGGCGCTGGAAAGTCAACATTATTTGATCTGATCACTGGCTTTACTAAATCAGATCGAGGTCAAGTTACGTTACGAGAAAAAAATATTACAAATGTCAGACCTGATTTAATTTGCAGAATGGGAGTTGGTAGAACCTTTCAGAAGCTGAAACCATTTGCTGACCAGACATTATTGGAAAATGTTATCGTTGGTGCACTAGCAAAAGAGAAAAATTTAAAAGTGGCTCGTGATAAAGCTTTAGAAATTATTGATTTCGTAGATCTAATTGAAAAAAGACATCACTATGCAAAAGAGCTTTCGACTGGACAACGTAAAAGATTAGAGCTCGCAAGAGCTTTAGCAACAGATCCAAAATTATTACTTATGGATGAAGTAACAGGTGGAGTTGATCAAAGGACAATTCCAGGTCTTGTGGAGCTAGTTTTAAAACTGAAAAAGAATGGAATTACTGTTGTAACTATTGAACATAATATGAAAATTATTATGGATATTTCAGATAGAATTCTTGCACTAAATCAAGGAAAAAGAATTGCTTTTGATATTCCAAAAAATATTAGTCAAAACTCCAAAGTGATAGATGCCTACCTAGGAACAATCGATGCTGCTTAATATAAAAAATATAGACGTTGCATATGATGATTACCAAGTCATTTGGAATTTTTCTTTAAATGTAAAAGAGGGTGAAATAGTAGCTTTGCTTGGTCCTAATGGATCAGGAAAAAGTACAATCCTCAATAGTATTAGTGGTTTGATAAAAATAAAAAATGGAGAAATTAATTTTAATAAAATTCCAATTAATAAATATGAAACTTATCAAAGAGTTGGTGTTGGAATTTCACATGTCTTAGAAAGACGAAGAGTTTTTCCGTATTTGACAGTTCTGCAAAATTTATTACTTGGCGCTTATCATGAAAAAGCTAAAGCAGAGAGAGAAAAATCATTACAAGATATTTATAATTTTTTTCCAAAATTAAAAGATCGTTCAAATCAAATTGCAAATACTATGTCAGGTGGCGAGCAACAAATGCTAGCTATAGGAAGAGGATTGATGGGAATGCCAAAATTACTTATGGTTGATGAACCTTTTCTTGGACTTGCGCCGTTAGTTATTGGAGATTTAAAGTTAATATTTAAAAAAATTGCATCCCGTGGAATTTCAATTTTATTTGTAGAGCAAAATGTAAGACTAGCTTTGAGTATGGCTCAAAGAGGTTATGTTCTTGAGAGTGGGAGGCTTATTATTGATGAAGCCTCAAGTGATTTAATAAATAGCAAAGAATTAAAAAGAGTTTTCTTGGGGTCTTAATTTATTGCAGCAAGACTACTATTTAATTTATCAGTAATTAACATTGCTCCTGGTTTGTGAGTGATACAAAATTCAGGTTTGCAGCTTTCAACAATTGATTGAGGTGTGACTCCGCATGCCCAAAATACCGGAATTTCGTTATTCTTAAGTGCTCTGGGTGAGTCACCGTATTCAGGTCTCATAATATCTTTAATTCCTATTTGATTTGGATCGCCTAAATGAACAGGCGCTCCATGTACTGCGGGAAATCTAGACGAAATCTGAATTGCTCTGATCGTATCTAATGCATTTAAGGGTCTCATTGATACAACTAATTTTCCTTTGAAGGGACCTGCTGCTTCACAATCAATATTAGTTTTGTACATCGGAACAGTGGTATTATTTTTTATATGCTGCATTTCTATTCCAGCTTCCATCAAAGGTAACTCGAATGACATTGAGCAACCCAAAACAAAAGCAACCAAATCATCATTCCAATATTTTTTAATATTAGTAGGCTCA
>SXGT01660401.1_pt1 | contig 13142 bp, 11 predicted proteins | sample 3176221 | NCBI WGS metagenome assembly SXGT01 (sample SAMN11356862, study PRJNA531348) | freshwater metagenome | isolation source: freshwater sample F1-120 | place: China: Fuxian Lake, Yuxi | collected 2017-12-25
ACGTGGCTTTCAGGATTATCTGTTTGACGATACCTTTATGGGAAGAACCGATGCGAAAGGTGTTTTCTCACAGCAGTTTACCGAAACCGATGGTAATTTTAAAGTGCCAACCGGAGTTGGACAAACAGATGACTGGTTGATTGCATTGAATTTGAAAACATCCATTCATCGCAAAATTCCGTTGAATGTTTATGCCGATTTCGGAACATATAAAAATGCAGCTAATGCTTATCCGGATTCAAAAGCTATAATGATAAATGCAGGGCTTTCAGTGCCTGTAATTGCTAATGTATTTGAGATTTATTTTCCTTTGCTCAGCTCGTCTGATATAAACGACAATCTGGAACTAACTACCAAAAACTATTGGCAGCGCATTCGCTTCATAATTAATTTTAACAACATTAATCCGTTGAAGAGAGTGAGAGCAATTAAGCCGGATTAGAAATTAACATGAAATCACTTACAACGAAAAATGCTGCCCTTGGCATAGGCAGAAAATTTACAGATGAAGAGTTGAGTGCATACCTGCTGAGAACAAAAGGAAGAAAAACAAAATCTGTAACCCAGATAAAGCTTGATTTGCAATTGCGCTTTGCCCAACACACAAAAAAATGAAGATTCTTTTTAAGCCGGAGGCCGAAGAAGCTCTTTTCGAAGTTTCAAAATGGATGGAGGAGAAGAACGGACCCGGCAGCGGAATAAAATTTGCAGGGGAGTTTATTGACAGGATTGCAGAATTTGTTTTACCCGATTTTAAATATGCCCGTTGTTTTAACGATTCGCTTGCACAGCTTAACCTCCGGTGCATTGCTATTAAAGATTGGGTAATAGCTTTCAAACAAACCAAAACCGAATTTGTAGTCCATTACATTATTTATGGACCGGGCTTAAAATAGCTTTTCAGGTTACTCCGGATGATAAATCCGCTCAGCACTTTTATAAACATCCTCCTTTTTGAGCGACATTTTTTTCATACGATGTTCCGAGAACAAAGGCATCTGGTCAGTATAGTGTTTGCTGCCCGGCATACTGGATGCGCCAAAAGCATTTATAGATTCAATCTGCGGTCCTTCTTTGGTAAACTGCACTAACTGAACATAACCGTCACCGGCTTTCATGCGGATGCGCCCATCGGGTAAAATATCTCCGAACACAGCACGTATAGCATCAGGTCCCCCGTTAATTCCGTAAAATTTTCCTGCACGTTCCAGCACCTGAACTTTACCAGTAGTAACATCAATGGTTCCAAAGTGTTTGATTAAATGCTCTTTTGACTCACGGATGCAGGCAACTGCCAGTTCTTCCATTTTAGAATCATCTTTTTCAACACCATGTCTGCGTTCATTTGGTCCTTGCAATAAACGATAAATTGAAAAAAGAAAAACAGGAAAATTGCGGTCAAGTGTATCTGCGGTTCGGTCAAATTTTTTGATTTTCATAATGGCATCAGCTATGTCAGGATATTTTGCTGTATCCAACTGAAAGAATTTATCCATCCAGAAATCGCCTTTAAATGTTGTTCGTTTCGGAAAAGTATGGTCATATTTCAGGTCTTTAAAATTCTGATAACTCAACGTTGAGTTTGCAAACTTCTCATTCATAATCTCTTCAAAACGAAGGCTGCGGTTGTTATAGGTTTCATGATAACCAATTCCGGGATTGAATTGAGGAAGCGTACAATTACCATCATCGCAGGTAGCTTCATAACCTGCATTGTTGGTGTTGAATACATAGCCGCAATCAGGATTCAGAAAATGTGCAAGGCTGTCAATAGGCAGGTATTTTTTATCCCACAGAGTTGCCGAGGTATCGCCAGGTAAAACTTTTTTCCAGTTGTAATGCCTGTCGCGGTGAGGTATTAAACCATTGGCGACAAAAAAGATGGTATCATTTTTATCTGCGTAAGTAATATTCTGACGCGATAGTCCCTGAACATCCAGCGCTTTTTTGAACTCAGAAAAGTTGCGTGCTTTGTTCATGCGAAACCATTGTACTGATGGTTTTATTTCCAGCAATGCCGGCATGCGTAATGCAAAAACTCCGTTGTCGTTTTTCATGGTGGGGCCATAAACGCTGGTCCAGTATTTTTTGCGCACATGCAGTTTAAAGTTTTTCTTTTTGCCCAGCGCTACAATCAGTTTTGCACGATGCGTTTCTAATTTCTTCCAGCCACCATCAAATTTGTACCAATTCTTTTTCTTCGGGTGCATGTTTAGTTTGTAAACATCAATTTCATCAAGCTGTCCGGTAGTATGTCCCCATCCTAAGTTCTCGTTGGTGCCCAGAAAAATGGTTGCCGAACCATGAAACAGGGCACCTATAATATTCCATCCTTCTTCGCTGCACACATGCGCCTCGTACCAAGAGAGTAAACCTTCAATCGGTTGATGCGCATTTACTGCAAGAAAAGTATTTCCTGTTTCTGTTTTTGTACCGTGAAATGCAAAAGCATTTGATCCAATGCCGTCTTCGGGTTTGGTCATGTCTTTAATAATGCGCCCGTCCACCATTTTTGTTACGGTGCCCTGCACACCGCCCATCAGCGCCATGCCCAGCATGTAGCCCTGCACAATATGCTGCGGAGTTATAGGCAGTAATTTTTTATCCCACAATTTTTCTGGGTGCTTTGATAAATAGGCATTGGCTCCTGCTGCATAGCCTTCCAGCACACGCTTGAAATCATCGGGTATTTCTTTTTCGTAATGTTCTTCTACATAGGTTGATGTACCAAGAAACTGAACAGCAAAATCTATTTTCGCGCCTTCCATTCCCAGGCGTTTGCCCAACAAACCTTTTATTGCACTCAGTAAATATTGTGAGTTGCTGCTGTCATCTTCTGCTGTAGCCCAGGCAAGTCCAAAAGCAGCTTCAGCATCGGTCTTGCCGAAAATATGCGGCACCCCAAAACTGTCGCGCACAATTTCAATGTTTTTGGTGTTGATAGTTTGCGCTGAAATAAAAAAAGAAGATAAAAAGCAAACTGCAAGTGCTAAAGAATGGCGCATAAGAAAAGATTATTTAGGTGTCGAAAATAGGGTAAATCAGAAAGCAAATGACAGGTAAGTGAAGTGGATTTTCTCAGCAAGCGGTACAAAAGGGCATCATCTGATATTTAAAAAATCGCGCTGCGCACGATTAAATCAATGAAAAGGAAACGTTTATGCAAAATGCGCAGAGTGCAAGCCGCTTTTTTGCGTGGGGAATGTATGTGCCAAAGGCGAGACAAATCACTATTTTGCTTGGGGTGGGTGAAATGAAGGAGCTAACGTTTTGCTTTTTAAGCAGTTCACGATTTCGAGGCATAAAACTGTGAACCTGAAAGTAAGTTTGATTGAAGTTCTTTCGGGCAAATCTGCAACATATTTAACAACGTAAAATAATAACTTGACTACTTAATAGTTGCCTCTAATAGCGCGACACATGCAACTCATCTTCAATCCATTCAATAATGGCGGGAAAATCTTTTTGGGTAACTTCTTTTTTCGTTTTGGTTTTAAAGATTTTCTTCAGCGGAATTTTAGCTATTGGTTTAATTCGTATGCTGAATAAATCATTCAGTACCAATCCCCCTTCTGTGTATTCGGGCACATCGAGCAAACACACGTTGGCAGGGGTGTTAAAAAAACAATCGTGGTCGGGCACCAGCCACGGAGTTATTTCGCAATACGCTTTTGTATTATGCACCACCAGAAACTTTTTACTGGGCAGCGAAACACGTTTCCACCAAACATTAAGCACATTATCCATAGCCGCTTTGGTATCGTCTTCGGTAGTTACGGTACCCAGCTTTTTAAGATACTCCTGTATAACAATGTCCACTTCTTCTTCATATAAACCGTTGCGCTCAATAGCCCAGCGCCCAACGTAGGTACCTAATAAATTAGAGTACAAATCTTCAGGCGAAAAAGCCGACTGACGCTCGTGTATGGGGTAATGTGTAGGCACACCAAAATACGTGCGTATCTCGTGCCACACCGCCAGCTCATAGGTAATGCGCTGCGCAAGTATAAGTATATCAGACGAAGACAGTTCGCGGCCTTGAAGCGCAAACTCAATTATCCGTTTGCCCGCTTCATTTTTAGTTTTAAGCGCAAAATTTTTACCGCTGTTCTTTACCATTTCTGCTGCAAAATAGGCCACCACATCGGCATTGTCGCGCAAATGACCAATGTCAATAAAGCCCCCATCGCGGGTATAAATAATACCGTTTACCTCGCCATCACCCCCGTAAAACTTATGCTTACCCAGTTTCTCGCTGCTGGTGGTGTAGCCCATCTTTGCCGGAAAACCAAACACCGGAAGGTTGTAGCCAAAAACACAACAGGGGCGTATCATCCGTCCGAAAGGCTCTACTTCTATGCCTTTCAGCGATTGTTCAATCTCCTGTGCCTGTGCAAAATTGCAGTGCAGTGCAACAATAAAAATCACCATTGCTGTTGTAAGCATTGTAGTTTCACATTGTTTTTGCGCTGCCTGTAGTACCATTTTTTTAAGGGATGCAAAGGTATCATATTAAAGCCTTTGGTATTAGCGCATTTTTATATTACAAATTCTTACCGGTTAGTTAAAACGCTATTATTACAACATAATTCATCATATAACTATGAAAAACAATCTTCTGCTTTTAGTCACAAAACACAGGATTTTAAATGCATATCCGGCACTCTTCTTCGTATTCATATTATTAAACGCTCACAACCTGAATGCCCAAACATGCCTGGTAAAATCTTTTATAAAAATTTATTACGACAGTGCCGACACAACACAATATACCTACGCCAAAAAAACACGCCTGCTTAGCGATTTAACCTATGCACTTGACGGAGGAGGAGGCTACGTTACTGAATCGCGCAGTTATGAAAACGGTTTGCTTTCCGTTATAAATGAAGGAGTTTTTTCGCACAGGTATGAATACAATGAAAATAAACAGCTTACAAAAATCAATGATTATGATGATCTGGGTGTAACTAATTTTTATCAGGAATATACGTTTGATGAACAAAACAGATTAGTAAAACATGCCTATTATGAAAAATATAACTATCAGGAATACGTAGCAACTACCTTTAGTACCTATCGGTATGAGGGCGATAAAAAAGTAATCATGGAAGAGTACCATGATTTTCATGACGAAATGAAAACACCGCAGTATACCTACGTTACCGAGTACAGCGATAAACTAAATCCATTCTATCAGCCCGTTGCATTTCCTGATGTGAGCCAGAAATATTTAGCAGAAAAGGAAGTTATAACACAATTTGACTGAACCATCGTTGACGACTATTCTTACACCCGCACCTGCACCTATAACAAAGAGGGCTATCCGCTTGAGTGTACTATCAATTTTATGGATGGTACGCTGATGAATAAAGAAAAATACACCTACGATTGTAAGTAATCTAAACCCGCTCTGTTCCCCCTCCTTCCTTCAAAGAAGGGGCCAGGGGGTGGTAGCTCCACGCCACTATTCTGCTGCTCTTGTTACCCTGTGTCATGGCAATGGTTTTTACTTCCGTTGCCTGCACTTTTGCAAGTGCATCGTAAATGCTGTTAAGGCTTGCCTGTTTGGCAACCAGTGTGGTAAACCACCTGCATTGTGTGGCAAACTCTTTGCTTTCCGTAATCATGGTACGGATAAATTTTACTTCACCGCCATCGCACCACAACTCATTGTTGGTGCCACCAAAATTAAGGTCAGGCGTATTTATTTTGCGACCCTTCAGGTTACTCAGTTTGCGCAGCGAACCCTCGCGTGCTTCTGCTGCCGATGCATGAAAAGGAGGGTTGCACAGCGTAACAGCAAACACCTCGCCTTTATGAATAATGCCTTTAAAAACAGAATTGCTGTTCACTTGCAAACGCAACTCAACATTGGCCTTCAGTAGGGGATTAAGTTTTACAATAGCATTGGCTGCATCAATTGCCCGGGGGTCGGTATCGGTGCCTGTAAAACTCCATTTGTATTCATAACTGCCTATGATGGGGTAAATAACATTTGCCCCCGTACCTATGTCAAGACATCTTATGCTTTTGCCTGTGGGTACTGTTCCGTTATTGCCTGCCGCCAGCAAATCGGCAATATGGTGTATATAATCTGCTCGTCCCGGTACGGGCGGAATTAAATATGAATCGGGAAAGTTCCAGTGTGCAATGTTATAATAGTGTTTCAGCAATGCCCTGTTCAGCATTTTTACCGCAGCTGCATTAAAGAAATCAATACTGGTATCACCAAAAGAATTTACAATAACAAAGGGCCTCAGCTCCGGAAAACTTTTGGTCAGCAATTCAAAATCATAACGCTCGCGGTGCCGGTTGCGCGGATGCAGTTCTGTTTTTTTATAAGGGTGTTTCATTTATAAAACCAGATAGTCAGCTTAAAGTTCGCTATTTGCCTGTTGCCTTACTTCTGTTACTGCTTTTTTCCGAAATAGAACAGCAAACCGCAACCCCAGCCATTGGTTTTAGTCTTTCTGTTGCCGTTATAGCTGGCAAGCTGGTTGTCCATAGTATTATAAAAATCAAAGCCCGAACCTAAATCGTAATACCCGAAAACACGCATACCACTGTTCCACTCAGCTGTAAAAGGAATATTGAACCCTGCCTGCGCACGACCAATAAAGGAGTATCCTCTGAAAATATTAACACCTGCATCAGGCGGATGACCTATATTTTCGGTGATACCTGTTGGCAGGTCTCCATATAGTTTGGTATTTCCGCTAAAAGAATTGGCAATAACCTGTGCGCCAACAAACAGAAAAGGAACGGGTACATAATTTACACCCAAAATAAACGCTATATCGTTGGTTTTAGCATTAACAGAACCACCTGCAGCTGACTTTACATTGTTTAAAGAAAAAGAGTAGGCCAGACCTCCTTCAATTTCTATTTTGCTTTTGCGGATAAGGTAGCGCAGTTGAAAACCATAGCTTGGCGTACTGCCTAATGTAGTGGTTAACTGAGCAGAATCTGAAACAGCTTTCAGATAGTCAACAAGTCCGGCACGGTTGTAAACCGTAAACGAAGCACCAACTTCTACTGCTTTAATAACATCCTGTGCACTGCTATAACTGATGCTTGATATTAAAGCTGTCAGTATTACAAAAACATGTTGTTGAATATAATTCATAAATAATTATTAAGGTGGCGAAAGTAATGTATTTACTTCTGTAAGTAATTCAAACTAAATAATGACGGGAACTATTCGCTGATAGCAATCTTTATTTTCTTATTCTTAATCTTCTCATCACGTATCAGCTTCAACACCTGATCCACCCTATGGTTACTTACGGCAGCATAGGACGAATGGTCCAGTACCTCAATCAAACCCAGCTCATCTTTTGCCAGTTGTCCTTTTTGTAACAACATACCCACAATATCCATTTTATTAATCTTTTCCTTTTTGCCGGCAGCTATGTATAAGGTGCGCCAGCGTGCTTTGGGAGGCAATACGTTTTTGTCGGGCAATGTTTCCTGTTCCGGTTTTTCATCAATAAAAGGCGGAATATGATCGTTTACCGAGAGCAGTAAATAAGCAGTGCCTTCGGCATTCATACGTGCTGTTCTTCCGTTGCGGTGGGTAAAAATATCCTGTGCTGGCGGCAGCTGATAATGAATAACAGCTTCAATTTCGGGTATATCCAATCCACGCGAGGCAAGGTCGGTTGTTATAAGTAAACGGTGGCTGCCGTTGCGGAATTTTATCAGCGCACGTTCACGGTCTTCCTGTTCCAGACCACCGTGAAAAACACCGTGTGCTAATCCTTTTCCGCTCAGCAAAATACTGATGCGTTCCACTGCATCGCGGTGATTACAGAATACCAGTGTAGATTTATTCTGCAGCTTACAGATCAGCGCAAATAATACATTCAGCTTATCGGTATCCTCTGCCTGAATATATTTCAATTTTAAAGTAACGGTTGTGGGCGAACCGGTGTTCAGGTAATTCAGTTCAACCGGGTTGTGCGCACCCGTAAACGAAGGTATCTCTTTCATGGCCGTAGCCGAAGTAAGAATACGCCTTTTCAGACCTCTTAAGTTGCCGATAATGGCCGACATCTCGTCTTTAAAACCAAGGTCTAATGCTTTGTCAAACTCATCCAAAACCAGTGTGTGTATACTTGCCGTGTCTACATTGTTATGTTGAATGTGGTAGGCAATCCGGCCCGGTGTGCCCACCAGCACCGCAGGCGGGTGCGAGAGATTGTTTTTCTCCGTGCGGGTACTGTGTCCGCCATAGCAGCAGTTGATTTTAAAGCCGGTATTCATTTGCTTAAACACCTGTTCAATCTGCAAACCCAACTCCCGCGAAGGAACAATGATGAGTGCCTGCACACCTTTTTCTTCTGATTTTAAACTGCTCAACACAGGCAACAGAAACCCTAATGTTTTTCCCGAACCCGTAGGCGAAAGCAGCAGAATGTTTTCTGCAGTTTTAGCAGCTTCCAGTGTAGCAAGCTGCATAGTATTTAAAGAAGTAATCTTTAAATTTTCAAGTATTTTTTCAAACATGGTTGGTTTTTAGGTAACAGCAAAATTCAACAGAATATGCGTAAATTAAGCATACTAAATTAAGGAGTATGGAAACAAGTATCAGTTCTGTATCTGCCTCACGATTTCCGATTGCCAACTTAGCCAGTTTTTCGAAACAAGATAATCGTCCATCATTTTGCGGTATTCATTTTTTGCATAGAAATACCTTAGTGTTTCTGTTGCAGGACCTGCCAGGCGGCTATTGTTGCTGAAAGCTGCATCCAGTGTATTGGCCAAAGCTTTTTCATCAAAATAATCTAACTTTTTAAGTGAAGTAAAAGCATTTTGGCGTGTCATAAATTCGTAGGAATTAGAACTAAATGCAACCAACTTATCCAAAGCTGTTTTATCGGTTTTTGATGAATATTCTAACCATTTTACCATAACATTTCTTCCTCTAGTTCCTTCAACACCTTTCGTTTTTTCTAAATAAGTTGTTGTTTTTTCAGGATACTGAATACAAAGTTTTTCTAAAGCCAGCGTAATGGTTTCGTACGATGCTTCAGCCAGTAATTTCTCGTATTCCCCCAGCAATGCTGCAGGAATGTTTTTTACATGTGTAATTACTGCTTTGCGAACCTGCGCATCTTTATGGTTAATGGCTTTGGTAATCAATTCATGACTTTTACTGTCTTTTTCATTTACCAACTGATATACCACTTCCGATTTTATGCCGTGAAATACTTCTTTGTTAAAAAGATTCAAAAGCAAGTCCTGTTTTTCTGCAAGCTCGGTGTTGCGCAGTGCAAGCAAAGCATCGTAACGGTCAATCATGTTGGGCGCTTTCATTGCCTGCGCTTTCAGCATCTCCAGTGACTTTTTGAATTAAAATGACTTCATCACATCGCTGTTGGGATCAAACAATACAAAGCTTACTTTTTTACTTAGTATATTTTCTAATTTCACTTCGTGGTGCTGGTTTTCTATCCAAGCAGTTTTGCTATCCTTGGTTCCATCGGAATAATGCACTTCAAAAGCGATTGGCATCTTAAAAAGGCCCACGACATCGCTCAACTCATGCTCCTGCGAAACCGAGAACACCGTTTGTTGTTTGCCGTTTTCGGTTTCCTCACGATAGGTAACAACATAGTGTGGTTCACCACCTTTGTAAATCCATTCTTCCCAAAACCAGTCCAGCGATTTGCCCAGCGTTTCATGAAAAGCAACCAGCAAATCTTCCGAATCCACATTCTGGTATTTATGTTTTTCTAAATAGTGTTTAATTGATTTGTTAAACGCCTCGCGGCTGGTAACATACTTCAGCATGTGCAGGACTGTAGAGCCTTTCGGGTAATGGCGTACCGAACCTGCTTCGCTGTGCGCAACCGGTTTTTTATCCTGCCTGGATGCATCCAATGCTTTGTTTACCGCCTCTCTGCGTGCCCAATCAAAATGGTCCTGACCGAAAACTTCACGCTCAGATGTAAGGTTGTAATGCGTGGCAAAACTTTCCTGAAGCCAATGGTGTGATGCACTGCGCGCAGTTACCAGATCACCAAACCATTGATGCGCCAGTTCATGTGCATTAACCGCAACATAATTGCGATCTAAATACGAGCGCTCATCCACCAAGAAAAAATCACCGAACAAAGTTGCGGTTGTATTTTCCATAGCACCATACATAAAGTCTTGCACAGGTATTTGTGAGTATGATTCCCATCCGTAAGGCACACCTATTTCTTTTTCAAAAAAATCAAACATCTCAACAGAGTATCGGTAGGTTGGCTCAACACGGTTCTTGTATTCGGGGTAATACCATAGTTGAATAGGAACACCCGAAGCTGACTTCCGTTCTTCTATTTCATACTTACCAATGCCCAGCATCATTAAATAAGTAGTGTGCGGCTTTTGCATTTTATAATGCCATGTCTTGGTACCGTTACCATTGTCTTTTTCATTTAGTTTAGTACCGTTGGAAAGTACTTTGTACTCTTTATCAAAGGTTACCACTACTTCGGTTGTTAGTTTATCGTTCTGCTCATCATAGCATGGAATCCAGTGGCGGTTATCCGTACCTTGTCCCTGTGTCCATATTTGTTTGCGGCTCAAATTATTTGGATCATTCCAGCCGGTAAAATATATGCCTTTGCGCGGGGTGGCTTCGTATTCCAATACAAGGTCGTGCGTTTGTTCCCAGTGTAAAGTAGAACCCGGATAAATAGTAATTCCGTTTTTGTCTGTTTTGTATTTTGTTACAACACCATCTAATTTCACATTTTTAAATGTGATACCGGGAGCATCTAAAAAAATAGAATCAACCTCGTGCTGGAGTACTATAAACGTGTGCGTTACAATTCCTTTTACCAACCCTTTTTGCGGCTCAAAGGCAACTTCTAATTTCAGGTGCTGCATATCAACGCTGTGTTCACGCGGAGCAAGGGCTTTGTCAAAAATATAGGAGCGGGTTTGAACCTGTGCCTGTGTTTGCAGAGCCATTAATGCAGCTTGCAGAACTAAAAATAGGGAAAGTTGTTTTTTCATGCGGGTAAAAGTATAAAGAAGTAAATAATGAAATACTAAACTATTTTCCCGCCTTGTCTTCCAACAAAGGCACAAAACGGAAGTCTCCGTGTTCCTTTATTTCGTTTTTAGATACAGAGTGTTTAATTAAAGTCTTCATTACCTGCTCTTTTCCTTCGCCAACGGGAATTACAAGAATACCGCCTACTTTCAGTTGATCAATTAATGCAGGAGGAATAAAAGGTGCGCCTGCTGTTACAATTATTTTATCAAAAGGTGCGTAGGAGGATAGTCCCAGATAACCATCGCCATAAAATGTTTTAACGTTGTAGCCAAGCTCTGAAAGTAAAGGACGGGCTGTGTCGTGTAACAATTTTTGCCGCTCGATAGAATAAACCCTTGCACCGCACTCGGCAAGTACAGAGCTCTGGTAACCTGAGCCTGTGCCTATTTCCAAGACTTTCTCATTTCTTTTAAGTTCTAATAATTCTGTTTGTTTAGCAACAGTATAAGGTTGTGAAATTGTTTGTCCGGCACCAATACGAAAAGCCTTGTCTTCATAAGCATGTTCTTCAAAAGCTTTGTCAAGAAAAAGATGCCGCGGAATTTTTTCAATAGCATCAAGCACAACTGTGTTCTTTATTCCTTTTAGCAGCAGAACTTGTCTCAACTGCTTACGCATGCCTTTATGGCGGAAAGTATCAATCATTTGTCAATAGTAGGAATTATAGCAAACATCGTTTGAATGCGATTAGGATTGTTTTCAACACACTGCCTTTAAAAAACGATTGAGATTGACAAATATACCTCCTGCATAAGGAGTACTTTTGGACTTATTAGATGGATAAAAAACTAAAAATTGGTGTTTTGGGCGCGGGTCATCTCGGGATGATCCACATCAAACTACTGAAAGAAATTCCTGCCTACACCGTCATGGGCTTTTACGACCCTGACCTTGAGCGCAGCGTAAAAGCGCAGGAAACACATTCGGTAAACAGTTTTAAATCCATGAAAGAACTGATGGAGCATTGTGATGTGATAGATATTGTAACCCCTACGGTTACCCATTATGATTGTGCGGCAATGGCACTGCGAAGGTCAAAACATGTTTTTATTGAAAAGCCAGTAACCAATACTTTAGGTGAAGCCCGCAGGCTTGCTAACCTTGCCCGCGAAGCCGGAACAGTGGTTCAGATAGGGCATGTAGAACGATTCAATCCTGCTTTTATGGCTGCAAAGCCTTATTGCGGACAGCCAATGTTTATTGAGGCCCACCGTTTGGCACAATTCAATCCACGCGGTACAGATGTACCTGTGGTGTTGGATTTAATGATTCACGATATTGATATTGTTTTGAATATCGTTAAGGCTAATGTAAGACGCATCAGCGCAAGTGGGGTGGCTGTCGTAAGCGATTCGCCCGATATTGCCAATGCACGTATTGAGTTTGACAATGGTTGTGTTGCCAACTTAACAGCCAGCCGCATCTCTATGAAACAGATGCGCAAAACCCGCATCTTTCAGAGGGATGCATACATAGCAATTGATTTCCTGAAAAAGAAAACAGACATTATACGCCTGTCGCACATTGAGGGCGAACCTAATCCCGATACCATGTTTATTGATTTAGGTGTTGGAAAAGGAAAAAAAGCAATTACATTTGAAGCCCCGGAAGTGCCCGACACCAATGCAATAAAAATGGAATTGGAAACATTTGCAGATGCTATTAACACCAATAAAACCCCTGTGGTTACTATTGACGATGGCTATAAGGCATTGGAAGTTGCGTATAAAATCATTGATAAGTTTCACATAAGCAGCACGCTATTGAAATAATTCTACTCTAAAGTTTTACATAAAATGGTTGTTACCCTGAGCGAAGCAGAAGGGCAATATGATGACAACGTTTTTAAAATTAATGAAAGTGAATTATTTTAACTCCTGGTTTCTGGTACTTGCCATTTTCCTCCTGGCTCTTTCCTCCTGCGAATTAATCAACCCCGATGAAGGAATTCCCTCTTACATTCAGATTGATACTATTACACTTTCCACTGACTATGCAGCAGAAGGTTCTGCTTCTCACAAAATTACCGATGCCTGGGTATATGTGGATGATGAATTAGTGGGTGCATATGAGTTACCTGCAACTATTC
>SXGT01520934.1_pt1 | contig 13141 bp, 11 predicted proteins | sample 3176221 | NCBI WGS metagenome assembly SXGT01 (sample SAMN11356862, study PRJNA531348) | freshwater metagenome | isolation source: freshwater sample F1-120 | place: China: Fuxian Lake, Yuxi | collected 2017-12-25
CGCGCCACCAGCCGGCCAACACCGCAACAGCCGAATGCGACCAGCATAGCCAGCGCGGTTGCGCAACCAGTCGTCGGGCACAAAGCATAGTGGACCGGGGCGCGGTTGGAGCAGCTCATGTAGAGGCGCGCCAGCTTGGCGGTCACCAACCCACCTTTCGCAATCGTCCTGGCCATTTGCCGTCTCCCAACTTTGGCGCCTGTTCAGGCGTCGCTCTGTTGGGATCAAGATGCCGCCATGCGGCCAACCTCGCTGTCCCGGCGGGCACAGGCTGCGCCGACGATCAGGTCTTGGGGCGACCCGATTCCCCCGATGTCTCCACCGCCCTCCACTCGCGTGCACTCCCCGGCTCTACGCGCTCCTTCCTTCGGTTCGATCGCTTGGCCGGAGGCGCATCAGAGTGGTGAATGGGCAATCACGTGAGACCTTCCCGAAGCTGCGCTATCTGCCGACGCCAAGCTGCTCGGCCATCCAGTCGGCGGTCTGCAGGCGCCATTTGTAGCCGCGGTTGTTCGCGACGTGGTTGCCGTCCTCGATCAGCGAGAACACGACCGGACCCTTGACCTCCTTCGACAGCCGCTCCGCGTCCTGCCAGGGGATGAGGCGGTCCTGCTTGCCCGCGACGACGTACATCGGACAGGTGATCTTGTTCGCGACGCCTTCCAGCGACAGCGTCAGCGCATTCTTGCGGCCTTCCTCTTCAGTCTTGGCGTGCGAGCGCACGCGGATCGCCTCGCGCGTAAGGGCCGGGATCGCATCCCAGTTCATGCCCATATTGTAGGGTCCCGACAGCGCGATGCAGGCCTTCACGCGCTTCTCGAAGGCGGCCGCGCGTGGCGCGTAGTAGCCGCCCATGCTGACGCCCCACAGGCCGATGCGGCCGGTGTCGACGTCGTTGCGCGTCTCGATGTAGTCGCACACGGCCTTGACCGCGGTCTCGTAGTTGCCGCGGATCGGCCAGTCGTACTCGCCCTCGCCCTGGCCCGGACCGTCGAACACGAGAATGGCGATGCCGCGCGCGAGGAACGGTGTCTCGTAGGCGTCCGTCTCCTCCTTCGCGCTGTCGAGGCCGCAGGCCATGATCATGATCGGCGGCTTCGCCACGCCGACCGGCTTCCTCAGGATGCCGTAGAGGTGCTTGCCTTCGAACGGGATCGCGACGCGCTCGCCGGGCGGCGTCAGGTGCGGCAGCGCGAGCCGGCGGCACTCCACCGCCTTCATGTGCGCGGCCTTCATCTGGGCAAGGTCGTGCACGAACAGGAACTTGCCGAAGTGGTAGTAGACACCGGCGCGCTGCAGGTGCTCACCAGCAGTCAGCCCCTTGCCCGCAGCGAGTGCGTCGCGGCCCAGCGCCTCGTGCACGGCCGCCTTGTCGGACCACGCCCGGCACCAGTCGTCGTATTTCTCGACGGAGGCGACGACCTCCTCGAAGTCGGTCAGCACAACGCCGTTTGCGACGAACCGCGGCGCCCAGTGCGAGAGGGCCGATTTGACGAGGGCATCCTGGGCCATGGCGTTCCATCCTTGCCAGACGTTGCGGCCGCGTCAGCGAGCGGCATCGGCGAGCAGAATACAGGCCGAGGCCGGCGAGTTGCGCAGGATCACATTGCCGCACGCCGGGTCGTGGCCGCTACCGTGCGGCCTCTATGCCGATTGCGCGGCGTGCGCGCTCGACCACCTCTTTGGGCGCGGCATTGAAGCGCCGGATGAGTTGCTCGACCTCCGCGCCGGTCTGCGGGGTGATCTCCATATTTGCCTTCGCGGCATCGACCAGGAATTCCGGATCGGCGATCGCGGCATCGAATGCCTTTCGCAGTGCCGCGAGGCGGGCCGGCGGAATGCCCGGTGGGGCGAGATACATGCGGCCCAGCACCAGCGCGCCGAAGATCAGATCGAACACCTGCCGATCCTCGGCCGAGCGGGCAAAGCTGTCGAGCAGCGTCGCACCCTTCAGCTCGGGCCGCGGCTTGTGATTTAGCTGCACGACGGCCCTGAACGCGCCGCTCTCCATGTCCGAGCGCCATTGTGTCTTGAGCGTCGAAACAGGGATGCCGCACATGCCGTCGATCTCGCCGCGCTGCATCGCGAGCCGCAGATTGGCCGAGCCCTTGTAGCCTTCCACGAGCTTGATCTTGGCGCCCAGCAAGTGAATGAGGGCGAGCGTGCCCTGGCTCAGTGCGCCGGCGCGTGACACGCCGCCGAAGATCGTCTCGCGCTGCAGGAGATCGTCGAGCGAGGTGACGCCAGACCGCGCCGTGACAACGCAGGTCGCAACACTCTGCTCCATGTTGCCGATGAAGCCGAACTGCATCGGATCGAACTTGCCTTTGCGCTCGCCGAGCAGATGGTCGAGCATGATCGCGTGCACGATCGTGGCGATCGTCGCACCGTCCTTGGGTGCGATATTGTAGATCCAGGCCGCTGCGTTGAGCCCGCCGGCGCCGGGCATGTTCTGCACGATCGCGGTGGGCTGGCCTGGAATGTGCCGCCCCAGATGCCGCGCGAACGCCCGCGCGTAGACATCGAAGCCGGTGCCGCTCTCGTGCGCGACCACGATCGACAGCGTCTTGCCGCGATAGAAATCGGCGATCTCATCGGCCTTCGAGGCCGGCCCTGCGAGAAGACCGAGGGCGAGGGGCAGCAGTGCCACCCCTGTCCGGCGTTGGTCTCGTCTCACTGCCCCCTCCCGTCGTTGCCTCCGAGCGTAGGGGAGCGATTACATCACAGATCGAGCGTGCTTGGCCAGAACAGTGCCTCGAGCTTGACCGGCTCCTTCGTCAGGCCCTGCTCGAAATTGTATTGAACGATCGTCTCCAGCACCTTGCGCGACGACTTGAAGCCGTAGGCGAGCGGATCGGCCTCTGTCACGGCACGGAAGCCATGCCCCAGCCCGTCGCTCGAAGGGCTGGCCTTGATGCCGCCGCCAACAGCACCGGTCGCCAGATACGGCTCGAGCGCGGTCAGCATCTGCGCGGTGCCGAGATCCTTCGCGGCCGCGAACGCCTTGAACAGGTTGAGCGCGATCCACGGGTGCTGCTCCAGCACCTTGCGGCGCACCACGACGCAATGATTGATCGGGTAGAGCCCGGTCTTGGCGTAGTAGCGCTGGCCCTCAGCGAGCTGGTCTGGGAACAGGCGGCGCACCTTGCCCGAGCCGACCACATCGATGCGGCTGCGGTCGACGAGGTTCTTGTCGGTCAGGTAGAGCAGCGTCGCGTCGAGCTCACCCTTCACCAGCATCTCGCCGATGTTGGTCGACTGGGGGATGCGATTGACGGTGACGCCGGCCGGTGCGGTGAAGCCCGTCGACCCGCCGTGGCTGACCTCCGGTGTGCGCTCCATGTACCAGGTGATCTCGGACGGCTTGACGCCGAATTCGTGCTGCAGGGCGCCACGCGACCACACTGCCGCGGTCTGCTGGTACTCCGGCACGCCGACGCGCTTGCCCCTGAGGTCGGCCGGCTGATCGATCCCGGCATCGGCGCGAACCAGCACGCGGGCGTGGAAGAACTCGCGCGTGGTGAAGATCGGCAGACCCACCCATGTGTCGTCGCCGCGTGCGGTAGCGATGATCAGGGACGACATCGACATCTCCGAGACGTCGAACTCCTGATACTTGAGCTGGCGCCAGAACATCTCGGAGGGATGCACGCCAGTGCAAATCAGACGCAGCCCCTGCGCCTCGACTTGCCCATCGAGCAGCAGCCTGGTGCGCTGGTTCACAGACAGCACGATGGAAAGATCAATAGCAGGACGGGTCAAGAGTGTTCTCCGCCAGTGGCAATGTCGAAAGGGCCGACGACTGTTTCTGTCAAACCTAACTAAAATCCATGCATGGATCGTTGATGGACAGGAAGTCGGCAATCTGCGGATGTTGCGGAAGTAAGCATTTCGACGCAGTGCAATGATAAAAATTGGCAAGAAATAGCGCAACATCCGTGAAAATATGAACGTAGTTCTACAATCCCTGTTTCCGGCCTGGCGAGTGGGATGAATGCTATCTGCCCGAGGTAGCGTAAGGGCCACTCGCGTGGACGACGCGACCGCCGACCAGCGTCAGCAGCGAGACCGTCTTGTCGAGCTCCGCCGCAGGCACGCTCAGATAGTCGCGGTCGAGCACCGCGAGATCGGCGAGACGGCCGGCCTCCAGAGTTCCACGCTCGGCTTCGTCGAAGGCGAACCAGGCGCTGCCCTGGGTGTAGAGGCGCAAGGCTTCCTCGCGCGTGACGAGCTCGGCCGATTTGCGCGTGGGCAGCCCCTCGACCGTGCGCCCGTCGGTCATCCACCTCAGCGAGACGAATGGGTTGTAGCCCATCACCCTGTGGGCGTCCGTACCGCCGCCAATCCGGACGCCGAGTTGCATCGCTGATTTGATCGGGGGCGCGCGATCCATGGCCGCACCGCGCTGGGCGATGAAGGCGGGCGCTGCGAAATAGAGGCCGTTCTGCATCAGCCAGCCGACGCCGAGCGCCTTCATACGGGCAAGGGAGACGTCCGAGGCATCATGCAGGTGGGCGATCGACCAGCGCAGATCGCGGATCGGCGTCTCGGCAGCGACGCGCTCGAGGATCTCGAGCAGGTGATGCACGGAACGGTCGTTGTTCCAGTGGGCGGTCAGTGCCAGGCCACGCCCTGCCGCCCATCGTGCAACCCCGGTGAAGGCCGCCTTCTGCGCCTCGCTCGGCGTGTCGTTGTTGTAGAGCCCCCAGGTGACGCGCTCGCCGATGCCATTGAAGCGCAGCATGCCATCGCCGATGCGCATCGGCAGGAAGCGCGTCAGCGCCTTCAGATCCGCAAGCTCGCTGCCGGGCCGCGGCGAGGAAAGCGAATAGGCGACGCGCACATTGAGCCCGCCGGCCTGCCAAAGCCGCATCAGCGCTTCGTACTCGTCCGGCTCTAGGTTGTGGCCGCCGGGATCGATCACGCCGGTGATGCCGAGCCGATTGAGCTCGGCGAAGAAGCGGCGCGTGCCGTCCATTGCTTCCGTCAGCGTCGGCTTCGGCAAGCGCTCGTAGAGGCCGGTGATGGCCGCGGTATCGCCGCTGATCCAGCCGTTGGGTTGGCCGTCCTCGCCGCGCTCGAGCTTGGCGTTGGCGGGCAAGTCGGCGTCACCCGCAATGCCGAGTGCTACCCGCGCCGGCGCACTCAACAGCACAGCGCGATAGAACATCTGGATGTAGACGCGTTTGCCGAGCGCTGCCGCCGCCACCTCAGCTTCGGTCGGCCGGCGTCGCTCGGCGAATTGACCGGGCGTCCAGCCGCCGCCGACGACGATCCAGCCGTCGGCAGCGCTGCCGTGTGCTGCATTGCGCAGCCGCTCCATCGCATCAGGGATAGACGTCGTGCCGATAAAGCTCGCCTCGATGGCAGTACGCAGGCCGGCACGGATCGCATGAATGTGGCTGTCGATCAGGCCGGGGATCACCGTCCGCCCGCCGAGCTCGATGGTGCGTGTCGCCGGCCCGGCGGTCGCGCGGATCGCGGTGCTTGATCCTGTAGCGACGATGCGCTCGCCGCGGATCGCGATCGCTTCGGCGATCGTCGAGCGGGCATCGAGTGTGACGATCCGGCCGCCGGCAAGGATCATGTCCGGCGGCTGAGCCTGGGCCGGTCCCGCGACGGCCAGGCACCCGGCGAGGGCAATTGCGATGCGGCCGCGCAGACAACGCTTGGAGCTGCCGCCAAGCCCGCGCTGCGGCACTGCCTGTTGCTTATTCTGGTCTGCCGGCATCGTGGCGGAAGTCGAGGTCATGCCGACAGTGTGCTGCAGCCGAGGCCCGACCTGCAAGACATGCAATGCTTCAGAACGCCGACAAACGACGGGTAGGGATGGCGGGCGTCGACATCGCAATCGGCAGGCGGCGCTATCCGCCCCAGGTGCAGCGCATCTCGTGGCAGTTCTGCATGCGCCCGCCGATCTCGCAGCGCGCCTTCACCAACCGGCACGTCCGGCAAGTGTAGGACGACAGGCAGCCGCGGTAGGAGCCGCCGCGCTCGTACCGGCAGGTGCGGATGGTCTGGCAGTCGCGTTGCGCGTTGGCGAGGCTGACGCCGCCCGATTGTGCATGAGCCGGCGGTGCGATTGCCGCGAGTGCAAGCAGCGCCGACGTTGCAAGCGTGAAGAGACCGAGACGCATGACCCAAGCCCTTGCGCTGAAACCATTACCTTCAGTCGGCAGTGTTTCGCGGCGGGACCGGCATGGCAACCCGCGAGTGGACACGCCGTCCAGGCAGTTGTGGACTGTTGCAGCAAGGCAACGGAATGCACGGTTGGGTGCTTCGCCGCCTAGCGAACCCGCCACTACAGTGAGGCATGTTTCGGCGGCCTGATATGACGTGCAATCACATCCGACTGCGATGGCATGGACGTTGGTGCGATCGTGCCGACACCCTCACCCGGCCCGCTCAACCTGTCGTGGTCGCATAGCTCGCATTCTCGCCCGGTGTCGGTGTCGCGCCGAACCCGCCCTTACTGACGACGGCCGCTCGACCGCCGTGGGCATCCAACTTGGCGGCCTGCTCGCGCTTGGCACGCACGTCCACCTCGTCGGGATCGCAGATCTGCATCAGCTCGCGGTGCAACTCCCCGCGCACATGACTGTGCGATGGATCACGGCCAAGGTCGGTCGTCTCGTCGGGATCGGCGAGAAGATCGAACAGCTGTGGCGGCAAGGAGGGATAGTAGACGTACTTCCAATTTCCGCGCCGAATCATGAAGGCGCCCGTCAGTGCCCCGGCAGCGTGATACTCCGAGAAGACAACGCGCTCCGGGTGCTCCGGCGCATTGGCCAGCTCGATCCACGATGCGCCCCTCGCCGCCGGATCTGTGCCGAGGCCCGAGCTGTCGAGCACGGTGGCATAGATATCGATCAGGGAAACCGGCGTCGCGGAATATCGGCCCGCCGGGATGCCAGGTCCGGCGATGATTGCGGGAATGGCCGCCGACTCCTCATAAAGATTGGATTTGCCCCACAAGCCTCGCTCGCCAGCGTTGTCGCCATGATCGCTGACATAGATGACGCGGGTCGTTGCAGCGAGCCCCGTCTCTTCGAGCGTGGCGAGGATGCGACCAACGTTGTCGTCCATGAAGCTGACGAGGCCATAGTAGGAGGCGAGTGCAACAGCTACGCGCTCGGGCGTGAAATTGTCGTAGAGAAAGCACTGGCGTTGCGCCGCTATCCAGGGATGCTCTCGATCCGGCGGGGCGGCCAATTTGCGCGGCATCGGCACCTTGCCGGCGTACATCGAGTAGAATGCCTCAGGCGCAATCAACGGAAAGTGAGGTGTCACCATCGAGGAGAAGCACACCCACGGCTTGGCACCGGTCGATCCGCGCTCCTGCGCGCGAGCTTTCAGCCATTCTATCGTCTGATCGCGCACCGTGCGATCATAGCGCGTGTAGCTGGTTTCGCCGGGACCGATCTTCTCGGCCAGCTCCCGTGTTTTCCAACGGGGCGGCAGCGGCTCCCGCACGCATCCCAGGAGGTCGCCGATACCATCGACGACGTGCATCGGCACATGCTGCTCGACAAAGCCGGTGTCTGCGGCACTGTCACGGTAGTGGAGCTTGCCGATAGCCGCCACGCGCAGCCCTGCTTCGCGCACGCGATGCGCCCAAGAGATTGGCGACCCCGCGTAAGCAAAAGCATTGTCCCAGTGACCTGTCTCATGCACATGCCGCCCGGTTGCAAAAGCTGCGCGCGCAGGGACACAGATCGGACAGGCGGTATAGGCGCTGGTGAACGTCGTGCCGCCGGCAGCAAGCCGGTCGAGGTTCGGCGTGGAGACGATGCGATTGCCATAGGCACCCATCACCGAGCGGGCATGCTCGTCCGCCATGATGATCAGAAGATTGGCTGCGGTGCTCATGCGCCCATCCGTCAACACGTTCCGCGCCGCGTGCGAACTCGAAACCCACCGGTGATCATGGCTTGAGACCCAAGCCCTTGCTCACCACTCCCCACCTCGATAGCTCGGCGACGATGTGGGCGGCAAACTCTGCGGTGCTCATGGGAGTGGGCTCCGCCCCCTCGGCCTCGAGCCGCTTCTGCGTTTGTGGCGCAGCCAGTGCGCCCGAGATTTCCTTGTGCAGGAGATCCACGATCGGTTGCGCCAGACCGGCCGGCCCGACCACACCCCACCAGTTGCCGGCCGTGTAGCCTGGAACACCCTGTTCCGCGATTGTGAGAACCTCGGGCAGTGCAGGCGAGCGCGTCGCCGATCCGATCCCCAGGATATGCAGCTTGCGGCCGGTAACGTGCGGACGAACCTGTGCGATCGGCGCCATCAGGAATTGTGCCCTGCCGGCAAGAACATCGATCATCGCCGGCCCGCCGCCCTTGAAGGGAACGTGCACGACGTCGATCCCGGTGGCCTTGGCCAGCGAGGCGGCGATCAGATGCTGGAAGCCACCCTCCCCGCCATTGGCAAAGAACAGCTGCCCGGGCTTCGACTTGGCGAGCGCGATGAACTCCCGCACGGTTTTGGCGGGTACCTCCGGGTTGGCACAAAGCACAACGGGCCCAGCCGCCAACATCGCAATCGGCGTGAAAGACTTGATGGGGTCGTGTCGGATCTTCTGCTGCCAGGGATTGGTTACATGGTTCGATGCGATCACCAGCAAGGTGTAGCCATCCGGCGGGGCCGCAGCGGCCACCTCCGTTCCAACGATGCCTGCCGCCCCGGCCCTGTTGTCGACAATGACTTGCTTGCCGAGCCGCACGCCGAGCTCTGCTGCCACAATACGGCCGACGACGTCGTTGCCGCCGCCAGGCGGGAAGGGAATGACGAGGCGAATTGGCCTTGCAGGGTAGTCTTGAGCCGATACAGGCACCGCGCCAAGAACTGCAGCTGCTGTCGCAACCAGTCGAAGCCACTGCGTGATCATGGAAATCACACCCCTATGCACACGCCACACAGACTGCCTCGTCTGGCTCCCTCACGCAATGCAATTTGGACCATCCGCGTGTGGTCGCGGCGTCAACACAGATGGGAACTTTTGCGGCTCGGCAGCGGAACGCTAGGTCAGGCGCTTCGGCGTTCTAGCCAATCTCCAGCCGGACAGCAGCGCCGTCGGCGATGCCGAGGGCTTCGCGCAGGCCGGTCGCGGAGATGATCTCGATGCTGTCGAGCGGATAGCCCCCGACCTCCGGCAAGACCACCGCGGCCTGATAGCGCCCCTCTACCAGCACGGGATAGCAGCGCGCATCGCAGTCGTGAGGGCCATCGTTGGGATTGTCGATGCGTATCCCGGGGGTGGCGGCGAGGCGGGTCCAGACATCGAGGCTGGCGGGGTCGTGCACGGCGAGGTTCAAGGTGCCTGGAAACGGATCGATGCCGAGCCGGTCGATGAACTGCCGACGCGCCCAGTCGAGGCGGGTGAAATGGCGGCCCTGGCCAATCCCCGTCGCAAGCCGGCCGACGATGATCAGCCCGCGCATGCCGCTGCTCCCGCTTGCTACTTGAACATCCCGCTGTCGGTCGTGGCGACGTAGGCGGGGTCTTTCTGGTGATCGCGCTCGAACTGCAGGAAATCGTAGTAGCCGCAACGGTTTTCGCCGGGAAACTGCCGGCAGATGCCGGGTCGCGCCTCGTAAACCGTGCAGCGCCGTTCAATGGTGTCGAAGAAGCGGCAGATGCGGCCGTAATGCGGATCCTGCTGCCGCCGCAACACCTTGTCGCGACCGTGGGCGCGCTTGGTGAAACGGGACTGCGCCTGCTCCGGGGTGATGCCGAAATGGCGGGCCAGACGGGCGACGTCCCGGTCGGTGATCTCGATCACCGGATAGGAGCAGCAGTAGCCGGGACACTTCAGGCAGTCGTATTTGGCCATGGCGGTCGACGGTCCTGGGTGAAACGGATATCGCACTGGGCAGGCCCCAACCCATGTCGGGGCCCCGAAGGCGGTACAGTGCACCGGAACTCGACGAATGTGGCCGCTGAGCACCTCACAGGCGCCTGATCTAGCGGGGGTGATGCGTCACGGCAATAGCCCGCCGCCGAAAACGCAACGGCTGTGCCTTTCGTTCACCCGCCACACTTTCTCCTATATGGTCTGGCGCTTCTTGAAGTGGTGTGTGTGCGAGGATCGAGTGACCAATGACTGATGCCGTCCGCGTTGGGCCCGAAGGCGAGACGCCCGTCAACCCCTACAGCCTGCTCGAGGCTGTCAACAGCTCGAGTGACACCGCCAACACGGCGTGGCTGATCTTCCTTGGCATCATGGCGTATTTCACCATCGCCGTGGCCGGGGTCAGTCACAAGGATCTGCTGCTCGAGACGCCGGTCAACCTGCCGATCATGCAGGTGCAGATCCAGCAATCGCTGTTCTTCCAGTTCGCGCCGGTGGTGCTCGTGCTGTTCCACATCGGCGTGGTGTCCCAGCTCGTTCTGCTCGCGCGCAAGACGCTGGAGTTCGACTATGCCGTCCGCGCGCTGGAGATGACCGACCGGCGCAACCATCCCCTGCGGCTCGAGCTGCACAACTTCTTCTTCGTGCAGGCCGTCGCCGGGCCGCACCGCAGCTTGGTGATGAGCGCGTTCCTGCACGGCATGTCGTGGCTGACGCTCGTCGTGCTGCCGGTCGTCATCCTGCTGTTCATCCAGCTCACCTACCTGCCGTTCCACGACGTCGAGGTGACCTGGACACATCGCATCTGCCTGCTGGTCGATATCAGCCTGCTGGTGCTGATCGGCATATTCCTGATGCGCACGGAAGCCTCGTTCTTCACCGCGTTCTGGCGCACGACACTGACGAGCCCGGTGGCGTTCCTGGTGACGACAGGCCTGCTGCTGGTGGTGACGTTCTTCTCGTTCTTCGTGGCAACGGTGCCGGGCGAGGGGCTCGACAAGGCGGCGCAGGCGCTGACCCGCTCTGACCGGCGCAATGACAGCCACCGGGCCAGCAGCGGCTTCGCGCTGCCGTTCGTGCGCGCCAGAGCGGACGGCACCTTGTGGGGCCGCTTCCATCGCAACCTCGTCGTCACCGACCAGGATCTCGCGCCCAAGCGCGCCTATGCCGCCGACGAGACCTCGATCCCGCTGCGCGGCCGTGACCTGCGATTCGCCCAGCTCGACCGCTCCGACCTGCGCCGCGCCGACTTGACCGGGGCCGACCTCGAGGGCGCAAGCCTCATCGGCGCGGATCTGTCGGAGGCACGGATGGCCTGCGCCGACGTTTCCGAGCTGGTGCTGAGCGAGGACCGCGCCAAGGCGCGCTGCGCCAAGGCGAGCGGCGCCAACATGCTGCGCGTACGGTTGACGGGCGCGCGGATGGCCGGCATCGACCTGTCGAGCGCGCGGCTGGAGGAGGCCAACCTCGACGGTGCCGATCTAACCTACGCGATCGCGACCGGCGCCAACTTCTCGAGCGCGCACCTGGAGCGGGCGGAAATGAGCGGCGGTGTCCAGCTCCAAGGCGCCAACATGCTGGTGACGCAGCTGCAGGGCGCCAACCTGTTCGGCGCGCTGATGCACGGCGCCGACCTGTCGAGCGCATCGTTGCAAGGCGCGATCCTGACGCACGCGCATCTGCAGGGGGCGACGCTGCGCGATGCCGACCTCGAGGGCGCCGACTTGCAATTCGCGAGCCTGCAGCGCGCCGACATGTCCGGCGCCAAGGTGCGCGCGGCCGACATGCGCGGCGCCACCATCTGGCAGACGGTGCCGCCGCTGCGTGAGAGCCTGCCGCTGGCCGACCTTTCCGGCCTCGCGCTGCGGGCGGTCGATCCGGAGGAGGCCAAGACGATCCGCGGCTGGGCCGACCGGATCGAGGAGGAGCGCGTCAAGCGCCAGGTGCTGGAGGCGCTCGATGCGCTGTTCAACAATGCGGAAAGCACCCGCTGGGGCACCACGCCTGAGCGCCAGATCTGGTTGAACTACGGCACCCTGACCCAGTCCGTTGCGCAGGACAGCTATTCCAAGGATCTGACCGAGCACCTCTCAAGCCTGATGTGCCGCTCGCGCTTCGGCAATGGATCGGTCGCTACCGGCATCGCTCAGCGGGCGCAGGGGGCCATGTTCCGCGGCAACTTGCCCGCGATCTACGAGCGGCTGCGCGGGCGCGATTGTCCGGCCGCAGCCAATGTTTCGCCGCGCCTGATGCAGCGTCTCGCCACCTCGGTCGATGCCGCGACCGGCAAGTGACGGGACGCCTTCGCGGCCCCCTATATGTGGAGTGAAACCATGGCCGCCTACGTGATCGCCGAGATCGATGTGCACGATGCCGCCGGCTACGATGCGTACAAGCAGGGCGTCGGCGCGACGGTGGAGAAGTTCGGCGGCCGCTTCCTGGTGCGCGGCGGCGCCGTCACGACGTTCGAGGGCGGCTGGAGCCCGAAGCGCGTCGTCGTGCTGGAGTTCCCCAACATGGCGCGGCTCGAGGCCTGGTACAACTCCGCAGACTACAAGCCGCTGCTCGCCATGCGTCTCACCGCAAGCTCCGGCCGCCTGATCGGCGTCGAAGGCGCCTGAGGGGCGACTGCGGGGAAATATTCGCCGGCAATGGCGGGCGGATGCCAAGGCGATCAGGTGAAAGCCGGTTGTGAGGGCGGTGCTGGCCGGCGCCGGGGCGAGGCCCGTGCAGGACGGCAGCTTCTGTTAGGACTGCTGCCAGTCGACGGGGGGGCGGCGAGCGACGTGAGTGCCCCGCAGGAGAAGCCGTAGAGTGCAATAGCCCACTGGGCGTATTGCACCGTTTCCCCGGCAAGTCGGTGCAATACGCTTCGCTATTGCACCGACTTGCTACGGCCGAATGCGCTGACGCATCCTTCTGGTGAGGGTTCTATGGCCCGCACTCCCATCGTTCGCACAGACCGCCATCATAAAGGAGCGGACAAAGGCGACGGGCGGATACCGGAGGAGCAGAGCGTTCACCTGATCGCATGTTGCGGATGAGTTTTATTGTTGCGTCGGCGATGTTTCTGCTGTAGAACATTAACCGAACATACGTGGACGTTTGCGAAAGGCGTGGACAAGCCGCGATCTCGTCACCGGTGAGGCGGCCTGCGCGCTAGGCTGATGCAACGCGAGTCGGAAAGGCGAGCCGTCGAGGCGGCTGGCTTGGTGCCAGTGCCGTTTCGCCCAAGCAAAGGTCGTCCGAGCCAAGGAGCAGTCGCAATGGCCGGTTCAGTCACCAAGGTCA
>SXGT01697830.1_pt1 | contig 13139 bp, 19 predicted proteins | sample 3176221 | NCBI WGS metagenome assembly SXGT01 (sample SAMN11356862, study PRJNA531348) | freshwater metagenome | isolation source: freshwater sample F1-120 | place: China: Fuxian Lake, Yuxi | collected 2017-12-25
ATGAAGAAACGAAAGGCGAAGAAATGACAGAGGAAATAAATCTAATCAAATTCAAGGCGCAAATATCAAAGGTCACAACGATGGCTGATGGTTCGTTGCGTGTTGTGCTTGACTTTGGGGAGAAGGATATAGACGTTGCGACAAAACTAATGCAAGTCAGGCAGGCAGGCGCAGTGTTGGAAGTTGTTGCTGTGCCTGTCTACAACGCTTTACAGTGAGATTACAGTGGCAAATATAGAAAATTTGAAGCCATTTGTAAAAGGCGACAAGCGAATAAACCGCAAGGGTCGGATTGATAACTTTGCGAAATTCAGGAAGTTAGCGCAAAATATTGGCAACGAGCCATTGAGCGACGCTGACGAAATTCTTTTCTCTGGCTTGCTCCGCGCTTTAGCAAAAAGTAAAAGTTCCGCTGACCGTGCTTTATTTTTGGCGTATGCAATAGGGAAGCCTAAAGAGGAAGTCGATGTTACTAGCGGCGGCAAGGCAATCACCAAGATAGTTGTAGAATGGCAGGACGATGACAACAGCGACGATAAGACTCCCGCGACGCCATAACGCGCAAGCGCAGGTATATCGGGAGCGCAAGCGGCGCAACGTGCTTTGTTGTGGGCGTAGGTGGGGAAAGAATATCTTTTTGCAAGGAATGGCGGCGCAAATCGCATCACATGGCAATTATGTGGGGTGGGGCGCACCCGTCTATAAACAAACGCTTGACGATTACCGCGAACTCGAAAACATACTGACGCCCATCCTTACCCGCGCATCATATAGCGAAATGCGAATGGAAACAGCGACGGGCGGCATAATCGAATTTTACTCACTGGACAATCCCAAAACTGCGAACAGCATACGCGGCAAAAAGTATCATGGCTTTTTCGTGAATGAGGCGGGCTTTGTGCCTGACCTTTTGCATATCAGGAATAACGTCATCATGCCGACGCTGATTGACTTTCAGGGTGTGGAGTGGCACGCAGGAACGCCAAACGGCATGAATGGTTTTTATAGCCTATTCAGTCAAACAGGCGCGGAATGGGCGCGTTGGCAAATGTCATCATACAGCAACCCCCACGTTCCCGCCGCTGAACTGGACAGCCTGAAAACGCTCATGCCAGAGCGCGCGTACCAGCAAGAAATCATGGCGCAATTCATCGAGGACGGCGGCGGCGTGTTTCGTGGCGTGCGTGGCGCGTCAACGCTAAAACCGCAAGAGCCGCGCAAGGATGGGCAATACGTCATCGGCGCGGATTGGGGGCGGTCAAACGACGCAACAGTTTTTAGCGTGCTTGACGTTGGACTAAAGCAGCAGGTGTATCTTGACCGCATGACAAACACAGATTACGCCAGCCAGCGCGGGAGGTTGGCGACGCTGGCGCAGAGGTATAACAACGCCCGCATCATTGCAGAGAGCAACAGCATGGGACAGCCTAATATCGAAGCCCTGCAAGCGGCTGGGCTGTATGTGTCACCGTTCAACACAACCAACGCCACAAAAGCGAATATAATACAGGCGTTAGAACTTGCGTTCGAGCGAATGGATATAACGCTGCTGGATGACGAATTACAGATAAACGAATTGACCGCGTTTCAGTCAGAGAAGTTGCCCAGCGGGCTTGTGAGGTACGCAAGCCCTGAGGGGTTGCACGATGACACCGTTATGGCGTTAGCGTTGGCGTGGAGCGGCGCAGTCTACACAAACAAAGTAACGGTATCAGAAAACCCGTTCTACCAATAGGAGCAAAATGCCCTCAATTACCGAAATAAACATGACCGACCTCGCGCAACTGTCAAAAGTTGCTGATACCGAATACCTCGCCCGCATGATGGACATTGCCAACAGGCAGGCGTATTACATGGGCGACCAAAAAAAATGGCTGGTTGACCCAAAAACAAAAAAACCGAAGCCGGAAAACATCACGGTAAATGTGGCGCAAAAGATTGTAGACCAGTCGGTATCGATGTTATTTGGCGGTGCGCCCATGATTACCGCAGAGACGGAAGCGCAAAATGCGTTGATTGAGGCGTTGACTGATTACAACAGCGACGACGTTTTCTTTCACAGCATCGCGGCGGCTGGTTCAATCGGCGGGCATGTTTACGTCAAACTAATCGACGAACCAGATGGCGTCCGCTGGGTATCTCTCAACCCCGCGCTTGTTTCGGTGTTTTGGCGTTGGGATGACGCCAAACGCGCAGCGGCGTATAAAATCCAATGGGTTGAAGGGACAACGGATTACAGGCAGGACATTATCGCGTTGGACGAGTCTTGGCTTGTGCGCGATTTGAAGCGTGAAAAGAGCGCGGATTGGACTATCACGAATGAAGAAACATGGGCTTATCCTTTTGCGCCTATTGTCGAATGGCAAAACCTCCCCAATTATCTCGGATATTATGGGGTATCTGATTTGACCGCGCTCCCGATAAATGACGCTATCAACTTCACGGCGTCAAACATCAACAGCATCTTGAAAAACCACGCGCATCCCAAAACCATCGGGACGGGCGTCCGCGTTGACCAGGTGAAAGAGACGGCAGTCGAAGGCTTTTGGGCGATTGAAAGCGAGAGCGCAAAAGTCTACAATCTTGAAATGCAAAGCGACCTGCAAAGCAGCATGGATTTTCTCGGCTTCCTGCGGGCGGAATTTTTTAGCCAACAGCGGGCGGTGGATGTCAGTAACCTAAAAGACAAAATCGGGCAACTGACAAACTTCGGCTTGCGCGTCATGTTCTCTGACGCCATGCAAAAAAACGCCACAAAACAACTATTATACGGCTGGGGATTGAAGGAAATTATGTACAGGTCGCTCGCGTTGAAAGGCGTCACGATTGACCCGCGCAGCATCAACGTCGATTTTGTTGACCCGCTGCCAGTGAACGACCTCGAAGGCGCAAACCGTATCAAGACCGAAATTGAAAGCGGCATTATTAGCAAGCAGACGGGTAGCGAGGAACTCGGCTACGACTGGCTCGAAGAAGCGGCGCGGATGGCGGCTGAAAAGCAGACCAGCCAGACCGACCTCGGCGCGTCGCTGCTTGCCGCCATGCGCGGATTTGAGACGCAGGACGAAGGCGGCGACGTTGGCACGGTAAACGAAAGCGACAATGCCTAACATTTACGACGCAATAAACCAGTTTAATCTGGATTTATCCGCCCGCGAGAGCCAGCAGTTTGCAGAGATGACAAAACGCTGGGCGCAGATGGAAGGGCGGTTATCTTCCTACATCCAACAGCACGCCGACGCCATCGCAACAAGGCGGGATGCTGGGCTGGCAGTTGGCGAAACCGCATTGACGCGCCTTGAAACGTGGAATCGGCTCGAAGCGCAAATAGTCGCAGAGAGCGCACAGTATCAGCGATACGCCCAGCAGGTTATTAGTGCGGAACAGCAGATTTATGGCGAGACTGGAATAGCCGCCGCGCAGTCTGCAATCCGCGCTGAGGTTGGCGCGGGCGTTGCGTTTGGCAGGCTCAACCCGCAAGCCGTCAACAATATGGTCGGGATTGCTGGCGACGGGTCGCCGCTGTTTGACGTTTTGAAGAAACGCGCTATTGCGCCCGATGCAGTTGCAGGATTACAAGACGCGCTTATTGAGGCGGTAACGCTCGGATACAGCCCGCGCAAGACCGCTAAAATGATGGCTGATGGGCTGGCGCAAGGATTGACGAAAGCCCTCACCATTGCGCGGACTGAGCAAATCCGCGCATACAGAACATCGTCTCTCATGCAATACCAGGAAAGCGGGATTGTCACAAAGTACCAGCGGCACGCCGCGCCGAGTGAACGTACCTGCTTGGCGTGCATTGCGTTAGATGGCAAGATTTACGATGTGAACGAGTTTGCAAGCCACCCGAATTGTCGCTGTTTCATGACGCCAGTTATTGACGGCGTGAATAACCCAGCCCGCTCGACACAATCATGGCTCGAACGCCAGAATGACGCGACGCAAAAGAAAATCCTCGGCGGGCATTATGACGCATACAAGAACGGCACTCCGCTGGCGGATATGGTCAAGATAGTTGATGATAAAACATGGGGCGCGACGATAAAGATTGTGCCGTTGAAGGAACTAACCAAATGACAGAACGCGAATTTTGGCTCACCGTTCGCGCCGCGTTGATTATGTTTATTCGCGCCATTGAAAAGCGTTACGATATAAAGCAGTGACTATGTGGTAAAATGCAGTTAAGCCGCCTTCAATGGTAGCCAATTGCAAGACGTAGCAACCCAGCCGCGCTTGTTCCATAGATTGGAATAGGCGCGGCATTTTATTTTTTAGAATGGAGAAAAGTCCGAGATGGATGAAACTACCACAACCGCAGGCGCGACGCCCGCACCCGAACAAGCCGATACCGTGACGGTAACGGAAAGCCCCACCGCCGAAGATTACGCAAAACTGCAATCCGCTTTGAAGGCAGCCAACAAAGAAGCGGCAGACCGCCGCAAGAAACTTGACGCTTTCGAGAAGGCAGAGGCAGACCGCAAATCCGCCGAGATGACAGATTTGCAAAAGGCGCAAGCCGAAGCGGACAAACTGAAAAGCGAATTGACTGCCGCACGGCGCGAAGCGATTGCCGCCCGTCACGGACTGCCGCCAGAACTCGCGGCGCGTGTTGTGGGCGATACGCCCGAGGACATGGACGCCGACGCCGCAAAACTCGCCGCGCTCATTACCAAGCCCGCCCAGCAGCCAGCCGCGCAGTCTCAATCATCCCCAGCCGCGCCAGCCGCGACCCCTGCGTTATCGCCTGACGTAATCGCAAAGATGACGCCCGCTGAAATCAATAAGCAATGGGAAGCGGTATCTGCGGCACTTCAAAAAGGAAAATAGAACATGACCCTCTCGAATTTCATCCCCTCGGTTTGGAGCGCCCGCCTGCTCGAAAACCTGAACGACGCACACGTTTACGCATCATTGTGCAACCGCGACTACGAAGGTGAAATCAGCGGCTACGGCGACACCGTGAAAATCAATTCAATCGGTCGCGTTACCGTTGACAACTACACCAAGAATACCGACATGAGCGCAGCCGAAACGCTGACCGACGCGCAGACCACCCTCGTCATCGACAAGGCAAAGTATTTCAACTTCCAAGTCGATGACATCGACAAGGTGCAGACCAAGCCGAAGGTTATGGACGCCGCCATGCGTGATGCTGCGTGGGGCTTGGCTGACGCTACCGACGCCTTGCTCGCCGCGCTTCATTCCTCGACGCCTGCTGGCAACAAAATCGGCGCAGATGGCTCGACAGCCAAACTCGGTCTTGTCCTGACCGCTGGCTCTGCCATGTATGATTATTTGGTTGACCTCGCCACCATCCTCGACGAAAACAACGTCCCCCGCCAAAACCGCTGGGTGGTTGTCCCGCCTTGGGCGCATGGCGTCATGCTCAAAGACAGCCGCTTCATCAACTCCACTGACGCGGGCAATGCGCTCCGCACCAACGGTCTTGTCGGACGCGCCGCAGGCTTTACCGTCTACATGAGCAACAACGTCACCAACGACGCGCAGACCGTCCCGACCTACCGCGTGATGGCTGGGTACACTGGCACGATTTCCTACGCCGAGCAAATCGCCAGCGTGGAGGCGTACCGCCCGCAGTTGCGCTTTGGCGATGCGGTGAAGGGCTTGCACGTTTACGGGTACAAGGTTGTTCGCCCCTCGACCCTCGCCACCCTCTACGTCAAGAACGCCGCGTCCTAAGTTATAACGGGCGGGTATAAAAGCCCGCCCGAATAAGGAATATTCAAATGGCAAATGCTACCGCAATCACCCTGAACGCAATCACCGCTGAAACCGTCCTGACCCGTCCGACTGCCGATGTCCTTGACACTGGCACTACGGCAGTCACCATTGACTTGACCCCCGCAGCCGACACTCACCGCGTTTTGTTGGAATTCACCAACACCGCAGAGGCAGCCGATACCATGACCGTATCCATTGCCGCAGGTGACACCCCACCCGCGATGGAAGCGAGTTACGGCGCGTTATCCTTCACCGTCGCGCAATCGGCTGTTAAGTACGTTGTGCTTGATAGTTCCCGTCACATGCAAAGCGATGGAACGATTGAAGTCACTGTCACCCCAGCCAGCACCAAGACGCAGACGGCGACAATTCGCGCTTACAAACTCCCGAAGTAGGACGGTAAACAATGGCGGCCAGAACCACGATGGCGGACATTATCGCAACGCTCAGATTATGGGCGGACGATAAAAACGCGGACGACTTTAGCGACCAGGAATTGCAAGACGTACTTGACCAACGCGCCTATGTCGCCAGTTACGAGGAAACGACTGCCATTGACGCCATCGAAAGCGGCTCGACTGTGTACAAGGAATTTCAAGCCGAGCGGCAATACTTTGAGGCTGACGCCATCCTGACAAACGGCTCTTACGACACGCTGACGCCAGACACCGCAGATTACAAACTCGCCTATTTTACGTTTACTACCTCGCAAGACCTGCCCGTTTTGATTTATGGTTGGTGGTATGACATCAACGCAGCGGCGGCAGATTGCTGGGACTTGAAAGCGGCGAAATGGGCGGGGCAATTTGACTTTAGCGTTGACGGCGGAAGTTATCAGCAATCGCAGCGAGTAGCCCATGCAAAAGCGCAGGCGACAGCGTATCGCGCAAAGTCCGCGACATCCTCAGAAATGGGCGTTATAAGGCGCATCGATGTTATCGACTAAAGACGTGATGAACATGCGTTCTACTCAGGCGGCGCACATGCACGACACTGCCCGCGTTTTGTCTTTCACGGCTGGCGCGGTCAATGAGTACAATGAGCAGGATAGTCCGACATACCCAGCGGGAGATCCGTTTCTTTGCGGTGTTGATGTCGGGGCAGGTTCGGAGCGTGACAACCAGCGCATGACCGTTATTGAATACGACGCCATCCTCCGCGCCCCGCTTTCGCTTTACGTCACAGAAAAAGACCGCATCGAAATCCTGACCCGCTTCGGCTTTGACGTTGACCCGCTGATTTATGAAATTGTATCTCCGCCCCGCAGAGGCGGCACGGCTGTTCGGCTTTTGCTTCGCAAGGTGAGCGCATGAGCAAGACATACAGCATAAAAGAATTTACGGCGGCTCTCAATCGGCTGGCTGACGATGTGCGCGGGCAGACGTTGAAAAACGCCGCGCTGGCGGGTGGGCTTGTAATCGAAGCCAATGCAAAGATGAACGCCAGCGGCGGACGTCCTGGATTGAACGTTGATACAGGCAACCTCGTGAACTCAATCAACACGAAAATCACAGCCAGCAACAGCGATAGCGCAACGGCGGAAGTTGGCACTAATGTGGAATATGCCGCCATTCACGAATACGGCGGAGTGATAAAGCCCATCCATGCCAAGCGTTTGCATTTTGTCGTTGACGGGCAGCACAGAACAGCCGCCAGCGTGACAATCCCCGCGCGCCCCTATATGCGCCCAGCCATTGACAATAACGAGGCAGACATCACCGCCGCGATTGTTACGCAAATTCAAAAGGCGATTGATAAGGCGTTATGAAGAAACTAATGTACTCACTCGCCGCGCAGTTATCGCCCATCGTTGACGGACGCATTTACCCCATGCGGCTCGACGCGGCGACCAGCGAAATCCCCAACACACTGCCCGCCATCGTTTACCAGCGCATTAGCAGCGGGCATATCATCACGCACGATAGGCAGTCTTTTGAGATTGCCCGCGTGCAGATTGACGCATACGCCGACAGTTACAAATCAGCGCAGGAAACGGCGGATGCCATCGACGCTGTTCTGTGTGGTTATCGTGGCGCAATGGGCGACGTTGAAGTTGGGTACATCCTGCGCGATAATGCCCGCGACGAGTATTTACCAGACGTAAAAATGCACCGCGTAATCATTGATTACCGTATGCAATGGAAGGACTTGTAATGTCAAAAAAACAGCCACAGAAAGCGCAGCCCGCGCCGTTGAAAGCGGCGGAGGTTTTGCCGCAAGGCGACATCTATACCGCTGAAATTTGGAAAGGCGTCAAAACTGTTTTCAAGTGCGCCGAGTGCGGGCGTTTCATGGATTTACAAGATGACATGATTCTGCATGTCCTGACGCACATTCCCGCCGACAAACAAGAGGCGGTTTTTCAGACACTTATGGAGAATAAATAAATGGCAGCACCTACCGCTATCACTGTCCAGTCAGTTCTCGCCCCGTTTGCCGCAGTTGGCGCGGGCGCGGCTGATTTCACTTTCGCCGCTGGGACAATCACAGACGGCGATACCTTTGTTTGTACCGGGCGCGAATTGCTCTTGGTAACAAACACCGAAGCCAGCGACGCCAAAACCGTCACCATCGTTTCAGTCGATGATGAAAAGGGACGCGCCGAAAACATCACAAGTTACAGCCTTGCGGCTGGCGACTTTGCGGTCTTTGGCGTCGGCTTGACCAACTCAAAGGGTTGGAAGTCAACCGCTGGCACAATCCGTATCACAGTCGAGGCGGCTACCGTGAAGGTCGCAGTTCTGCGCCTCCCCGCTGGTTATCCTCAATAGGAGCGTGACAAATGCCTTCTTCCGCTTTTTGGGCTTATGGCTCAACCCTGCAACTTGGCGACGGGGCAACACCCGAAGTATTTACCAGCATTGCCGAAGTTCTTGAACTCACCCCCCCGCAAATGTCGCGGGATGAAATTGACGTTACCAGCCATGCCAGCGCTGACGGATACCGCGAGTTCATCGGCGGTTTGCGCGATGGTGGCGACGTTTCGGTCACATGCAACTGGTTGCCAACCAATACAACGCAGGACAGCACAACTGGCGTCCTTTCGACGTTCAACGACAACGAAAATCACAACTGGAAAATCATCCTCCCGAACACGCTGGCAACCGTTGCGTTCACTGGCTTTGTGATGGACTTCTCACCCGACACCCCGCTCGAAGAACAGGGCAAGGTCGAGTTCACCATCAAAGTATCAGGCAAGCCCACCGTATCATAGTAAAACGGGGCTGAAATATGCCCCGTTTTAGAAAGGCTTTATCATGGCATTATCACGCGAACAAATCCTGCAAGCGCAGGACATTGCAACGAAAGAAATCCCCGTCCCTGAATGGGGCGATAGTGTTTTTATCAAACAACTCACACGCGGAGAGCAGGACGAATACTTGCGCCGCCAGTACGGACAGACGCGGCTAAAGCAGGACGCTAAAGCACATCAGCAGGAAATTAGCGCGGTCAATATTTACGGACACGACGCTTATTTGTGTATGTGCGGTATCTGTGACGCGGACGGCAAACGGCTTTTCAAGGAAAGCGACATCGAAGCCTTACGCCAAAAGAACGGCGCGGTTATCGGGCGGCTGGCAGTTGAAATTGTAAAATACTCTGCGATGGCTGGCGATGTGGAAGCGCAGGATGAAGTAAAAAACTAATTGCCGACCCTGACCGATTATTCGACCATCGGCTGGGGTTGGCTCTCCATCGGACAGTTGCGGAAATCCGCTCATTGCCATACGCGGAATATCGCGCATGGCAAATTTATTATCTGGTCGAGCCGTTTGGCTTTCACGATGACGAATACCGCACGGCGATAATGTTAACAATGCAATACAATGCGAATCGCGGCAAAGGCAAAGCAAAACAGGTGAAAGACTTTTACCGCGACATCCCGTCAGAAATTGAAAAGCAGTTTGCAGCAGCCCCGCCAGAACTTGACGGCATGACATTCGAGCAGCAGCGCGAATATGTTATAGCGCAAATAAAAAAGGATTTTGGAATATGACAACGGTAGCGACAATCGCGGCAGAGTTGATTTTAGACGCTGCAAAATTTACAAGCGGAATGAAAGACGCCGAAAAAAGCGCGGACAGTTTCGGCAAGAAGATGGGCGCAATAGGCGACAAAATGGTAAAGGTCGGCGGCATTATGACCGCGTCTCTTACTTTGCCGATTGTCGCTTTTGGCACGTCCGCTGTAAAGGCGGCGGCGGAAAGCGAAGCGGCTATTGCCGCGCTTGAAAGCACCATCCAATCAACGGGGAACAAAACAGGAATAACGTCAAAAGAGTTTCAGGACTACGCAAGCAAAATGCAATACGTTGCAGCAGTGAGCGATGAAGCGATTTTAGGCGCACAAACAATGCTGCTGACGTTTGACCAGATTGGCAAAGAGACTTTCCCCCGCGCAACTGACGCGGCTATTGATTTGTCGCGTCGCTTTGGCATGGATTTGCAAGGCGCGTCAATCATGCTTGGCAAAGCGTTGCAAGACCCAGCGCAAGGGCTGGGCGCGTTGTCTCGTGTTGGCGTGACGTTTACAGCCGAACAGAAAAAGACGATCGAAGGCATGATAAAAATGAACGATGTCGCTGGGGCGCAGGCTGTTTTGCTTGCGGCAGTCGAAGCGCAAGTCAAAGGCGCGGCGGAGGCATATGGCAACACGGCAGCGGGGCAGATGGATAAATTCATGCTGCGGTTAGATGACTTCAAAGAAGTTTTGGGAACTGCAATAATCCCGTCACTCATCAAATTTATGGACGCATTGACGCCAATCCTTGTGACGATGACAAACAACCCAGCCATAGCGAATTTTATTCTTTCGCTGCTTGGAATTTTGGCGGCAGCGGGTCCAGTGACAACAGGCTTAGGATTTATCGCCAAAGCAATCGCCTTCTTTAGCGCAGGCGGCGGAGGGGCGGCGGCGGTTGCATGGATTACTGGAACAATGATACCAGCCCTGTATGCTTTTGGCGCGGCTGGCGCGGCGGCGATTGTCCCGTTACTTCCCATCCTTGCGCTGATTGCTGCGGCTGTCTTGCTTGTCTGGCTCGTGTGGAAAAATTGGGACAGCCTGATTGAAACGCTGTATCAAATTGGATACATTATTGGGTTTGAGGTTGTGCGGGCGATTGAGGCGATTGCAACAGCGGCACGCGATAGCGGCGCTGCTCTTAGCGCGTCATTTTCTGCGGCATGGAACGACATCAAGAACAAAGCGGCTGAAACAGTAAACGCGATAAACGCAAAGGTTCTTGAATTTGTCGGAAAAGCAAAAGCAGCATGGGGCGCAATCGTTACGGCGTTTCGGAGCGCAGGCAGCAATATAATGTCATTCGCGTCGCGGGTGTTCGGCTCAATATCAAACGCCATTGCCAAACTTATCGGCTGGGTTCGTCAATTGGCATCTGCTTTGCTTGGCTTGAAGTTGCCAGAGGATTTGACGCCCGGCAGTCCGACCCCGTTTGAAATCGGCTTGCGCGGCATCGGCTCGGCAATGGAAACGTTGAATAGAAAAAGTATCCCCGACATGAACATAGGACTAAACGCCGCGCCTGCTGGCATATCTGGCGCGAGCGGAGGACGCACAACGTATATCGACAATCGCCGCTTTGCTGGCGGCATGGGGCGTGACGAATTACAAACCGCGCTCGACAGCCGCATGATGGCAATTGCGGGAGGCTTATAAATGGCAGTTACAGATTACCTTATCGCCGCAAAAGTGACAGGCGCAGACCCCGACGACTGGACAGTTGTTGAGACGCTATTGTCTGGAATATCCCGCGACATTAGCAGTGACCGCGCTTTGGGCTGGGAGTTTCAGCAGTTTCCCAAATACGTCAAGATGGCAGACGGGCAATACAAAGGGCTTGGCTTTCCAACTGCCGCTTGGATTTTCAAAGGCTTACGCGTCGAGCAGCGGGAAGCCATGCGCGATTACGTTACAGGCACATCGGCGGAGGTGTATATCAGGACGCCGACAAACGAAACGGTTGACGGCGTGCGCGTCTGGAAAGATTATGTCTGTCTCGTTCATTGGGTGCAGCGCAGCGAAATTATCCAAGACGGCATCGATTACGCCGAAATGGTTGAACTGCGCTTTACCCATCTTGTAGAGGTTGGCGACTAATGACCAGCAACATAGCCGCAAGAGCCGCAACCGCGCCAGAACTCGTAAAATTCAGAACAGCCCAGCAAGGCACAAAATTGCGCCTGTACATATCCCAACCCGCTACCGTGATGACCGCCAGAATCAACGGTACTCCCGCGTCATTGGATGGCGTGGTCGAGTTAGCGTATGATGGCGCGTCGGGGAGTTATACCGATGTCTTGCCGCACATGACCGCGTATATTGGCTCGACTGCGGGCGCGTGGGACGTTGGCATGGTACGCATCCGCAAATCCCCGACAGATACCGCGCTCTATATTGGCGCGGCATCTTTGCAGTTTGCAGACAACCAATATATTACCGTTGTCAATGATTACGCACTTTGGCAACGCGAGAGTAGGACAGTCAAGAAAACTGCATACATGGATTATGACATCGAGTTTGGAGATTATCGCAACGGCGGCGCAATTCCCCGCGTCGCTCCGCTGGCGGCAGTCATCTATATCGACCCGATAACCGAAGTTGCAGAGTTCGCGCCGCCCAGCCCAGCGGGTTCAGCGTGCTACGATGGCGCAACGGTTGCGAGTTATTTATACACGGCAGAGGGCGCGTCGGCATCTGCTGACATGGACACCGACCACCCTACTTTCGAGTATGATGCCGCTGGGGAGTATAAATTTTCCTGCGCTATTACAGACAGCCTCGGCAGGACAATCACAACCCATCGGACTGTCATTGTAGACCCGACGCCGACGCCGTTTGAGTTTGTAAGTTGCGGCGGCGATTATGGCGCGGGAGGCTGGGAGTTTTCCGCAAAGGTGTATGACGCCACGACATTGCGCCCGCGTGCCATGTGCGTGTTATACGCCGAGGATTGGTACGATAATACCAGCGGCAGCATCGGCAAGATAACAGGCTATGAAAACATTGTAGCAGTCGGTTTTATTGACGGCGCAAGTATTACCGTTGACAGTGAAACGGGCGAAGCAACTTTCACAGTCAAATCAGCGGCGCAATGGCTGGCGATGTTACGCGCCAACCCCATCGAGTTGCTTGACACTACCGCCGCCGCTGCGAATTGGAAACAAATCCAACTGATGACGGTTGACAAGGCATTGGCTCATTTGCTTATGTGGACATCCACCGCGCCCTATATGATGGACTGCTACCTAACAGGCGACGCAAACCGCGTCAAGATTTTCGCGGAGAGCGGCGCGTCACTTTGGGAACAGTTGTCATCCATTGCTGGGCGCGTGTTTGCCGCCCCGCTTGTGAACAGTTACGGACAGTTGCAT
>SXGT01434690.1_pt1 | contig 13138 bp, 11 predicted proteins | sample 3176221 | NCBI WGS metagenome assembly SXGT01 (sample SAMN11356862, study PRJNA531348) | freshwater metagenome | isolation source: freshwater sample F1-120 | place: China: Fuxian Lake, Yuxi | collected 2017-12-25
ATTTTCAATTACTGACTGCCCGTAATGATTTGGCTTTATTGAAGCAATTGGTCGACTTTACGATACGGACCGATTTTCCTCATTTAGGGGCACCTAGCACCGCAACCTATTTGGAATGGCTGCGGGAAATTTGTCGTTCCACGGCAGAGATGATTGTGCATTGGCAGCGAGTTGGGTTTGTGCACGGGGTGATGAATACCGACAACATGTCTATCCTTGGCCTGACGATTGATTACGGTCCCTACGGCTGGCTAGAAAATTATGATCCAAAATGGACGCCAAATACCACTGATGGGGATATGCGCCGCTACTGTTATGGAAAACAACCGCAAATCGCCTATTGGAATGTGGTGCAGTTAGCGAATGCACTATTTCCTTTAATTAATGCAATTAAACCCGTACAAGCTGTCGTACAAGAATTTCATCAATACTATCTTATCGGCTGGCAAAATATGATGGCGAATAAGTTGGGCTTGGAGAGTTTTAATGGGGAGGCAGATGCGGCCTTAGTCAATGAATTATTAGAAATTTTGACTTTAGTGGAAACCGATATGACCTGGTTCTATCGCTTGCTAGCCAGTCTAGATTTACGTCAAGATTTTAAGGATTTAACGCCGATTATGACAGCGTTAATGCCTTGTTACTATGTGCCAGAACAACTGGTCCAAGAATATTGGCTGCGCCTACAAGCTTGGATGCAACTGTATCAGCAACGCGTTCAGACTGCAGGAATCACTGAGCAGGCACGCTCAGAATTGATGAATCGTACGAATCCTAAGTATGTGCTGCGCAATTATCTAGCTCAGCAAGCGATAGATAAAGCAGAAGCTGGCGATTTTAGTCAGATTGCGACTTTGTTGGAGGTATTACGTAAACCCTATGACGCGCAAGCAGAACATGAAGTGTATGCCGCTAAGCGACCCGATTGGGCTCGTGAAAGGCCAGGTTGCTCAATGTTGTCGTGTAGTTCGTAATCCTGACTGTCGTCTAAAGCATTAAATATAGCCCCGTAGCTATACACTTTTCTAAGTTGCGCTATTATTTGCTCTTAGGCATGTTAATAATTGCGGGCGACGGTAAATGCGCTATAGGCGGGTACCTTAACCCCTGCGGAATGAACGCTTGAGGAGTGTACCGATGGAAAGAGATGAGGCTATGGGTTTTATGACCAAATTGCTGAAACTGATGTTGCAGCAAGAAGGGTCGGATTTATTCATTACCACGGGATTTCCCCCGGCCATTAAAATTAAGGGCAAAATGACGCCTGCCACCAAGCAGTCACTATCGGCAAATGATGCCAAAGCCTTAACCCAATGCATTATGAATGATCGGCAGCTTAAAGAATTTGAAGCTAGCCAAGAGTGTAATTTTGCCATTGCTCCCCCAGGTATTGGACGTTTTCGTGTGAACGCGTATTTTCAACAAGGCTCGCAAGGCTTGGTGATACGGGTGATCACTTCGGAGATTCCCAATTTTGATAAATTAGGGCTGCCACCCATTTTGAAAGACGTCATCATGGCCAAAAATGGTTTGATCGTGATGGTGGGCGGAACGGGTTCAGGGAAGTCCACGTCCTTAGCGGCGATGATTGACTACCGTAATGAAAACAGCTATGGGCATATTATTACCATCGAGGATCCGATTGAATATGTGCACGTGCATAAAAATTGTGTGGTGATGCAAAGAGAGGTGGGAGTGGATACCAAAAGTTGGGAGGCCGCCTTGCATAACACGCTCCGGCAAGCACCGGATGTGATCGTCATCGGTGAAATCCGCAGTGCCGAAATTATGGAGTTTGGATTGGAGTTTGCACAAACTGGGCATTTAGCGTTAGCGACCTTACACGCGAATAATGCCAATCAGGCGATTGATCGAATTTTGGGGTTTTTCTCTACTGAAACCCAAGTGAAATTAATGCAAGATATTTCATTGAACTTACGCGCCATTATTTCGCAACGGCTAGTGAAGACGGTTGATGGACAGCGTTGTGCGGCGATTGAAATTTTGCTGAATACGCCTTTGATTCAGGACTTAATCGCGAAAGGTGATGTGCCTGGCATCAAGCCGATTATGAAAAAATCCCGCGAACTGGGAATGCAGACTTTTGATCAGGCCTTATTTGATTTATTCAAAGCGGGTAGAATCAGTTATGACGAAGCCATTAAAAACGCCGATTCTGCCAATGAGTTACGCCTACAAATTAAGTTGGATGAAGGAGGTAGTGGTACCGATGCTTCTGGCTTTTCCTTGGAATCCAAAACCGAAGAAGAAAGTTAAGCGGGTAATGCTTAAGGGTGATGGTCTTTCTTATCCGAATTTTGACAGTGGTGGCTTAATACTATGGATATCTCGCCGTATTTGAAGTTAATGCTCGAAAAAAATGCCGAGAGTTTAAGCTTACAAGTGGGAGCTTTACCTCAACTAAAGTTAAATGGCGAACTGCGGCCCGTCGGTAAAACCGAGTTAACGGCGAACATGACCAAAGAGCTGGCGTTTGCCTTATTAGATGCAACGCAAAAGCAGCAATTGATTCAAGAGAAATGCCTGACGTTTAATTTCACTTTAGGTGATGCGCAGTTTAGCATCGCAATGAGTGTGGAAAGCCTAGGATTAGCCCTGTTGATTCAACCTCTTGCAAGTTTACCCGCAGAGGTGTTACCCCAAAATATAGCAGTGTTGGGCACAGTCCCGACTGAAACGCTCTCGTTGTGGCCGTATTTAAAAGCCATGGTCGAGATAGGCGCTTCTGATTTATTCCTCACGGTGGGATCTGCTATTAAAGCCAAAGTCTACGGACAAGTGGTGATGTTAGATCAATTTGAGCTTACCGTAGCGTTGGTGCAAACCGCCGTGTTTGATTTAATGACCGCCGAGCAAATTGCAGAGTTTCAGGCCACGAAAGATCTAGATTTTGCCATCGAACTCCCTGATGGCAGCGCGCGTTTTCGTGCCAATGCTTTTTATCAGCGTAAATGTATCGGTTTGGTGTTACGTCTGATTCCTTCGGTGATTCCAAGCGCTGCGCAATTGGGTTTACCTGAGATTTTATTAGAACTCATCATGCAAAAGCGTGGACTCTTGTTGATGGTCGGTGGCACGGGCTCAGGTAAATCTACGACACTGGCGGCGATGATTCATCATCGCAATGCCAATTCAACGGGGCATATTTTAACTATCGAAGATCCGATTGAATTTTCCCATCCTAATCTGCAATGTATTATGAATCAGCGAGAGATCGGGGTGGATACCACGTCTTACGCGCGTGCGCTGAAGGCCAGTTTGCGCGAAGCTCCAGATGTGATTTTAATTGGTGAAATTCGCGATAAAGAAACCATGGAAGCTGCTTTGGAGCTGGCAAATACCGGGCATTTATGTATCTCTACGTTGCATGCGAATAACGCCAATCAGGCGATGGAACGGATTGTGAACATGTTTCCGCATGTGCAGCATCATCAGTTGTTTATGGATTTGGCGGCAAATTTGCGCGCTGTGATTTCTCAGCGTTTGATTCCTGATTTACTCGGTAAACGCTGTGCGGCGATCGAGATCATGATTAATACCCCGCATATTGCCAATTTAATTCTCAAAGGTGAGTTGCATGAGATTAAATCTGCGATGTCATCCAGTGGGAGTAAAGGTATGCAAATTTTTGACGATGCCTTGCATGCGTTATATCAAGCTGGGCGAATCAGTCTGGAGGAGGCGCTAAAAAATGCGGATTCGCGCAATGATTTGGAAGCTAAGATAAACTTTGGTTAAGTTTGACGATACCAAAATGTATACGCTGTTACTAGCGCTGTGCTAGCCAGTTTAATACTCCTAGGCCGGCGTGTTTTCCAGTAGCAAAACAGGCCGTGAGTAAATATCCACCCGTAGGCGCTTCCCAATCTAACATTTCGCCGGCGATAAAAGTGCCGGGCATCTGGGTTAACATCAAATTGGCATCTAAATTAGCAAAACTCACGCCCCCTGCGGTGCTAATCGCTTCGGCGAGCGGGCGCGTGGCATGAACCGTTATAGGTAAGGCCTTGAGCTTATTGGCTAATATGATCGGATCTGCCAATTGCTCTTTAGAGAGTATTTCATGCAGGAGGGCAATTTTAAGCCCGGAAATGCCCACACATTTTTTTAAATATTTACTGAAGGAATCCGAGCCACGCGGGCGCAGGAGATCCTTGGATATACGATCTAATTCGCGTCCTGGGACGAGATCTAGCAAAAATGTTGCAGCTCCAAAGTGATTGAGCTGCTCTCTAAGTGCTCTGGAAAAGGCATAAATTAAACTACCTTCTATGCCGTGCTGGCTGATCATCAGCTCTCCGCAGCGGCGTTCAGTGACGCCTTGGGCGTTAGTAAAACTGATGGCAACTGATTTCAACGGCGTTCCTGCATATTGCTCACGTATATAGCTACTCCAGGCTACTTCAAACCCACAATTAGCACTTTGTAACGGCGTTATTTGGATGTCTTGGGCTGCAAGCCAAGGGACCCACGCCGCGTCCGAGCCTAATTGTGGCCAGCTGGCTCCTCCCAGAGCGAGTAGGGTTGCAGAGGGATGCACGCGTATTTCGGCGTTAGCATTTTGCAAGCGTAATGCCCCATCACTATCCCAACCTAGCCAACGATGGCGCACATGGATGCGCACTCCCGTGCGACGCAGGCGTTGTAACCAGACGCGCAGTAGCGGTGCGGCTTTCATTTGCGTGGGAAAAACACGGCCGGAGCTGCCAATAAAGGTTTCGATACCTAGTTCATGCACCCAGGCGCGTAAAACTTCTGGGGGAAATTGGTTCAGTATGGTTTGTAAGTGAGCTTGCTGTGATCCGTATCGGCTGCAAAATTTGGCATAATCCTCGCTATGCGTGATATTCAGGCCGCCGATGCCCGCCAATAAGAGTTTGCGGCCCAGTGAGGGCATGGCGTCGTAAAGGTCAACCTGCACACCCGCAAGACTGAGCACTTCAGCGGCCATCAGTCCGGAGGGGCCGCCACCGATAATGGCCACTTGCGGGGGGGATAGGTTTGGCATGCAGTTCGCTTAATGCTTGCTCATTTAATAAAATAATTCAAAATCTTAGGCAAGATCGCGAGAATGGAATTTAAACTGGTTTTTGGGCGGCGACAAAAATTTTCATCATTCACAAAAATAGTTTCGTTACCTAGCCAAGACAGCGGAATAATGGGATGGTAGTCCGATTGAATGACTAAGTCGAATTGCCCGCGTAATTTAAAATAATGCCAATAGCGCAGCAATCTGAATTTAGGCACAGAGATGGTGCGAGCTCCGGGAATTTGGGCGCTAGGATAATGTTGTAATTCCTTGGGTGGACTTAAATAATACACCTCTAAATCTGGGCGATGTCTTAAGGCTTTGACGAGTGGCGCCTGCATCTTGGTTGCTTGTGTGTTGACAGTGCAGGGCAAGAGGATGCGTTTGATATTAGGTTCGCTAAAAACGCTGTCCATGAAGGCCGATGTCTTGGTGACACCCGTCAATTGGATGTCCTTTTTCCCCATAACCGTGTTTTGAAAATCTTCGATAGCATCTAGATGCAATTGGGCCAAATCTTGTTTGCCAAGTAAGGCATAGTACAGGGCTTTTTTGGCGATCCATTTACAGGTATTACGAACTTCTTGTGCGGGATTATGCGCGTGTTTTTGCAACAAGTATAAAATGTTGCGATTGTCATAATATAAAATCCAACTCGGAATTTTTGCGGCTGCGGACAGATGCCAGATCAGTGAGCGCGCTGAAACCAACACGCGGTGCCCCATTTTGTTAATGCGTAAGCACCATTCAACATCGTCAAAATGAATAAAGAAGTCTAGCCACAGTCCCGCTTGTTTGGCGATGGGTGCGCGAATAAGCAAAGAGGCCGCGGCAACATAGTCGACATCCATATTTGGTTGGCAATGTATCAGTAACTTGGTGAGGTCGGCATCCGAGACCAGTAGTTCTGCGATGGATTTTTGGCGCCAGCCTGGAACCTGTTCAAAATGGCGATTAAGGCCTAAGGTTCCGCGGCTGAGATCGACAAAAGCCCCCATTTCATTAATTTGCCAGGGGTAATCCAATTGCAGCATCGTAGAGCCTGCAACTGCCGCATCTGGGGTATTGTCTAAAGTGTTGACCAATTCAACCAGGGCATTTTTATGTACGACCACATCGTTATCGAGTAGCCACAAATATTCATAGGTATGCTCCGGTTGGGCGTAGGCCCAGGCTAGACCGGTATTAAATCCCCCGGTGCCACCTAAATTTTCAGTGTTCGCCAGGATTTTAATCTGTGGAAATTGAGATTCTAAAGCGCTCACTGTGCCATCAGTGCTGGCGTTATCTATGACTAACACATCCAGCAGTTCGGTGGGATAGTTGATATTGCTGAGTGATTTCAATAAATCAATAACATAATCTTTTTTATTCCAGGTCACAATGATCACTAGAATTTTCGCTGTGGGTGTGCTCATGAGTTAAGTGCGTTTAAAAAATTGATGAATAATACTGTTTTGTTTCCAAAATGGGGTAAAAATTTTGCGTAATTCTGGGGATAGCGGGGATTTTTTTACGGGTTCGCCTAAGCCAGCTAAGGCGGCTTTGAAATAAGCGGGTAATTGACCAAAACTACAAGCACGCACCAATCCAATCAAAAGGCGCGAAATAATCATATAGAAGGCTTGCATACCAGTGTAATACTGACGAATGAGCCAGAGCGTGTTGCGTGTAGGAAAAAAAATCCTGCGCCAATTCGGCCTTTGATTCGGCGTGCCTCGATGTGTGACCACGCAATTGGGGTCATATATAATAGTATAACCCAGTTGACGAACCTTAAAACTTACATCGATTTCGTTTTGATACAGGAAAAAAATCTCAGGATACCAGTCGATCAGTTCAAAAATATCGCGGCGGATAATAAAACCACAGCCAATAAAAAATGGGGATGTCCCTAATGCTTTGGTTTTAGGTAGATGCCAGCTCCACTGCTGTTCACCATCGGGCGTTTCAATATGACAAGCGGTAATACCAATATTGGGGGTGTTGTCCATACGTTGAATGGCCAGATCTATCCCTGTTAGCGTATTTGGGCAGGAATCATCATCCAAAACCAAAATATATTGCCCGCGGGTTTGTCGAAACCCTTCGCTGTAGCCCGCTATTCCGGAATTGTCAGGCAAAAGCACGCTATTGATATTGGCTTGTTGTTCTAAAAAATCAGCAGTACCGTCCGATGAGCCGTTGTCAATGGCGATAATTTCTATATCAGAACGGTTTTGGCAGAGCTGTTGTAATTGTTGGGTGGTGAGCGTCGATTCTGCAAGGCGATTAAAGTTAAGATATACAATGCTAAGTTTTATGTCAGGCATGAAGGCGATCTGATGGCAAGAGAAAAGACTGTTGTGTGTGGGTATGGAATAACTGTTGCAATAATATGGTAACATAATCAAAACATTAAACAGCAATGATTTGTTAGAGTTTAAATGTGTAGCTGGGCAGTTAGCTTAAGTAAAATCATGAGTTATGTTAAAATGGCAGGGAGATCTAAATTCTTAGGAAGGATAAATGCTTGCTAGCTTGCGTCATTATAATTGCAACGTATTGTTTTTTTATATTTTATGCTGAGGTTTATGAACATATTAAGACAGTGGTTTATCATCACGCTGCTCCAAATGCAATTACTTGGATGTGCTATGGTGGGGATTGGTGGTAATGATGTTGAAATACTTAAAGAGCGGGCTCAAGCACGATGGGAGGCATTAATTAAGAAAGATTGGGATGCGGCTTATCAGTATGAATTGCCTGCATATCGCCAAACCCATGATGTGAATCAATTTCGATCGAAATTTGGTAGTAAACTACAATGGAAACATATTGAAGCCAAAAATGCGGTGATCGTGCAAGAAAATAAAACCGCAGATGTAAAGTTAAATTTGGCCTACCAGATCCTGCTATCCGATGGTGTTCCAATGGATAACGAGGTCGAAATCAATGAGCGTTGGGTGAAACAAGAAGGTGACTGGTGGATTGCAAATTAGTGTTAAAATGTTCAATAATGTCTACTTTCATCACTTTATTTTCCCTGGATTTTAGGGTTGTGTGATTAATGGGGTGTGTGTTATCCTAAGACTAAGCATTAAAATAGTTGCTTAAAGTGGTGTAATGATCTAATATTTCGTCTGGGTTTATTTGTATTAATAGTGTCAGGCTCCATATTTTGTTCAATAAAATTTAAGGTATTTAAAATGGAAAAAATGAAAAAAAATAAATTGGCTATTGCTTTAACAGCCACTTTGGGTTTAGGCGCTTTTGCAAGTACTGCACAAGCGATTAACATTTCAAACGAAGGCGTTGGTGAGTATGCATACATTCCATACTTCTCAGTGACCAAAGGTCAGTCTGAAGTTATTAAATTAATCAACACTAGCAACTTAACCGTTGCTGTAAAAGTTACTTTCCGTAGAGGTACTGACTCTCAAGAAGTTAGAGACTTTAACGTTATCATGAGCCCACGTGATGTTTGGTCTGGTCAAATCGTACCATCAGCCACTGGCGCTAAATTTGTTACTTCTGATACAACTTGTACTGTTCCTGATAAAAACCAATGGGTTAATGAAGGCAAAGGTGCTTACTCTGTAGAGTTTGACACTACTCGTTTTGGTAACAACGTGTCTTTACGTTCAGAAAACGTGTTAACTGGCTTTAACAGTCAATTAATTTCTAAAATCCAAGAAGGTTACGTTACTGTTGCAGTAATGGGTGTAAGCAGCATCTCTACTGATGCGGTGAATACTGTTCCTTATTTAGCTAAACACGTTAATGGTGTGCCAAGAAGCTGTTCTTCAATCGATTGGGGATTTGCAAATGCGTTCGCCTCTGTAAAAAGCCAGTTTAGCCAAGCAGAAAACGTATTAAGTGTTCAATCTTCATTGATTGATCCTGCTCGTGCTAGCGCAATTGAAATTCCAGTTTCTAATTTGGCTAACGCATTTAATGACGGTCAAGGTGCTGGCTTTGGTATTAACAACATTTCATTATCAAGTGTTGACTCTCCAAATGCATCTAACGTAAGTCCTGCAGCTTCTGATGTATTCTCTGATAGAGATGCTAAATTGTATTCTGCAACTTTTGACGCGCCTGCAAGAGCATTGTCTACAGTATTCCAAAGCGAATCAATCTTTGGTGCTTTTGATACTACTGGCACGGCGCAAAGCAGCTGGGTGGTTAACTTCCCAACTAAAAAATGGTTGATGGATTTAAAACCAGCAGTACAACCATTCTCTGATTCAATCGTGCAAATTAGCCAAGCTTTAACTGATGAAGAAGAAGCTGTTACAGTCACAAGCAACAAAACAGAGTTCTCTCCATTTGTTGCGCCTGTAGTACCTAGATTAGCATTACCATTCGAAGTAAACGTCATTACTTTTAGCAAATTAAACCCTTTATCTTCTGCGTTAAACACAGATGCAGCTCAAGGTTATGCTAAAGGCTGGCAACAATTGGGTTTCCCAACAGCAGTTGCAGTCACTGGAACTGTGAATGGTGGAACTAGTGGTGGTGCAACAGCTACGTATACTGGTATGCCTGTTATTGGTTTTGAATACAATGAAGATACTGGTATCGCTGCTTCTACTGCTTTACGTTACGGAAAAAATATCTCAGCTAAATAGTAAATTTTTAAAAATCTACTATAGTTGATTTAAGATTGGTAATGGGGGACCGATCAGCTAAATGCTGCTCGGTCCTTTTTTTGTTTTGAGGGACGGTCAATGCGTAAAAATAAATTAAATCAATTTTCTTTAAAAGTCACAGGGTGCATTTTAGGGTTGCTAAGTGCGGGAATAAGCACTGCCATGGCAGCACAAGATTTTGATGTCTATTATAAACCTAGTAATTTTAAGCGGGTATGTCATGCCAACAACCTGACATTTAATACTGCGTCAAAAACCTTGACAGTTAATGGTTTCACGGGTGTAGATAACTGTAGCCCAATGAGTGAAACCAGTGCCGCGCAATTAGACAAATTGGTGGCGACCGACACAAATATCTTGGTGGCAGCACCTTTTAATCTCCAGTTGTTGGATTACTCTGGATTGATTAACAAAGCAGGTGAGGTGACTGGGGAAGCAGGTAAAAATGTACAAGTGGTGTTAACCGATTTACCTGCGGTGCAGCCTCCACCGACTAATAATAATGGTTTTGTCAATACGGCTTGTTTAACGACTGATAATACCTTAGCGTCATTATTTCAGTGCGATTCAAATGTATACATTACCAACCCCAATCAATTTAATGCCACGCATTTGCCAGGGTGCGCTGGTAAAGAGTCGACTGATCCGAATTCTTGTCGCTATAGCGGGTCATTTACCAATGAAACCTATGCTATTCGTCTGGATTTCAAAGGCTATTCCGAGCAGTTTAATAAATCGGCCTATCCATATACGCCTGTAAGATTGATCACTTTAGACGATATGGCTGGTGTGGATGCCAAGTATAAATTGTTCGTGATGGCAATCTCTGAAAAACCGGGAGATTTCTTGGATTATTTGCCCAATAAACAGAATTGTTCACATATTGACGCGGCAGGATCTATTACCATTAATGTCTCACAGTCAGGTAATGGTTCTAATTTGAATGATTTGTGTCCTTTGACGTCGGGTAAATTGTATTACATTAATGTGCGTCCATTAAATTCAAGTTGTAAACCTTCGGCTTCTGATCCTTCTGTGAATTGTCGTGTTGAAATCAACGCTAACTTCCCAGTATCCGCGCCGACTACATTTATCGCACCAAAATCTGTCCGAGCTCGTAAATATAATTAATCGATGACATTTTAGCTTGGGCAAGCACGTCAATTTTTGCTTGCCCAGGTTTTGAAGTAAAACAGTTAAGTGCGATGTTATGCGGTCTAAATGCTTATAGTGGGTTAAGAATAGCAATGAGAAAAATGGTGTTAATTAGTAGGATTTTGCTTGGATTAAGTTTAAGTTCTGCGGTATTTGCTGAAGAGGTGGTCATTCACAATGAACAATTTGATTTAACAGCAAAACAAATTCTTGATGAAGTGCAGGCGCAGCCTAAAGATTTGCAGGAAAAATTTAAAACCAACGAAACGATGCTCCGGAAGTTTGTGGATGGTATTTATAACGAATCGTTGTTTAATATAGAAGCGAATAAGCAAAACTTAGCCAGTGAGCCAGCGGTTGCCAATAAAATTGCGATTGCCACACGCAAGGTGTTAGTTGAAGAGTTACTTGAACGTAAGAAAAATTCTATCAAGGTGCCAGATATGGAGCCATTAGCATTGGCGGAGTACGAGGCGCATTCAGAAAATTACGCAATTCCAGAATCTGTGCATGCGCACCATATTTTATTAAAATTTGATGCGCAGAATAAAGCAGAGAAAATGAGGCAGTTACAGTCATTCAGTCAGCAAGTCAGCAAGGGCAAGAGTTTTGCGGAATTGGCAACGCAGTTTTCTGAGGATCCAGGAAGCGCGAAAAGAGGGGGGGATTTAGGCTTTTTTACGAAGGGTCAAATGGTTCCTGCATTTGAGCAAGCGGTATTTGCGCTAAAAAAGCCTAAGCAATTAAGTGATATTGTGGAAACGGCTTTTGGCTTACATTTAATCCAGTTGGATGAGTATATTCCCGCCAAAATCAAGCCATTTGCTGAAGTCAAAGATCAAGTAAAAGCCGATTTAGAGCAGGAATACATTAAAAACGAAATCAAGTCTTGGCGTTTATCCATTATTGATCCAGAAAAAGCCAAGCTGAACACCGCTGAATTGGATAATTTGATTAATGCGGTCAAGAAATTGCCTTAGCACGCATCAGTCAATGGCTAATCTCTTGGAGATCACTTTGATCTATCAGACATATCGAACTGCGATTTTCTGTGCCTGAATAATTCCTTTACTTGGTGGCAGGATCTTTGCCGCCAAGTGACTTACTGCAAACGTGTAGATGCGGGAACTAGGGGAGGGGGCATTTGAATAAAGAATCCTTTCTCTTGCAAGCATTTCAATACTTTTTGGCTATCTTCACGGGCTAATTTTCTCTCTCGTGTTAATTCTAAATCCATCACGTGAACTAACGGCCCTAGCGTGCTAAGGCATTCTTCTGGCACAGCAGAAAAGTCGTCTTTTTTGTCTATATAGAGATAAAGTTCTGCTTTTTTTAAGCTTTTATAGATATAACATTGCATAGGATTATTGTTAAAATGCAGGTCGTTGTTGTTAACATGTCTCTTAGTATACAACAGTGTTATTTAATCTATTTCAAGCTTTTAATGCTATGCCCCAATTAAGCGACTCAGTAAAATCTTTTTATCAATCGGCTTGTTTGTTTGAAGCTTCTTTATTACCACTGGCGTTCATCCTGGGCTGGGTTGTCGATATTGCACCTTTTGCAAACTTATATTTTACTGAAGCCGCTTATATTTATGGGGTTGCGGGAACACTGCCCTTACTTTTGGCGTTTGTCAGTCTGCAGTACGCTAGTCATCCGGCATTACAACGCATGCGCGATCTGGTGATGCTCAATTTAGTGAGTCGGTTATATACGCTACATTGGAGCGATTTATTAGTATTGGCCAGTATCGCCGGAATAGCTGAAGAATGCTTATTTCGTGGTGTACTCCAACCTTGGTTAGAAATTAAGTTGGGGATAGATTTAGGTTTACTCGTCAGTAGCGTGATTTTTGGGCTAGTGCATGCGATAACCCCGTTTTATGCTTTATGCGCTGGATTAGTGAGCATTTATTTGGGGTTAGCCTTAGATTATGGTGGTGAACGCAATTTGCTGATACCGATTATCATTCACGGTCTGTATGATTTTGTGGCGTTTGTGGCGCTTATCAGGTTTTATCGTCAACATTTGACTACGGCGGAAATGGATAACGCTAATCGCTAATGCGCTATGTGAATGCTTATCTGTGCATGCCTCTTCAATAATAAGTTTAACGTTCTATTCTCATGCTTTGGTGGCCAGGGCGATGCAAGCTGAGCTAAAGGTTAGTGCAGCATGTCGTTTGGACTATTTCAGGGGATTTTTTACTATATTCTACTGAAGAGCCGTGTAAATGCCCGTCAGGCTTTTCGAAAAAAAGCTATAATTCCTCTTTTATACTATTTTCTTAACATTC
>SXGT01253844.1_pt1 | contig 13137 bp, 13 predicted proteins | sample 3176221 | NCBI WGS metagenome assembly SXGT01 (sample SAMN11356862, study PRJNA531348) | freshwater metagenome | isolation source: freshwater sample F1-120 | place: China: Fuxian Lake, Yuxi | collected 2017-12-25
AATGTCACGGTCGAGGCGACGGAGGAGGCGAAGGCGGAACGCTACCCGAACCGCATCTTCGCCGACGACACGAGCTTCACCGAGGCTGACTTGTCGTTCGTCGACTTCGAGTCGTTCAGCTCGGATGACTTCAGCGGCACGAGCGGCTCCGGCGGCACGTACAGCTGATGCGCGTCCTGTGACGCGAACGGGGGCCCTGCCAGCACTGGCAGGGCCCCCGTTCTCGTTCTAGGGTGAGACCACCTCATGGTCAGCCACCCGATCTCTCGTCGCCTTCGCGACGTCCGACCAGCCGACGACGGCTTCACTCTCGTCGAGCTGCTCGTCGTGGTGCTCATTCTCGGCATCCTCGCCGCGATCGCGATCCCGCTGCTTGTCGCCAACGTCGACTCCGCCCGCGGCAGTGCCGTGCAGTCGGCGGTCGCGAACGCCACGCTGCCCATCATCGAGGCGCGCCACCTCGACGGAGACTGGCCCACGGGCGCTGAGCTCGATGCCATCGTGAGTCAGCACGGTGATGCCGACATCACGCTCACGCTCACCACGAACGACGAGGGATTCTGTCTGCTCGGTGAGCACGCGCTGCTGACGCGCACGTGGGCGAGCACCGCCCAGAGCGGGGTGGTGCGCGGGGCCGGTTGCACTCCCTCCGGCGCGCTCGTGCCGCCTGTCGGCTGAATCTCGCTCAGCTGAGCATCCCGTCGCCCCCTCCGCTCCGAAGAGACTGCAGCGCCCGCCGATCCGCGTGTGGCGCATGTGATTCATGTGACTGGTGTGGACTACCCCCGAACACGGGACTATCGTCGTGATCACGGCGTGTCGTACCGTGACGGTCAGGCAGTCCGTGCAAGCGCTCCCCATCGGGACGCGTGCATCCAGGGGGGAGGTTCTGCCATGGTTTCCGTCAGCGAAGTGCTCATCATTCGTGGGCTCATGCCCATCGAGTCGCTCGACAAGGTGCGTGACGAAGGCGACGAGGTCGTCGTCCACGACTTCATCGAGCGCGGGCTCGTGTCGCCCTCGCAGGCCGCCTCTGCGAAAGCCGAGGTCGCGGGCCTGTCGTTCGTCGAACTCGCCGAGTATCCCGTCGACCGCGCGGCCGTGGCCCTCGTGCCGGCCCAACTGTGCCGCCGACACAACGTTCTGCCGATTCACGCCACCGGCAACACCATCACTCTGGCGATGGTCGAACCCGGCGATGTGCTGGCCATGGACGATGTTCGCGCTCTCACCCGCATGCACGTCGCCGCTGTCGTCGCCGAGAAGAGCGATCTGCTCGCCGCCATCAACCGCTTTCACCGCGCCGATAACGAGCTCAGCGACCTCACGACGGCGATCGAAGAAGAGACTGCTCCGGCAGCGAACGACGAACTCGCGCTGCGCGAGGCCGACCCCGACGACGCTCCGATCGTGCGGTTCGTCAACCTCATCATCGGCCAGGCGATTCAAGACAGCGCCTCTGACATTCACATCGAGCCCGGCGAGTTCGAGATGCGTGTGCGCTACCGCATCGACGGCGTGCTGCACGACGTGCAGCAGGCGCCCAAGAACATTCAGAACGGCGTCATCTCGCGGCTCAAGATCATGAGCGACATCAACATCGCCGAGCGCCGTCGGCCGCAAGACGGCCGCATGTCGGTGCAGCACGGTGGTCAGATCATCGACCTCCGCGTCGCGACCCTGCCGACCGTGTTCGGCGAGAAGGTCGTCATGCGCATTCTCGACAACAATGCGACACGTCGAGACATCAGCGAGCTCGGCATGCTCGACCGCAACCTCGCGGCGTACCGCACTTCGTACACCAAGCCCTACGGCATGATCCTCGTCACCGGACCGACCGGCTCGGGTAAGTCGACGACGCTCTATACGACGCTCCACGCCGTCTCGCGACCCGAGATCAACGTCATCACCGTCGAAGACCCGGTCGAGTACCGCATGGCGGGCATCAATCAGGTGCAAGTGAATCCCAAGGCGGGGCTGACGTTCGCGAGTGCGCTGCGCAGCATCCTCCGCTCTGACCCCGACGTCGTGCTCATCGGTGAGATTCGCGACCAAGAGACCGCGCAGATCGCCATCGAGGCATCACTGACCGGCCACCTCGTGCTCTCCACGCTGCACACGAATGACGCTCCGAGTGCCATCACCCGCCTCATCGAGATGGACATCGAGCCCTTCCTTGTCGGTTCGGCCCTCGATTGCGTTGTCGCGCAACGACTCGCTCGCCGTCTCTGCGACCGCTGCAAGCAACTGCAGGAATACGAGGTGCAGCACCTTGATCACCTCGGCTTCGGTCGGCGAGAAGACGAGCTCAGCCCGCGGTTCTATCACGCGGTCGGCTGCTCGGCCTGCTCGGGAACGGGATACCGCGGTCGCCTCGCGCTGCACGAGGTCATGAGCGTCACCGAAGACATCGAGCGACTCGCCGTCGCCCGCGCATCGAGCGCGGAGATCATGCGTACGGCGACCGCTCAAGGCATGCTGACACTGCGTCAAGACGGGTGGGCCAAAGTGCGCGCCGGTCTGACGTCGATCGAAGAAGTGCTGCGCGTCGTCGCGTAAGCACAAAGGCAGCGTTCGGGGGAGCGCTGTCGATGAGGCAAGAACCTGAAGGGGGAGAGCGCATGACGGATGCGAACGCGGTCGGCAGCGTGCCGACAGAGGGCGGTATGCCGCGCCGAGTGTGGTCGGTGACGACAGACGCGCCCTCGGCGAGTGCTCCGCCCGCGACCGCCGCGCCCGCGTTCCCGGCGCCCGCGTTCTCTGCACCCCTCGCCTCACCGCCTCCCGTTGTGCCAGTGACCGCGCCGGCGGCCTTCCCGCCGCCGACCGGCGCGGCGATCGATGTCGCGCCCGTGCAGTCCGCGATCGCGGCACCGCCCCCTGCCGGGGGACGCCTCGACGCTCCACCTCCGGCTGGAACAACCGTGGCCGCCGCGCCGCCGCCCGTCGTGCCGACGGGGAGAGTGATGGAGGGCATCCACCCGCTCTTACTGAGTGCACTCGACGAGCTCGTCGCGCGGAGCGGTAGTGACCTGCACGTGGCAGCGGAGAGCGCGCCGATGGTGCGCGTCGACGGAGAGCTTCGTGCTGCCGGTGGTGGCGCGGTGTGGAGTCGCGAGCACGTCTCCGAGATTCTCGGCAGCATTCTCAACCCGCGTCAGCGGGCGTCGTTCGAGCAGGAGTGGGAGCTCGACTTTGCGATCAGCCCGCGCGGTGAGGCACGCTTCCGCGTGAACTTCTACCGTGATCGCGACGCGATGGCTGCCGCGTTCCGACTCATCCCCAGCGAGATCAAGTCGCTCAAGCAGCTGGGGGTTCCGAGCGTCGTCTCGAAGTTCGCCGGCCTGCCGCGCGGTCTCGTGCTCGTCACCGGTCCGACCGGTTCCGGCAAGTCAACGACCCTCGCCGCGCTTATCGATCTGGTCAACAAGTCGCGCGCTGACCACATCGTGACCATCGAAGACCCCATCGAGTTCGTGCACAGCAACCAGCGGTCGCTCGTCAATCAGCGCGAGGTCGGTGCCGATACGCACTCCTTCGGCGACGCCCTCAAGCGAGTGCTGCGGCAAGACCCCGATGTCATTCTCATCGGTGAGTTGCGCGACCTCGAGACGGTGTCGACGGCCCTCACGGCGGCCGAGACCGGCCACCTGGTCTTCGCGACGCTGCACACCCAGTCGGCGGCGCAGACCATCGACCGCATCATCGACGTCTTCCCGCCGCACCAGCAAGGGCAAGTGCGCTCGCAGTTGGCACTCACGCTGCAAGGCGTGGTCTGCCAGACTCTGCTACCCCGCGCGACGGGTCAGGGCCGCATCATCGCGACCGAGGTCATGGTCACGACCCCGGCCATCGCCAACCTCATCCGCGAGGGCAAGACCTACCAGATCACCTCTGCACTGCAGGCCGGCCGTGAGGCGGGCATGCACACCATGGATCAGCACCTCGCCGACCTCGTCAACAGTCACCTCGTCACGCACGAGGTCGCGGCCTCGAAGATGCAAGACCCCGAGAACTTCAACCGGCTCGTGCACCGCCAGTCGCCCACGGGCATGGCGAGTTCGCCCGACATGGCAGGACGCTTCTGATGGCCGCAGCACTCACCTACGCCTACACCGGTCGCGATGGCACCGGCAAGGTCGTCAAGGGGCGAGTGGATGCTCCGAGCGAGTCGTCCGTCGCCTCCCGCCTGCGCACCATGGGCATCGCGCCCATCTCGATTCAGCAGGTCGCCGCCGGCACGGGGCTGAATCGCGACATCTCCCTGGGTGGACTCTTCGACAAGCGGGTGACGATCAAAGATCTCGCGGTCATGAGCCGTCAGCTCGCGACGATGATCGGTGCCGGTCTGCCACTGCTGAAGGCGCTCACGATTCTGGCCTCGCAGAGCGAGAACCCGAAGCTTGCCGAGGTCATCGACGACGTGCGCGGTTCGGTCGAAGAGGGCGCGACCTTCTCTGACAGTCTCGCCAAGCACCCCAAGACCTTTCCGCCGATCTTCGTCAACCTTTCGCGTGCCGGCGAGGTCGGTGGCTTTCTCGAGACCGCGCTCGAATCCGTAGCGAAGAACTACGAGAAAGAAGTCAAGCTCAAAGACACCATTCAGTCGGCCTTGACCTATCCGGTCGTGGTGCTCATCATGGCGCTGCTCGCTGTCGTGGGCATGATCGTTTTTATTGTGCCGGTCTTCGAAGACCTCTTCTCCGATCTGGGGGGCACGCTGCCCGTGCCGACGCTCATTCTCGTGGGCATCTCGCGGCAGATGGTCTGGCTCGGTCCGCTGCTCGTCGTGCTCATCGTTGGCGGTGCCCTGTGGTGGCGCGCAAACCGCCACACGCCGCGTTTCAGAGCATGGTGGGAGCCGTTGCTGCTCAAGCTGCCCGTCTTCGGCAAGCTCTTCCAGAAGATCGCGATCGCACGATTCACGCGCAATTTCGGCACCATGATCGGATCAGGCGTGCCGATCTTGCAGGCGCTCTCGATCATCGGCTCGACCTCGGGCAACTGGCAGGTCGAGCAAGCCGTGCTCTCAGTGCAAGATTCTGTGCGGCAAGGCCGCACGATCGCGGCGCCGCTCGCCGACGAGCCCATCTTCCCGCCCATGGTGACCCAGATGATCGCGGTGGGTGAAGACTCTGGTGCTCTCGAGACGATGCTCGAGAAGATCGCGGACTTCTATGACGACGAAGTGCAGTCGACGACCGAGCAACTGACCTCGCTCATCGAACCGCTCATGATCGCCTTTCTCGGTGTGGTGCTCGGCGGCATGATCGTGGCTCTCTACCTGCCTATCTTCGACATCTTCAATCAAGTGCAGTAGGCGCGCCGGTGCTGACCCCCGCACTGGGGATATTGCCGGAAAGCGCTCTCACTTAGCGTTCATGTGGGGGGCCAGTTTCATGTTCCGTGGGGGGCCCACCTATCAACATTCACTTGATGGGAAAGGAAACGGACACATGTCCATCACCAAGGCAATCGCCGCACAGCGCGAGAAGCTTCAGAACAAGGAAGACGGCTTCACGCTCATCGAGCTGCTCGTCGTCGTCATCATCATCGGCATCCTCGCCGCCATCGCTATCCCCGTCTTCCTGGGGCAGCAGACGGCCGCACAGGAGGCCGCGTACGAGTCGGACCTCGCCACCGCGAAGGTCGCCTACGTTAGCTCGCAGGTCGGAACCGGAACTCTGGAGAGCTACGGCTTCCCGGACACCGTCACCGTAGCTACCGGTAGCACTGCTTCCGACTTCTGCCTCGAGACCGGCCCGACGGGCGGCGAGTGGAGTGTCACTGAGTCGACCGATGCTCCGGCCGCGGGGGCGTGCCCGTAACACGTCGCACCACCGGCCGGCTTACTGAGCCGCAAGGGAGTGGGGCCCGGCAGGGCCCCACTCCGTTCGATTTCAGGCTCCGCTCCGAATACATGCCAAACGGCGCGTTGAGCCAACCGGACACATGATCTGCACAGGGAGGGGGGCCCGCCATGAATGAGACCATCGATCGCCGTCACGTCGCTGACGACCGCGGTCTCGGCCTTATCGAGATCGTTGTCTCGATGTTCCTCATCGCCCTTCTCGCCCTCGCCTTCGCCCCACTGCTCATCGCCTCCGTGCGATCGTCGGGCGACAACGCCACCCGTGCTACCGCCGTGCAACTCGTCAACGAGCGCATGCAGGTAGCGCAAGCGACCGGGCCGTCGTGCTCAGCGGTGGCGAGCCTTGCTGGATCGCAGCAACTCACCGACCTGCGCGGCGTGGTCATCAGCATCACGACGACGGTCGCTGCCTGCCCCGTCGGCACCGGCACGGTTCGTGTCGAGAGTGTCGCCGCAGTCGCCGATGGCGGCGCCGAGCTCGCCCGTTCCACGACCCTGGTGTTCGTCGAATGAACGCGTCCGTTGCGCGCCGTGCTCGGGATGACCGCGGCATCACTCTCATGGAACTGCTCGTCGCCGCAGGTCTGCTGAGCCTCGTCATCACGGTCGTCGGCGGCATCCTCGTTTCGCTCTTCTCGACCGAGCGACTGGTGGCCGGCGTCTCTCAGGGCACCACCTCCGCGCAGCTCACCTCAACGTCAATCGCTGATCGCATCCGGAACGCCTCGACCTTCGAAGTCTCGGGCACAACAGGCAGCGAGCTACTGGTCGCTCGCGTTGCGTCGGGCGGCGAGAGCATCGTCTGGACGTGCCACGCCTGGTACTTCACCTCGGCAGGTGACGGCCAAATCCGCTACACCTCCGGCCCCGACGGCACGCCGATCGTCGCGCCGTCATCCGCCCAACTCGCGAGCTGGACGTCGCTCATCGAGGGGGTCACAGCTCCTGACGGCGGTCGAGTCTTCACCGCAGAAGGTGACACGGTACGTGTTGCCTTCGACGCTGACACGGGGGATGCCCCTGCCGTCGCCATTCGTTTCGCAGCACCCCGGCTCACCGGGGTCGAGGAGGTTGACTCATGCTTCTGACCACACTGTCACGCAGGCTGCGCCGAGAGGACGAGGGCGCCGCGATGGCCGCCGTCGTCGGTCTTATGGGCGTCGGCGTCATCCTCACGGCCGTGATTTCGACGACCATCGTGTCCTCGGTGAGCTACACCACACTCACCCGCAACGGGGTGCAGTCTCAGGCTGCCGCGGAGGCTGGCATTGCCGAGGCGCGGGCGGGCCTGCTCGAAGGCACCTGCGCGAGCAACGGCGGTGTCTACGAGAGCGCACCGAATACTGACCCGCGCTATGAAGCCACGATCTGGGTCGAGTTCGGCTCGACCTGGACCCGCGCGTGCCCGACCACGACGGCGCAGCGGGTCAAGATTCTGTCGTCGGGATGGGCGCAGACGACGAATCAGACCGGCGCGAGCGGCTTTGACGAGAGCAATCTCGAGGCAGTGCTCTCGTCCGTGGAATCGAGCGGCGGACTCGTGCCGAGCGGCCCGGCGATCTACGCGTACAACGCGACGGGCTTCACGGGGTCAGGCACGCTCGTGGCCGTCGACGGGTCGAGCCCGAGTGTGCTCATCCGAGAGGGCAACGTCACCTGCTCCGGCGCGAGCGCCGGAGAGGCCGACTGGGTCGTCAACAACGGCAGTCTCTCCATTAGCGGTTCGTGCAACATCGCCGGCAATGCCTGGGCTTCTGGTGCCGCCTCGCTGTCGGGCGGCGTTCGCGTCGGCGGCAATCTCGTCGCGAACTCCATCAGCGTCTCCGGCTCATCCGTGATCGGCCGCAACGCCTGGTCGACGACGTCGACGACTCTTAGCGGGGGCGGGACGCGCATCGGAGGCAACGCCAGTCAGCAGCAGTTGCGCCTCAACTCGAGCACGCGCATCGATGGCAACGCGTGGACGCTGGGCGACACCTACATGGACTGGGATTCTCGCATCGTCGGCAATCTCACGACGCGCACCCGAACTGGTCCTAGCGGCACCGTCGGTAGCCAAACGATCGTGCCGTCGGGTCCGTCGGCAAGCCCCTATCTGACTCCTCCGCGGCCGTTCGTGCCCGACTGGGTCGACTACGCGTTCGACCCGTCCGACTGGGAGGGATTCACCCTCGCCACCATCAGCGGTTCGTGCAATTACAGCTCGTACACGACCGCGATTTCCGCGATCGGTGACCGCCCCGGCATCATCGACGCGCGCGGCTGCACCAACGGCGTCAACCCGAGCTCGTACCAAAAGGTGGCCCTGCGTGGGGACCTCGCCATCATCGCCAACCGCTTTGACCTCGGCGGCAGCGCTGGCTTCACCTCGACCAACGCCGCCCGCTTGTGGCTCATCACTCCCGACACCGTCGACAACAACCTGCCGACGTGCTCGAGTGGTCAGCGATTCGACATCGGCGGTTCGTTCAGCTTCACCTCGAACATTTCGGTGATGATCTACACGCCGTGCGACGCTGATATTGCCTCAGGGCTCAACTTCAAGGGTCAGCTGTTCGCGGGCCTGGCGTCGCTGTCGGGCGCCGCACGGCTGGCGTACACCGCCGTCGGTCTGCCCGGAGTCAACCTGTCGACCGGCGAAGAGTCAGGTGGTTCCGCGACCGAGGCCGATCGCGAGATGCTCTGGATTCGCAATGTCGCCGACGCTGGTTGACACTGCCGCCCTCGCTGTCGTTCTCGGACTGCTCGGCGCGGCCATCGGCTCGTTCCTCAACGTCGTCATCTACCGCGTGCCCGCGGGCCGGTCTGTCGTGCGGCCCGCGAGCGCGTGCCCACAGTGCGCGACGCCGATCCGCTCGCGCGACAATATTCCGATCGTCAGCTGGCTCGTGCTGCGAGGGCGGTGCCGCGACTGTGGCACCAGAATCTCTCCGCGCTATCCGGCGATCGAGCTGTCAACCGCGGCAGTGTTCGTGGGTATCGCGCTCTGGCGTTCGCCCATGTTGCTGTCGTCCGGGGGTGCCTCGTTCGGTGCCGAGATGCTCGTGCTCGTCGCCCTGCTCTTCTTTGCGTCAATCACGATCGCGCTCACGGCGATCGATCTTGACACCCACCGTCTGCCGAACGCATTGGTACTCCCCTCCTACGTTGTTCTTCTTGTGCTCTTCGGGGCTGCAGCACTTCTCATGGGCAGCGTCGAGAGCATCGCCCGCGCGGCGGCGGGCGCGGGCATTCTCTTCGTCATCTATCTCGTTCTTGCGCTCATCGCACCGCAAGGTATGGGAATGGGCGACGTCAAGCTCGCGGGTGTCATCGGGCTCGTGCTCGGCTGGTTCGGGTGGGCGGCTCTCGCGGTCGGTGCGATGGCGGCGTTCTTGCTCGGCGGCCTCTTCGGCATCGTGCTCATCGCCCTTCGCCGGGCGCGTCGCAGCACGGGAATTCCGTTCGGGCCGTGGATGCTGGCAGGAGCCTGGCTCGGCATCGTCGCCGGCGAACCGATTGCGAGTGCCTACTGGTCAATCGTCGGACTGAACTGAGGGAGGGGCGAGATCATGGCATCGACCGTCGTCGGCATTGACATCGGCAGCTCGAGCTTGCGGGCCGTCGAAGTCGACCTCTCGACAAAGGGGCGACCGACCCTCGTGCGCGCGCACGAAGTACCGAGTCCCGATGGCGCCGTCAAGCGCGGAGAAGTGGTTGAGCCGCACACCGTGGCGAGCGCTTATCGTCGCTTGTGGGCGGCCGGCGGCTTCAAGTCGAAAGAGATAGCCCTCGGTATCGGGGGCCAGAGCGTCATCGTGCGCGATCTCAGTGTGCCGCGCATCCCGCTCGCCCAGATCAAGGAGTCGCTGCCCTACCAGGTGCAAGATCTGTTGCCGGTTCCCGTCGCCGACGCTGTACTCGACTTCTACCCGATCGGCGAAGGTCAGGCCGAGTCGGGCACCGTCGTCAACGGCCTGCTCATCGCGGCTTTCAAGCAAGCAGTGACGACCAACATCACCGCAGCCACCATGGCAGGCCTCGAACCGGTGAGCATGGACCTGTTGCCCTTCGCCACGACGCGCATGCATTCTCTGTCGAACCCGGCCGAGGGCTACGCCGTGCACATGAACATTGGCGCGAATGCGACATCGATCATCATCGTCAAGGGCGCCGTACCTCACTTCATTCGCATTGTGCCGAGCGGTGGTGATGATGTGACGCGCCTGCTCATGACCCGACTCAACATCCCCCGTGAGCAGGCCGAGGCGCTCAAGCGCACCCTCGGGCTCACGTCGACGCCGCAGTCGGACGAAGAACGTCGCGCGATTGAGGTCATTCACGAGGGCACGAGCGAGCTGCTCACCGCAATTCGCAACACGCTCGTGTACTTCGGCTCGGTGCGCCCAGGGGCGACTTTTGAGCACCTCTCCGCGGGAGGAGGCGCCATGCGCTTGCGTGGTTTCGCCACGGCACTCGCTGAGTCGACGCGAATCGCCGTCGTGCCCGTCAATCCGCTTGCGGTCGTGCAACTCGGCCGGCAATTGCGGGGCAAGACCGCTGATGACCGCGTCGAGAGCTGGACGACGGGGATCGGTCTCGCGATCGGAGGCACCCTGTGAGCCGCAAAGATCAGCGACAGACACAGGCACTCGTCTACGGGGCTCCGCCCCGCGCCGACCTCATGCCGCCCGAGGTTGCTCAGGGCAAGCGCGAGAACGCGCGGCGGCGCGGGCTCGTTGCCATCGCAGTGTTCGTGCTCGCGGTCGTCGTCGCGGGTGTCGTCGGCGCGACCTGGTTGGCCGGAGTCGCGCAGCAGCGACTGGCTGACGAGCGTCGAGTGACGGAGCAACTCGTGGCTGAGCAGCTCGAGTACGCCGATGTCACCCGACTGCAGGGGCGACTTGCAGCGGTTGACGACATCCGCGCGTCAATCGCCGGTGTCGACGTTTCGTGGCGCAGTGAAGTGCTGCCGTACCTGAGAGTGCTGAACGACGACGAAGTGGTAGGCGCCCTGACCCTCACGAGCAACGTGCCCTTCGAAGCGCCGCTGGTCCTGGAGGGGCCGCTGCGCACGCCCCGATCGGCCACTGTGCAGGTCGCGGTGGTGACCACCGCGCAACCCGAGCCGTGGCGATGGCTCCGTGCGTGGGAGGACCTAGAGACTTACGCTGACGCGAGCATCGACTCGATCGTCTTCGAAGATGGAGAGGGCTACGTGACGACCGTGACGTTGAACCTCACGAGCGATGCTCTCTCGCAACGCGCGACGACTGAAGGAGAGACAGAGTGACCTCCGCCGGAAATCGCATCTGGACCTTCGCGACGGTGATCATCGTGATCCTCCTCGTCGCGCTGGGCTGGTTCCTGGGAATCTCGCCACGCATCGCCGAAGCAGCCCGCGCTGAATCCGACCGCGTGCTCGTGGCCGCGCAGAATCAGGCGACGACGATCACCCTCGAACAGCTTCGGCAAGATGCCGAAAGCTTCAGTGAGTTTGAAGCCGAGCTTCTGGCACTGCAAGCCGAATTCCCCGAACTACCCGAGTACGACGACGTCGTCGAGGAGTACCTACTCGGCTTGCTCGACGATGACCTTGAACTTGAGAACCTCGCGGTCGCGGAGCCAACGCCTGCCGATCCACTCATCGTCGTAGATGACAAGGGGCAAGTGCCAGAAGGAACCTTGCTCAAACTCGACGCGAGTCTCGTCGTGCTCGGCGATTGGCGAAACTCTCTCGACCTCGTGGCACGCGTCCAGGCCTCCGAGCGATTCACGCTTGTCACCAATTACGTGTACTCGGCTGACGATGACGCACTTCGCACGACGATTACCATCACCGCCTACATGATCTCCGGACCGCCCGCCGAAGGCGCGTTACCTCTCGGCGGCGCACCGATCGCCGAGGAAGAGCCCGCTGACTCGGAGAGCACCGAGGGAGAGTAGCTAGTCGCGCAGCGCTGACTTCGGCGAGCATCCCGTCACCGCGGCTTGGTAGGGTGGCGCACCGAGCGATTCCCCGTGGGAAGGATGCGTCATGGCCGAGAAGACCCCTGTCGACAGTGGAGCAGCGGAGCCGAATGGCGCGACCCCGGTTGAGCCAGCACCGGTCGAGCCAGCTCCGGTCGAGCCAGCTCCGGTCGAGGTGGTGACGTCGGACGCTGAGACACAGGCGGCCGTCGCCGAACCGGTCGATGTCGACGCCGTCGAGCCTGCCGCGGTGAACACCACTGCGCCCGTCGAACCGGTGAACACCACCGCGCCTACCGAGACCACGGCGCCTGCAGTTGTCTACGTCAGTGCGCCGCAACCACCTCGCGCCAAGGGCGCTCGCGGCATCGGAGCCCTCGTCGCTCTGCTCGGCGCCGGCATCTTCGCCATCGCCTACTCGGCACTCGTCGCGGTGCTTGGCCTCGTCGTTCCCGGTTTCGGCATCGCGGGCGCCGTGCGCTTCACGGGCACGCCGACGTTCTGGATTCCCGTCATCGTCTTCGCGCTCGCCTACCTGCTGCTCATCGTCATTGTGAACCGCGCGGGCTGGTGGGCGCACGTGCTCGGAGGCTTCATCGTCGCGATCATCGTGTGGATCGGCTTCATCGGCGCCGCGATCATCGTCGCCGGCGCGTTCGGCGCCCCCGCGCCCGTCGTCGGTGCCGTCGTGCTCGAGCAACTCACGAACCCGCTCGGCTGGGCGGCCGCGATCGCGGCGCGCGAGGTGCCGATCTGGGTGGGCGGCATCGTCTCCCGTCGCGGTCGCTCCGCTCGCGCGAAGAACGCCGAGGCGCGCGCCGCGTACGAGAGCGATCTCGCCGCGCACCGCGCCACCGTCGGAGGCTGAACCACGGGCGATCGACTGCTCGATCACGAACAGGTGCGATCGATGGATGCTCTGCTCGAGCTCAGCAGAGCCTGAGTGCGGCATCCATCGTTTGACCGCTGAGGCGGCAGGCGCGTATGCTCGATTCCGTGCGTGCTTCGGCGCGCCATCGCGCGTGCCGTCGTTCGACGTGCTGCGAGTTGGCGGGTTGCAGTTCGTGCAGAGGGTCTCTGCATCAGACGATCGTTTCGGCGGTCGCGAGAGCACACCCCCACGGCATATCCCGTCGCCGAGGCGGCGGGATCCGCGTGAGCCCGTGAAGCGAGAGCTGATCGGGGACAACATCATCCGCAACCGCTGTCACCGTGCAGCATTCACAAGGAGCAGTTTTGCCCACCATTCAACAGCTGGTCCGCAAGGGCCGCTCGCCGAAGGTCTCGAAGACCAAGGCGCCGGCCCTCAAGGCCAA
>SXGT01306159.1_pt1 | contig 13137 bp, 10 predicted proteins | sample 3176221 | NCBI WGS metagenome assembly SXGT01 (sample SAMN11356862, study PRJNA531348) | freshwater metagenome | isolation source: freshwater sample F1-120 | place: China: Fuxian Lake, Yuxi | collected 2017-12-25
CACGCGCAGGGCCGGATCCACCACGGCGCGCTCGTCCACGCCCATGCGGCAGGTGCCGACAGGGTGGTAGACCGTGTGGATGCGCATGGGCAGCGCGCCGCGGAGCGCGTCGTCGCTCGCGGCCTCGGCGCCGGGGTGGAGCTCCCCGGTGACCACGGCCTTCATGCGCGGGCTCGCCATGATCTGGCGGACCATCTGCATCCCCTCGATCAGGTGACGGACGTCGTCCGGCTCCTCGCAGAAATGCGGATCGAGGTGGGGTGGGGCCAGCGGATCGGCCGACAGGAGCCGCAGCTCGCCGCGGCTCTTGGGGTAGATGAGCGTGGGCATCACGGTGAGCGCGGGCCGGGTGTCGACGACAGGCCGCACAGGGGCGTCCTGGTTGGGCGAGGGGTAGGCCCAGGGCAGGCAGTGAATCTGCATGTCGGGGATCCCGCCCGCCGCGCGGCTGGAGCGCACGAAGGCCAGGAGATCGAAGACCGTGCGCCCGAACCACGTGTTGCCCTTGATGGCCTCGGCCAGCATGCCGCCGAAGAAATGGAGCGGGGTCCCGCGGTGCACCGCCCCCGGCGCGATGAAGGTCATGGGCACGAAGACGTGATCGTGGAGGTTTCTTCCGACCGGGAGATCGACGACCGCCCTTATCCCGTGCGAACGGAGGTCCTCGGCGGGACCCACGCCGGAGAGCATCAGGATCTGGGCGGAGCCGATGACGCCGGCCGAGAGGATGACCTCGCGCGCCGCCCGGATGACGCGCCGCTGCCCGCCCTCCAGGACCTCGACGCCAACCGCCCGGGTGCCCTCGATGACGACACGAAGCACCGTGGCGCCGAGGCGCACGCTCAGGTTCGTGCGCCTCCTCGCCGGCTCGATATAGGCCTCCGACGAGCTGTAGCGGCGCCCCCCGGCCGCGTTCATCTGGCAGGGGCCGACGCCCTCCTGCGAGGCGCCGTTGTAGTCGTCGAGCACGGGCACCCCGCAGGTCTCTGCGATGGCGTGCATCAGCTCCACGGAAGCCGGGACGATGTCTCTGGACGCCGTGCACTTCACCGGTCCGCCCGCGCCGCGGTACTCGTTCTCCCCCCCCTCCCAGTCCTCGAGGCGCTTGAAGCACCGGAGCGCGTCGGCGTACCCCCAGCCCCCGCAGCCCTCGGCCTCCCACGCGTCGTAATTTTTCCGGTTGCCGCGGACGTACACCATCCCGTTGATGGCGCTCGAGCCCCCCATGACCTTGCCGCGCACGTAGGGGATCCTGCGCTCCGCGCCCGCCCGCTGCGGCGTGGTCTTGTAGCCCCAGTCGAACTTCTTCTTCACCTGGGGGGTGGTGTGGATGATCGACACCATCCCGGGCACGACGCAGAGGCGCGTCCGGTCGGAGATCCCCGCCTCCAGAAGGAGCACCCTGCAGGAGGGAGTCTGGGACATGCGACCGGCGATCACGGCGCCGGACGAGCCGGCGCCCACGACGATGTAGTCGAACTCTTCGGGCTGGGTGCTCTCTTTGGCGGTCACTGGCTCTCCGTTGGCGGGGGGGCGCGGCGAAGAGCGCCCAGCAAGTACGAATAAAGCGCGGCTCCCAGGACGCTCAGCGCAGAGACGCCCAGCATCCAGCGGGAGAAGCTCGTGTGGGCGCGGCCGCAGACCGTGTACCAGCGGCTCCCCTCGGCCGGTAGCTCTCGCACGCAGTCGAAGGAGAAGTCCTCGTCGAAAAGCGAAGCGCAAAGGAATTTACGCCGGGTGTTCCCGGCGATGTCGGTGGCGAGGACGTCGCAAGGGCCGTAGGTCTGGTGGAGGCTCTCGCTCCGGTGGGTCGCCGGGTCGAACGAGGCCATGATGAGCGTGAGCGTGGAGAAGTACACGAGGACCGCGGGGAGCAAGAGCCGGTCCGAGCGTCGGGGCGCTTCCGGCGTCCTGCGGCGCCACCCCCAGAGGGCCAGGGTTCCATAGAGAACGACCAGCGCGGCCAGCCCTCGAGGCCCTGGAATGCCGCCGTCGAGCTGCTGCAGGGGGGCCATCTGCACCATCATGAGGAGAGTGCAAGAGGCCATCACCAGGAAGATGCCCTTGGCGAAGCTCCGCCGCGATACGGCAGGATCGCGATCGGTCACCCTGCCCACCAGCCAGGCAAAGGTGGCCACGAAGGTGATGACCCAGACCGTGCTCCCCACGGGGACTCCAAGAAGCCTCAGGGAAATAGGCTTGTCGGTGTCGTGCCATGTCCACCACAAGAACTTGGCGCCGATGATGTCGTAGGGGGCATAAACCGAGATCCCGGCCAGGCCGCTCAGCGCGGCGCGAGATAGCGGCGGCAGGCCCAGCCGGGAGGTCGCCACGGTGGGGAGGTACATGAAGCAGACGTAGACGCAGGGGATGTAGAGCGGCATGCGCGGCGTGAGCATCACGGTCGCCTGCGCCTGCCAGAAGTTCTCCACCATGGGCAGCAGCATGAAGATCCAGTCGTTGGCCGTGCCGGCCAGGAGGGCGGCCACCCAGACGAAGAGGTGCTTGCGCCTCTCGCTCCCCTGCTTCCATGCGTGAAGGAGCAGGGCGAGCGCCAGGGCGATGAACAGGTACTCCCCGACGACAAAGGAGGGCTGCACGGCCCACTTGGCGGCCGGGCTGCTGAGCACGTGCCAGGGGAGCTGCTCGGACGGAGCAAAGGACAGGCTCGAGGACATGCCCGTCAGTCCGCGACGGGGCGCTCTCGGGCGTGCGCCGTCAGCGGGGCCGGCTCTTCCTTGCGGCCGTAATCCCAGTACTCTGCAAGGGCGCCGGGCTCACCTGCGCCCTTGCCACCGAACACGTCGACCCCATATTTGCGTCCCTTGCGGCGCATCGTGCCAAATACGCGATCCCAGAGGAAGAAGCTCTGGCCATAGTTGACGTGAAAATGGGCGTGGTGATCGTCGTGGAACTGGGTGGGCGCGACGAAGGGGAGCCAGGAGCGCGCCCTGACGCCCGAGTGATCGACCAGCGCATAGTAGTTGGTGATCAGGAGGGTGGCGATCACCACGTAGGCGTGCATCGGCATGAAGAACAGAGGCGCCAGCATGATCGACTGGTACGTGGCGAACTCGACCGGGTGCATCGCCATGGCCGTGAACGCCGTGGGCGAGGTCCAGCGGTGGTGCACCTTGTGGATCTTCTTGTAGAGGAGCGGGGTGTGAAAGAGGCGGTGCGCCCAGTAGAGCGCCAGATCCGTGCCCAGCAGGTAGAGGAGCCCGCCCAGCGCCGTGAAGAGTAGCCCGTGCGTGTCGAGAGAGAAGTAGAGCCCCGTACGGCCCCCGTGCATGACGTGATAGACGAAGGCCCCGGAGGCCGTGGACGCGGCCACCATGTTGGCCGTACCCAGCAGGATCTCCTCGCGCCGCGCCTTGGGGGACGGCCAGCGCTTGGGCTGGCATTTCCACTCGGCCGCGGCCTCGCGCCGCCGGTAATAGGCAAGTTCGAATATACCTCCGATGCCGAAGTACATCCCCAGGCCGCCCAGCTGAGCGAAGCCTATGCTCCGTAGCAGCGCCGGCCAGTCGAGCGACGAGGGGGAGGAGCGTGCGAGGAGCTCCCGGGAGGCCTCCTGGGTGAGGAGTTCGTGGAGCGAGGTCATCTTGGGGGAGTCTCCCTGGAATCTCGAGCCGTGTCCATGGGCGGGGCGCATATCATGGGGCCCCCGGCCGAGCGCCCCTTGAGGGCCCGATTTTCTCGCTCCAGGCGGTCGATGCGCTCGTCTTGCTCTCTCAGCAGGCCATACAGGGCCTTGATCGACGCGAAAGCGACGCCGTGCGCGTCGACCGGATCATAGGCGAGGCTGGTGGATCCCACGCCGAAGGCCGATCGGAAATCCTGCGCCATCGGGCCGATGTGGCGCGCGGCGGAGGGGTCGGTCTTGTAGGACCAGGTCGCCACGGGCATCCGGCTCACGGCCTCCAGCACCTCGCGCTCGTCCACCGGCGTGATGTCCTGCTTCTGGTTGCGGTCGCTGATGCACAGGGGAGCGCAGCCCATGGGGCAGGTGGGCTGGGACGCCGAGGGCGAGAAGCACTGGGGCGCGGTGGCGATCGGGCCCTCGGTCTTGCAGCAGATATCCCCTGAGGCGCAGCACAGGGCACCGCAGCAGGTGGTCCCGGCGCCGCACCCCGGACGCGAGCAGGGCAGGGGCTTGCACGTGCCGTCGCAGTGAGGGGTCGCGCCGCCGCACCGGACGCCGCAGCCGCCGCAGTTGAAGGGATCGTTGCTGGGGTTGGTGCACTTGCCGTCGCAGCAGTTGCGGGCAAACCCGCAGGTGGGCAGGCAGCCGCCTCCGTCCGCTCCCGTGTCGGCCCTGGCGTCGGCGGTGGCGTCGCGCCCTGCGTCCGCGCCGGGCGCCGAGTCAGGGGTCGCGTCAGGGACAGGCGCCGAGTCCGGCGTCGCGTCCGGTGTGGGCGGGGCGTCCACGCCGAGAGGCGCGTCGGCGGAGGGAGGGGCGTCCGTGGGAGGGGGGGAGCCGCGATCGTTCGAGGAGGCCTCGGCGCCCTGGCCTCCGTCGATCGGGGCGATGTCACCGCCGCCGCCGCAGCGCCAGACGAGGGCCGCGATCAGGACTCCAGCAACAGGGACGAGACGCTTGTCCATGGCTCACCTCCCACCCCGAGCCTACCACCAGGATCATGCCCTGGCCCGGAGACTCCGCCTGGACGAGCGCATGGTGTCAGCTGGGCCGCCAGTGCCCCTCGGTCCAGACCCAGCGGCGCCCGCGGGCCGACCAGTGGCCCTCGACCCACACATTCCCGTGGCGAGGAGCCTCCCAGTGACCGTCCCCCCAGACCCAGCGCCCGCCTCTCCAGCTCCAGTGTCCCTTGGCCCAGATGTACGTGGTGTGAGGCGCGGGAGGGGGTGTCTCGACCTGCTCGGGTGGAGGCTCGGAGTCCGCGGTCTCCTCGTTCACGTTGCCACCGGGCGGCGGGTGCCGGACGACCACCACGGTCTTCTCTCCGCAGGCGGCCATGGCGAGCAGGGCCGCGCTCGCGCAGAGGGTCTTCAGAGTGTTCTCGATGCGCATGAGATCCTCGATGCATCAATATTGGTTTTCGAGTCCGGGTACCAGCTGCAATATCCAGCGATCCTGGCCCGGGTCGCGTCCCTCGAGCACCACGCGCGCCGCGTCCCCCACTCTGAGCACCCGCTCGCCGCTCGTCTCGTCCGAGAGCGCCGCTCCGTCGTCGGTCAGCGTGAGCCAGGCCCCCCCTCGGGCCCGACCGAGATCCCGGACATAGAGCTTCACGTCCACGGGCGGATCGTCCAGCGCCACCAGGACCTTGGACGGGGAGAGGCCCATGACGGTCCCCAGGCGCGAGGGGCGCTCGCCCGCGGCGAGCCGGAGATCGCTCGAGAAGACGCTGTCGAGGTAGAGCCTGGAGACCTGCTCGTTGGCCTTGCGCTGCATCTCCTTGGAGCGGTTCGCCGCGTCCACCACGGCCTCGCGCAGGCTCATGTCGGCGCCCCCGTGCCTCCGCAGGAGCTCGAGCATCTCGTGGTGCACGAAGACCCCCACGATCTCCCGCATCGGCGCCGAGAAGCGCGCGTAGGCCTCGGCGCCCACCCCGAAGTGCGCCCCCACGTCGGCGGCGAAGGACGAGCGGGTGTTGACCACGACGGCGAGGCGGTGGATCGCCTGGGCGATGCGCCCCTCGCGCCCTTCGTGAGGCAGCGCGTCCAGGTACTCGGACAGCGTTCCGTAGGGCCCGCCCCGGTGGAACGCGAAGCGCTCGGCCCCGGGGCCGTGGACCCTCACGATGCCGGCGATCTGGGCCTCCAGCCCGGCGAGCCGCTCCTCGGCCGGAGCGGGGTGGACGCGGAAGACGGGCTGGACGTGGTCCGCTCTGCCCTCGAGGAGGAGCCTGGCGCCCTCGCGGTTGCAGAGGAGCGAGATCTGCTCGTTGTAGAGCTCCACCTTCCTGCGGGGCGACCTGGCCAGGACCAGGCGCTCCCCCCGTTGCCCCTCGATCGAGTACTCGGTCTCGTGGCGGCGGTAGCGGACCACGCTGCGCCCCGCGGCCTCCTTGCCTAGCGCGATACCCACGTCGCGCAGCGAGTGGAGGCTCGCCGTGAAGTCGCGCTCGACGAGGGGGCTCCCGAGCTCCTCGTCGTAGAGCGCCTCCACCTCGGCGAAGGAGAGCTTGGCGCGGCTGGAGATGCGCACCCGATGGACCGTGCTCTCCCTGGCGACGCCGTCCTTGCCGACGCGCATCTCGAAGGCGAGGGCGCGCCTCGGGCCGTCCGGGTTGAGCGAGACGATGCCCTCCGAGAGCGCGCGGGGCAGCATCGGCACGGAGAAGCCTGGAAAATACACGCTCGCGCCCCGGCGCAGGCACTCCGCGAAGAGCGCGCTACCCTTGGGGACGAAGTGCGCGGCGTCGGCGAGGGCGTAGCGCACCAGGAAATCGTCGCCGTCCCTCGCGACGTGCACGGCCTGGTCGAGATCCTTGGAGCCAGAGTTGTCGATGGTCACGAAGGGGAGCAGGGTCCAGTCCTCCAGCGCGGGGTCCGCGATCGACGCAGCGACATCCATGCGAGCGACCTCCTCCTCTGCGCCCTCGGGAAAGTGAGGATCCATACCCAGATCGAGGGCGACGCGGAGGAGCGCCGCCCTGGCCGTGCCCGCGTGCCCTTCGATCGAGCTCACGCGAAAGACGCCGTCTTCGCGGAGCTCCACCTCGACCAGGTCTCCGGGCTCGGCGCATCCCTCGATCGGGACGGGCCCCCCTTTGTGGAAGGGATCGCGGACTTCCCTACGTCCGGAGGCGCCCTCGACCTCACCCAGAAATGCTCGCCTCGGCCGTTGTGCGTCCACCCCGGGAGGCTACCCGCGGAGCCGGCGTTAAGGAAGCTTCGGCCCGGGACCCACGCCGCGGCCGACGGGCGTGCTTGTCCCGACGGGATGGACCATGGTAAGTCCCGAGCCCCATGCGCCTGTCTCCCCTGCTGCTCTTGCCCCTGTTCACGGCTGTCCTCCCCATCGGCTGTGGAAACTCCGACGAGCCCTACAAGGCTGTTCCTGCCTGGTCCGGGCGCAAGGCGAACGTCCCGCCGGTGCCGCAGCTCCCCACGAACCCCATCAAGGCGGGGGAGGCCTTCACCATCTTCGGGGCCCGCCACCACCTCCAGAGCCGCATCCACGACAAGGAGGTGACGTCCAAGGACATCACCATCGTGGGCTACATCGTGCAGGAGAACGTGTCGGAGGCCCCCGAGTGCGCCATCCACAAGACCGGCAAGGCCGACCCCGAGGGCTGCGTCGCCGAGATCCCGTCGTTCTGGCTGGCCGACACCAAGGGTGACGCCAAGGGCGCGAAGATCCGGGTGCTCGGCTGGGCCAAGAACTTCGCCACGGTCTTCGAGGCCCTGGAGAAGTACAAGAACGTCAAGGAGAAGGAGACCCCCAAGGAGATGTTCAAGGACGACGTCTGGAACGTCGAGGTCCCCTTCCCGCTCCCGTCCGTCGGCGCCAAGGTGAAGGTCACTGGCAAGTACGGTTATACCTTCGGCAAGGCGAGCTCCGGGGTCGTGTCCGACCCCTCCAACGGGGTGCTCACCTACGCCAAGATGGAGGTGGTCGAGCCCGCGCCCGAGCCTCTCCATTTCAAGAACAAGAAGAAGTGATCCGTGCTCGTCTCGTCGGCCTGAGCCTCGTCGCTGCCCTCTCGCTGGTGGGCTGCCGCAAGAAGGAGCAGCCCGGGGACGACCCAGAGAAGTCATCGAAGGAGGCCCTGGCCGAGCCAGGCGTGGGCCCGATGCGTGTCCCCAGGCGAAGCGAGAGCACGATCCGCGATGACGTCGAGGCCCCCCGCGAGAAGCGCGCTCCCCGGCTGGACGACGAGACCCTGACCGCCTTCCTGGAGCTCTATGCCAGCGATATGGTCGAGGTCGCAGATCGCGTCGAGAAGGCCCTCTCCGGCGCAGCCAGGCGAAAATCCAAGGACGATCCGCGCTCCCCCTTCCTTCGCATTCCCTCGCCTGCCCTGGGCACCACCCTCGCGGCTCGCCAGGACGTGATCGATCTGGAGGTGCTCCACACCGGCTCCACGCACGTGATCGTGCAGCGTCTCCGGGGGGGACACACCTCCCCTGGCCATCAGAAGAGCGCGGGGCCGCCGCTCGAGCGCGACAAGGACCGGCTGGTCGCCATGTGCCCCCCCTTGAACTGGGACGACGAGGACGCCGTCGATCTCACTCTCCGCCGGGGCGCGACCGAGGACGCCAGGGGCTTTACGCTGAGGGCGACCGTACGAGGAAAGGGGATCTGCCTGGACCCGGCCGAGCGTACCGCGAGGGAGGGGGAGGTCGCGAGGGCCAGGGCCTTCGTCGGGGCGAACGAGGCCGCCTACCGCGCCTACGTGGAAGCGGCCTCCGCCGTGTGCGAGAGGCCCCTCGCCGCTCCTCAGGCGCCTCTCCAGCCCGGGGACGTCGGCAAGCTCCCTGGTTTCCTCGGGGCGCAGGCGAGCTGCACCCGGGGAGACTCGGGGCTCCACCGCTCTCTGCTCTCGGCCTCTTCCCTGCCTGTTCACGAGTCGCCTCGTCATGTGGGCCATTACCGCCCAGGGCCAGGGCGCTATTTTGGACTCGAACAATCCAGGGATGGCGCCTCTGTCCTGGAGGTCCACGTGACCGCGCCCAGCGGGAACTCGGCGGAGGCCTCGTTCTACTTCGCGGCGCCCTCACCGTAGACGCAGGACCACCGACTCGGTGGGGGGCAGATCCAGGGTGACGCGGCTGCCCTCGCGGCTGCCCGTGCCCTTGCCCAGAGCCAGCTCTGCCCGGGTGCCAGGGAGCTCGGCGCTCCCCGATTGCTGGGACTCGGTGAGGTTCACGGCCACCAGCCACGCCTCCTGGGCGTTGCTCCGCGTGAAGGCGAAGACGCTCACGTTCCCCACGTCCACCAGATCCATCGCGCCGGTCCCGAAGACCGCTCTCCCTCTCCGGAGCGCGAGGAGGCTCTTGTAGTGAGAGAGCATCGCTCCCCTGGCGCCGGTCTCGGCCTCCACGCTGGTGGTCCCGGCCTGGTCGCCGAAGGGGAGCCAGGGAGCGCCCGTGGTGAAGCCGTGGCCAGGCTCCTTTTTCGTCCAGGGCATGGGGGTGCGCGCCGAGTCCCGGCCGTCGACCACCCTGGCCGTGCCTGGCCGCAGGCCGAGCTCCTCTCCGTAATAGATGAAGGGCGTGCCCCGTCCCAGGAGCTGGATCTCCGAGGCCCGGCGGTGCCTCCACTCCTTGCCCTGGGCCACAGTGAAGGCGCGGGCCACGTCGTGGGAGCCTATGACCAGCGCGCTCTGGGCGCCCTCGGGATAGCCCTTGTGCGCGGCGAACGAGCGGTCCAACGAGGCCCGCGTCTCGGAGTTGAATACGATACCCCACTGGTAACCAAAGTCGAAGTCGAAGGCCATGTGGAACATGTCCTTCCCGGTGCCGTAGTAGCCCGCCGGGCTCTCGAAGAGCACCGACTCGGCCACCATCGCCCTGTCCGGATACCCGTCCAGAACCCCCCGCAGCTTCCTGATGTACTCGGCAGTCCTGGGCTGGAGCACCCCGCACTGGGCGCGCGTGTCGCTCTCGAAGAGGAGGCCGATGACGTCGCAGCGGAAGCCGTCCACGCCCTTGTCCAGCCAGCGCCTGGTCACCGCGAGGGTCTCCTTGACGACGTCCGGGTTGGCGAAGTTGAGATCGGGCTGCCCCGGATAAAAGCGATGGTAATAATACTGCTTTCGCTGCTCGTCGAACTGCCACGCGCTCTCGCCGAACTGCGCGGCGTTGAAGGTGCCGCAGGCGTTCCCGGGCGCGGATGGCGTATCGGACCAGACGTACCAGTCGGCCTTGGGATCGTCCTTGCCGCGGCGCGACTCCTGGAACCAGGGGTGCAGGTCCGAGGTGTGGTTGTAGACCAGATCGACGAAGATACGGATCTTGCGGGAGTGAGCCTGGGCGATGAGCTCCTGGAAGTCCGCGTCGGTGCCGTACTCGGGCAGGAGCGCGTCGTAGTCGGCCACGTCGTAGCCCGAATCCTTGAAGGGGCTCTTCATGATGGGCATGAGCCACAGGGCGTCGACGCCCAGGCTCTTTATATAATCGAGTCGAGAGGTGAGGCCCTTGAAATCGCCTATCCCGTCCCCGTTGGAGTCCTGGAAGGACCGGACGTAGACCTCGTAGAAGATCGCGTGCCGGTACCAGTCGGGGCCGGTGAGCAGCCTCTCGGCCTCGGCCTGCTGGGTGGCCGTGGGCTCCAGAGGAGGATCCGGGGGCGGGGCAGTGGCGGCGGGGGTCGTGGAGGAGCAGGCGATGTGGAGCGCCAGGGCGAGGCCCGCGGCGACGGGAGCACGAAGGCGCATGGGTGCTCGCGGCTTACCACACGGGACGCCCCGTGCCAGCCGTCGGGAGGCCGGCTCAACGGGGTCGGAGTGCCGCTCGCCACAGCCGCTCAGCCCCCCAGCGTCGAGGCCAGCACCTTGCCTGCCCCGGAGTCTGCGGCGGGGGCCAGCATGCCCAGCACCCGGCGCCGCTCCATGTCACCCAGGCCGGCGCCGGTGGTCGCGATCAGGCGCTGGGCAGCGAAGGCCCCGGCGCTCCGGGCAAAGCCGGAGGGGGTGGCGTCGCGATCCTGGGGGATCGCGCCGGTCTCCTCGGGCTTGCCCAGCATCAGGACGGCGCGGGAGAGCATGCGCTCCCCCAGGAGCTCCAGGGCTCGACCGAGGGCCTCCCAGCGGCGGCCCTCCAGGAGGGGCTTGGTGGCGCGCCCCAGCGCCTCGTCGATCGCGCCGTCCGGCCTGAGGGAGAGGGAACGCGAAGCCAGGGTGCGCCCCGCGCGGGTGGCGATGAGGCCCAGGGTCGCTCCGGTCCACGCAAAGGACGGCTCCCGGCGATCGGCGGTGGCCAGATCGGTGAGCGGGGTGCGCTCCAGGAACTTGGAGACCGTGGCGGAGAAGGGCCCGGACGCGACCACGCCTCCGCTGGTGGGCAGGGCCATCAGGTCGTGGGGCAGCCTGGTCTCGTGGACCCGGCGCAGCTCGGGCCACGCCTTGAGGCGGCTCGGAGGATCCGTGCCAAGAAATGTCTCTTTTCCTACCCACCACTCCAGCGAGATATCGGTCCTCGTGATCTCGAACATACGAGAGAAGAGGGTGTGGCGGGAGAGGCTCTCCCCCACGGTGGCGGGCCTGGCGACGAGATCCAGCGTCCTGTCGATGATGGTGAGGAGCCTGTTGGGGCCGTTCCTCCGGAAGACGCCGTCGAAGCCAGGGTGGGTCGACTGGACGATGTCGTGCAGCGCGGCGCAGAGGGCCCACTCGGCCGAGGTCAGGGCCTCGTAGCGATCGATCGGGACGAACCTCCTCGCCACCCGGACCCGGGCGAGCTGCACCAGGGAACCCAGCTCGGGATCCGCGAAGGGCCGGTCGCCCTCCATGGCCAGCGCCGTCTTGCCGCCGATCGGCTTGCCAGGGCGCATGGGGCCGCCCAGGAGGAGCGGGGCGAGGAAATCGGTGAAGAGGACGTCCGCGACGGTACCCGGGTGGGGCTTCGCCATGTCAGCCCTCTCCGCCCGCCGCGGCGCCGGGGGGCTCCTTCGGGGGCTCGACGTTGCCCATCGGGAAGACGCCCAGCGGCTCCAGCCGCAGATCGATCGTCTTCTCGGCGAGGGCGCGATCGATCGACTCGGCGACGATGGGCTCCCAGGGCTTGGACTCCAGGAGCACGGTCTCGAGCGGCACGAAGGCCGCGTCCTCGACGCTCATGGCGCGCGCCAGCGGATCGACGAAGAGCACCATGGAGCCCGGGGCTCCCAGGGCGCGGTAGAGCACCTCGGGGGCGACGGCGGGGGTGACGTCATAGCCCGCGGGCAGGAAGAGGTTGGGGTGAAACTCGTAGAAGAAGGTGCCTATGGGAATGGCCTCTATGCCCATGCTCGCCCGCAGGAAAGCGCCCTTGGGGGTGATGGCGATACGGGTGCGGACGATGGTGTCGTGGGGCAGGGCATAGGCCAGGCGCCGCAGCAGCTCGATCTGCCGGGGCTCGATCCAGGTGGCCGTCACGTTCTTCCAGGGCGAGGGCGAGGGGACGACCCTGAGCGGCACTCGGACGGCCTCGGGCTTGCTCGTCGTCTCGGCGACCAGGGCGTCGGGCCGCTCGTCGCGCCTGAGCTCCACCCTGGCAAAGGCGCGGAGATCCCCGAGCTGCGGGGTGCGCTGCAAGGTCCAGGGATCGTCCCCCCGCCCCCGGATGAGCACCAGGCCGTTGGGGTCGAAGACGGGGCAGGCCCGGAGCGCGACGGGGTGTCTGTACCCCTGCTCGACGGCCACGCCCGGGCCGCAAGGCAGGAACGTGGTGATGCCCGGGGTGGTGCGCATCAGCGAGCGCATCCTCGCCGGTAGATCGGGGACCCGGACCACGTAGCGCCTCACCGGGCCCTCGTCGAACGCGCTCTCGGGAGGCCACTCCCCCACGGCCACCTCGCCCTCGACGCGCGACCTCACCAGGTAGTGGATGAGCGCGGGGCCCAGGCCCGCCTCCGCGACGATGAAGCGCAGGCCGCTGTCGTCGTTGGTGGACGGATCCACGTGGGGCATGAGCCTGAGGAGGAGGGCCCGCAGGTCGATGCGCTTGTCGACCTCGTACATCTGGGTGAACTTGTCGTGGTAGAGGCAGAGGGCCGCGTCGGTGCTGAGCAGCTGGGTCGCGTCGTAGCCGAAGGGGGCGCCGGCGTCCCTGTACTGCACGAAGTGCCGGCTGGTCCCGGTGAAGGTGAAGCCGCCCACCAGGCGCGCGGTCTCGGCCACGCGGTCCATGCGATCGCTGGACTCCGCCGCGAAGCTCAGGGTGATCTCCCGCGTCCCCAGCTTGGAGCGCACCAGCTCGATCTCCATGCTGGGCATCAGGTCCTCGAGCGAGTGCTCCCTGGTGTAGACGCTCAGCCAGGCGACCAGGCGATCGATCGAAGGGAGGAGGACCAGCCCCTTGGCGCCCAGCGCGACCCCCTTGCCTTCGAGGCCCAGGCCCGGGGTGCGGAGGCGCGTCTGGTGCAGTGCGATGCGTTCGAGCATGGGGTTTCGCGAGGATAGGGCCGATCGCCTCAGCCGACCACGGGGAGCTTCCTGGCGACGGCCTGGTCGATGCCGGCGA
>SXGT01892954.1_pt1 | contig 13137 bp, 9 predicted proteins | sample 3176221 | NCBI WGS metagenome assembly SXGT01 (sample SAMN11356862, study PRJNA531348) | freshwater metagenome | isolation source: freshwater sample F1-120 | place: China: Fuxian Lake, Yuxi | collected 2017-12-25
GAAGGCGACGCGCGAAGGTGAGCACCGTCTCGCCCGGATCGCCGACGGCGATGTGCTCGTGCAGGTCGAGTCCGGCTGCCTCGACGAGGCGAATCGACTCGGCGAGCGCCCGCATCCCCTCGTCCCGGTGATAGCTCTCGATGTCGTGGTGCGACACGAGGGAGGCCGCCATTCCGCGCACCGCCGGCTGGACGTTCAGCAGGTGCACGTCGACCGCCAGCCCGCGCCTGGCCAGCTCAATCACATGCATGAGGGCCCGACGAGCGGCGTCCGAGCCATCGATCGGGACCAGAATGCGAAGCGTGTCGGTCATACGCGTTCCTCCGACACCAGATTGCCCATGTCGTGCTCCCGGGTACGCGCCCGGCGAGCCAGGACCATCCCGATCGCCATCACGAGGAGCGCCAGCAGCGGTTTGGCGATCTGCTCCTGCAGGTGTGCATCCAGAGGCAGTCGGGCCTGCGCGGCCGGGTCGCTGACGATGATCTCCCCGGCGATCCATCCAAGGAGTCCGCCTCCCAGTACCACGAGTATGGAAAAGCGGTTGATCACCCGGAGCACAACCTGACTGCTGTAGATGATCAGGGGAATGCTGATGATGAGCCCGAGCACGATCAGCGACACGCGCCCGCGCGCCGCGGCGGCGATCGCCACCACATTGTCGAGCGACATCACTGCGTCGGCCACGAGGATGGTCTGAATGGCGCCAAACAGGTTCGCCCTCGACTGAATCCCGTCGCCATGACCGCCGCTTTCCGGCACCACGAGCTTCACACCGATGTAGATCAGCAGCACGCCGCCGACGAGCCTCAGATACGGAATCTGCAGGAGCCAGACGATGACGGTCGCAAACAGCACACGCAGCACGATCGCCGCGCTGGCGCCGCCGATGATGGCCCACTTGCGCTGGGGTTCCGGTAGCGAGCGGCTGGCGAGGGCAATCACCACGGCGTTGTCGCCCGACAGCAGGACATCGATGCCCATAATCCGCACCAGGTCGACCCACCACTGCCCGTCGCCGAATTGCTCCAGCATGTCGCTACGTGATGCGAAGCAGCTTCGCGGCGGCGCGGACCTCCGCGACGACTCGGCGGTTCATGGATACCTCGTGCTGCAGTGTGATGGACCCTTCACGACCGGGCGTTAAGGTACACCATCAATGGCCGGGCACCTACGATGAAGCGCCCTGGAACCGATTGCCACACCCGGAGCGCGATCTGAAACTGCGAGCTGCTGCCGATCATGAAGTTGATCGAGCCGCCCCGCCTCGGGCAACTCTGGAGCGTCCAACACTTCGCTAGTTCTTCTCGTCTTGGAACCCGATGTGCCAGTGGGTGCCGTCGCAGAACGGCTTGTTCTTCGAGGCCCCGCAGCGACACATCGTGCAGTGCTCGGTGGAGGCGCCCTCGGCGCGATCGGCGACCGCCACATCGACGCCGCCCGTCAGGGCGAAGGGGCCGTCCTTGGTGACCGTCACCATCGGGTCGCGATCCTGGTCCCGGTGTTCGACCCCGTCGATCGAGTAGCTGAGGGCTCCCGACGGGCATTTCTTGACCGTGTCGATGATGGCCTCGACCTTGGCCCCATCGGGGTCGATCCAGGGTTCGGTGCCCTGCTTGAAGACCGCGGGCAGCCCGTCGGTGCAGAGACCCGCATGGGCGCAGATGCTCCGATTGTCGTGGATGGTGAGGCGTGCCCCAGCGTAGTTGTCACGCTTGTCGGCGCGGCCGTCGTTGAGCCTCTTGTCGCTGAAGCCGTTCGTTCCGTGGGTGCCGTCGCAGAAGGGCTTGTTGCTCGAGCCACCGCACCGGCACAACGCCACGCCCCGGATGCTCGACCGAGGCTCGCCCGTGGAACTCTGCAGGTGCTGCACCGGCTTCGGGATGAAGTCGGTCAACAGGTAGTACGGCCCGTTCGGCAGCGGAACGATTTGGGGTTTCTGGGGGTTCGAACTCATGTGACGAGTCTCCTCGATCGAATCCGCGGCGCACGTTCAGGCCCGCGGCTGGTTGGTGGCGAACAGGTACCGGTGGATGCGCCAAGAGCCGCTCTCGCGTCTGAACACGAACAGCTCGTTGTTGCCTTCGGTGACCTCAGTACCGGTTGCAAGGATGCTAGTGCGGCCAGCTGAACTGGTGCGCGCCCACTCCCAATCATCGGCTTCCTGAGTCTCGTGGATCTCGAACGCAACATCGAGTTTGATGGTGTCGAAAACCTGCTGGTACCCGGCACGCACGGCGTCTCGCGGTGGACGGCATGGGCGTCGCAGAGGTGCCGTCCCCATTGTGCCAGCAGGAGCTCCGACACGGGTCGCTGATCGTGCCACTGCCCGCCTGGCAGTTCGAAGAGGTCGATCTGTCGGCGTACTACCTCAGTCGGCGCCTTCGCTCTCGCGTGGTGGAGTTGTTCCTTGACCATTGCGTCGCCAACGTACCCGGGTCCTGGAGTCGGGGAGGCCGTCGACGTCTCGCGACCCGAAACCAAAGGGAATCGCTGGTTCTCCAAGGCGTGCGCGGTCTGGCTGACCTCCGGCGCATCGCCGGCGGGGATCGCCGGGTGAGGCTCTGATCAACCCGCGAATCGTGCCGGAGGTCGGCCGCGTCGAGACGCCGGAGTCATACTGGCTAGGCCATCGCGCGATCCCGAAATTAATGACCGCAACCACAATCCCAGTTCAACGGAGTCGCCGGGTATACGCCATCGCCACCGCGTTGGTGATCGGGACTGGCCTGCTGTGGCGGTCGGGCTTGTTTCCGCTCCCGGATTTCGTTGCCAAGTACGGTGGAGACTCGCTTTGGGCGCTTGTTGTGTTTCTCGGTCTTGGATTCGCCTTTTCTCGCAGCTCTACGACGCGGATTGCTGTGGTCGCCGTCTGTTTCGCGTGGTCCGTCGAATTTCTACAGCTTTATCACGCTCCTTGGATCGACGGAATTCGTTCAACGCGCCTTGGACACCTGGTCCTTGGCACTGTGTTCAATGGTCCAGACCTGCTTGCATACGTAATTGGCATTGCGCTCGGCGTATCAGCGGAGTGCATCTTTCTCAATGAGAGCCAAAAGGCCTAACCATTGCACGAATGACGAGGACGGAATCGATCACGAGCGGTGCCGTTAACCGCGCCGTGACGACCGTAGCCAGTTCTCGACCTTGAGCCCTCGGAAGCGGCCGTTGGACGAAAGATCGGGGCTGGCGTGGGCGACGGCGAGGGACGTCTTGTGCACATCCCAACCCACAAGGCTCGGACATGGCTGACCTCTGTGCACGGCCTGATGCGCCGTTCATGCGCTCAAGGCTGAAGTTCACCGCCATCTGAGCCGAAAATTAATTGCAGAAATCTCTAATTGCGCTGCGGGACGGAGAACCCACAGAACGAGGCGCGATGGCTGGTCTTGGAAGAGGCACGGAACCGGCTGGAATGGGCGAGCCACGGTCACGTCGCGTCCCCAGATGAGGCGTCGGATGCCTGAAGCTACATCCGACCAAGTGCGCATCGCCCAGTTGACCGCGGAGATCGCCCAGTTGAAGGAGGACCGCGACATGATGCTCGCTGGTGTCGCCGCTGGGGATGACCCGACACATATCGGCTGGTGCGAGCAGTGCCAGCGCTACATGGACGACCGAGCGGGGTGCCCGACCGACAACCATGATGACCGGACGTCGCTTCAGGCACACTCGCTAGACTCCTGGACGGCCGAACATGAGCCGTGGCTGACAAGACAAAGCTTGCGGATCGGGCGGGCTGCGTTCAGATCTGGGTATGAAGCCGGCCAGCAAGCCGCAGCCGCGGAGGCCGAGGCGCTGAACTCGAAGAGGCTCGGCGTCTGGCAGGCAGACAAGGAGCAGGACGCCGCCACCATCACGGCCCAGGCCGAGGAGATCGCCAGGCTGAAAGCCCTTGTGTGTCAACCCTCGTGCCAGCATGCAGAGACGATACACGACCCCAAGTGACCCGCGACGAAAAGAGGATCATCCGGGCTCTCAGGTGGGTAGCCGGCACAGGTGACGGGACATTCGAGTAACGCTGGAGCCCGCCGCAATGGAAGTAGATCGCGGTCTTGAAGCGGTCCATGGTGCGTCACACGCCCACACGTTGCACCACCACCACAAGTTGATCGGTTGCGCCGGCCGCCACGTCGGGAAGAGATGCGCCGCAGTACGAGAACCCGCCGAAGGATCGGGCCAGGCACCACCGCAGCGGGAGCCGGCAGGATTCAGAACGGGGTCCGAACGCAGTCGTAGGTGAGTGGGATGGCCGGACCGGTGTCGACCACCTCGAAGTCGCGCGGCTGGATCCTGTCGAGGTCCCGCGGGCCGAGGAGTCCGTCCCACTGCGCCGTGGATCCGAAGCGGTCGCTTTGCGCAGTGAGGGCGACGTTGCCCCCGTCGGCGAGGGCGATCCCAAAGCGCTGCATCGCACGCGCGACGGTGCGTGCGCCGTCGTTCGGCAGCGACGAGAGGTCGTAGTCGGCGCGAAGACGCCAGCGGGAGCCGTACACCGGTGCGTCCGGGTGGGACGCCGACGGACCGCCGGCGTGGGAGGCGGGACGCACGTAGACCCCCCTGCGCATGCGGGCGTTCGGCAGGATGAAGCGGATCGCATGATCGATCGATCCGGCCGCGACCTCGTCAGCGGTGAACAGGAGCGGCGCGATCGGAAAGCCCGCCGCGTCGGCGCTCGTGCACTGTTCGCCGCGACCTTCGGGTGCATACACTCGCGTCATGTCCCACGCTGCGAGGCATCCGCCAAAGAACTCCTCGCCCACGAGGTTGGCGCGCCACATTTCGAACAGACGGTTGACGCTTCGGTCGACCACAATCAGGTGACAGTCACCGTCGCTCACACAGGCGTACCCGTCCTCCCCTTCGAGCGCTCCGCCCGGAGGAATCGGCACCGGGACGGCGTCGCAGTCGGGACTGAAGAAGTCGTCGGTCGGTGTGAACGTCCGTCTGGGATCGCTCGGACTCGCGCCGAGCACGACGAGCGAAAAGTCGATCTGCATGCGACCGAGACCCCATCCCCCAGCGGCCTCGAGCCAGGCTGTGGTCTCCGCCGACCGCGCGTGCCGCGGCGCCGTATCGATCCGCTGGTGGTACCACGAGCCGGTGTAGGTCACGGTCAGTGTGTCGGCGGCGGTGTTGCCCGCCGCGTCGCGCGCGGTCACCGTCAAGACGTTCGTCCCGCTCTGGAGGGCAATGTCGCTCTGCGACCAACTCGTCGTTCCAGTCGCCATGCCGCCGTCCCCATGGTTGTTCGCCCAGGTGACGTCGGTCACGCCGACGTCGTCGGACGCCACCCCGGCGAGCGTGAGAACGCCCGATGCCGTGATGTAGGTCGGGTTCGGTGTTGGTGAGGTGATCGCGATCTCCGGGTCTTGGGTATCGGGTGAGAGCATCGATTCGAGCAGCACGACCGCGGCGCGCACCTGCGCGATGTGCGTGGTCCGTATCGCGGTTAGCCCCGCAGAGATGATGGGGTTGGCGTAGACGGGAAGGGTCTGGCTCGCTGCGGCGTAGGCTTCGGCCAACGCGGTCCGGAGTTCGAGCAGATGGATCACCTTCACGGAGGTGACTCCAGCGATCAGGGTGGCATCCGTGAACGGGAAGCTCGCCAGGCCGTGCGTCATCCGCAACGTGTCTATCCGAGCCCGCAGCTCTGTGATGTGGGCCACCTTGACCGGCGTCACCCCTGGCACGAGCGGGTCGTCCGTGAACGCGGAGCCCAGGCGTGACACCCCTTCGCGCGCCGTGCTGGGCTGCTGCGCCGGCAGCCTGGCGGCGGGCAACACCCCGAGCGTCGCCGCCAGACACAGCCACGCGTAGCGCCGATGGTGTCGCGTTCTGGTTTTCAAGAGACCCGCGAGTGTAGATCTATCCATCAGGACACGGATCGGATTGGGCGGTTTGGAGCAACGCACACGCCTCGCGCCGACAGATCGGGGGCTCAGTCGTGTCGCGTCAGTTGCCGCGCTGGGTAAAGCCGCTCTCGGGGTTCGCAGCGACCTCGGCGAGCATCTTCGGCATGGTTGAGAAGAACCAGACATACTGGGGCAGCTTCCACCAGCGGTTGAAACGTGCGCCGATGAGGAAGACGACGAAGTCACCCTCGATCGAGGCAGTTATGCGGCGGTTGATGGTGGGCATCGGCGGGAGTTTACCGCACCCGAGTCGGTGGTTCTCGCATGGTCGTCGTGCTCGGCTGGGCCGAGGCGTTGAAGACGACGGGTGCCGACGAAGTAACGGTCAGTCCATCCCTTCCGAAAACTCGCCGTCGCGGGATTACTCCTGCCTGATCGCGAAGGGTATTTCTACCCTCGGCCGCCATGCCGGTGTCCCCTCCTCCCACTGATTGTCGGTGAGCTGCTGCACACCCGAGCCGTCGGCGCGCATCACGAAGATCTCGCCATACGGCTGCGGTGCGTCCGTGTAGGTCATCTCGTCTTTGAATCCCATGCGTGTCGAGGCGAACACGATGTACTCGCCGTCGGGCGACCAGGCCATGTGTGCGTCGTTGCCGAGACTGTGTGTCAGCCGCGTCACCTGTGTGCCATCCGGCGCGATGGTGTAGATCTCGTAGTCGCCCAGGGCCTGGCGGGAGAACAGGATGAGATCGCCGCGCGGAGACCACAGCGGGAAGTTGTCGTATCCGTCCGACAGGCGGGTCACCTGCGCGGTCTCGATGTCCATGATGCGAAGACCGTCACCCTCTGGACCAAACGTGCGGTAGACGAACCGACGGCCGTCCGGCGACATCGACGGAAATCCGTTGTTGTTGGGCCCGACCGTCCATTCACGGAACCCGCTGCCATCCGGGCTGACCGACGCGATCTGCGCACCCCCTTCCACGCGATCCTCCGGCTCGAGGAACTGGCCGTGGAAGCCGTTGAAGAAAGCGTTGAACACACCGAGACCGAATATGATGCGCTCGCCATCCGGAGACCACTGGGGTCCCAGGACATTGCGTGCCGGATCTCGATAGATGACGTCCGACGTGTCGCCGCCGACATCCGCCACCGCGACGCCCGCACCCAGCGCGTTGTCCGCTCGGCCGACGAACGCGAACCGGTCGCCAGATGGGTTGAATGAAGGCCCGCCACTCGTCAGCGTGAATTCGTAGTCTGGATGCCGGCTCCAGGTCCTGACCCAGGGTCTGCGCTCGACGGCCAGGCGTTTGTGGAACACCACCTGTGCGCCGTCGGGCGACCACGCGGCGGTCCGTATGGGCCCCATGGGGCCACGGGCGCCGTTCGCATACTGAATCCCCTCGTCGGTTCCGTCCCGGCGAATATACGCAAGGGTCTCACCGAGCAGCAGCGAGGGATTGAACTTCACACCAGGACCAGATGGCAGATCAGACACCACGTGGCTACGGACATCGACGGCGACGATCCGCGTACTTTCGGGATGCTCCGGCACCGCACGGCGGTTGTCGAGTGTCTGCTCGTCCGTCATGCAATAGGCAATGACGCGCTGGCTGTCAGCCGTCCATTTGGGACTGCCGCAAAAGCCGCCGTGTTCCGTGATCTGCTGGAGCCCGGACCCATCGGGATGGACGATGTAGAGATCGACGAGGTGGAGATGTTCCCAACGCCCGTGGGCGAACGGCAGCGCGCTCGAGCGGTCGGACGAGAAGGCGATCCATTGTCCGTCGGGGGACCACGAGGGACGGAAGTCTCCTCCGGCACCGGACGTCAACGCCCGCTCGAGCCGCGTCTGGAGGTCCAGGATCCACAAGTCGGCGGTGCCGTCTGCACGCGTGGTGACGAAGACGAGGTGCTGTCCATCCGGTGAGAATGCGGCCTGATCGTCGTACGCGGGGCTGTCGGTCAGTCGTTCGAGGCCGGTGCCGTCCGGCTGAACACGATACAGATCTGCGGAGCCGTTGCGCTCCGAGGTGAAGATGATCGACGCGCCGTCGGGTGCCCACGCGGCGTCGTAGTCCGCATCGGGAGGATCGATGAGCGCATGCTCATCGCTGCCGTCCGCCGCCGCGATGAACAGACCAATCTGGCCCGGCTGCGGAAACACGCGGGTGAACACGATCTGTTGCGGGCCAGCAGCGGCGCCGGCTTCCTCGGTACCTGCCGCCCCTGGTCCTGGCCCGACAGGTTGTCCGCACGCGGCCGCGAAAACCGACACCGCCAGCAGGTGTCTCAAGCCATGATGTCGTCGCATCGGCGGGGACCCCCTCGAGGACGAGGCTGATTCGAAGTCATCGCAGTCTAGCCGCAATGGCCCGACCGGAGCAATTTGTTCGAGGATCCCGGCGCCGATCCCACGTCGGCGCCGAACCGATACACCTGCCGTCGATCACCACGGTGGCTCGCGGATGCCCGCGACCGCCTGGTCTGGCGCGGGCTGAACCTGTGCCCGGTGCCGTGCTCGTCATGCTCGTGCTGTTCGTCGTGTACGATTGAGCGCTGACGGCGGTGGGGCAGCCCGCCGGTGACGTCATCACGGCGATGACGCGCGGGCGCGGATGGCAGGGGCCGACTTCAGCCACGGCAACCCGAGGATGCAGATGACACGATTCAAGACGTTCGCTCTCGCCGCGCTCGCGGTATTCGCGCTGGTCATCGGGCTGTCGGCGCAGCCGTCGGGGTCGAGCTATACGCCCAAACGAATCAACAAGGCCATCGAGCTGATCGAGATGGGCGAGCCGGTCTACTACTTCCAGTTCCCCGGCGGCGGGTACGAGGACGGGAAGGGGTTCGCGCAGACCTGGGCCGACGCCATCGGGTACAACGTCGAGCAGGCGCCGTTCAACGCGCTGCAGTTCAGGGAGTTCATGCAGGGGCTCGTCGACGGGGGGCCGACCCTCAGCGGCCACCGCACCCCGGCGGTCATCGTGACGCTCCCGGTCGGCGGAATCGACGAGGCGACGGTGCGGGCGAACTACTGGATGGTGGAGCAGGTGCTGGCCGCCGGCGCGCACGGTGTGCTGATGGTGCACATGCGCGACGAGGGCGCCGCGCGCACGCTGGTCCAGGCGTCACGGTATCCGCTCGCCCCCAGGACGCCCGGCATCGGCGAGGGGCTCCGCGGGAGCGGTGGACAGGGCCTGGCGGCCCAGATCTGGGGCATCCCGGCGGAGGAGTATCTCCGGGTGGCCGACCCCTGGCCGCTGAACCCGGTCGGCGAGCTGCTGATCGGGTTCAAGCCGGAGGACAAGGAGGCGCTGGCGGTCATCGACCAGACGATGGCCGTCCCCGGCATAGGCATCGTCGAGTGGGGCCCGTCGGACATGATGATGTCCTTCGGCCTCGTCCGCGGTCCCGGCGTGCCCTATTCACAGGTCGTGCTGGATGCCCGCGAGCGCATTCTCGCGGCGGCGCGCGCGAACAACGTCGTCTTCTCGGAGGTCGGCACCAACGCCGACAACGTTATCGAGCGCGTGGACGCGGGCATCATGTTCCACTTCGCCGATGAGGCCGCGGCCCGAGTGGGCCGCGAACATACGAATCGGGTGATGCCGTACTAGCACGGATTCACCACGGATGAGATTCGATGCCCACCGACCGCCCTGATCAGACAGCGGAGAGTGCCTCGGCCATATTGGTCAGCGCCAGCTCGACGAGCTGGCGCGACGTGGCGATGTTCATCCGCATGTGGCCCCCGCCGCCCAGACCATAGCTGGAGCCCGCGTTGATGTGGATATTCGCGTGGTCGACCAGATAGCGCTGAAACACCGTCTCCGCGGTCTCCGCCCCTGACGCGGCCGCGGTCTGGGCCGCGCCCACCCGCTCGAGCGCCTCGGTGACGTCGAGCCAGGCCAGATACGTGCCCTCGGGCTTGAGGGTGCGCACGCCTGGTATCCGCGCACGGACGAACGACTCCACCAGGGTCTGCGTGCCGTCGATGTAGTCGACGAGCTGGTCGAGCCAGTCGTCGCACGCGGTGGACGCCGCCTCCGCGGCGATGATCCCGAGCGTGTTCATTTCCTCTCTGTGCTGTCCGGCGCCTCGGATGCGGACGAGGTGGTCCGGATTGGTCGAGAAAAGGTACGCGCACTTCATCATCGACAGATTGAACGACTTGCTGACCGACTTGTAGGTAATGCTGTTGCGGACGATGGCCTCGTCGTCGAGCGTGGCGTACGGGGTGTAGTGGTTCCCGCGCGTGACGAAGTCGCAATGGATCTCGTCGGCGAGCACGACGACCCGGCGCCGGGTGCAAATCTCGCCCAGGGTCATCAGGTCGGCCCGCGACCACACGTTGCCGGTCGGATTGTGCGGGTTGCAGAGGATCACGGCGTGCGTGTCGTGGTCGATCCGGCGCTCGAGATCCTCGAAGTCCATGTGGTAGCGCCCGTCCTCCGCCCGTCTGAGTGGACTCTCCTCGACCGCGGCGCCGACGACGCGGATGTCGGTGTAGAACCCGTCGTAGGCCGGTGTCTGGAGCAACACCTTGCTGCCCGGCGGGCAGAACGCACGCAGCGTGCTGATGATGCCCTCGTGCACACCGGCGCTGTGCATGATGCTCTCCGGCGCGATCTCGAGACCGTAGCGCCGCCGGTTCCAGTCGACGATCGACTCTTTGTAGGACGCGGGAATCGTCAGGTAGCCGTAGTTCTCGTGGGCGACGCGGACACGCAGCGCCCGCGTGATGGCCGGTGCAATCTGGAAGTCCTGGTCGGCCGTCCCCATGCCGACCTCGACGTGCGCACGGCCATACTTGGCAATCTGCGCATCCCACTTCGATGAATCGGTGCCGATCCGGCTGTAGATCGTGTCGAAGTCGTAACGACCGCCGGACGGCTGCATCGCGCGGGCGACGCGGGCCCCTGCCGCCACCGTCGGAGAGACCGCGCCTGCGACCGCCGCCAGGCCCGCGCGTGTGAGAAACGACCGCCGGTCGAGCCGACCCCGCTGTGACATCGGTTGCCTCCTCGCCGCCTGCTACACGCGCCGTCCCCTGGGTGATGGGGACAGCATAGCCGACCTGGCGCCGCGCGAACAGAGCCCCGTCTCGTCGGCCGCTCAGCCCGCGCCCGGCCACACGACGTGGTGGGGCTGTCCCAGCCTAGGGCCGAGCGCACGGGACTGACACGTGCAAAACCCGCCCCCGCCGAGCCGAGAACGTCCGACCGTCGGTAGGCGAAGGGGAGTAGCATACCCAGGTTGGCGGGTCACGAAGACGGCGTCGCCGCGCGGCCTGGCCTGGTACTGGCGGCGGTTCAATCTGGACGGGAGGGCCCGCGGACGGGGGCCGAAGGAGCAGCCATGACCACGCGATGTCACCGTCTGGCGGTTGGGGTCGCGCTTGCGCTCGCAGGCGTGACCCAGTGGCTGGTCGTGACGCAGACCGCTCAGGGGGTCGTGCCGATCGACGGCGACGACATCGGCGGGGTGGTGACCAGCGCCACCGGACCGCAGGAGGGAGTCTGGGTGATCGCCGAGACGACCGACCTACCCACGAGGTTCGCGCGCGTCGTGGTGACCGACGAGGCCGGCCGCTACCTGTTGCCTGATCTGCCTCCGGCGACCTACAACGTCTGGGTTCGAGGCTACGGGCTGATCGACTCACCGAAGATACTGGCCGAACCGGGGCACGCCCTCGACCTCGCTGCGGTGGCGGCGCCGACCCTCCAGGCGGCGGCGCAGTACTACCCCCCGAACTACTGGCTCTCGATCATGGACCTGCCGGACGGCCCAGATCGGGCGGCGGCGGCGGGGGTGGGTCGCTGCGGTCTCGCCTGCCATCAGATGGGCGGCAAGGCGACGCGGGAGGTCTCCCCGGAGACCATCGCCGTACTCGGGCCGTTCGAGTCGACGGAGCACGCCTGGCGAGAACGGGTGAAGGGCGGGCCAACCGGTGCCTTCATGACGCGCTTCTACGAAGGCCGTGGCGGTTCGGTCTACCCCGCCTGGACCGACAAGATCCTTGCCGGCGCTGTGCCGCCGCAGCCGCGTCGGCCACGCGGGGTCGAGCGCAACCTGGTGGTCAGCCTCTGGGATTGGGGCGCCGTCAACGGGTTCGTGCACGATGTGGCACCAGCCGACCGCCGGAACCCGGTGGTCGCGCCAGCAACGCGGATCTACGGGCCCAGCCAGAGCCACGACATGCTGGTCTGGTTCGACCCGTTGACCCACGAGGAGGGTGCCGTCAAGATCCCCACCCGTGACCACGACCTCCGGGTGGTGCCACGTGACGGATTGGGCGGCCCGTTTCCCGAGGACCCCGTCGGCGAGGTGCGCCGACCGTCGCCGTACTGGCCCGACGAGGAACTCTGGAACGTGGCGTCCGAACCGCGGAGCGGCCAGATGGACCACAAGGGGCGTATCTGGGCCGGCTTCCGGATCCGGCGCGATGAGAAGCAGCCGGCGTTCTGCCGTTCGGGGTCGACCAACCGATTCGCACGCTACTACCCGCTCGACCCACAGCCCGGTTCCAACATCGGCGGCAAGCAGACCGGCTTCTTCGATCCGAAGACCGAGGCCTGGACGCTGATCGACGTCTGCTGGTGGTTCGACCACAGCGACTTCGCGACAGACAACGACCACACGCTCTACAGCGGGATGAACAACGTGGTCGGCTGGCTCAACACGCGGCTCTACGACGAGACCGGCGACGAGCAGGCGGCGCAAGGCTGGTGCCCAGCCGTGCTGGACACCAACGGCGACGGCGTGATCACCGGGTGGACCGAACCGGACGAACCGTTTGACCCGACGATGGACATGCGGATCGACTTCACCTGTTACTCGGTCGGCTCGAGCCCGATAGACCATGCCGCCTGGTGCAACGGCGCCGGACCACAGATCGTGCGAATCGAGCGGGGGGACAACCCGCCGGAGACCTGCAAGGCGGAGCGATACGAGGTCCCACGCAACCACCCGGCCACCGGTGCGCGGGGCGTGGAGGTGGATTCGAAGGGCGTCGTCTGGGTCAACTTCACGAACGCGGAGTACATGGGTCGCTTCGACCGCACCAGGTGCGCAGTGCTCAACGGGCCGACCGCGACCGGACAGCACTGTCCAGAAGGCTGGACCTTCTACCGGCACCCCACCGACGCGATACCGAACTACGTCGGGACGCAGATCGGGACCGACCGAACGTATCTGATCAACGTCGACCAGTTCGACACCCTGGGTCTGGGCGCCGACGTGGCGATCACGTATCCGGAGAACGCCGACGCGTTGA
>SXGT01280998.1_pt1 | contig 13136 bp, 6 predicted proteins | sample 3176221 | NCBI WGS metagenome assembly SXGT01 (sample SAMN11356862, study PRJNA531348) | freshwater metagenome | isolation source: freshwater sample F1-120 | place: China: Fuxian Lake, Yuxi | collected 2017-12-25
CTGGGCTCACCCGTCGCGCTGTATCTTGCGGCGGCCGGGGTCGGCCAGATCACTTTGGCCGATGACGATGTCGTCGAACTCACCAACCTGCAACGCCAGATTGCCCACGACATGGCCAGTCTTGGCGTCAACAAGGCGCAGTCCGCTGCCCGCCGCATGCGCGAGATGAATCCGGATATCCAGGTCAACGCGGTCAACCTGCGCCTCGCCGGCGACGCGCTGGATGCAGCCGTGGCGCGGGCCGATGTGGTGCTCGATTGTTGTGACAATTTCCCGACCCGGCACGACGTCAACCGCGCCTGCGTGCGTCACCGCAAGCCGCTGGTATCCGGCGCAGCGGTGCGCTTCGATGGCCAGATCGCGGTGTTCGATCTGCGTGATGATGCCGCGCCCTGCTACGCCTGTTTGTTCCCGGAACACGCGCAGGATGCGGAAATGCGCTGCTCCGAATTCGGCGTATTTTCCCCATTGGTTGGCGTGGTGGGTTCAATTCAGGCGATGGAAGCGCTGAAACTGCTGATCGGCGCAGGCGACAGCCTGTCCGGAAGATTGTTGCTGCATGACGCGTTGAGCGCCGAATGGCGCACGCTAAGACTCAAGAAAGACCCCGGCTGCGAGGTCTGCGGCTGAATGACACAGCCGTTGCAGACCGCTCAATCAAAAATCTGAGGCTGGCTGGAACAGGCTGACTTGCTGTGGTTGAAATGCTTGGCGCTATGGGTAGCTCACTCGGCCATAAGCGACGCTCACCACAATCTGATACCGGCCGTTCACCAATTACCGCTTTCCTCTGCAATGATGGTGCAGTGCTGCCCCCTGATTTGCCGGCGGTGGCTAGGAGCACATTAGCGAAGTTCAGTGGTCATACCTTTCCAATCCACCTCCGTTACTCAACACATTAGAACCTGAACCGTCACTTACTCCCTCGCCTTACAATTCAAAGAACTCAAATACGAAGAATGGCGGGGACAGCATGGCGGTATCAGGCTTCAGACACATCCCCTGCGGGGCGTCAGTCAATGAGAGCGAAACGCTCGCCATCGAAAAACTCAAAAGCAAACTGCAAGGCATACCTGGTCCTTGGGTACTGCTTTCCAATCTCAGCCATTCCAGCCATGCCGCGCGGCTATCGGATGAAATAGACCAAGTCATCATCGGACCTCAAGGCGTGTTCGTGGTCGAGGTCAAACATTGGGACTCTGCTTGGCTTAAACAGAACCCCCAGGTCGTCGAGAATGAGGCCGAGCGTATCAACGACAAAGCCAAGCGTATCGCTGGAAAGATTAAAACTGTTTTCAATCCTGGCTTCGTCGCACCACGGTTGTTGCTTACACGTGGCGGCACCGGGATGCAGGCGGGGCAACGAATCATGCTGCGCGGCGTGCCAGTATTCGGGCTGGGTGAATGGCGGGAATTGGTTGACGCCGATGGCACTGAACAATTAGCTCCCGAGCAAATTGAACGCGCAGCCCTTCTGCTGGAGCCAACGGCGCGCACCGCATTGACTGGCGACCTACGCAACTTCGCCGGGCTGATCAATCTGGAGCGAATACCCACACCTGACGCGCCATTCCACCGGACTTATCGCGGCCAGCATCCCACCCGGCGCGACAAGGTCATCCTGCATATTTACGATCTATCCGCCGCCGAGGACAAGGATGCCGAGAACCGCGCCCGGCGAGAGTATGAAGTCATGCAGCAGTGGCAGAAGTCGCCCTATCTGCCCAGCCTGCTCGACTCATTTCAAGATGCCGAACGTTATCCGGGCGAGTTGTACTGGTTCTCCATGGTCGATCCGGCCGCGCCCACCCTCGCTGAACGTGTAAAGGATACAAATTGGAGCCTGGATGACCGCCTGCGTTATGCCCGTGAGGCGTTGTCGGCACTAGCTGGATTTCACCAGCCTGTTGAGCCTGGAATTCCGCACATCGTCCACCGTCGCATCACGCCAAAATCCTTGCGGGTGCGATATAACGGCCGCCCAATGTTCACGGATTTCAGTCTGGCTCGCCTCGATCAAGCGCTGACCATTTCCCTCGCCCCAACGGACTTCGGTGAAGATGCTCCTTACGTCGCGCCGGAAGTTCGGCAAGGCGGTATTGCGGCGGCGGATGTTCGCTCCGACGTTTATTCCTTATGCGCCAGCTTGATGCCGCTGTTTGCTGGCGACGAAACCCGTGCCATGGAAACGCGTGAATTCCTGGCACAAGGTTGCGCCCAGAATCCCGAAGGCCGCGAGTCACTTGCCGATCTGGCCGCCGTGCTAGAGCGGAACACCGCGCCACTTGTAAAACCGACCATAGAACTTCCTGCGCCGGAATATTGGGACGAAGACACACTGGTGCCATTCCAGAACGCCCGTTACAAAATCGTCAGTCGCCTGGGGCGCGGCGGCATCGGCCAGACCTTCAAGGTGGTCGAGGTGGATGCACGTTCCGATGAGCGCTACGGTACCTATGTCGCCAAGCTGATTCATCACGAAGCGGATGCCGAACCTGCCTTGCGTGCCTACCGCAAGGCCCGCGCCTATACCGTGCATCCGCATCTTTCCGCCATCCATGAAATCGCCCCGGACTGGCGTTCCGACCGCTTTGTCGCTTTGCTGAAATGGGTAGAAGGTATGCCGCTGGCTGACCTTGCCGGTGTACTCGCCCTGCACGCCGAGGAGTTGGGCGAAACCAGCCTGCAAGACCTGTTGCTGCGCTGGCTGCGCGACCTCTGCGATGCACTCTGGGCCCTGCATCAGGTTGGCCTGGTACATGGCGATGTCAGCCCGCGTAATCTCATCGTCCAGGGTGGAGAAGTGGTGCTCACAGACTACGACACCGTTACCGAAGCCGGCAGTTCCGCGCGCAGCCGAAATCCTTTGTATGCCAGCTATAGCGTGGAAAAAGGTGCTGCGATTCAGTCTGGTGATGACATCTTCGCCTTGGCTGCCAGCATTTTTCATGTGTTGTTCGAACGCGAGCCTTTCAGTTTCTCCGGTCAACGTATCAAGAACCGTGGGCTGAATTGGGAAGATGTGGAATGTGCCGGATTAGAGAGAGTGGTCGAATTTCTGAACCGCGCCACTACCCCTATCGAGGCTGAACGTTTCGCGGATGCCCGCACGGCACTGGTTTTTTTATCCATACCGGCCACCGCCGAAGGCACGGCCGTCTCCTTGCCTCTTGCCCCTACGTTCACAGAAAACGTTGCGCCGCGCTTGGCCGAACTGCTCTCCGCCTACCCCGGCTCCCGCCACGGCAACAGCGAAACCCGCGGGCTCGACTCGACCTTCGCCGCCGACACTTATGTGGAAACCCGGTTGGATCATGTCCTGCGGCAAGAGATTGAAAAGGATCAGGTCAAACTCGCCATCCTGTTCGGCAATGCGGGGGATGGGAAAACCGCGTTTTTGCAGCATCTGTTGGCGGGGATGGGTTTGTCCGATGTTCACTCGTCCCAGCGTGTGCAGCAGCGCCGTCTGGCTGATGAACGCGTGTTGATGGTCAACCTGGATGGATCGGCCGCCTGGCAAGGTCAGTCGGCCAACACGTTGCTCGATCAATTTTTTCAGCCTTGCCATGACCTGGTTTTTGACGGTGTGTCCAGCAATCCCCGCATCCTCGCCGTCAACAGCGGCAAGCTGCTTGAATGGCTGGAGACGCAGGCCGATAGCCCGCTGACCAAACAACTCTACGGCGTGCTGTTTGAGACCGACGACGAGGACGAACCTGAACTGGATCGGCGTATCCGCCTTATCGACCTGAACCGCCGTTCCTTGGTGGGCGGTATCCAGACCGACGAAGTCCGCTCGGATTTCCTTACCGCCCTGTTGGATCGTTTTCTCGGCGTTAGCCTGGAACATGACCCCTGGGCGGGCTGTGCCACCTGCATGGCGCAGCACCGTTGCACCGCGTGGCATTCGGTGCAGACCTTGCGCGCCCCGGACATCGGCCCACGTCTGCGAGCACGGCTTGCCGATGCACTGCAAGCCTGTCATCTGCGAGGTGAAGCCCACATTACGGCACGGGAACTTCGCTCGGCTCTGGCCTTCATCTTCTTTGGCGTGCATGACTGCGGCGAACTCCATGCCAATCCGGAGTTAATGCCGCCGCGTTATTGGGACCGCGCTTTCGCCGCCGATGCGCCGCAACGCCAGGGTGAGTTGCTGGCGGAACTCGCCCGTTTCGACCCGGCGCTGGATAGCAATCCGCTGCTGGATCGACATCTGCTCAAAGAAACACCGCACGGCCCCAACGACATCGCAACCGCGTTGGCATCCGCCCGCCGCCGCGCCTGGTTCGAATGGGACGACGAGCGATACTCGGCACTGCAACTCCCAACCGATGCCCTGCCACTGTTCGGCAGCCGTCATCTCGAACGCTTCCGCCATGTACCACTGATGAATGAAGACGAACGCGATGCCCTTTGTCGCGAGCTATGTCTTGGCATCGCCCGCTTGGAAGACTTGCCTGAAGCAGCCTTCGCCCGAGAGGCCGGCTTGCCGCTTCGCATCCAGCCACGCACGCCTACGGAAAGCGCCTTCTGGGTGGTGAAGCCGTGGAACCGTTTCTATCTGGAAGCGCCGCTGCCACGCACCGCCGAAGGACTGGAGGCGTTGCATACCCACCTGCTGCTGATCTATCGCTATGCGGCTGGCGGCGAAGAACGCCTGCCCGTCGGCCTGGAATTGTTCCACCTACTGCTGGCATTGAAAGACGGCGCCCAGTTGGCCGGTGCCGGCCAGGAAGGGGTGTTCGCCCATCTGGAAATCTTTACCCAACGCCTGGCTCAGGAAGACGCCCGCGAACTGCACGGCTGGCACCCCGGCGATGAAGCCAGTGTGTTCCGGGTACGGGTCGATGCGCGGAATGGGCGGCAGATACTGGTGCGGGAGGCTGCATGAAAGTAGAGGACAGCAAGAAGCCACCTACACAGAAGGAAATCGTGGAAAGTGTGCTAACCCCGGCGCGCGCCAAGGACTTATGGACTGCCAACTATTTCACTGCGCTGCCCTTCACCCCCCAGGATTTCGAGGTCGGTAGCCTATTGCCGGCTATGCTCTACATGGCTCGCTGGGGCCATAGGCGTGGCAAGGGGCATTTCATTGAGAGTTTTAGCTGCCCAGATGGTCAAGGCAGTAGACAGCTACCCCGGCTGGTGGATGTGGCTAGTGGCTTGCTCGCCCTTGCTGGCAGCGATTTCAACGGCTTCTCACTCGATCATGGCCCGGCGATGTTGGCCGACCTGCTGCTCACCTATTGTCTTGAGAACAAGGAACATGAACTTGGTCATGAAGAGGTAGTGCAGCGGGTTTTTGCTACCCACTATATGGCGAGTTGGTTGGACTTACCCAAAGATGTTGGAAACCTTCGTGGCGTTCCAGAGCTACTGACGGCTGTATTGGCTTGGCAGGACAAGGGCGGAACACTTGCTCAGCGTGCCAGCAAGACATTCCCGGTTGGCGGTGATTTCAGCGAGAACCCTCTGTTGGCCTTGTTTGGCCGCCATGTGGAAATCGACGGTCCCGCATCCAACCTCGCCTCCGACCATTTCAAGGAGCAAACCGCAGACGACCTTGGGGTCGATGAATTGCTTGCGGTTCGACTGGCCCAGACCTGTGGACGCGCACCTGACAAGGCTGCAAAGGGCAATGCAGACATTCCAAACCGCTGGCCCATCGCCAAGACCGCCGCCAAATATCTGCGTGGTGATCTGGCTACCTTCATTGAGGCTTATGGTGCCACGCTGCCTCGCCAGGCCTTCCTACCAATGCTTGAAGCAGGCATTGGTCTGGGCATGGTCAACCTGCTGTTCTCCACCACGGTTTGCCTGTCGGAATGGGCGCTTACCGGTACCGGTCCCAAAGACCAGAGGCCACTACCTTTGTTCGTAGACTGTTCGCATGGGCTGGATGTCAAGTTGCGCAACGTATCCGAAGCGGTGATGAGCGAGGCGCTTGCTCGATACGAGCGATTGCCGGGGTTGATGATGCTGGCTCGGGTGTTGGATACATGGGCTAAGGAGGAAGGCATTCCCAGACCGAATCAACTTTCTCCAGATTCGACTATTTGGCTGGGTTTGTTGGGTGAGATATATACACAACGTTATCCACAGGCAATGGACATCCAAAGGGATGTAGCTAAGACATGCAGGCGGTTGGCGAATGAGCTTGAAATTGCAGGTGAAGCGGCGGAAGTGGCACAGTCACTTCGTAATGATCAAATCAATCCAGCTTTGAGGCTAGCGGAAGCATTGGTTGAGATGCATGGATATAAGCAGCAGGGGATCAAATACGTGGCAGCTTTGGACAGTAGTCTCATGCCCAACCGCCCCAACGGCCTCGCCTTCAAACGCCGCGTTTCCCGCAGCGAAGCTGGCACCAAGAAGTCGATAGACCTGCGTTCCATTGTGTTGTCCCACGCCCTGCTGGACTTCCTGGTGCATCGCCATCTGCGCAAGGATGGCGAGGGGAAATCCCCGCGCCCGCTCACCCTACGCAAGTTCCTCGACATACTGCGCGACCACTACGGACTGTATGTGGACCGTGAGCCGCCAGGAATGTCCGTGCCGCAAGACCTTCTGCGCGCCAACAAAGCCTGGCTGGAACGTCGGTTGCGCGACCTGGGATTACTGGTTGGAGTGAACGATGCGGAGTCGATGAAGCAGTTGCGGGCGCGGTTTGTTGTAGCATGATTGACTTCGATTGAATTCAAAAAAGCTACATTCATGCTTGCTTCTTTGCTTTTCGGTGACTACCGCCAGAAAGTGCTGGCCCTACTGCTATTGCACCCGGAACAGCATTTCCATGTGCGTGAAATCGCCCGTCTGACCGGCACATCGGCCGGCACCCTGCATAAGGAACTGGCGCGACTTGCCCATGCCGGCGTGCTTATTCGGGATGAGGTCGGCAATCAGGTGCGCTACGGCGCCAATCGTCAGTGCCCCATATTTCCGGAGCTAGCCGGAATATTGCGCAAGACGGCAGGGCTCGCGGATGTATTGAAAGAAGCTTTGGCCGGTTTGATCGAACGCATCGCATTGGCGCTGGTGTTTGGCTCGGTGGCGCGCGGTGAAGAAGGGCCGCGCAGTGATGTGGATGTCTTGCTGGTGGGCGAGATCGGGTTCGCAGAAGTGGTGCGGGCGCTGCATGAAGCTCAAGCTCGCATCGGCCGGGAGATCAACCCGGTGGTGCTGTCGCCAGCCGAGTTTCGGCAAAAAGTGAGTGGGGGCGATGCCTTCCTCCTTGAAGTGTTGGGCAACAAAAAACTGTATCTGATGGGAGATGAGCATGACCTTGGAAAACTTGTTTGCAATTCGACGCCTGGTGCAGCATGAGGCGGGGCGCGCTGCCATTCTGAAGTTACTGGCTGCGGCGCAGCGCAATCTGGCTGACGCCAAGGTCACCACGATCAGCGCGGAGAACCGCTTTGATGCCGCCTACAAGGCCATCCTGCAATGCGCGATGGCCGCGCTCTGGGCCAAAGGCTACCGCACTTCCACCAGTGAGCCGGGCCACCACCAGACCGCGATTCAGGCGCTGCCGCTGACCCTGGCATTGGACAGCGCCACCGTCATTGTTCTCGACGCGCTGCGTAAGCAACGCAATCTCAACGACTACACCGGTGACGGCGTCAGCGATGCGCTGCTCGTCGAATGTCTTACCCAAGCGGAATCCTTGTTGCAGCACACCCGCACCACCCTCGGAGTGTCTTGATATGTCTCTGATCGAAAACGCCGCTCCCATCCTGGCGCTCGCCTTGAAAGAACTGTTGGGGCCAGCCTTGTCAGGCAGCATGGCGTTCATCCGCTGTCTGCCTTGCGAAGTAGCGCGTGAGTTGGCCTCAGATCAGCGTTTCGTAGTACTAGGTTGGCGGATAGCTGTGGTTGGCCAGACGGCGGATGAAACCGCCCGCTCCATCACAGCCGACCAAGCGGTGGAATGGCGCGAGGACAAGGCGGATGCGGTGCTGCTGCTGGTGGATACCGCGCAGGCCGGTGCCGGCATGGACGGTATCTACAGCGCGGCGCGGGAGATCAACGAAGCGGAACTGTTTGCCACGGCGAAATCGCGGGCGCGCTCGAAACTGGAGCATGGCGGCAAGGGTTTTGCCGACAAGGCCTTGTCCAAAGCGCGCCGGCTGGCGCGCAACAAAGCCTTGTCACCCTGGCGCGAATTTGCCTATCTGTGCCGCGCCGCCTACAGCATGGAAGGGTTGGGTGCTGCCTTGCCGGAAATTGGTCTATGGCCGGTTGCGGTTGACGACAAGCCGGACGACTACGATCTGGAGAAATCGGCTCGTCTGGTTGAACGCTTGTTGGCAAGTCAGGGTAACCGGCAATCGCCGGAAACGCGGGTGGCGGGCCTGCAACTACCGGTGGCGGATGAAGCAGTGGGCCGCGAGTTGTCGGAATTTCTGCGTGAAGCGGACAGTCTTTCTAGGCTTGATGCGTTGGCGCGGTTGGAAGCAATGGATGCTTTGTGGCTGAACCGGCTGCGCCCCGGCTTGTTCGACAGCCAAACATTACAGTCGATACGCTGGACGAATTGGCGTAGTAAAAGCGGCAAACCCGCCGCCTGGTCAGGCCTGGCTGTGGATGCCGATAACCGGCTGGTTTTCAAGCTGGCGCTGATGGACAACCCGCAACAGAAAGTGCGCCTGGAAGTGCGTTGGGAGACGGAACCCTCCACGCTGGCAAAAGGCGCGGTGGAGTACATGGTAGAAATTCGAGCTGGCGGCGATGCTCTGGCGGAAAAGCCGGCCAGCCATGTAGCAGGCACAAAGCAGAAATGCGTGTTCACTCAGGACGATTTTGGCGAATTGGGAGAAAGCGCGCGCTTCGAAGCTGAGGTGGTGATCCGTGCGTTGACAGCGGAAGCCTTGTTGGAGGGGGATGAACAGGAAAGCCCATTCCGCGCGTTGAGCGAGGATTTCATCCTCTGTTTTGGCGAGACCGATAAGCCTGCCAAGACCAGTGCCGGCAGCGTTTACCCTACCCTGGCATTGGCTGCCATCCAGGTGGCGAAAGAACGGGCGGAGTTCGAGCAACTGGCTGACAACCCCGGCGACAAGCAAGCCTTCAGCCGGGATGCCAAGGGTTATATCGCCTGCCGAGTAGACGGTAAGGCCGCGCGAGTGCTGTGCCCGAATTTGTTGCTTGACCTGGCCATTGACTGGGCGGCGCATGGCGGCGAGCCAGGACGTTGGCAGTTGAAGGTGCGGGCGGATGGAACGCCAGGTGGAAAGCCCGAATTCGTGCCGTTCGGTCCAATGAGTGATGACGCGGGCAGAAACTTTGCCAAGACATCGCAACAGTATTTCCGCTGGCTGGCGACTTCCAGTCTGGGACCGTTGGCGGTGCTCTATACCGACCGCAAGGTCATCAACGACTACGTCAATGCCGCCACCGCATGGTGGGAGGCCGCACCCGCACGTGCCACCCTGATTCACACCTTGGAAGTGGTGGGTGTGAGCGGGCAACGCATCGGCCTCATCGTGCTGCCCACCCACCCACTGCGCGTGGCCTGGCAACAAGGCTTCGACATGCTGGTCTGGCGCCACCGATATGAGGAAGACGCGCCACCAACCAAGGTGGCCAAGCTGTTGGGATCGCTGATCGGCGCCCATTACCCTGCCATGCTGCCGGGCTTCAAAGAAGGCGAAGCTTTCGTATTCGCCGACAGCCTGGGCTTTCACACCGTGGCAATGACCGCCACCGACGATGCCGAACCCAAGGCCACCGTTGCATTGCTCTCCCGCTTACTGGGTGATGGCGATGCCAAGGGCGAGGAGCTGATGGCACCTTCAGTCGGCAAGAGCGCTTCCGAATTGCTGGGCGAGGAGGTCGCGCGCTATCTGGTATTGCACCCGGAAACACGGCGCGTGCATGTGCATGCCCTGCGCCCTGGAGATGCCATGCCCGCCGCACGCGCTTTGGGCTGCGCCTTGCGTGGTGTGGAAGCTGCCGAGGTGGACGAGGAAGGCGACGCGCGAGATGGCGATACCAAACGCGCTTTCGTACTGGACCTTTTTCCGGCCCCGTCGTTAGCGAATGGCCGCAAGAGCATGGTGGGGCGCTTCCTGGCGGCTACCGCCGAGCGGCGACGCAGTGGCGCTGGTGCTGTGCCGGAAGAAGATCGTTGGTTGCTGGACAGCGTGACCCGCCCTGGTGGCGTGAGCCTGCCACGCCTGGCCTGGGCTCGGCGCGCAAGCGAAACTCCGGCCACCCCGGCACATCTCGCGTTGGCTTTCGACATCTTCACCACCCGCCTGGAATGCGTGCCCAAAGCCAGTGTCCCTGATGCCACGCTGGAGGTGCATGGCCTGGCGCTTACGCCAGAGCGTCGCTTTGAGGCCGTGCCTGTACCACGTTGGGTGTCTTCGATCCCGTCGTCGCCGGAAGGGGAGAAACATCCTGTTGGGCGCGGTTTTTCCGAGCGGCTTACCAAAGCGCATTCCGCCCTGTTGCGTTGTGTCGCCAAGCGTATGGGCGCCGGTGAGAATGACTGGCCGGTGCTGGTTACCGAAGTGTCGGCCGACCAAGGCGAGATGTTGGCGAGACTGCATCGCCTGTGTGATTGGGTGGTGACGGTGGACCGCCATGCGGGCGTTGAGTATTTCGACTCTCCACGTGATCTGGCGCGCTTGTATGAAGCGTATTTGATCGACTGCGTGCCTGAACGCGACGACCTGGGTTTTTTGCAACTCATTACCTCAACCAGTTCGCTGGACGAGATTGTTCGTCTGCTGGATGCCGCTTTGGGAGAAATGGGGTTGTCGGCGAGTCCACGCAATTGCGCTTTTCTGCTCGATGCGCTGAAGGCTGTGAGTGGCCGCCTTGCCATGCGCCTTACACAATCAGGCTCGGTGGCTCAAGAAATGGTGGCGCTGGCCCTAACGCAAAGTCACTGCGCGGTTGGGGGTGGGGATGGGCATGGGCCTTGGCCTTCTTTGATGGAAGGTTTCTTTGTACCCCTTGATGATGTGCCGGAATTATTCCGCGCGGTAGGGGAGAGCAAAGACAAGGATGAGAGCGGACAGCGCGCTGATTTGTTGTATGTGACGGCAGGCAAGCGAGGCGGGTTGAAGTTCAGCTTCGTGGAAGTGAAGTTCCGCCGCTACCTCAAAACCGCCCGTTCACTCGATCTGCTGGATATGGTCGCCAGTCAACTCAACGCTTCTTGCCAACGATGGGAAAAATTATTTGGGCCAGATACAGCCCCGTTGGAAAAAACTGTTCAACGTGCCCGCCTGGCGCGGGTGTTGCGTTTCTACGCGAGCAAGGGACTCAGACACACGTTGACAGAAGACGCCTTCGAGCGCATCGACAAGGAACTGTCGAAGTTGGCGCGCGAAGGTACCGGTTACGGGCTGCCGACTTTGCTGGAACAAGAACGTGCCAAAGTAGGGTTTGTGTTCTGCCCAGAGTTTGGCGGTACTGCGCCGGTTGAGATTGGTGACGATATCTGGTTGTTCGGTCCAGTGCGTTTGCCTGAGCGACAGAGCGGGGCGCTAGCCCCAGTCATCGCTCAATCTCTAACCGACTCAGTAGTTGAGACCAGTTCCATGCCGCCCATGAGTGTGGAATCTTCTACGGCAAATCAAGCAGGCTTAGTCGGCCCTTTGTCGCAAGATTTTGATGCGAGCGCCATCGGCAATCCGACGCAAGCAGTCGAGCTTCTGCTCGGACAGCGTGATGGCAGCGATGAACCGGTGCATTGGCGGGTGAGTATTCAAGGCAATCCGCATTTGCTCATTGTTGGTTTGCCCGGCATGGGAAAAACCACCTGTCTGATTCAGCTTTGTCAGCAGTTAATGAACGCTGGCATCGCGCCCATCGTGTTTTCCTACCATGAAGACATCGACGAGAAGCTGGGCGCTATCTGGGGTGACTTGCTGCGCACCGTAAGTTACGCCGGCCTTGGGTTCAACCCGCTACAAGTGGTGAGTGATGCTCCACTTGCTTACATGGACAACGTGACTCTGCTGCGCGACAACTTCGCCGCCATCTTCCCAGACCTGGGCGATGTCCAGTTGGGCCGGATGCGTGAAGCAATCAAACAGAGTTACGCAGACCGTGGCTGGTCTTTGGGCACACAAGGCGAAATTCCACCCTTCAACGCGTTTTACGATTTGCTGAAAGGCGATCCCAAACCTGACAAGGGGTTGATGACCCGACTGGCAGAGTTGGCAGATTACGGTCTGTTCGAGTCCACCACCGGCGCGCCCAGCTTGCTCGATAGTGCAACCCCCACCTTGGTGCAAATTCATGGTTCCCAGAACGAAGTGTTGCAACGGGCATTTTCAACATTTGTGCTGCACAACCTATACCAGTCCATGTTCCGGCGCGGCACGCAAAGCCGCATCACGCATGCCATCATCTTCGACGAGGCGCACCGCGCAGCACGCTTGAAGCTGATTCCGACCATGGCCAAGGAATGCCGCAAGTACGGACTCTCTTTCGTGGTGGCATCACAGGAGGCGAAGGATTTTGACTCTTCTCTGTTCACTGCCGTAGCCAACTACCTGGCGCTGCGAGTGAATGAATCAGATGCAAAGTTGATGGCGAAAATCTTCGCACCTTCGGACAAGGTGACGCTCTACGCAGACCGGATCAAACAGATGGCCAAGTTCAAGGCCTGGTTTTATTCAGAAGGGATGCGAGTGCCGATTCCTGTGGCGCTTGGGAATGGCGATAGTTGATATTCGGAGTACGTCCAGGAGGTATTGGTTGCTTATCCAGATTATTCAAATACATCAGCGAGAGTCTTCGCTGGCTGCCGTTGCCGATAGTCTGAATAGCCGGCCTCGCGCTACCCATGCGTTCCATTCGCCCTTGGAGGTGTTCGCTAAAAAGCTCGCCGTGGCTCATCAACCTTCAGCTTCTATTCATTAACACAGGGTGTTGCACTTGGGATTTGAAACCGCCCAGCAATTCGCCCAGTTCCTGACTACTGTCACCCCGGTGGAATTTTTCCGGAATCAGCCGCAAACAGAGTCAATCGCCACATCGGCCAGAAAGCATTCGGTGCAGCGATTGCCGTCGATGAACATCTCGATGTCATATTCATCCACGGCTTGCCGCAACAGGTGCTCAAAACGGGTGGTATCCGCGATGTCGTCATAGATTTCCATCCAGAGCCGGGATTC
>SXGT01388870.1_pt1 | contig 13136 bp, 13 predicted proteins | sample 3176221 | NCBI WGS metagenome assembly SXGT01 (sample SAMN11356862, study PRJNA531348) | freshwater metagenome | isolation source: freshwater sample F1-120 | place: China: Fuxian Lake, Yuxi | collected 2017-12-25
GCTGGGGATGCTGCGGACCTTCATGAACTCCGGTCCGGTGGAGCGGCAGAACACGGTCAACCAGATCGCCGCCTACCCGGGCGCCGCGAGCTACCTGGGAGCCACTCTGCAGCTGGCCGGGACCTGCAACAACTACTGAGTCACTTTTCTGCGCGAGCAGACGCATATGGCCCCTATTTCCTCGGAAATAGGGGCCATATGCGTCTGCTGGCCGGGGGTTAGCCGCGGGGCAACCCCAGTACCTGTTGGGCGATGATGTTGCGCTGGATCTCCGACGTGCCGCCGGCGATCGTCCCCGAGAAACTGCGTGCGTAGCGCTCGAACCAGCTCGCGTAGTAATGGTCCAGGTTCATGTGGGCGTACGGGCCGCTGAACGACGGGTGGATCAGCCCCTCCGGCCCGGCCGCGACCAGCGCGTTGTTCGCCGCCCGCAACTCCGCCTCGGCGCCGAGCAATTTGGGCACCGACACCGCCGCGACGTCGACCTCACCGCGGGCCGCCTTGGCCAACCCCACCGATCCCAGCAACCGCAGCGCCTGATAATCCATGATGGTCGACGCCAGCTGATCGCGCTCCAGCGGTGTGGAGGGCTTGAAGTCGCCGATCGAGTTGGCGATCCGGTCCGCAAACCCCAGCCACATCATGGTGCGCTCATGGCCCAGCGATCCGTTGGCCACCTTCCACCCACCGTTGAGCGGGCCGACGAGATTCTCTGCGGGGACCCGCACATCGGCGAAGAAGACCTCGTTGAAGTCCTTGTTCTCCTCACCGGTGAGGTCGGCGAACGGCCGGCACACCACACCTTCGGTATCGGTGGGGATGATCAGCACGCTGATGCCCTTGTGCTTGGGCGCGTCGGGATCGGTACGCACGAAGGTCAACAACCAGTCGGCGTCGTGCGCCCCCGAGGTCCACACCTTCTGGCCGTTGACGACGAAGTCTTCGCCATCTCGAACGGCCTTGGTGCGCAGGGATGCCAGGTCCGAACCCGCGCTGGGTTCACTCATGCCCAGCGAGGCGGTGCGCTCACCCTTGAGTACCGGCACCGCCCACTGCTGCTTCTGTTCGTCGGTGCCGAAGGTCAGCAGCGACGCGGCGATGATGTTGACACCCTGGGGATTGAAGCTGTGGTAGATCCGTCGCCGGCACAGCTCCTCAAGATGCACGAAGCTCTGCAACACCGATGCGTTGCGCCCGCCGAACTGAGGCGGCTGCGCCGGCAACAGCCAACCGTTGTCGAACAGCAGGCGCTGCCAGTCGCGTGCCCATTGCGGCATGTGCGATACCGACCGCGGGCGCTCCAGAGTGTCTGCCGCAGAGGGCAAATGCTCGTCGAGGAAGGCCGAGAACTCGGCACGGAACTCTTCGACGTCGGGATCAAATTCGAGTTGCATCAAACTCCTCGGCGATGAGGGCGCGGTGTTCAGCGGCACCGCCGAGCAGCAGCTCGCCGGCCTTGGCCCGCTTCAGCGCAAACTGAAGGTCGTTCTCCCAGGTGAAGCCCATGGCTCCGAAGGTCTGCAGGCCGTGCTGGAACACCAGCGTCTGGCACTCCCCCGCACTGGCCTTGGCCATCGCCGCGGCGATCCGGCGCCGCGGGTCATCCGCGGCGATGGTGAGCGCGGCGAAATAGGACAGCGCCCGGGCCCTTTCGATGGCCACGTACATGTCGGTGGCCTTGTGCTGGATCGCCTGAAACGACCCGATCGGCACCCCGAACTGGTGGCGGCTCTTGGCATGCTCGAGCGCGAGATCCAGGATGCGCTGACACGCACCGACCGTGGTGACGGCCATACCCATCAAGGCGATGTGGCGGGACCGCTCGACCAGTGCCAGCACGGCAGCGGGTTCCAGGTCGAGGCGGTCGGACTCCTCCACGCGTACCCGGTCGAAGGTGACCTCGGCGACATGCAGCACCGGGTCGAACACATCGCGGCGCCGTGTGGTGATGCCTTCCGGGGCGATCACGAAGACCCCCGCGGGCGTGATCACGGCAAGCTGTTCGGCGCGGTCCCCGTCCAGGACGAACTTCGAGGTGCCGTCCAGTTCCCAACCCTGCCGGCTCCAGTTGGCGCTGACACCGTCGTATATCGCGGCCCCGGCCTTGGTGGCGTCGTACCGTGCACCGGCCAGCGGCGCGAATTGCGAGAGCGTGGCCAGCATCGGTGTCGGGTCGGTGGCCCGGCCCAGTTCCTCGAGCACGATGGCGAGTTCGACCGCGTTCTCCGGATCGGTCAGCTCGGTCCATCCGGCGTCCAGATACGAGGTCCACAGCGGCGTCGGATCGTCACCCGTCTCCGCGATTCCCCGGACCAGTGACGCCGGGCACTGTTTGCCCACCGCATCACGCACCGTTTCCTGCCATAGCCGCTGATCAGAGTCGAACTCCAGAAGCATCTGGCACCTCCCGCCTGCTCTAGTTCCGTTTGCAGGAGAATAGCATTCTCATCGAAGGGTTCGGCATTCTCGTTTCGCGTCTATGCAGTTTCACCATCGGCGCGCTACGCGATTGACCAGCAGACACTCTCACCAGCGACGATGTAAGCGATCCGCTGGAGAACAATGTTCTTGCTATTGAAGAACAAGGATCTACACTGAGGTTCGAGACGGCGCGCTGGGCCGTGCCCACGGCCGCCGCAGAGCTGAAGGATGGACCACGTTGAAAGAACTGCAGGACGGGGCGGGGAACGTCGTGAGGACGCCGGTCATCGATACCAGCGTGCACATCTTCGTTCAGTCGAACAAAGACCTCCGCAAGAACTTCCTCAAGGAACCGTTCAGCAGCCGCGGCTTCCCGGACTACGAGATGGACTGGTACGGGGCGCCCGGCGGGGAGTACGCCACCCGCACCACGGGCCCCGACGGGCAGTACCCCGGCTCCGACCCCGCGGTCGTGGCCAAGCACCTGTTCACCGACCGCGGCGTCGACATCGCGATCCTGCATCCGATGACCCGCGGCATCATGCCCGACCGTCACCTCGGCTCCGCGATCGCCGCGGCGCACAACGAGATGATGGTGACGCGCTGGCTGGCGCACGACGAGTTCGGCGACCGCTTCCGCGGCACCATCCGCGTCAATCCCGACGATATCGCCGGGGCCCTGCGCGAGATCGAAAAGTACAAGAACCACCCGCAGGTGGTGCAACTCGGCATTCCGCTGCAGTCCCGTGAGCTCTACGGCAAGCCTCAGTTCTGGCCGCTGTGGGAGGCCGCCGTCGACGCCGGACTCCCGGTCGCCGTGCACTTCGAGGTCGGCTCGGGTGTCGCACTGCCGCCGACCCCCAACGGACTCACCCGCACCTACGAGCAGTACGTCGGCTTCACCGCACTGAATTTCCTCTACCACCTCATGAACATGATCGCCGAGGGCGTTTTCGAACGCCTGCCGGAACTGAAGTTCGTCTGGGCCGACGGCGCCGCCGACCTGCTGACGCCGTTCATGTGGCGGATGGACTGCTTCGGCCGGCCCCATCTGGAGCAGACACCGTGGGCGCCCAAGATGCCCAGCGACTACCTGCCCGGCCACGTGTACTTCGTGCAGGGCGCGCTCGACGGACCCGGCGATGTCGACTTCGCCGGTGAGTGGGCCGGATTCACCGGCAAGGACGACATGGTGATGTACGGATCGAGCTATCCGCACTGGCAGCTCAACGAGCTCACCGTGCCGCGCAGTTACAGCGCCGAGCAGCGCGACAAGTTGTGCTGGCGCAACGCGGCCGAACTGTACGGGATCCAAAGCCCGGTCATCGCGTCCACCGCCGGGGCACAGTAGAGGGAACGAGGAGGCACACCATGACCACCACAGCCAATCCGCGGCTACCTGCCACCGAGCGCATCGCCGTGCGGTGTGTCGACTCCGACGTCCATCCGGCGCCCCGGTCGGGCGAACTGGGCCAGTATCTTCCCGAGCCGTGGCGCAGCAAGTACTTCGGCACCCACAAGGTCGGTGACCAGATCTACTACGACGCACCCGATTACGCGCATTCTTTCGCGATGCGTCTGGACTCGTTTCCACCGGACGGCGAGTTCGCCTGCAGTGACCCCGAACTGGCGTTCAAGCAACTGATCATGGAGGCCGGTGCGGATATCGCGATCCTGGAACCCGCCGCCTACCCGGCGCGTATCCCGGAGGCGCAGCACGCCATGTCGATGGCGCTCAACGACTGGCAGGCCAACCACTGGCTCGACAGCCAGAACAACTGGCACGAGCGCTGGCGCGGCTCGATCTGCCTGGCGATCGAGGAGCCCGAGAAAAGCGTCGAGGAGATCGAACGCTGGGCCGACCATCCGTTCATGTCGCAGATATTGATCAAGGCCGAACCCCGTCCATCCTGGGGCAACCCCAAGTACGACGCCATCTGGGCGGCGGCCACCAAGCACGACATCCCGGTGAGCTGCCACCTGTCGCGCAGTCATTACGACGAGCTGCCGATGCCCCCGGTCGGATTGCCCAGCTACAACCACGATTTCATGGTCACCTACTCGCTGCTGGCGGCCAACCAGGTGATGAGCCTGATCTTCGACGGCACCTTCGACCGGCATCCGACGCTCAAGATCGTCTTCGTCGAGCACGCGTTCACCTGGATTCTGCCGCTGATGTGGCGGATGGACGCGCTCTATGAAGCCCGCAAGTCGTGGGTCGACATCAAGCGCAAGCCCAGCGAGTACGTCAAGGACCACATCAAGTTCACCACCCAGCCACTGGACTACCCGGAGGACAAGACCGAACTGACCCGCGCCTTCGAGTGGATGGAGTGCGAGAAGATCCTGCTGTTCAGCAGCGATTACCCGCACTGGACGTTCGACGATCCCCGCTGGCTGGTCAAGCACCTGCCCGAGCACGCCCGCGAGCCGATCATGTTCCGCAACGGGATGTCGACCTATCGCAATGTGCCGCAGACTGTGCCGGCACTCGAGGGCCAGGTTCGGGTTTTCTGACACCATGACCGAACCGACAACGCCCCGCCTGGCGCAGGGGCGCGAACACGTCGTGGCCACCGTCGACGAGATCCCGCACGGCACACACAAACTCGTGCCGATCGGTCGGCACGGTGTCGGCGTCTACAACGTCAACGGAACCTTCTACGCCATCGCCAACTACTGCCCGCACGAGGGTGGCCCGCTGTGTTCGGGCCGTGCGCGGGGTCTGAACATCGTCGATGAGAACGTGCCCGGCGATGCGGTCATGGTGCGCGACAAGGAGTACATCTTCTGCCCGTGGCACCAATGGGGCTTCGAGCTGGCCACCGGCACCACCGCGGTCAAGCCGGAGTGGAGCATCCGGACCTATCCGGTCCGGGTGGTCGGCAATGATGTGTTGGTGCAGGCATGAGTGACCGCCCCGAGCTCACGAACGGCGAACAGTCCATCGAGATCAATGGCGGTAACGTCGTCTACGAGATCCTGGGCGAGACCGGTGAATTGATCGCTCTGACCCCCGGTGGCCGGTTCAGCAAGGACATTCCTGGCCTGCGCCCGCTGGCCGAGGCACTGGTGGCAGGTGGCTACCGGGTGCTGTTATGGGACCGGCCCAACTGTGGCAAATCCGATGTGCAGTTCTACGGGCTGAGCGAATCCCACATGCGGGCCGAGACGCTGTTCCAGTTGATCACCCGGCTCGACGCCGGTCCGTGCATCATCCTCGGCGGATCCGGCGGTGCACGCGACTCGATGCTGACCACCATGCTGTACCCGGAGATCGTCCGAAAACTGGTGGTGTGGAACATCGTCGGTGGTGTGTATGGATCGTTCGTACTCGGTGGCCACTACGTGACCCCGAGCATCTTGGCCGTCCGCGGACTCGGCATCAAAGGCCTACTGAGCGTGCCGGAGTGGCGTGAGCGCATCGAGCAGAATCCGGCGAACCGCCAGCGGCTGCTCGCCCTCGACGCCGACGACTACCTCAAGGTGATGCTGCGCTGGCTCAATGCCTTCGTCCCCAAGCCGGGCCAGACCATCCCCGGCGTCCCGGACGAGATGTTCGACAACATCACGGTGCCCACCCTGATCATCCGCGGCGGTGAAAACGACTGGGACCACCCCAAGCGCACGTCCCTCGAAGTGAGTTGTCTGATCAAGGGTTCCACGCTCATCGACCCACCATGGCCCGAGGACGCCTGGGAGCGCGCCGGGGAGAAGTTCGCCCAGAGCGGCGGCACGACGTTCTGCCTCTTCGACACCTGGGTGCAGGCCGCACCACCGATTCTGGACTTCCTGGGCACCCCGCGATGACCTCACTGCACGAGGATGCGCACCTCGCTGTTCAGCGACGCCTCCAGCGCGGTGTGGATGCGGCTTTCCGGAACCCGCGCCAGATCCGCGCGGCGCAGCGTCACCTCGACCACATCCCAGCCCTGACCGCTCGGATGACGGTGCACCTCGCCGGCGATTCCGAATCCGGCCAGCACGCCGTGCGCGTCGTCATCGGTGCCGCGGCTGACGAAGGTCAGCACACCGGGTGCCACCTCGGTGCCGAAAGCTCTGCCGCACAGGGCAACGACCGTGTTCTGTAACGCATCGGCGTCATCGCCGGCCAGCAACACCTCGACCTCACGCCGGTTCGACGGCATGACCGAGAGGTCCGCGTCGACCACCTCGGCACCGACCGGGCCACACAGTTGCCGGAGCGTCGCCATGCCCTCGGTCAACCGATCGGGGGTCAGGCGACCCGACGGATCCACGTCGACGCGTACCACTGCGGTTCTCACGGCCGTCAGCCTAACGGTGGAAGGGACCAGCCGATCATGACAACCACCGCCACCGATCTCCGGGTCGACGTCTGGCCCGGGCTCACACCGCGGCTGCTGCGGCCCGGTTCTGGCCCCGAGGATCTCGCCGAGTACGCGAATTCCGGTGGCTATCAACAGATCGACGACTCCGACGTGCTGCTCGATGCGGTGGCCGCCGCCGGGCTGCTGGGCCGCGGCGGTGCGGCGTTCCCGTTGGCCGTGAAGCTGAGCACCGTGCGGGCCGCCTGCCGCGCCGGCAAGCAGACCGTGGTGGTCGCGAACGGCGAGGAGGGTGAGCCGGCCTCGGTGAAGGACCGCTGGCTGCTGCGCCACCGGCCGCATCTGGTGCTCGACGGGCTACGGCTGGCCGCCCAGATCGTCGGCGCCCAGCGCGGCTACGTGTATGTCTCCGACCCGCACGCCGCCACCGCGGTGCAGTCGGCACTCGCCGATGCTCGCCTCGGCGCGCTGGAGGTCAGCGTGGTGACCGTCGACGCCTCCTATATCGCCGGCGAGGAATCTGCGGCCGTGCGGGTGATCAACGGCGGACCGGCCAAACCGACCGACAAGCCACCGCGGGTGTTCGAGGAGGGTGTCGCTGGCAACCCGACGCTGGTGAGCAACGTCGAGACGCTCTCGCACCTGCCGTTCATCCTGCGCCACGGCCCGGCAGAGTTCCGTCGGTACGGCACCGACGCCTCCCCCGGCACCTTCCTGGCCACCATCACCGGCGCCGGACGGCCACCCGCGCTCTACGAACTCCCGCACGGCACCAAAACACCCGATCTGCTGGCCCTGCACGGGGTCGACCCGGACACGGTCACCGGTGCGCTGATGGGCGGCTACTTCGCCGGCCTGCTCAACCGGTCCATCGTGGCCACCACGCTGGACCACGAGTCGGTGCGGGCCCTGGGCAGCGGTCTCGGGTGTGGCGCCGTCGCCGTACTCACCGAGGACTGCCCGGTCGCGGTGGCCGCCTCCGTGCTGGCCTATTTCGACCGGGAGAACGCCGGGCAATGCGGCTCCTGCTTCAACGGGACGGCGGCGATGGCCGCGGTCACCGACGCACTGCGCGACGGCGCCGCCACCGCGGAGGATGTGGCCCGGCTGCGCCGCTGGTCGGTGGTGCTGCGCGGACGTGGCGCCTGCGCGACGCTCGACGGTGCCGCCAATGTGGCGGCGAGCCTGCTGGATCAGTTCCCCGAACTCGTGGAAAGCCACCTCGACGGCGGTTGCGCCGGCTGCGGCGGGTTCTCGGCCCTGCGTCCCTTCGAAGTTGAGGCGGTGTCATGAGAATCAAACTCGACCGGACCCTGTGCGACGGGTTCGGCATCTGCGCCAAACACGCACCCGGATATTTCTCGCTGGACGACTGGGGCTACGCCTGCCTGGAAGGCAACGGCGAAGTGGCCGAACAGGATCGCGACGCGGTGATGCGCGCTCTGCTGGACTGCCCGGTGCACGCCATCATCGAGATCCGGACAGTCGAGCAGGACCAGGCACACGCCGCCGATCCCGCGGCCACGACCGCAAGGAGCTGATGTGTCCGCCATTGCCGGCCGGCCACTGCCCCAACTCACGGTGCAGAACGAATTCTTCTGGACGTCGGGCGCCGACGGACGGCTACGCATCCAGGAGTGTCAAGCCTGTAAGGCGCTGATCCACCCGCCCGCGCCGATCTGTCGCTACTGCCGCAGCCATGATCTGGGTGTGCGGGCGGTGTCGGGGAAGGCCACGCTGTCCGGGTTCAGCATCAACCACCGCTTCGGATTTCCCGACCTGCCGCCGCCCTACGTCATCGCCGAGGTCGCCGTCCTGGAGGACCCCCGGGTCCGGCTGACCACCAACATCGTCGACTGCGACGCCGACACCCTGGAGATCGGCCAGCCCGTCGAGGTGGCCTTCCAGCATGTCGACGATGTCTGGCTGCCGGTGTTCACGCCGGCGAGTGACCCCGACGCCGAGACGGCACTGCCCGAGGACCTGATCCCACCAACGGATTTCGCCAAGTATGTCCGGCCGATGCTGGGAGGCGAGAAGTTCGAGGACAAGGCGGCCATCACCGGTATCGGTGCATCCCGGCTGGGGCGGCGACTGATGGTCGCGCCGCTGTCGCTGACCATCGAGGCGTGCGAGGCGGCCGTCGCGGACGCCGGCCTGACCTTCGACGATATCGACGGCCTGTCCACCTACCCGGGGCTGGACGTCGCCGGCATGGGCGAAGGTGGCGTCAGCGCGCTCGAGGGCGCGCTCGGTCTTCGGCCGACCTGGATCAACGGTGGCATGGACACCTTCGGACCCGGCGGATCGGTCATCGCCGCGATGATGGCCGTCGCCACCGGGATGGCCCGCCACGTGTTGTGCTTCCGCACGCTGTGGGAGGCCACCTTCCAGCAGCTGATGAAGGACGGCAAGATGTCCCCGCCCGGGGGTGCCCGCGCCGGCGGCTGGCAACAGCCCTTCGGCGGTATCTCGGCGGCGCACACGCTGGCACAGAATGCCTCCCGGCACTTCCACCGCTACGGCACCACCCGCGAGACGCTCGGCTGGATCGCGCTGAACCAGCGCGCCAACGCGGCGCTCAACCCGACGGCCATCTACCGCGACCCGATGACCATGGACGACTATCTGTCCGCGCGGATGATCACCACCCCGTTCGGGCTGTATGACTGCGATGTGCCGTGCGACGGTGCGGTCGCCGTGATCGTCTCGGCCGTCGACGTCGCTCGCGACCTGCCGCAGAAACCCATCCGGGTCGAGGCCGTCGGCACCCAGATCATCGAGCGCCTCGACTGGGATCAGACCACGCTGACCCATGAGCCGCAGGTGCTCGGCCAGTCCGCACACCTGTGGTCGCGAACATCATTGCGGCCCAGCGATGTCGACGTCGCCGAGCTGTACGACGGTTTCACCTTCAACTGCCTTTCCTGGCTGGAGGCGCTCGGCTTCTGCGGTATCGGTGAGGCCAGGGATTTCCTGGACGGCGGCCACGCCATCGCCCGCGACGGCATCATCCCCCTGAACACGCACGGCGGTCAGCTCTCCCACGGCCGCACGCACGGGATGGGGCTCATCCATGAGGCGGTCACCCAGCTGCGCGGGCACGCCGGTGAACGGCAGGTCGCCGATGCCAAGGTCGCGGTGGCCAGCAGCGGTGGGCTGACCCCCAGCGGTGTGCTGCTGCTACGGACCGATGACTAGTGCCCCGAAAGTCGACCGGGAGTGAGGATCGCAGCGAGGCACGAGCGAGGACCGGAGCGACTGGGAGAAGAGCCATGACTCAGGTCCGACCCCGGGTGGTGATGGTCGGCGCCGTGCCGGTGTCCGCCCTGGTCGCCGTAGTTCCTGAGCCCCGCGCGGTGATCGTCGCCATCCACGGCGGCGCGACAACGTCGGCGTACTTCGACTGCCCCGGTCGCCCCGACCTGTCGTTGCTGCAGACCGCGGCGGCACACGGCTACACCGTGATCGCCCTGGACCGTCCGGGTTACGGTGCATCCGCGTTGTACCAGGACACCATGGCCGAGCCGGCCGCCCGGGTTGCGCTCGCCTCCGCCGCGGTGGACAAGATCCTGGCCGACGGCCCGCGTGGAGCGGGCATCTTCGCCTTCGGGCACTCACTGGGATGTGAACTGGCACTGCGCATGACGGTCGCCGATCCCGGTGTGATCGGCGTCGAGCTCGCCGGTACCGGTTTGCGCTACAGTCCCGAAGCCAAGGAGATCCTCAGCCAGGCGACGTTGACACGCCGGCCGGCGGGACTGCGGGAACTCTTGTGGGAGCCCGCGGAGCTGTATCCGGCCGAGGTGCTGACCGGCGCGCTGTCCGCGCCGGGCGTCCCCTACGAGGGTCCGGTGACGGCCAACTGGTCGCGCCGGGACTTCCCGGAACTGGCGGCCGCGGTGCGGGTGCCCGTGCAGTACAGCGCGGCCGAGCACGAGCGTGTCTGGGACACCTCGGCCGCGGCACTGGACGATATCGCCGGCCTGTTCGTCACTGCGCCAAGGGTTCTGGTCCACGAAATGCCGGATAGCGGGCACAATCTCAGCGTCGGCCTGTCGGCGCAGACCTACCACCTTCGGGTGTTGTCATTTGTCGGAGAATGTATCGCCGCCGGAGTCGGTGGCGCCGAAGAAGCGGAGGCTGGTTGATGCGTGTTGGATTCATCGGACTGGGCAGTCAGGGCGGGCCGATGGCCCGCCGCATCGTCGAGGGCGGCTTCGAACTGACATTGTGGGCCCGCCGCGCCGCGTCGCTGGAACCCTATGCGGACACCGCGGCCAAGACGGCGGGTACGCCCGCCGAACTAGGCGCCGCAAGTGATCTGGTGTGCTTGTGCGTCGTCGGCGACGACGATGTCCGCGAGGTGATCGCCGGCGAGCACGGCGTGCTGGCCGGACTGGCACCCGGCGGCATCATCGCCATCCACAGCACCGTGCACCCCGACACCTGCGCCGAGATCGCGGACATGGCTGCCGCCAAGGGCGTTTCGGTGATCGATGCCCCGGTCAGTGGTGGCGGCCCCGCCGTCGAGACCGGCACTTTGCTGGTGATGATCGGCGGTGACGAAGCCGATGCCGAGAAGGCGCGTCCGGTGTTCGCGACCTACGCCGATCCGATCGTGCATCTGGGCCCACTGGGCAGCGGACAGGTCGCCAAGATCCTGAACAACCTGCTGTTCACCGCGAACCTCGGCGCCGCGATGAGCGCGCTGGCACTCGGCGAATCCCTCGGTGTACCTCGAGAACGCCTGTGCGAGGTGGTCACCCGCGGGTCGGCCACCAGCAAGGCCCTGAGCAGTATCGCCGCCTTCGGCGGCAGCCTGGACAACCTCGCCCCGATCGCCGGCGCGCTGTTGCAGAAGGACTGCCGGCACGCCGCGACGCTCGCCGGTAAGGCGTCGGCACCCGAAGGCGCGGTGTTCGACGCCGCCGATGCCGCGCTGGCGCTCATGGAGCATCCGCGGTGATGAGCGCTTGCGCGAAGAACAGAACGCACTGATGCGCGTCGGGGTCATCGGCGCGGGCCGGATGGGCGCACCGATGGTGCGCCGTCTCGCCGAGGCCGGACACCAGGTGCACGCGCTCGGCCGCACGGAGGAGAAGCGCCGTGCCGTCGCGGAACTGGGCGCCGCCCCGGTCGCCGATGCCACCGAGGTGGCCGACGCCGCCGAGGCGGTGGTGATCTGCCTGTTCACCGACGAGCAGGTGCGCGCGGTCCTCGACACCGCGCTGCTGGCGGCGATGCCGGCCGGGGCCGTGCTGATCGTGCACACCACCGGCAGCCCGCGCACCGTCGAACAGCTGCAGGAGCTGGCACCTCATCTCGATGTCGTGGATGCACCGGTCAGCGGCGGTCCGCACGATATCGCCGCCGGTCAGGTCACGCTGTTCGTCGGCGGTCCCGACGATGCGGTGCGGCGGGCGCAGCCGGTGCTGACCGCCTACGGCAGCCCGGTCCTGCACGTCGGGGCACTGGGCGCGGGCCAGAAGGTCAAGCTGATCAACAACACGCTGTTCGCCGCGCAGATCGGTCTGTTGGCCGAAGCGGCCCAACTGGCCGGCAGCCTGGGGCTCCCGGAATCCGCCTTGCTGGGCGCACTACCGCATGGCAGCGGCGCCAGCCGGGCGCTGGACAACGTGGCACGTGCCGGTTCGACCGCCGCATTCGTCGCCGCCGTCGGTGAATTCATCGGCAAGGACGTCGCGGTGATCCGGCAGACGGTCGCCGAACTCGGCACCGACCTCGGCGCGCTGAACGCGGTCGTCGATGCCGGATTGGGGCGCTGAGTTCGCCTCCAAATTGCCTGTTTCGCAATCCTGTCGACAAGACTACTGTTAGCGTTACAGTTTCACAGCCTTCCGTAACGCTTCGGGTGAGCGCGCCACCCTGGAGGAGGACCTCAGCATGACCACCGCGGAACTCGTGTTCGACCCGTTCTCTGACGAGTACTTCAACAACCCGTTCGAGATCTACCGGCGGATGCGTACCGAAGCACCGCTGTACTACTGCCCCGACCGGGATTTCTACGCCCTGACCCGGCACGAGGATGTCTCCGCCGCACTCAAGGACCACGAGGCGTTCTCCTCGTCGCGTGGCTGCGATCTGGCGATGGTGCAGGCCGACGAGCCCCCGCAGAAGTCGATCATCTTCATGGACCCGCCCGATCACCGGCACATGCGCAGCCTGCTCAACAAGGCGTTCACCCCGCGGGCCGTGCAGGCCCAGCGCGACACCATCGTCGAACAGATCGACCACTACCTCGGTCTGATCACCTCCGATGACTTCGACATCGTGCAGGACTTCTCCGGGCCCTTCCCGGTCGAGGTGATCACCCGGATGGCCGGTGTCGAACCCGACTATCGCCAGATGGTGCGGCACTGGATCGACACCAGCCTGTCCCGCGAA
>SXGT01794683.1_pt1 | contig 13136 bp, 7 predicted proteins | sample 3176221 | NCBI WGS metagenome assembly SXGT01 (sample SAMN11356862, study PRJNA531348) | freshwater metagenome | isolation source: freshwater sample F1-120 | place: China: Fuxian Lake, Yuxi | collected 2017-12-25
CGTTGGCGAAGTCGAAGAGCAAGGCCAAGCGCACCAAATGCCTGTCCAACCAGCGCCAAGTGGCCCTCGCCCTGATGGTCTATGCCGGCGACCACGATGACCGGACGCCCTACCAAAACTCGCTAGGCGAGGTCAACTTCGCCACCACCGCCACGCCGAACTTTCTCGGCCTGCTTCAATCCCAACTCCCCACCAACAGCCCCACCTTCACCTGCCCATCCGGTTCCACCCAGTGGCAAGACCCCGCCCATGCCGCGAACCCGACCAACGACACCATCTATCTCGGGAATGCCGTGATCATCAGCAATGCCACCCGCACCCGTCGCACCACCCAGGTGCCCAATCCGAGCAATCTCATCGCCCTCCAAGAAAGCTCCGCCCGCACCCATCTCGCCTGGCTGCGCCCCTGGTTCACCCCGCCCGGCAACTACTCCAACTGGCATCTCACCCGCGATCCCAACTTCTACCCCGGCCATCCATATCCGTATTGGGAATGGTATGGCTCGCTCCATGAAGGCGGGGGCAACTTCGTGTTCATGGACGGCCACTCCGAATACCGCCACCACACCAAACTCACCAGCGGTGACTTCGGCTTTTTGAACTCAGCCGGCTTGGGCACGGACACCGTGGCGGCCAGTTGGACGGATAATTACACCGCATCATTCTGAGCCGCGGAACCCGGAGCAGCGATGCGGCGAGGCATGCAGCGGCCGCCCAACCTCCCGATGGTCGCAGCACTTCTGCTGGTGGCCGGTCGCACCTCCTCAGGTTGTCGGCGCGGGCAAGCGAGTTCTCTGGCCAATCCTTGCATTGGGCCCATCTCATCCTCTTCCAGCCCCGGCGGGGGCGACTGTCCCGAGCCTCGCAGTCCGCCGCACGAGCTGGTATGAGCAGAGCGTGACCTTGAAACTGATGAGGGTAGTTTGGGCGCTGACCGCGCAACCGCCTGTTCCCCATACGCAACATGAAACACACGCTCGCCCTGCTCGCCACATTCCTACTCGCCGCACTGGCCACCCACGCCGCGCCCGCGCAGCCGAACGTCCTCTTCATTCTCGCCGACGACCTCGGCTGGGCGGACACCGCGCTCTACGGCCACACGAAGTTCCATCGCACGCCAAACCTTCAGCGGCTCGCCCAGCGCGGGATGCTTTTCACGCGCGGCTATTCGGCCAGCCCGCTGTGCTCGCCGACGCGTTCGGCGATTCTCACCGGCCTCAGCCCCGCGCGCACCGGCATCACCACGCCGAATTGTCACCTGCCGCAAGTAGTTCTCGAAGCCACGCCCGGCACCGCCGCGCCGCCTGACAAGAAGTCCATTCAACCCAAGCCGCCGACGCGCTTGAAAACCGAATACCGCACGCTCGCCGAGTCGTTGAAGGACGCGGGCTACGCGACCGGCCACTTCGGCAAATGGCATCTCGGGCCGGAGCCGTATTCCGCGCTGCAACAGGGCTTCGACGTGGACGTGCCGCATCATTCGGGGCCGGGGCCGGCGGGCAGCTACGTCGCGCCGTGGAAGTTCAAGGACTTCGACCACGACCCCGCCGTGCCCGACCAGCACATCGAGGACCGCATGGCGAAGGAAGCCGTCGCGTTCATGGAGAAGCACCGGGACAAGCCCTTCTTCCTCAACTACTGGATGTTCAGCGTCCACGCGCCGTTCGACGCCAAGAAGTCGCTCATCGAGAAGTATCGCGCGCTCGCCAATCCCGCCGACGCGCAGCGCTGTCCGACTTACGCCGCGATGGTCGAGAGCATGGACGACGCCGTCGGCACGTTGCTCGACACGCTCGACCGGCTGAAGCTTGCCGACCGCACCATCATCGTGTTCACCTCCGACAACGGCGGGAACATGTATAGCGCCGTGGACGGCGAAGTGCCGACGAGCAACCGCCCGTTGCGCGGCGGCAAGGCGACGGTCTTCGAGGGCGGCATCCGCGTGCCGTGCGTCGTGCGCTGGCCGGGCATCACGCCCGCCGGTTCCCGCAGCGATGCGATTGTGCAGGCGAGCGATTACTATCCCACGCTGCTCGACGGCCTCGGGCTGAGGCCCGCGCCCGGCCAACGCTTCGACGGCATGAGCATTCTCCCCGCGTTGCGCGGCCAACCGCTCGCGCGCGAGGCGACCTTCACCTATTTCCCGCACGAGCCGGGCGTGCCCGACTGGCTGCCGCCCGCCGTCGTCGCGCACAGCGGCGACTGGAAGCTCATCCGCATCTTCCACGGCGGCGAGCAAGGCGCGCATCGCCACCTGCTCTTCAACCTCCGCGACGACCTTGGCGAGCGGAACAACCTTGTCGCCAAGGAGCCTGCCCGCGTGAAGCATCTCGACGGCCTCATCGAGAAATTCCTCGCCGACACCAAAGCCGTCGTGCCGATTGCGAACCCCAAGTTCGACCCCGCGAAGTATCAGCCCGAGTTGGAAGGCAAAAGTGAGCAGAAGGCGAAGGGCGCGAAGAAAGCCGCCGCCAAAGCCCCCGCGCCCGCACCCGCACCTGCAGACGCGAAAGCCGACGCCGACCCACTCCAAGGGTGGAAAGCCCGCAGTTGCACCGCCACGGTGAAAGCGGGCGTCGTGACCGTGACGGGGCAGGGGACCACGCCCTTCCTCGGCGTCGGTGCGGGCGTGAGTGGTCCGGCCACGGTGAAGTTCCGCGCCCGTTCCGCTGCCGGTGGCCCCGGCAAAATCGAGTGGCTCCCCTCCGCCACCGCGAACGCCGACGCGAAATCCACGCCCTTCACCCTCGCGCCCGGCGATTGGCAGGAAGTCTCCGTGAACATCCCCGCCACCGGCCCACTCGGCATCGTCCGTCTCTACCTCCCCGCGCAGAAGCAGCCGGTGGACGTGGACTGGGTGGAGCTGAAACCCGATGGCAAGGCGAAGCGCTGGGAGTTTTAGGAACTCTCTGGAGCTGCACGCGCGGGCTACGGCAGGCGAGCGCCAGTTGTCAGCAACTCCGACGCGAGCATTTCGCACGCGCTCTCGCCGCGCATGCCGGGAGTTGCTACAAACAAGCCGTGACCAACGAACCGCGCAACCTGTCCGTCTGAATCGCACCATGAAACACACGCTCGCCCTGCTCGCCACATTCCTACTCGCCGCACTGGCCACCCACGCCGCGCCCGCGCAGCCGAACGTCATCATCATGCTCGTGGACGACATGGGCATCATGGACACCTCGGTGCCGTTCCTCACCGGCGCGGACGGCAAGCCGCAGCGCTATCCGCTCAACGACTTTTACCGCACGCCGAACATGGAGCGGCTCGCGGCGCGAGGCGTGCGCTTCAACAACTTCTACTGCATGAGCGTGTGCTCGCCGACGCGCATCTCGCTGATGACTGGTCAGAACGCGGCGCGGCATCGCACGACGAATTGGATTAACCCGGACAACAACAACGCCGGGCCGCAGGGGCCGGCGGACTGGAACTGGCGCGGCTTGAAGCAGGGCGATGTCACGCTCGCGAGCCTGCTGCATGGCGCGGGCTACCGGACGATTCACGTGGGCAAGGGACACTTTGGCCCGCGCGATTCCGACGGCGCGGACCCGACGAAGCTGGGCTTCGACGTGAACGTGGGCGGGGCGTCCATCGGCGCGCCGGCGAGCTACTACGGGAAGCAGAATTTCGGCGACGCCAAGGGCAAGCGCGCGAAGGCCGCCGTGCTCGGCCTCGACAAGTATCACGGGCAGGAAATCTTCCTCACCGAGGCGCTCACGCTCGAAGCGAACGCGCACGTGGCCGACGCAGTGAAGGCCGGCAAGCCGTTCTTCCTCTACTTCCCGCAATACGCCGTCCACGCGCCGTTCAACGCCGACCCGCGCTTCGCTGCGCACTACACCAACAGCGGCAAGCCCGCGAACGCGCAGGCCTTCGCCACGCTCATCGAGGGCATGGACAAGTCGCTCGGCGATGTGCTGGCCAACTTGGAGAAGCTCGGCGTGGCGGAGAACACACTGGTGATTTTCCTCGGCGACAACGGCTCCGACGCGCCGCTCGGCCACCAGCACGAGGTCGCGTGCGCCGCGCCGTTGCGGGGGAAGAAAGGCTCGCACTACGAAGGCGGCGTGCGCGTGCCGTTCCTCGCGTCGTGGGCAAAGCCGGGCGCGGGTAACGCGTTTCAGCAGCGGCTGCCAATCGCGGCGGGCGCGGTGCAGAGCCAGCAGGCGGCGGTGTATGACTTGTTCCCCACGGTGCTCGCGCTCACGGGCACGAAGCCGCCCACTTCGCACACCGTGGATGGTGTGCGGCTGGACGCGCTGTTCAGTGGCAAGGCTGACGCGAGCCGCCCGGAGCAGTTCCTCATGCACTACCCGCACGCGCCGCATCGCACGGACTACTTCACCACGTTCCGCGACGGCGATTGGAAGGTGATTTACCACTACTTCCCCAGCGCGGTTTCGGAAGGCGCGCACTACCAGCTCTTCAACCTGAAGGCAGACCCGTTCGAGCAGAAGAACCTCGCCGCGACCGAGTCCGCGCAGCTCAAACGCCTGATGCAGGGCCTCGCCGCTGGCTTGGAGAAACAGGCTGCCGTGTATCCCGTGGACAAGGAAACGAAGCAGGCGCTGAAGCCGAAGCTCCTATAAACACAAGCCTGCCCACCGCCAAACAACTCGCCGACGCGGTGCGCGAAGCGTTAGCCTGACTTCCAGTCGCCCGCGCCAACACACTGTCAAGCCCATCATGAAATTCGCCTCCGCCCTACTCGCCAGCCTCCTCCTCGCACTGTTGCCCGCCGCTGCCGCACCCGCTCCGCCCAACGTCGTCATCGTCTTCATCGACGACCTCGGCTACGCGGACATCGGGCCGTTCGGCGCGACGAAGCAGCGCACGCCGCACCTCGACCGCATGGCCCGCGAGGGCATGAAGCTCACCAGCTTTTACGCCGCGCCCGTCTGCTCCGTCTCCCGCGCGCAACTCCTCACGGGCTGCTACGGCGCGCGCATTTCCGTGCCGGGCGTTTACTTTCCCGGCCAGGCGAACGGCCTCCATCCGAACGAATTCACCATCGCCGAGCGCTTGAAGGAACGCGGCTACGCGACGATGTGCATCGGCAAGTGGCACGTCGGCGACCAACCGGAATTCCTCCCCACGCGGCAGGGCTTCGAACGTTACTTCGGCATTCCCTACTCGAACGACATGCAGAAGAAAGCCTCGCAGACCGGCGAGCGCGTCGTGCCGTTGCTGCGCGATGACAAGGTCGCCGAGCTCCTCACCGACGAGCAGCAGAGCCGCATCGTCGAGCGCTACACGGACGAAGCGGTCGGCTTCATCAAGGCGAACCAAGCGAAGCCCTTCCTCCTCTACCTCCCGCACACCGCCGTCCACACGCCCATCTATCCGGGCGAGAAGTTCCGCGGCAAATCCGCCAACGGCCGCTTCGGCGACTGGGTCGAGGAGGTGGACTGGAGCGTCGGCCGGGTGCTCGACACGTTGCGCGAACTCAAGCTCGCCGAGCGCACGCTCGTGGTCTTCACCAGCGACAACGGCCCGTGGCTTGTGAAAGGCCCGGATGGCGGCAGCGCGCTGCCCCTACGCGGAGGCAAAGGCAGCACCTGGGAAGGCGGCGTGCGCGTGCCGACCATCGCGTGGTGGCCGGGCAAAATCGCGCCCGGCAGCGTGAGCGACGCGGTCGCCGGGACGATTGATTTGCTGCCCACCGCCGTCTCGCTCGCCGGCGGCACGGTGCCCGCGCAGCCGGTGATTGATGGCCGCGACCTCACGCCGCTGCTCTTCGGCAAGACAAAGGAATCGCCACGCGACGCACACTACTACTTCGCCGGCTACAACCTCCAAGCCGTCCGCCAAGGCCCGTGGAAACTCGCCATCGCCGCGCAGCCGCAGTCCATGGGCCAAGCCACGAACGCCGACGCCAGCGGCAACACGCCGCGCCTCTACAACCTCGACCAAGAAATCGGCGAGCAAACCAACCTCGCGGCGAAGCACCCCGAAGTCGTCGCGAAGCTCCAAGCCCTCGCGGCGAAGAAGACAGAGGAGATTGGGGGCAAAGCGCCCGCCGCGCGCCGCCCGGCGGGCTTGGTCGAAAACCCGAAGAAGCTCTACCCCACCGAGGAAGCGCCACGCCCAAAGGCCCCTTGACGGGAATCATCTCCAGCCTTGTAATTTCGGCTCCATGAAGCTTTGGCTGTTTCGCGGCTTGTTGCTGCTCCTGTGCGGCTGCGCGTTGCCGGCAGCGGAGCCGTCGGCTCACTGGGCTTACCAACTGGTCGCGCGACCCGCGCTGCCGGCGGTGAGGAACCTCGCTTGGGTCCGCACCGACCTCGACCGCTTCATCCTCGCCAAGCTGGAAGCGAAGCAGCTCACACCCAGCCCCGAGGCCGATCCGCGCACGCTCATCCGCCGCCTCTACTTCGACTTGCTCGGCCTGCCACCGTCGCCGGAGGAGGTCGAGGCATTCGTGCGCGAGTGTTCCTCACTCAGCAATCGGCAGTCGGCAATTGCCAATCTCGTTGACCGCCTTCTCGCCAGTCCGCACTACGGCGAGCGTTGGGCGCGCCACTGGCTCGACATCGCGCACTACGCGGACACGCATGGTTTCGAGCGTGACCAATTGCGTCCCAACGCCTGGCGCTACCGCGACTACGTCATCGCCGCCCTCAACGCTGACCAACCCTACGACCAGTTCCTGCGCGAGCAAATCGCCGGTGATGTGCTTGCCCGTGAGGGGGACACCCCTGTCTCCCGTGCCACAAGCCCAAAGCTAAGAGCGGACAAGAGTGTCCGCCCTACGGAACGCATCGCCGCGACCGGCTTCCTCGCCGCAGGCCCATGGGACTTTGTCGGGCAGGCTGAGACCAAGAGCGACGTGCTCCGGCGCGCCGCCCGCGCGGACGACCTCGACGACATGGTCACGCAGGTGCTCGCCGGCACGATGGGCGTGACCATCAACTGCGCCCGCTGCCACGACCACAAGCTCGACCCCGTTTCGCAGCGCGAATACTACGGCCTCTGGGCGGTCTTCGCCGGCGTGAAGCGCGGCGACCGCGAGTTGGACCCCGCCGCCACCGCGCGCCGCGACGCCGAGCGGAAGCAACTTCAAGCTCGGCTCAGCGAAATCACCGGTGAGCTTGGCCGCCTCACCGGCGAGGGCCTCGACCTCGCGGACATGCTCGGTGGCGGCAACGGCCGCGGCACGGGCGCGAAAGGCGCGGGTCTCGACCTTCGCACCGGCAACGTCGCGAAGGACAAACTCGGCTACCACCAAAACATCCAGCTCAACCGCCTGCAAAAGCCCGAGTGGGCGGGCGTCCCCGCGCCAAAGTTCGTGCAATGGCTTTTCGTGCCGGACGGCAAATCTGTCGTGCCCGTTGCGCATCAAGTCACCGTCAGCAACCTCCCGCCCACTTCCGGCCACGCGTGGGACGCGATTCGTCATGGCCCGCTCAACGCGCAAGTCTCGACCAAGCTCGACGGCGTGGATTATGCAGCGGCCGGCCATTCCCTCCTCGGCTTGCACGCGAACGGCGGCATCACGTTCGACCTCACCGAGATTCGCAAGGCCACCGGCTTCACGAAGCTGCGCTTCACCGCACACGTCGGCTTCGGCGCGAGTCCCACGGCGGCGGCGACGCGCGCAGATTTCTCGGTGTTCGCCGGCAACCAGCTCGTCTTCCAGCGCCTCAAACTTCGCAAAGACGAGTCGGCCCGCGTGGATGTCCCGCTGCCGGACACTGCGCCAACGCTCACGCTTGTGGCCACCGACGGCGGCGACGGCATCGGCCACGACCTGCTTTTCCTCGGTGACGCGCGGCTCGCGCCGGACCTCGCCACCCAACCCCTTGCGGCCGCAGACCGTGCGCGGGTCGAAGCGTTGCGCGCGGAGGAGAAGCAGTTGGCCACCGCGCTGGCCGTAAAGGCGGAGGGCGAGAAAGTTTATGCCATCACCAGCTCCGAGCCCCCCGTGGTGAAAGTCTTGAAGCGCGGCAATCCCGAGGAAGCGCAGGAGGAAGTCGGCCCCGGCGTGCTGGCTTGCGTGAAGCACGCGGCCGCTGACTTCGCCCGCGCGAAGACCGAGGGCGAGCGCCGTCTCACGTTGGCCGAATGGATTACGCATCCCGCCAACCCGCTCACCCGCCGCGTCCTCGTGAACCGGCTCTGGCACCATCACTTCGGCGTCGGCCTCGTGGACACGCCCAGCGACTTCGGCAAAGGCGGCGGCGTGCCCTCGCACCCCGAGTTGCTCGACTGGCTGGCAGAGGAGTTCCTCGCGCGCGGTTGGTCACTGAAGGCGATGCACCGGCTCATTTGCACGAGCGCGGCGTATCGGCAGAGTTCAGTAATCAGTAACCAGTATTCAGCAGCCAGTGGAGGAAGCACGAGCGCGCCACAGAGCGCCGCTTCCCCACTGAATACGGAACACTGGAAACTGAACACTGCTTCCGCCCAGCGCCTCGACGCCTCGAACCGTTTGCTCTGGCGCCAAAACCCCCGCCGCCTCGACGCCGAATCCGTCCGCGACGCCGTGCTCGCCGTCAGCGGCAAGCTGAACCTCGCCGCCGGCGGCCCCGGCTGGCGCGACTTCAAATACACCGAGGCCTACGCGCCGATTTACCAATACGTCACCGCCGACACGCCGGAGCTGTGGCGACGCAGCATCTACCGCTTCGTGGTGCGCACCACACCGCACACGTTCATGACCACGCTGGACTGCCCGAACCCGGCGAACCTCACGCCCGCGCGCACCGCCACCACCACCGCGCTGCAAGCTCTCGCGCTCTCGAACAACGAGTTCATGCTGCAACAATCCCGGCACTTCGGTTCCCGCGTCGAGCGCGAGGCCGGAGCGGACGCCGCCGCGCAAGTAAACCGCGCCTTCCAGCTCGCCTTCGGGCGCCCGCCCACGCGCGACGAACTCGCCGGAGCCACGCAGTTGGTCCGCGCCGACGGTCTCTTCGCCCTGTGCCGGATGCTGCTGAACGCGAATGAGTTTGTGTATTTAGATTGAATCATGAACTCCGCCTTCGCCTGCCAACTTCGCCAGCACCCCAGCTCACGCCGGAACTTCCTCTGGCAACTCGGCGGCGGTCTTGGTGGCGTGGCGTTCACCACGCTGCTCGCAGAACAGGCCGCCCGCGCTGCCGCCTCTTCAACCCACCCGCTTGCCCCCAAACCCGCGCCGTCCCCCGCCCGCGCCCGCGCCGTCATCCAAATCTTTTGTCCCGGCGGCCTCAGCCACGTTGACTCGTGGGATTGGAAACCCGAGCTGACGAAGCGCACCGGTCAGCCGTTCGATACCACGGGCACGGTGCAGTTCTTCGCGTCAAAGCCCGGCAACTGCCAGGGCAGCTACTGGCCGTTTCGCCAGCACGGGCAGTGCGGCCGCTGGATGAGCGACCTCTTCCCGCGCCTCGCCGCGTGCGTGGACGATGTCGCGTTCATCCACTCGATGCAGAGCAAGTCCGCGCTGCACGGCCCGGCGATGTTCATGGCCAACAGCGGCTTCATCCTGCCCGGCTTTCCGAGCATGGGCGCGTGGGTCACCTACGGCCTCGGCAGCGAGAGCGAGAACCTCCCCGCGTTCGTCGTGCTGCCGGACCCGCGCGGCCTGCCGCCCGGCGGCGTCATCAACTGGGGCGCGGGCTTCCTCCCCGCCGTGCATCAGGGCACCCCGCTAAACACCGACCCCGAGCTGCCGCCCATCGCCGACTTGTTCCCGCCAAAAAACTTCGCCGGCCTCACGCCGCAGGGCGAGGCGAGTGGACGCAACTTCCTCCAAGCCCTGAACCGCCAGCACGCCGCCGCGCGCGCGGGCAACACGGAACTCGACGCCCGCATCGCCGCCTACGAACTCGCCGCGCGCCTCCAACTCAGCGCGCCCGAAGTCACCGACCTGCGCGGCGAAACCGACGCCACCAAGGGCCTCTACGACCTCACCGACGAGGACGCCGGCCCGTTCGGTCGCCAATGCCTGCTCGCCCGCCGGCTGGTCGAGCGCGGCGTGCGCTTCGTGCAGCTTTACTGCGGCGCGGAGAACACGACCGCCCGGAAAATCCGCCCGAACTGGGACAGCCACGAAGACTTGGTGCGCGACCACGGCTACTGGGGCCGCGTGCTCGACACCGGCGCGGCAGCGCTCCTGAACGACCTCAAGGCGCGCGGCCTGCTCGACTCCACGCTCGTCATCTGCACCACGGAGTTTGGTCGCCAGCCCGGCGCGCAAGGCAAGGGCCGCGACCACAACCCCGGCGCGTTCACCGCGTGGCTCGCGGGCGGCGGCATCCGGGGCGGCACCGCCTACGGCACGACCGACGAGCTGGGTTTCCAAGCCGCCGAGCATCCCGCCTACAGCTACGACCTCCACGCCACCGCGCTCCACCAGCTCGGCGTGGACCACGAGCGCCTGAGCTTCTACCACAACGGCGTCCAACGCCGGCTGACCGATGTGCATGGGCATGTCATCCGCGAACTACTGACATGAAAGCAATTCGTCCAAGAACCACGACGAAGCATCGAAGCCGCCGTGAGCGGGACATTCTTGTCCCGCAGACGCGGCTGCCAGACATGGGCATCTGGACAGAAGATCCGGCAGGCAAACGGGACAAGAGTGTCCCGCTCACGAATGCTGACGGCCCCGCCACCCGCCGCCAGTTCGTCCAAGCGACCGCTACGGCCACCGCCTTCGCCTCCCTCGCCACGACCGTTCTCGCGCAGCCCGCTGGCAAACCTCTGGGCACCAAAATGCTCAGGACCGACGTGCTGGTCTGCGGCGGCGGTTGCGCGGGCATTGCCGCCGCGCTTGCAGCGGCGCGACGCGGGGCGAAGGTGCTGCTCGTGGAGAAGGCTCCGTTCGCCGGTGGCATCATCACCTGTGTGGGCCTGCCGTATTTCGATGGCATCGCGAACATCAAAGACAACCGCATCGTCGTGCGCGGCATCGCGCTGGAGCTGTTGTCCAAGTCCGGCGTCTGCAAAGCCGACGCCACGCACACGGCCAAGCACAACCCGACCATCGGCAATTCCTTCGAGTTCAAGCTGCTGCTCGACCGCCTCATCCGCGAGCAGAAGGAGCGGCTCACCGTGCTGTTCAACTCCTTCGTCTGCGGCGTGCAGAGCAACGGCGGACGCACCCGCTCCGTGCAGATCGCCAACAAGGACGGCCTCGTGAGCGTCGAGGCAAACACGGTGATTGATTGCACCGGCGACGCCGATGTCGCCGCGTGGGCGGGCGCGCCGTTCGAGCAAAACGCGGAGGTCCAGCCGCTCACGCTGCACTTCCGCATCGGGAACGTGAAGCGCGTCGGCAACCTCAGCCAGAACTGCCGCGCCGCGCTCGCGAAGGCGCAGGTGGCGGGCGAACTGCCCTTCTACTACGGCCCCGGCGTGATGTTTCTCTTTCACGAGAGCGAGGTTTACATCCACGGCATTCGCGTGCCCGCGAACCCCACCGATGCCGCCGACCTCTCGCGCGCCGAGATGCAGGGCCGCGCGGACGCGTGGGCGATGTTCCAGGCGTGGAAGCGCGAGGTGCCGGGCTTCGAGCAGAGCTACTTCATCGAGGCGTATCCGTGGATTGGCGTGCGCGAGTCGCGCCGGCTCGTGGGCCAATACGTGCTGAACGAGGACGACCTGATGAAAGCCCGCCGCTTCGACGACGCCATCGCCACCGGCTGCTGGTATCTCGACCTGCACCCGAACAAGACCGTCATCGGCAGCGCGAACGACTTCGACCCTAAGAAGGTTCAGCCCGATCCTTACGACATTCCGTATCGTTCGCTGCTGCCGCAGAAGCTGGAGAATCTGCTCGTCGCCGGCCGCTGCCACTCCGCCACCCGCGGCGCGCACGCCTCCACCCGCGTGACCGTCACCGCGATGGCGATGGGTGAGGCCGCCGGCACGGCTGCGGCCATGGCCGCAGCCGCAAAGAAGTCCGCGCAGGAAATCGGGGGCGTGAAGGTCCGCGAGGCACTGAAGGCCAGCGGCGCAGGGCCTTTCACGGACGCATGAATGCGGCCTACGCCGCCGCTTCCCACACTGTCAGCTTGTTGTGCCCCGCCGTGTAGAATCGCGAGCCGGTCTCATCCAGCGCGAACTTGTGGAAGTGGGTTGTCCCGGCCTCTTCGCGCAGGATTTTTCCGGACACCACGTCGAAGAACATCACCAACCCCTTGGCGTCACCGCCCACCCCCACGAGCCATTCGCCCTGCGGGTGGAAGGCCAGGTGCGTGATGAGGCCCTTGCCTTTGTCGCCCGCGAACTTCGCCACGCGCTCCTGCTTCCGCCAGTCGAAGACCTCGACGTGCGCTTTGCCTTCGAGGTGGTCAATGTTCCCGACCTTGCCCATGCCGCCGACCGCGAGCTGCGTGCCGTCCGGCGAGAAGGCCAGCGAGCGGATGCCGCCGATGGAGTGGATGCGTGCCTTCGGATCCCAGGTGTAAACCTCCGGCACCTCAAGCGTTGCCTGTGGCTTGCCCGTCGCCACATCCCACACGACGACGTGGCCGAGCTTGTCGCCGGTGGCCAGCAGCGTGCCGTCGGCGGAGAAGGCGCAGGCGTAGAGCATGGAGCTGAAGTGGCTCGGCGTCAGCGTCGCGTGGCCGCGCAGCTCGTGCTTCGGCTTGCCGGTCGCGGCGTCCCAGACGCGGCAGACCATGTCGTCGGCGGTGCTGGCGATGAGTTTGCCGTCGCGCGTCGCCACCACGTTGCGAATCCACCGGTCGTGCGCCTTGAAGCCGCGCACCTTTTGGCGCGACTCCGCGTCCCACCAGATGAGCTGGCCGTCGTAAGCGCCGGAGACGACCTGCTTGCCCGCGACTGCAACGCCGGTTACGTAGCCGGTGTGGCCTTCCATCGCGACGCCCTCGGGCTTCTCCTCCGCGAGGTCGAAGTGATACACGCTACCGTCCGAGCTGCCTGCGAAGAGACGTTTCGTGTCCGGCACGCGCGCGAGGCAGAGCAGGATGTCCTTCCGCGAAATCTCCTTCGCGACTTTGAACTTGGCGGGGTCGGTGGGCATGGGATTGGGGAAGTTAAAGGGTGGAAGAGTGGAAGGATTGAAGAGCAAGCAGTCGGCAGATTCGGGCCATGCTCGGCCATGCGGTGGTGTCGGACGCGTTCTCCCTCACCCCGGCCCACTCCCGCAGGGGGAGGGGGGAAGGCCGCCAGCGCCACAGGCA
>SXGT01033678.1_pt1 | contig 13135 bp, 10 predicted proteins | sample 3176221 | NCBI WGS metagenome assembly SXGT01 (sample SAMN11356862, study PRJNA531348) | freshwater metagenome | isolation source: freshwater sample F1-120 | place: China: Fuxian Lake, Yuxi | collected 2017-12-25
ATGAAGCACGCCGATCAGGTGATCGAGCGGATCCTGGTCCTCGAGGGCATCCCCAACCTGCAGCGGCTGGGGCGGCTGCGGGTCGGCGAGACCGTGCCCGAGCAGTTCGAGGCCGACCTCGCGCTCGAGCACACCGCGATCGGCAAGCTCAACGAGTGGATCGCGACCTGCCGCCGCCTGGGCGACAACGGCACCGAGGACCTGCTGACCAAGATCCTGGTCGGCGAGGAAGAGCACACCGACTGGCTCGAGACGCAGGTCGAGACGATCAAGCAGATCGGGCTCGCGAACTACCTCGCGCAGCAGCTGTGATCCGCTACATCGCGTAGCTGACGTAGAACTGGCCCTGGGCGGCGGCCTCGGGGCTGACCTCGAGGTGGTTGGTGGTGGGATCCCAGGTGTCGCGGTTGGCCTGGTAGACGGCGCTGTAGTTGCCCATCACGTGGGCGCGCAGGCTGGCGCCGAAGCTGGTCTGGCCGAGCCGCAGCTCGCCGCCGACGCCGACGAAGCCGAGCGGCAGCGCGCGGCTGTCCTCCATGGTGTCCATGCCGCTGGTGAAGCGGAACGAGGTCATCTCGAGGCCGGCGCCGAGCTGCGCGTAGCCGATGAAGCGCCGGGTCTCGACGATGTTGGCGCCGGCGGCGACGGTCATCAGGCCCGACAACCGGCTGCGCGACTCGCCGGCCGGCACGTCGGCGGTGCCGGTCGGGAAGCCCTCGGTGAAGTAGACGTCGGCGCCGCCCTCGGCGAAGAACCGGCCCAGCGGGCGGCGGGCGAACACGCCGAGGCCGTTCATCCGGCACGCGTCCCAGGCGACGTGGCCGGTGGCGTCGACCGAGTCGGGGTTGCGGAAACCGTAGCCGCCGACCCGCGCGCCGACGGTGATCGGGCCGTGATCGGCGGCGGCGGGGGCCGCGGCGGCGGCGAGGGCGAGGACGACGAGGACGCGGTGGCGCATGCGCCAGGCGATGAGCAACGCCCGGGCCGGCCCGATCGTCAGCGCGGGTTGGCGCGCGCGTGAACCGCCGGTCACGATCGCCGCCGGAATTCGCGACGGCCGTGGCCGGATCCGGCGCTGCCACATTGGCGCGGACGAGGCGGGGCGCGTGCCGGGACGGCGCGGGCCCGCGCTGGTGGCGTGTGGCGTCGCGCGGTTCGGCGGCCGCCCGGGGTGGCCGCGATGTTGAATCTCCGCTCGCCATGACCGACGTCGTGTGGAAGAGCCTGATGCTGGGGCTGGCGGCGGCGGCGGTGTTGCTGCTGGCCACCGGGCGCCGCGAGGTGCCGGCGCCGCCGGGGCCGCCCGGGGTGGTGGTCGTCGACGTCGCGCGCGCCGCGGCGGGCGACCACCTGCTCGACGTGCTGGGGCTGGTGCCGGGCGAGCGGGTGACGGCGATCGACGATCGCCCGGCCTCGACCGAGGACGTGGTCGCGGCGTGGCGGCTGACGACGGCGGGCGACTACCTCGACCTGACGGTGGCCGGCGCCGGCGGCGCGATGCGGCGGGTGCTGGTGCTGGCGCATCGGTGACGTGGGTCGCAGCCGCGCGCGAACCTGCGCGGCGACGCTGGCTCCCGCCGCGCCCCCTCGCGATAGTCGGGGCATGGTCCGCCGCGCGCTGCTGCTCTCGCTGCTGGTGGCGGCGTGCGGTCAGCCCGCCACCGACGCGATGATCGACGCGCGCCGCGACGGGCCGGTCGACGCCGACGACGGCGATGGCGGCGACGGCGACGGCGGCGATCCCTTCGCCTGCGTGCCGGTGATCGGCGACCTGCAGGCCGCGCCGGAGCTGGTCGCGATCCGCAGCGGCTCACCCGACGGCGTGGCGCTCACCGACGGCGCGGTGGTGCCGATGATGGCGCCGCCGCAGGGCGGCATCATCCTCCTGGTCGGGGTGCGGGCCAAGAACGTCGACGGCTGCGCGCTGCAGCTCACGGCGGCCTTGCGCGACCCCGGCACCAACCAGGTCATCGCCATCGAGTCGCGCCCGGCCCAGCTCCGCCTCGGCGGCGGCGGCTGGGGCGTGCCGGTCGAGGCGCAGTTCTTCTCGATGGCCAACCTGGCGGTGTGCCCGGCCGCGGCGGCCACCCGCGACGTGTTCGATCAGCCGTGGCGGCTGGAGCTGACCATCGACGATCGCGGCCGCGCCGCCACCACCGCGGTGACGATCGCGCCGAGCTGCGCCGACGTGTCGCCGATGTGGGACTGCCCGTGCCAGTGCGCCGCCGACTACCAGCCCGGCACCTGCAACGCCCCGCCCGGCGGCGGCTGATCGAGCGAGCACGAAGCACGGCGCCGGGAGTCTCGCGTCTCGGGGGGAGGCTCGGTGGGGACCTGGCCCCACCGAGGGGGGCTGGGCGACCAGCCCCCTGAAATTGACAGCGCGCGCGCCGCGGGCGATGACCCCGGCATGCTCGGAATCGATCTCACTGGCAAGCGCGCCCTGGTCGCCGGCGTGGCCGACGACGGCGGCTTCGGCTTCGCGATCGCCAAGGCCCTGGCCGAGGCCGGCGCCACCGTCGCGGTCGGCACCTGGCCCCCGGCGCTCACGATCTTCCAGACGATGCTCAGCCGCGGCAAGTTCGACGCGTCGATGACGCTGTCGACCGGCGCCAAGATGAGCTTCGCCAAGATCTACCCGCTCGACGCCGAGTACGATCGGCTCGACGAGGTGCCCGCCGAGGTCAAGGACTCGCGCCGCTACCGCGAGTGCGGCGACTTCACGATCCACGGGGTCGCGGCGCAGATGCAGGCCGACTTCGGCGGCGTCGACATCGTCATCCACTCGCTGGCCAACGGCCCCGAGGTCAAGAAGCCGCTCACCGAGACCAGCCGCAAGGGCTACCTCGCCGCGCTGTCGGCCTCCGCCTACTCGTTCGTGTCGATGGTGCAGGCGTTCGGCCCGATCATGCCGGCCGGCGGCTCGTTCCTGTCGCTGTCGTACATGGCCAGCCAGCGCGTGGTGCCGGGCTACGGCGGCGGCATGTCGTCGGCCAAGGCCGCGCTCGAGAGCGACACCCGCACGCTGGCCTACGAGGCCGGCCGGGCCCGGGGCCAGCGCGTCAACGTGATCTCGGCCGGCCCGTTCGCGTCGCGCGCGGCCTCGGCGATCGGCTTCATCGATCAGATGGTCGACTACGCGCAGCGCAACGCGCCCATCGCGCGGGCGATCACCGCCGAGGACGTCGGCGCGACCGCCGCGTTCCTCGCGTCGCCGCTGGCCGCCGGCATCACCGGCACGACGGTCTACGTCGACATGGGCTTCCACAGCATGGGCCTCGCGGTCGACCGCGAGGGCGCCAAGCCGGCCTAGCCAGCGGACGCGCGTAGCCCGCGCGGCGGGCTACTTGCCCTTGCCGGCGGCGCGCTGCGCGAGGATCGCCCGCTGCTGGGGCGACAGCTGGGCGTCGCAGGCGTAGAACGCCAGCTGATCGGCGGCGGCGGCGAAGCAGGCCCGGGCCGCCGCGCTCCAGTGATCCTCGGTGCAGGCGCGCACCATGCTGTCGCGCATCGGCGCCAGCAGGCCGCGCACGCCGGTGCGCTCGGCTGGGGTCAGCTCGGTCGACCGCTCGACCTCGGCGTGGCCCAGCTCGTAGAAGCGGTGGCCGACCTCGCCGCAGGTGCGCTCCCCGGCCGGGTGGCGCTTGCACGCGGTGACGAGGCACAGCGCGGCGAGGGCGAGGGTGGTGCGCACGGGTCGGTTATCGAAGCGGCGGGGCCGCGAGTCAAGAAATCAGAGGGTTGGCGAGCCGCGCACCAGCTTCACGGGTCGGGGACCAGCGCGGGGAGCGTGGTCGCGATCGTGAAGCTCTGCTCGGCCGGCGCTGGCGTGACCTTGACCATCTTGCACTTCACCGGCAGGTCGGCGGCGTGGTTCTGGAAGTAGCCCATGCTCTGCTGCGGGCCGCCGAGGCCGGGCGGCAGCACCGCCACGCACAGGCTGTAGTCGCCCGGGCGCACGTTCGCGAAGGTCGCGGGGCGGCCGCCGAACAGGATGCTGAAGGTCGACGAGCCGGAGGTCTGCAGCGCCGAGGCCAGGCCCAGCTCGTCGGCGTTGGCGGCGGTGATCGTGCCGGTGAGCAGCCAGGCCGCGCCGCCCGGGACGTCGCCGTTGTCGGCGGTGACCGTGGTCGAGACGGTCACCGCGCCCTTGTCGACGGTCAGCTCGACCGTCGCCGGCGTGGTGGCGTCCACCTTCACCTGCTTGGAGTAGAAGGTCATGCCGCGCATCGGGGTGCCCAGCATCGCCGACACCTTGTAGGTGTCGGGGGCCAGCTTGTCGAAGCGGAAGGTGCCGTCGGCGCCGCTGACCACCGAGTAGGTCGCGTTGGGGGTGTTGACCGACTGCGCGCTGATGATCGTGTCGGCGGCCGCGCCGGCGTCGTCGCTGACCTTGCCGGTCAAGACGCCCCAGCCGGCGACCACCAGCTCGAGCGTCAGCTCGTTGGGCGAGCCGCGCACGACCCGCAGCGCCGCCGAGCGGCCGAGGTCCGGGTGCTCGGCGACCACCGCCAGCGGCGCGGGCCCCAGGCCGGTCAGCCGGAACTTGCCCTCGGCGTCGGTGACCGTCTCCTTGTTGCCGGCGCGGCCGGGCGGCCCGCCGAACGCCGCGGTGTTCGAGCTGCCGGTGCCGAAGATCTGGCCGCCGGCGTAGACCGTGGCGCCGACCACCGGCTGGCCCTTGAGCGTGACCCGCCCGGCGATGGCCCGGCCCTTCTTCACGACGATGTCGCCGGCGTCGGCGAGCTTGCCCTCCTCGACGACGACCTGCACCGTCTTGGGATCGAACTCGGGGCCGCGGATGGTCAGCGTGTACGTCATCGGCGCCAGGTCGCGCAGCTCGAAGCGGCCGTCCTTGGACGCCACCGGATCGCTGGTGAAGCCGACGCCCACCGAGAACGGCGTCGGCACGGTGCCGTCGGCGAACGCCACCTTGCCCTTGATGCCGCCGTCGGCGGGCAGGACGATCCGCAGGTTGGTGGTGCCGGTCTGCGCCTTCTCGCCGTCGATGCCGAACATCCGGCCGCGGTTGCCGGCGCTGCGGCTGGCGCGGACGTTGTACGCGCCGGGGGCCAGGCCGACGATCTTGAACTCGCCGCCGGCGTTGGTCAGCTCCTGCGGCATGCCGCGCAGCCGGAACTGCATCGGATCGCCGCCGGTGCCCGAGCGGAAGTCGGGGAACGCCGACACCTGCACGCCCTCGAGGGGCTCGCCGGTCTTGTCGACCACGACGCCGGCGATCGTGCCGGTCTGATCGATCGTGATGACGACGTCCTTGACGTCGCCGCGGGACGCGTCGACCGCGACGTTCTTCGACGAGCCGGTCTCGGCGATCGCGACCGCGTCGAGCGGCTTCTTGGGCAGCCCGCGCACCACGAACGTGCCGTCGTCGTCGGAGAACACCTGGCGCGGCTCGGCGCCGACCATGCCGCGGCTGGCGACGGCGATCCGCACCCGGGCGCTGGGCACCGCCGCGCCGGCGCCGTCGACCACCTTGCCGGCCACGGTGGCGCCGGCGGTGAGCTTGATCTCGACGCCGTCGACCGCGTGGCTGCCGTCGAGCGTGACGATCGCGCTCGAGCCGGGCGCGAAGCTCTCGTGGCGGGCGATGAAGCGGAAGCTGCCGGCGGGCAGGGCGGGGAAGGCGAAGCGGCCGGCGGTGTCGGTCAGCACGCCGTCCTTGCGCTCGTCGGCCTGGACGTTCCAGTCCGACGCGCCGGAGTACGCGACGCGCGCGCCCGGCACCGGCTGGCCGGCCTCGTCGACGACGCGTCCGGCGACCGCGGCGCCGGCGACCAGCGCCAGGGTCAGCTCGGTCGGGCCGGCGCCGACCTGCGTGAACTGCCGGCTGGGCGCGAAGCCGGGCGCGGCGGCGACGACCTCGTAGCCGCCGGGCACGACCACCGCGAACTCGACGGTGCCGTCGCCGCCGGTCTGGGCGGTCTGGGCGTCGAGGCCGCGCAGCTCGACGGTGGCGCCGCTGATCGGCGCGTCGGTGCCGGCCTTCCCGGCCTTGTCGACGGTGGTCACCTTCACCGAGCCGGCCGGGCGCAGCTTGAGCACCACCGGGTCGCTGGTCGCGGTGAGCTTGGCGGTGACCGGGCCGCCGACGCCGGCCGGCGCGCGCGCGACCAGCGTGTACGGGCGCCCGACCAGCTTGTCGAAGCCGAAGCTGCCGTCGGCGTCGGTGGTGGTCTGGCGCGACGGGTTGGTCGACACCACGACCGTGGCGCCCTCGACCGGCTTGTCGTCGGCGCCGAGCACGAGGCCCTCGAGGCGCAGCTCGCCGGCCGGGTCGTCGTCGATGAGGATCTGCGCCTCGCCGGCCTCGGGGCCGGGGCGCGGGCCGCGATCGGGGCCGGGGCGCGCGGTGCCGGCGCCGGTGCCGGTCCCGGCGCTGACGCCGGGGGTGGGCTTGGCCTTGGGCGTGTCGCCCGACTTGCGCAACACGAGGAACCACACGGCGGCCACCGCGACGACGACGGCGGCGATGGCGGCGAGCAGGCGGGGCTTCATCGCCGCGCACTATGACAGACGCCGCGCGGGTGTGGCGTCGGTGATGTTCCGATGGCGCGCGGGGAAAGCCGCCGTAAGTGCTACGCCTCGACGCGGCGCTTCCATGGACTCGGTCACGATCCCGCCACGGCCGGCCTGTTGTTCTTGTGCCCAACCCGCGCCCGCGATAGAACTGCCGGAACTTTCACCGCAGATCTACGGGGAGAATCTCGATGAGACTAGTCAATCGCTCTACGGTCCTGTTCCTGGGTTCGATCGTCTCGACCGGCCTCGTCGCCTGTGGTGGTGACGACGGCGGCGGCGACGACGTGATCGAGGGGACCGACAACCTGTACGTCGTGTCCAAGGTCCAGCTGCCCGCGTCGGCCAACGAGGCCACCTCGCTCGGCCTCGACATCGATGGCGTGGCGGGCGATTCGAACATGGGCATCGACAACCAGCTCGGCACGTTCCTCGGCTCGCTCCGCGGCATCGCCCCGGGCCTGAACCTGCAGATGTCGCTCGACGAGTCGGTCGACCAGGGCTCGCTGGTGCTGCTGTCGAACGTCAAGGCGACGGCCCTCGACAACGCCGCCAACGCCGGCATGTGGGTCTACATCGGCGACACCACCGACGGCACGATCACGCCGGCGCCGTGCACCGACATGAACGACACGGTCTGCCGCCACCACCTCGATGGCAGCGGCATGTTCGCGGTCAAGGCCGGCACCGCCACCGACACCAAGCTGGCCGGCACCGTGATGGGCGGCACCTTCAAGGGTGGCCCGGGCACCATCAACCTGCAGCTGTCGCTCAACGCGGGCAGCCCCCCGCTCGACCTGCCGCTGCAGCAGGCCCGCGCCGAGATCAAGGTCTCGGCCACCGGCTTCGCCACTGGCTCCAAGCTCGGCGGCGGCATCAAGCAGTCGGACATCGAGGGCAAGATCCACCCGGCGATCGAGGCGATCGTCGACGATCTCGTCATGCGCGACTGCGGCGCCGCGCCGCGTACGCCGCCGACCTGCGGCTGCATGTCGGGCTCGACCGGCGCCAGCGTGCTGTCGTTCCTCGACACCGCCACGCCCAAGGACTGCGACATCTCGCTGGCCGAGGTCACGTCGACCCTCAACAGCCTGCTGACCACCGACATGGACCTCCTCGACGGCTCGGGCAACCCGGGCACCGACGGCGTCAACGACTCCGTCTCGCTCGGCATCGGCGTCCAGGCCGTCAAGGGCACCTACACCCTGCCCGCGCAGTGATACAGAGAGGGTCTTTCGAAAAGACCCTCCCCCGGCATTCGCCGGGGCCCCCACCCGAAACGGCCCAGAGCGTTCAGCGAAGGGCCGGTAGGGACCAGACGCCCCGCCTCGTGCGGGGCGTCGGCGTTCCGGAGCCCCGGCAGCGGCGAGCAAGGCTGGAGGGGCGCGAGACCACATACGCCCCACGAAGTCGCTGGGGGCAGCGGCGGCGACCCTGGCGATCAAGTCGTCGCGATCAAGTCGGGGCGAGGCGAAGGCTGATCGGCGCCAGGGCTCCCGTGGAGGGAGACGGGCGCGGGCCCCGCGCAGGGGTTGGGGACCCACCGGAGGCATCGTTCGTCCTGTATGGGTGGAGGACCCACTCTGGCGGGCTGTCGCCCGTCGACCGGAGCGGGATGGCGCCGTCAGCCGCCCGCCGAACCTCTCCTGTCATCAGGCTCCGACCGTCACGAGCCTCCGCCTCCGCCTCCAGCCGACCGCCTCAAAGCGACGAGCAAACCAGCTCGCCGGAGGAGGCGCGGGCCTTGGCCTTCACGTGCTGGCCGTCCTTGTACTTCCGCCACGTACCCTCGGAGACGTCGCACGTGCGGGTCTTCTTGCCGTCGGAGAATTCGAGGGTGTAGGTCGCGTCGCGCGCGCCGGCCCGTCGGGCGCCGATCACGGTCTGCGCCGGCTGCGGCGGCGCGGCGGCCCACTTCACGTCGAGGCCGGTCCCGGCCTGCTTGAGCTCGTCGACCGCGGTCCAGCGATCGACGCGGAAGTCGCAGTGGTCGTCGTAGACCGGCTCTTCGCGGGTCTTCGGCGTGCACTGGTTGACCTCCTCGAACGTGCCGTCGCCCTTGTCGCGCTTGACCATCGTGCACGACTCGCCGTCGGGCACGCTCTTGGTCGAGCGCTTCTGCTGCGAGCAGGTGATCGCGCGCGCGTCGCTCGGCACCTCGTTGCGCCAGCCGCTCTCGCCGACCTCGCGGTACTCCTCGACGGTGATCACCGTCGCCCAGCGGTGGCCCTTCACGTCGAGCTCGATGTTCTTCTTGCGGATGCAGCGCCACCAGATCGCCACCGACATCAGCAGCACGAACGCCAGGATGTACCAGCCCCACGGTCGCCCCTTGGCCGCCGGCGCCGCCTTGTGCTGGAGGATCAGCGGCACCGCCTTCATCCCGTCGAGCGGCGCGCCGCACTTGCCGCAGTTCTTGGCCTTGGCCGACTGCGCCGTGCCGCACGAGCTGCAGACGCGATCGGCGCCGGTGAACTGGTGGTTGGCCACCGCCACCTTGTCGGCGTCGCTCGGGAAGTACCGCTTGCTCGCGTCCTGCGGCGCGCCGCAGTTGGGGCAGTGGCGGTGGGTGACGCCGAGGTTCTTCTTGGTGTCGCAGTGCGGGCAGTCCCACAGCATCTCGTAGCTGCCGAGGGACTCCTCGCGGGGCGTCGTCGGGGTGCTCATCGCCCCGATCATCCCACGAACCGCGCAGACGGTGTGTCCGCCGGCGCCGCCAGCGGTGTCAGCGGCGGCTGCGCGGCGCGCCGAACGTCGCCTTCTTGGTCTGGCGGGCGCCGTCGCGCAGGATCTCGATCACCGCCTCCTGCCCCGGCACCGCCTCGCCCAGCACCAGCATGAAGTCCTCGACGTTGCGCACCTCGGTCACGCCGATCTTGACGATGCGATCGCCCTTCTGCAGGCCGGCCAGGGCGGCCGGGCCGCCGGGCACCACGTCCGAGATGAGCACGCCGGGGATCTTGCCGTCGTCGCCGTAGCCCGGGATCGTGCCCAGCGAGGCGCCGCGCATCGGCACGTCGCCGATCGCCGGCGGCGCCGCCACCTTCCGGTAGGTCAGCGTCGGGGCCTGGTCGAGCGCTAGCGCCGTGTTGGCCAACACCGCCGCCACCTGCGCGATGCCGGCCGCGTTGATCAGCGGCGAGTCGTCGGTGACGCGGTGGTAGTCGAGGTGGCTGCCGGTGAAGAAGTGCACGACCGGCGCGCCCGCCGAGTAGAACGACATGTGATCCGACGGGCCGTAGCCCGAGCCCGCGAGCTGACACGCCACGCGCTGCCCCGCGCACAGCGGCGGCATCAGCGCGCCCCACTCGGCCGCCGACTCGGCGCCCAGCACCTGCACGGTGTTGTCGCGCAGCCGGCCGATCATGTCCATGTTGAGCATCGCCACCGGCTGGCCGGCGTAGGGCGCGTGCTTGACGAAGTGCCGCGAGCCGAGGATGCCCATCTCCTCGCCGGAGAAGCCGATCAGGTAGACGTCGCGGTGCAGCGTCGCGGCCTTGGGCGCCAGGCGCCGCGCCACCTCGAGCAGGCCGGCGATGCCCGACGCGTTGTCGTCGGCGCCGTTGTGGACCGCGAGGTCGGCGTCGAGCGCGCCGGTCTGCGGACCGCCCATGCCCAGGTGATCGAGGTGGGCGCCGACCACCAGCGGCGGCGCGCCGGCCGCGGCCTGGCCGCCGCGGATGACCGCGACGACGTTGTGGGTGGTGGCCTTCACGTCGTCGAGCTGCACCGTGAGCGCCACCTTGTGCTTGCCGGTGGTCAGCGGCTGGCCGATCGCGGTGGTCACGACCACGACCGGCAGGCCGGCGTCGGCGCCGTCGTGCGGCGCCAGCCGGGGCAGCGCGGCCTCGGTCTTGCCCGGCGCCGGCAGATCGACGACGACCATCCCGATCGCGCCGCGCTGCCGCGCCTGCATCGCCTTGTATGACAGGTCGCTGAAGCGCGCGGCGTCCGGCTTGGACAGCGCGTCGGGCGCGAAGCGCCGGACCACGACCACCTTGCCCTTGACCGACTTGCCCTTGTAGTCGTCGATCGCCTTCTGGCCCTTGGCCGCCTTGCGCACGATCCCGTAGCCCACGTAGACCGTGTCGCCGCTGACCGGCTGCGACGCCGACACCGGCGACGGCGCGAAGGCCTCGGCCGCGACCGCGGTGCCGTCGACGATGAGCGCCGTGGCCGCGCCGCGCGCGACCGCGACCGTGACCTCGAACGGCTGCAGGAACTCGCCGCCGGCCAGGCCGCCGACCGCGCCGACGTCGCGCAGTTCGCCGACCAGCCACTTCTGGGCGTCGTCGAGCCCGACCGTGCCGACGCCGCGGCCCTCGCGGGCGTCGTCGGCCAGGTAGGCGACCGCGCGGGCGGCGTCGTCGGCCGGGGTCGCGGTGAGCGGGCCGCGCGCGTCGTCGATCCAGTCGGCGACGAAGACGTTGGTGTCGCTGTTGTGCTTGCCCGGCGCCGGCGGCGGCGAGCCGCGGTTCGACGAGAACGCCAGGCGCTTGCCGTCCGGCGAGAACATCGGGAAGCCGTCGAAGCCCTCGGTGTACGTGATGCGCTCGAGGTTGGCGCCGCTGGTGTCGACCGCCCAGACGTCGAAGTCGCGGCCCCGGGGATCGGCGGCGTTCGACGCGAACAGGATGCGCTGACCCGACGGGTGGAAGAACGGCGCGAACGACGCGGCGTTGAGGTACGTGACCTGGCGGGCGTCGCTGCCGTCGGCGTTGGCCACCCAGATCTCGAGCTTGGTCGGGCGCACCAGGTGCTCGGCCAGGAGCGCCTGGTAGTCGGCGAGGTCGGCGCCGGTCGGCCGCGACGCGCGCCAGACGATCTGCGAGCAGTCGGCCGAGTAGAACGCGCCGCCGTCGTAGCCGGGCGCGTTGGTCAGCCGCTTGACGTTGCCGCCGTCCTTGTCCATCCGGTACAGCTCGAGATCGCCGTCCTTGTCGGACGTGAAGATCACCGCGCCGTCCTTGCCGCAGATCGTCGCCTCGGCGTCGTACACGCCGGGCGTCCCGTACAGCTTGCGCGGCGCCTTGGGGTCACCGCCGATCGTGTTGGCGTAGATGTCGTAGTCGTAGAGCGCCCAGACGTAGCCCTTGGAGTGATCGGGCGGCGGCGGGCACGCGTCGCCCAGCGCGTGGGTCGACGCGTAGAGGTACTCCTGGTCGCCGGGGAAGTAGTACGAGCAGGTGGTGCGGCCGGTGCCGGTCGACAGCAGCAGCGGATCGCTCGGCCCGCTGGCCGACATCGTCATGATGCGATCGCAGGCGTAGTCGTCGCGGGTGGTCTGGAACATCAGCTGGTCGCCGCCCCACGCCCAGTACGCCTCGGCGTTCTCGCCGCCGGCGGTGAGCTGGGTCAGCGCGCCGAAGTGGACCTCGCGCGGGTCGCGCAGATCGGCCGCCGGCGGCGGCGGCGGCGTGACGTCGGGCGGCGGCTTGGGGGTCTGGGCGGTGGGGGTCGGGCAGCACGCGGCGAGGAGGATCGCCAGCGGGCCGCCGACGAGACAGACGGGACGACGCATGGCGCGGACTATACGTGACTCGGGTGGAATAGGCGGCGGCGGTGGCGCGTTGGCGCGGCGAGGAGGTTCGTCCATGACCGTGATCCCGAAGTCGAAGTGGTTCGGCGGCAAGGCGCTGATCGCGCTGGGCCTGGTGTGCCTGTCGACCGCGCCGCCGCTGTCGACGTACATCGCCAGCCGCTCGTGGGAGCGGGTCAAGGTGCGGCCGGTCGAACGCACCATCCGCGTCACCGGCTCGGCCAAGCAGCGCATCACCAGCGACCTGATCGAGTGGAGCGCGACGGTGTCGGCGACCGCGCCCGACAAGCTGGCCGCGTACCGCAAGCTGCACACCGACGTCGAGGCCACGGTGGCGTACCTCAAGACCCAGGGCGTGCCCGACGGCGAGATCTTTCCCGACTCGGCGACCATCGAGGAGCAGTTCACGACGGTCTACGAGGGCACCGGCGACGATCGCATCGCCAAGCAGGTGCTGACCGGCTACCAGGCCCGGCAGTTCGTGTCGGTGCGCTCCACCGACGTGCAGCGGGTCGAGCGGGTGTCGCGCGAGATCACCCAGCTGCTCGAGAACAACATCAGCGTGACGTCGAACGCGCCGGCGTACTTCTACACCAAGCTCGGCGACCTGAAGATCGAGATGCTGTCGGCGGCGTCGAAGGACGCGCGCACCCGCGCCGAGAACATGCTCAAGAGCGCCGGCGGCGCGTCCTTGGCCAGCCTGCGCGACGCCGACATGGGCGTCATCAACGTCAACCCGGCCAACTCCAGCGAGACCTCGTGGGAGGGCAACAACGACACGTCGTCGCTGGAGAAGGACGTGATCGCGATCGTCCACGTGACGTACGGGCTGCGCTAGCGGCCCGCGTAGCCCGGGCGAGTCGCCGCGCCGACGCGCTGCGCGCGAACGTCCGCCGCCGCTGGCGTTGGGGATCGCGACCGGCGATAGTGCCGCCGTGCTGTCGATCCACGACGCGAGCGCGCGCATCCAGGCGGCGATCGGGCGCCTCCCCGCCGAGGCGGTGGCGCTGCGGGCGGCCGACGGGCGCATCCTGGCCGAGCCGATCGTCGCCGGCCGGC
>SXGT01037428.1_pt1 | contig 13132 bp, 9 predicted proteins | sample 3176221 | NCBI WGS metagenome assembly SXGT01 (sample SAMN11356862, study PRJNA531348) | freshwater metagenome | isolation source: freshwater sample F1-120 | place: China: Fuxian Lake, Yuxi | collected 2017-12-25
ATCCCGCGCTGACGTTGGCCGCCGGAGAGCTGATGCGGGAAGTCGTCCATGCGCCGTGCCGGCAGCCCGACCTGTTCGAGGAGTTCACCGACGCGGGCGCGGGTGACCTTCGCGCCGAGGTCGCGATCGTGCAACGTGATCGCCTCCGCGATCTGCCAGACGATTGTCCGCACCGGGTTGAGTGCGTGCAGCGCGCCCTGGAAGATGATGGCCATCTCGGTCCAGCGGACCGCACGCAGCCGACCGAACTTCATCGCGTAGACGTCTTCGCCGTCGAGCAACACCTCGCCGGTCACCGTCGCGGTTTTCGGGAGCAGTCGCAACAGCGCCGATCCCAAGGTCGACTTGCCGCAACCCGACTCGCCCGCGATGCCGAGCGACTGTGAGGCCCCGAGATCGAAGCTGACCCCGCGAACGGCCGGGACGGGCCCCGACCGTGTCGTGTAGGTCACCGCAAGATCGCGCACCGTCAGCATCAGCGCTCCCGCAGCTTCGGGTTCAGCACGCGATCCAAGGCGTTGCCGACCATCGTGAACGACAACACCACGGTCGTAATGATCAAGCCGACCGGTAGGAAGAACCACCAATTCCCGAGGCGAACGGCGTTGGCTGAGCGCGCCAATTCGAGCGTCTTGCCCCAACTGACGCCGCCGAACGGACCGATGCCGAGGAAGCTGAGCGTCGCCTCGGTGAGAATCGCGATCGGCACCGTCAACGTGAGGTTGGCGATGATGATCGGCATCACGTTCGGCAGGACATGACGGGTGATCACATGCCATCGACTGGCACCGAGCGCGCGTGCCCGCTCGACGTACATACGGGTCTTGACGGTCAAGGTCTGGGCACGAATCAGGCGGGCGCTTCCGGCCCACGACGTGATCGCGATGACGAGGATGATCGTTCGCAGGTCACGTCCCATCACGCTGACCATGACGATCGCCAGCGGGATCTGTGGAATCACGAGGAATGCCTCCTCGAGGCGACTCAACACGGTGTCGGGCCAACCGCCGAAGTATCCCGAACTGATCCCGACGGCAGCCCCGATGACGATCGAGAGAAACGCCGCGACGAGCCCGATCGTGAGGCTCGTGCGGGCTCCCCACACGAGGAGGGCAATGATCGGGCGGCCCTTGTCGTCGGTGCCCAAGAGGTATTCGCCGCTCGGCGGTTGACGCTCGGGGTTGTCGACGGTCTCGGTCGCCAATGTGTCGTCGTAGTCGGCGATGACGGGCGCGAGCAGTGCCAGCGCAATGAACACGACGAGAATGACGAGCCCGATCACACCGGCCCGCTGGCGGCGATACTCGGCTGCGAACTCGCGGCGGCTGCGCCGTCGGCGCTCGCGACGTACCGACCGCGCCGAGCGGATCTCGGGCACGGGCGCCGTGTCATGTCGCTCGGCCGCAGTCATGCGATCTCGACCCGAGGATCGAATCGCGTGTACGCGACGTCGGCGATGAGGTTGGCCACGATGACCGCGAAACTCGACACGAGGAACAGCCCCTGCAACATCGGATAGTCGTTGGCGCCGAGCGCCCGCGAGAACGCAAGCCCGAGCCCCGGCCAGGTGAACAAGGTCTCCACCACGATGGCGCCGCCGAGCACGAACCCGACGTTGAGCGCGATCAATGCGATCGAGGGCAGCAATGCGTTGCGAAACGCGTGGCGCCGCCGAACCTCCTCCTCGCGGGCGCCCTTGGCCCGGGCGAGTTGGAGGAAGTCTTCGCGGCTGGTCTCGATCATCGACGCGCGCATGACGAGCGAGTATCCGCCCACGTAGCCGATCGTCAAGACCGTGGCGGGCAACGTCATGTGGTGGAGTTGCTCGAACAACTTCATGATGCCGGTGTTGTCACTGCGCGGGTCGATGATTCCACCCGTCGGGAACCACTGCAGTTTCTGGGTGAAGACATACAGCAACACCAGCCCGAAGAACGCGTCGGATGTCGAGTAGAAGAACATCGAACCGCTCGTCGCGAGGCGGTCGAACCATCCGTTTGGTTTCCATCCGGAACGGGCGCCCAACCAGATACCGAGGGTTGCAGCGAGCACGGTCGAGATGCCGACCAAACTCAACGTCGCGGGGACTCGATCCCAGATCTCGCTGGTGACGGGTTGGCCGGTTTGGAAGGAATACCCGAGGTTGCCGCGCGCGAGTTCGCGCAGGTACTTCCAGAACTGGACGACGGTCGATTCGTCGAGCCCGAATCGCTCGCGCATTTCGTCGCGCTTCGCTGCGGTCACCTTCCGGCCACGCGTCATCGTCGCCACCGGATCGGCGGGGACGACTCGCAGGAGATAGAAGTTGAGCGCGACCGTGACGAGGAGCGTGATCGCTGCCGCGACCAGACGCCGCACCACGGTGCGCAGGGTCATTGGGTTGGCCCTGACTACTCGCGGTCGTCGCTGCGCCGTCGGGCCAACACCACGACCGCGACGATGATCCCGATCGCGGCAAGGCCGACGATGACGCCGATGATCACGCCAGCGGAACCCCCGTCGTCACCCTTGTCGCCATTGGTCTGGTCAGGGCCGTCGGTCGGCTCGGGTTCGGCAACGGGGTCGTCGGCTCGGGGTTCGACATCGACGGGACGAACCGTGCGGTAGGAGTGCGAGCTGTTGTTGAACAACTCGGGCCCGGTCTCGGCTGGCTGGCGCACGAAGCCGGTCCAGTCGGTCGAGTGAGCGCCGACATCGTCGTACTCGTACAGGACGACGTAGGGCGCCTCGTCGTAGAAGAGTCGCAACATCTCCTGCACGATCTCCTTGCGGCGTTCGAGATTGAGCTGTTGGTTCTGCTCCTCGTACAGCGCGTCGTACTCCTCGGTGCACCAGTTGGCATCGTTGTAGCCGGGTGAGTCGGGATCAGTGGTCAACTGGTCGCACGTGAAGTACGACAACTGCGAGTCGGGATCGACGAACGGCACCCAACCCCAGGTGAACATCTCGTATTCGCCGCGCCCGATGATCGCAGTGAGCTCGTCTTCGTTCGCGATGAGAACCTCGACGTCGATGCCGATGTCGGCCAGCCACGGCACGATGAACTCGGCCTTTTCGTTGTCGGCGGGGTTGTCGGCTCGGATGTACAAGCGGAATTCCAGCGGGTTCGTCCCGTCCGGCATCTCGCGCACATCGTCGCCATCGGTGTCGAGGTATCCGGCCTCGTCGAGGATCTCGTTGGCCCGGTCGAGATCGAACCGGTACTGCTCGTCCTCGGGGACCACGAGGGACCACTCGGGCGACGCAGACACCGGCATGCCGAGGCCGACCTTTCCTCGACCTCCGAGGTTTTCCTCGAGCAGGAGCTCGCGATCGATCGCCCAGTTGATCGCCTGGCGAACGGCGCGATCCTGTAATGCGGGGTGACCATCGCCCAAGCCGTCACCCGCGTTCAGCGCCAGTTCCGAGAATCCGCCTTGGCGGCCCTGAACGACCTCGATGTCTTCGTTGGCGAGGGCTTCATCGACCAGGTCCTCGTCGACCGTGTCGATCGCGTCGACTTCACCGTTCTCCAGCGCTGTGAACATTGCGTCGGGCTGCGCGAAGTACCGAAAGATGATCTCGTCGATGTACGGCTCGAATCCGTACCAGTTCGGGTTCTTCTCCATGCGCCAGAACTCGCCCGGCCGATGTTCCGCAAGCGTGAACGGCCCGCTCCCGACTTCGGTTTCGCCATCGAAGGTTGTCATGTCGACGTCCGCGTAGACGTGCTTCGGCAGGACGTACACGTCGACGACCGGAAGTTTCGGGTCAGGCACCGACGAGGTGACCGCGACGGTGCGTTCGTCGATCACTTCGGCGTCGAGGTTGGCGACGATGGAAATGGCGTTGATCCACTCCTCGTCGCGCGATGTGTTGATGGTCCACGCCACATCCTCTGCTGTGAGTGGTTCGCCGTCGGACCACAGCAGCCCTTCGCGCAATGTGTAGGTGTACGTTCTGCCGTCGTTGCTTGCTTCCCACGACTCGGCGAGTCCCGGCTCCGGGCTGAAGTCCTTGTCGGACTTGTCGGTCAACGTCATGTACTGGAGGTTCCATACCTCGTAGTCGGCGACGAGAACGCCGATGTTGAGGTTGAGGCTGTCGATCTCTTGGCTCACACCGACGGTGAACGTGATGTCGTCGTCGGATTGGGCGCGCGCCGGGTGGCTCGGCACGGCAGTGCTCAACGCAACGAGTCCGGCGACGCCGACTGCGGCGGCAGTTCGAGTAACGCGACTCATGTTCGTCCCCCTCGATCGGCGGATCGCCCGCCGTGCTGGGGTGCATGTTTCGTGCACCGAGGCCCGCGTGTCAAGGCACCCACGGAACGAATGCGTCGCCGAGGGCGATTTCGTTCCGGTCGCGCACGGTGACGACCTCGGAACGCCGAGTCCCAGTCCTGACTGGGCGAGCGATCAGTCACGGCAGCCACACGGCGTTTCGGATCGGTGCGCGACTCGAAGCGGATCCGCCGTGGCCGTTGGTCGCCGCGGTCGGGATGAACGGGCGAAGGCCGGTCAGCGACGACGCCGCAACTTGGCGAGTGCGCCAGTACGACGATCGTGCTCGATGCGCCGCACGACCTGGAGCGCAGGAATCCCCGTGACGCCGCCGCCCCCATGGGTCGCCGACCCAGCGAAGTACAGACCTGCGATCGGAGTGGTGAAGTCGGCCCAACCGGGCACAGGACGCATATGGAACATCTGGCTCGGCGTCAGCTCGCCGTGGAAGATGTTGCCGCCGACCAGTCCGTAGGTGTGTTCCATCTCGTACGGACCGATCACCTGGCGATGCAGGATTGAGTTCGTGAAACCTGGAGCGAGTGCCTCGACGCGAGCGATCACGCGTTCCGCGTACGCGTCGAGTTCGTCGGGATGATGCGCCTCCGCGAACTGGTGGGGCACCCACTGGGTGAACATCGACATCACGTGGTGGCCTTCGGGGGCCAGCGTGCGATCAAACACCGACGGGATGCAAATGTCCGCGAACGGCTCGGCCGCGGCGCGTCCTGCTCCCGCGTCCTGGAACGCGCCCTCGATCGTGTCGAGGCTCGGCGCCAGCACGATGGTGCCGCCGTGGACGAGTGGATCCACACCAGGATGACTCAGAAAGTCCGGGAGACGATCGAGCGCAAGGTTGACCTTGACGGTGCCGCTCCGAGTGCGCCAACGCTCGATCCCAGCGACGAAGTCATCGGGCAGGTCGTTGCGGTCGAGGTGATCCAAGAACGCGTACTTCGGATGCAACGTCGTCACGACGAGATCGGCCGCGAGCTCCTCGCCGGTATCGAGTGCGACGCCTTGCGCGCGGCCGTTGCGGACGACCACCCGCGCGACCGTGCAATCGGTTCGGATTCGCGCGCCGAACGATTCGGCGGCGGCGCGGAGCGCTTCACTGACGGCGCCCATGCCGCCTTCGGGGAATCCCCATTCGCCGGTGATCTGCCCATCGCCGAGGTCGCCGATCTGGTGGTGCGCCATGACGAACGCGGTTCCCGCGCTGCGCGGGCCTGCCCAGGTCCCGATGACACCGCTGACCGCGAGAACACCTTGCATCGGGTCGGACTCGAACCACTCTTCCAACAGATCGGCGATGCTCATCGTGAAAAGGCGAGTCACATCTCCGACGCCTCGCTGGTCGAGGTTGCGTACTTTCCAAGCGAGGCGCGCTTGATCGAGGAGATCACTCGGTCGCTTCGACCCGAGGCGTGGCGGCACCGCCGACAACAGCGGGCCGAGGGTGTTGGCGAGGTCGCCGAGCCATGCCTCCCAACGTGGGTGCGCCTCGGCGTCGCGGCTCGAGAACTGGGCGATGCTCGCGTGGCGTTGCGCCGGAGTGCCGCTGAGTTGCAGCGCTCGCCCGTCGGGAAGCGGAGCGAAGTACCCGTGTTGCGGATGAATTCGGTATCCGTGGCGCGCGAGTTGCAATTCGTCGAGGATTGCGGGCGGCATGATGCTCATGACGTAACTGAGCGCCGTCATCTTGTAATGCGGCCCCCACGGCTGCTCGGTCACGGCCGCGCCGCCGACCTTCGATCGACGCTCGAGCACCGAGACCGATGCGCCGCGTTTGGCAAGGAGTCCGGCTGCGACGAGCCCGTTGTGCCCGCCGCCGACGATTACGACCCTCGGTGCTTCATCGGCCATCGCTGCGGAATGTAGTTGCACGCTCCGCGCCGAACCGGCCCGTCATGTTCCGCGCCGGAACCCGTCGAGTGTCGCCGTGACGAAGTCGCCGAGCCGATCGACCACATAGCCGCCTTCTTGCACGAACACAGTCGGGGCTGCGATGGCCGCGATTGCCGCGCCGCCGACGCGAAATCCCGCTTCGGTCACCCGCAACGGACTGTTCGGATCTTCGAGCGCGGCATCGACACCGAGCGACACCACGACGGCTTCGGGTCGTGCGCGGGCGGCGTGGGCGCACAGCACCGCGACGGCCTCGATCCACTCGGCGTCACCAGCGGTTTCGGGTAACGGCACGTTCATCGTGGCGCCGATCCCTTCGCCGCGGCCCGTCTCGTCGGCGTGTCCGACGAAGTGCGGATACCAACCCGCCGCCGGATCGATGTGGACCGAACCGAACCAGACGTCGGCGCGGTCGTAGAAGATTGCTTGCGTGCCGTTGCCGTGATGTGCGTCGATATCGATGATCGCAACTCGTTCGATGCCGCTGCGGCGAAGATGCTCGGCCACGCCGGCCGCGTTGTTGAGGTAACACGAGCCACCGAAGAAGTCGCGGCCGACGTGATGGCCGGGCGGGCGAGTCAGCGCGTACGCGCTCGTGGCTCCCTGTACGACGAGGTCTGCTGCGGTCAGCGCGCAGTTGAACGCGGCGCGAGCCGCGACGGCTGTTCCGGCCGCGATGGGTGTCATCGTGTCGGTCGCGTACCGCCCGATCCACGCATGCAACGCGCTGGGGCGACGCGGCAGTTCGCCGAGCGTGAAGGCTCGACTCGGAAACAGATACGGCATGACGAGCGGTTGACCGGTGCGTTCCGGATACCCGTCGGCGACCCACTCGGCGTGCACGCTGTCGAGAAAGTCGACATAGGCGCGTTCGTGAACCGCGAGCAGCGTCGAGTCGTCGTGGCCGACGGCTTCGACAAACGGTGCGTTGCGCGCCCGCAGCGCTCGCGCGATCGCCGCGGTCCGGTCCGGCTCTTCGTCGCCAGGCTCGGGTATGCCGATCCACACCCCCGTGATGTCGCGATGACGGTCGGTGTCGGGGTGCCACACCACCGCGATGTCGAGTGCCCCGTCGGAGCCGACCATGACGGCACGGTACCGTGGCGCGCCGTGACCCTGCCTCGTTCTCGCGCTCGGGCTCGCGACCTGGGTCTGCACATCGGGCCGCTGCCATCGGGCCCGCAGGATGCCATCACCGACGTTGGCGGCGTTCGTGTCGGCAACGCGACGGTCTGGCACGACGAACCGTTCGTGGCCCGAACGGGTGTGACCGCCATCGTGTTCGACGATCTCGCGGCGCTGTTCGAACGACCAATGGCGGCTGGAACCGCCGTACTGAACGGAGCGGGCGAGCTCACGGGTTCGGTGGAAATCGCCGAATGGGGCCTGCTCGAGACTCCAGTGTTACTCACGAACACCATGGGTGTGGGTGCCGCGTATCAGGCGACCGTTGAGGCGATGCTGGCGGCGTCGGCACGTGTCGGAGTCGACGATGTCGTCATTCCTGTCGTTGGCGAGTGCGACGACTCGTGGTTGCACGACGCGCGCGGTGTGGCGATCACCGTCGATGTTGCCCGGCGCGCGATCGTCGACGCCGTGCCAGGAAACGTCGAAGGCGGCGCGATCGGGGCCGGCACCGGGATGATCTCGTTCGGCTGCAAGGCTGGCATCGGTCACGCGTCACGTGTGACGTCGATCGGCACGGTTGGCGGATTGGTACTCGCAAACTTCGGACAGCTCGATCGCCTGACGGTTGCCGGCGAATCGATCGGCCCGCGCCTGGCCGCCTCGGGACTCGGACGCGACGACCGACCGCAGCCCGCTGGGAGTTGCATCGTGGTGCTGGCAACCGATGCTCCGCTCACTCCCCACCAGTGCGAACGGTTGGCGCGTCGCGCCGGCCTCGGTCTCGCGCGCGTGGGATCGACCGCGCATCATGGGAGCGGAGAGATCTTTCTTGCTGTGTCGACGACCAATCGATTTGAGCGCTTTTCCACGGAGGCGTTCGACACCCGCCGCGTCGTCGCCGACGGATCGCTCGACGAGCTGTTCGCAGCCGCCGTCGACGTCACCGAGGCAGCCGTGCTCGATGCGCTGAGCTGCGCCGACACCGTGACGGGCCGTTCGGGTCTCACGATTCGCGCGATTCCGAGCGACGAGTTCGTACGCCCGCGCCGTTCACGGGCCTGACGGCGGGGCTCAGCGAGCGTCGAGGAGTGATTCGCCTGGAATCGACCCGAAGAGTGGACCTGCTTCGGATGCGTTCACGGGTGGCGCGAGCAGGGCGCCGGTGGCGAAGGCGCAACCGAGATTGAACAAGGCGGCGAGATGTTCGACTTCGTCGATGCCGTCGGCGAGCACGCGACGGTCGAGCGCAGATGCGAGCCCGATCACCGCATTGACGATCGCCGCGCCGGCTGCGTCGACCGCCAACCCGAATGCGAACTTCGGGTCCAATCGAATGATGTCGAGCGGAAGTTTGCGAAGATCGGCGAGTGACGAGTGAGCTCGGCCGAAACCGTTGACGGCAATCCGGACACCGCGTTCTCGGAGCCCGCTCATGATGTTGGCGGCCGCGTCGGTGTCGTCCGCCAGCCACTCCTCGGGCACGCCGATGCAGACGAGCTCGGGTGCGATCGAGGTGAATGCCGCCCCGAAGTCGGTCGCGAACGCACGATCGAGCAGGTGTCGGGTCGTCGGCGACAGGTACAACCTGATGGCGGCGTGATCGACGTGCGGTAGGCCAGCGTCGATCCACGACGTGAGATCGATCGCGGCTGTGTGCAGCAGCCGCTCACCGAGGAGCCGGCCGAGGCCAGCCTCGTCGGCGAGCGAGCGAATCGCGGCGCCGCGCAGCACCTCGTCGCCTCGCCGCCACACGGCCCGGGCATGGAAGGCTTCCACGGTTCCGTGGGCTACAGCGATCACGGGTTGGTATTCGACCTCGATCTCGCCTCGTTCGAGCGCGTGGCGAAGGTCGACTTCGATCGACACCCTTGCGGCGGTGTCCGCCCGCATCGCTTCATCGAACCGTTCGACCCTGGCCCGACCATCGCGTTTGGCGCGGTATACCGCTGCGTCCGCATCACGAAGCAGTTCGCTGGCCGATTGCGCAGGCTGCGCGAACGCGATCCCGACGCTGGCGCCGACGAACGCCTCCCGATCTTCGATGAAGATCCGCTGCTCCACGGCCCGCACGATTCGCTCGGCGATGTCGATCGCCCGTTCCTCGGTGTCGAGGTCTTCGCACAGCACCACGAACTCGTCGCCGCCGAGTCGAGCAATCGTGTCGGCCGAACGCACGCAGCCCTCGATCCGGCGCGCAACCTCCACGAGCACGTGGTCTCCGGCAGCGTGCCCGAGGGTGTCGTTCACCTGCTTGAACCGATCGAGGTCGATGAACATCACCGCGAGCGGCGCCGTCGTGCGTTGGTGGCGCGCGATGCCTCGCTCGGCGGCAACCATGAAGGCCGCTCGGTTCAAGAGACCGGTCAGGGCGTCGTGGGTTGCGTCTTGCTGGAGTTGTTCTTCGAGCTGGCGGCGCCGGTCGACGTTGCGGGCCGTGATCACGACGCCACCGACGTCGGCGTCGTCGCCGAGGTTCTGGCCGACGCACTCGAAGTAGTGGTAGTCGCCATTGGCGCCGCGGAGCCGCAACATGATCGTGTCCATCGGTCCACGCCGACCGTCGAGGACCTCGGCCAACGCTTCGGCCGCGGTGCCGAGTTCGTCGGGGTGCACGAGCGAAAAGACGCCTCCCTCAGGATCGAATCCCTTGGGATATCCGAGTTGACGCGTCCCCGCGTCGCTGGCTGTCCAATGACCATCGGGCTGCAGCACGGCGATGATGTCGGTCGAGTTGTCGACGATCGCTCGGTAGCGACGTTCGCTGTCCTCGAGCGCCGCCCGAGATGCTCGTTCGGCGGTGATGTCGGTGACCGCGACGAAGATCGACTCGGGTTGACCTGTTTCATCGAGCAGCAGGCGACCGGTTGACCGTCCCCAGAACTCGGTCGCGTCTTTGCGAACCCAGCGCGATTCGAAGGTTGCCGATTCGTCCCGTGCACGGAATGCCGCCGCGATCGTCGCGCGGTTGTGGCGGTAGTCAACGGGGTTGAGCAAGGTCTTGATGGCACTGTGCAACAACTCCTCGCGGCTGTACCCGACGAGGTGCGCGAACGCCTGGTTGGCAAAGACGGTGCCATCGACGCGTATGAAGGCACTCGCGATTGGTGACTGTTCGAAGAACAAACGGAATCGGCGTTGTTGGTCGAGACGATCGGTGAGGTCCCGCCCGTGCAAGACGATGCCTTCGACGTCGGGGTCGTCGAGCAGGTTCGTTGCGATGATCTCGAAGGATCGGTAGCTGCCGTCGGCTTGACGTAACCGCACCTCGAGCGGTTCTTTGACGCCGCCCTCGGCTGCGGTCGTCGCCAGCGACGCGTTTGCATCGGTGACCTCGTCGGGGTGCAGCATTTCGACGACGTTGCGTCCCTCGTATTCGGAGACGGAGTAGCCGAGGATCGTGCTGGCCGACGGCGATGCGTAGCGGATCGTGCCGATCGCGTCGGTGACGACGACGAGTTCCGAGGAGTGATCGACGATGGCGCGAAACATTGCCGCGTCATCGCTCGGAACGGGTTCCGATTCCCTCGCTGCATCCTGGGTCATGTCGATGTCTGATCGGCCGCTGCGACCGGGACTTGCGGTCCGGGTTCCGCCGCCGGAACCCAATTCGACGGTTGGGCGACACAGCGAGGGCGGTCACGCACGTCGATTCGGACAATCCGGGATCTGTCGGTCGCGTTCGGGGCCGAGCGACGCCAGGGCGCTGCCGGTTCGGGGGCTCGGTCAGCGCCCCGACCGACTCATCGGCGAGCCGGAAATGCTTTTCGTTCGAGCCCGAGTTCGATCGCCGCGAGGGTCCGCGCGTGTTCGAGCATCTGCGTCCGGCTCATCGTCGAGCGGTGCAACACGACCTGGAGCCCGAGGCCATCCATCAGTGCAGCGATCCGCCACGCCGATGCCCTGGGGTTTTCGCAGGTGAACGCGCCTTCGTGCACGCCGTCACGAATCACGCGTTCGAGGAGCGCGACCCAGGCCTCGTCGAGTTCTTGGGAGATTTCCTTGAGGTTCTCGTTGCGTAACGCCTCGCCCCAGGCATCGATCCACAATCGCCACGACACATCGCCCGGTCCGGGGAGATAGTTGCGCAGCATGCGATCGAACCGTTCGAGCGCCGGTCGAGCCGTGTCGACCGCTTCCTCGAGGCGTGCGATGTCGTCGTTGGCGGCAAACCGCAAGGTCTCGGCGAGCAACTCGTCCTTGCTGGCAAAGTGGTAATGGATGAGCCCGTTGGACACGCCGAGTTCGTCGGCGACGTCGCGCACGCGGGTGCCGCCGAAGCCCAGCCGCAGCACGACGTCGCGCGTTGCGTTCAGGATCTCGGCGCGCCGCTGTTCGACGGTGTAGCGGTTGCGGGCGCGCGATCCGGCGGTGTCGGCCATGGATGTCCGAGCATATTGCTGCTCAGCGCCGCGTCGTTGCGAGGGACCTGGCGAGCAGGTGGTGGATGTGGGCGATCGAGGCCTCGTGCTCGGTCGACAACACGCCGTGTGCAGAGAGGCCGGCGTCGTAGGTGCGTTGCAACGCGACGCAGATATCGAGGTCCTGCTGGACGACTTCGCACGTGGCTGCGTAGTCGCGTTCACGTCGTTCCGCGTCGATCTCGGGGTGCCAGAGGTAGTCCCGCTCGACGATCGTCGTGTTCGCGCTCGTCGGTTGGAGACGGAAGGTCGCGGCGAAACCTGCGAACATCGAGATCATCATGTTGGGAAAACACGTGATGTAGGCGCCGTTGTTGAACGACTCGGGTGCCTGGCGACGGGCGACATCGGCCCAACCGGGATCGAGCGGGGTGTGATCGTGCAGCGCCTGTTCGCTTTCGTCCCGTGGCGTCAACGGCCGGTCCCACGCCACCACGAGTCGTCCGTCGCACAAGGTCGGGTACTCGTAACCCGCGAACGGGAGCTGCGTGTGGATCGATGGTGTGTGGTAGTTCTCGCTGTAGTTCTCGACGAGCACTTTCCAGTTGAAGGCGACCTCGTACCGATCGCGACGTCCGAACTCGAGGGTATCGAGTTGGTAGGGCGCAACGACGGCGGCGAGCGGCCCCGGATCGAATGCGGGCGGGTCTGGTTGCAGATTGACGAAGACCGACCGGGCGAACGTCGTGACGGGGATCTCGAAGAGTCCGTAGGCATCGGGATCGAAATCGTCGGGCGCGCCGACGCCAGTGGCACGCGCCAGCGAACCGTCGAGGCGGAACACCCACGAGTGATACGGGCATCGCAACGCTCGCGCTGCGCCGCACCCTTCGGCCACAGGCGCACCGCGATGTCGACACACGTTCAAGAACGCCCGGAGTTGGTTCGACTCGTCTCGAGTGACCAACACGGGCGCAGTACCGGCGAATCCGGTGAGGAAACGTTCGGGTTCGGCGACGTCGTGGTCGAGACCGATCGCCACCCAGTCCCGCCGGAACACGGCATCGAGTTCGCGTTCGTGGTGCGCGGGATCGCTGTAGACCGCGCCAGGGAGGGTGCGGGCACGCGCGACCGGATTGTCCGTGGAACCGGCGAGCGTTGCGAGGTACCCGTCGACGTCGAGCGCGTGGGGGAGTTCGGGCTGCGGGCGTTGCACCATGGGACGCTCCGTTACTGACTCTCGAGTCAGTAACGCTACCCGCGGTGAGGCCGCTCGGCGCTTGCCTCCCGACTGCCATGGCTGCGACAATGCGGCGTGGCCGCTGACCCGTCGTCGCTCACGCTCAGTGGCGGCAAGCCTGCGCACGGTGGGCGAATCGAGTTGGTCGGCCTGGCGAAGTCGTTCGGCGACTTCGTCGCACTCGAACCGACCGACCTGGTCATCGAGTCCGGCGAGTTCTTTTCGCTCCTCGGTCC
>SXGT01608955.1_pt1 | contig 13131 bp, 9 predicted proteins | sample 3176221 | NCBI WGS metagenome assembly SXGT01 (sample SAMN11356862, study PRJNA531348) | freshwater metagenome | isolation source: freshwater sample F1-120 | place: China: Fuxian Lake, Yuxi | collected 2017-12-25
CGATCATCGGGAAACGGTGGAAGCTCAGCCCGCGGTAGAACAGGTTGGCCTTGACCCGCTGTGTCACCACCGTGGACTGGCCGATCGCGATATCGCACACCAACCCCGGGTGGGCCAGTTGCCCGGGTTCACCGAGCACAGCGCGGGATAACTCGGCGTCCAGTGCCAGCCGTAACCGGTCGCCGACGATCGCCTGATGGGCCGCCGCGATGCCGGCGGTGATCGTCATCGACGGACCCTGGTCGAATACTTGGCCCACTACCAGGTCATCGAAGTAGGGCGCCGCCGTCACACCGCGGAGTACTTCTCGATCAGGCTCTGCTTGTAGAGCTTGCCGGTGTCGGTGCGCGGGAGTTGTTCCTCGAAGGAGATCGACCGCGGGCACTTGTAATGCGCCAGGCGCTCCCGCAACCACGTGAGCAGTTCATCGCCGAATTCCGCACTGGCGGAGCCGGTTTCGACCAACTGCACGACACCCTTGACCGACTGGCCCATCTCATCGTCGGGAATGCCGAACACCGCGGCGTCCATCACCCTTGGATGGGTGACCAGCAGACTCTCGGCCTCCTGCGGGTAGATGTTGACTCCGCCCGAGATGATCATGTGGTGGCGGCGGTCGGTCAAGTAGAGATAACCCTCATCATCGACGTAGCCGATGTCGCCCACGGTCGTCCAGCCTCGCTTGTCTCGTGAGGCCGCGGTCTTCTCGGTGTCGTTGAGGTACTCGAAGGTGTTGCCACCCTCGAAGTAGATCTCGCCGGGCTCACCGGCGGGGAGTTCGTTGCCGTCCTCATCGAGGATGTGCACGGCCCCGCCCATCGGCCGGCCGACTGACCCGGGGTGGGCCAGCCACTCCTCGGCGCTGATCAGGGTCGAGCCGTGCGCCTCCGAGGATGCGTAGTACTCGTCGACGATCGGGCCCCACCAGTCGATCATCTGCTGTTTGATCTGCACCGGACACGGCGCGGCCGCGTGCATCACGCGTTCCAGACTCGAGACGTCATAGGAATTGCGCACCGCCTCAGGAAGTTTCAGCATCCTGGTGAACATCACCGGAACGAACTGGCCGTGGGTGACGCGGTGGCAGGCGATCGCGTCGAGGGTGCCCTCGGCGTCGAACTTCTCCATCACCACCACCGGGATTCCGGCGGCCTGCATCGTCAACGACCAGACCGATGGCGCGGTGTGATAGAGCGGGGCAGGGCTGAGGTAGACCCCATCAGGCTTCGCCCAGAAACTGACCAGTGCGGTCATCAGGCCGGGTGCCTCCGACGGCGGCAGATGCGGCAGAGCGCGTTTGATGCCCTTTGGCCGACCGGTGGTGCCCGAGGAGTACTGCAGCAGATCGCCTTCGATCTCGTCGTCGATGGGCCTATCCGGTTGGTCGGCAACACATTCCGGGTAGCGCTGCCAGCCGTCCAGATCATCGTCGGCAATAAGCAGCAGCCCGGGCAGTTGGGGCAGGTGCTCCCCCAACTTCTCCAGGACAGCCCGTGTGCCCGCCGAACCGATGATGGCCTTGGCCGCGGAGTTGTCGATGATGTAAGCGGCCTCAGCGGCGGTCAGGTGGGTATTGATCGGCACGTAGTACAAACCCGCACGCCGTGCCGCCCACATCGCCATGTGGAAGTGCTCGTTGTTCTCCATCAGGATCGCGACGGGATCGCCCTCGCGCAGTCCGGCCTGACGGAATAGGTGCGCCAACCGATTCGCCCGCGACTCCAGTTCGCCGAAGGTGACGACGGTGCCACTGGGATAGAGGATGACGGCGGGTTTGTCAGGCGTGGCCTGCGCATGCTCGCGGATCTGCATGCAGTGGACCTTACGACAACGGCGCAGTGCAGTCGGAAAGGCTGTAGTACCTGCCATTCGCGGACTCACTGTGGTGGCGGGGGTGGCGTCCCGTTACCTCCGCTCGTTCCGTTCGGGGTGCCAGTTCCACCCTGACCGCCGTTGCCGCCCTGACCGCCGTTGCCGCCGTTACCGGACGTGCTGCCGCCGGTGCCGCCGGTTCCGGTGCCGCTGCCGTTACCCCCGGTTCCGCCGGTGCCGCCGTTACCGATTGCGCCACCGTTGCCGCCTTCGGGCCGGCATGGCGCGAACCCGTCGGGAGCATCGTCTGGGCAGGCACAGAATCCTCGGCCCGCTGGGCCGGCTATTACGAGGGCGCCATCCAGGCAGGCCTCGATGCGGCGGCAAAAGTGCGCACCCTGTTGGCACCGGGGTAGCGGGGCATGGGGCGTGAGTGTGACCTGCTGCGGGCAGCATGGCGCATGGCTATCCTTGACCCAACTGCAAGGCGAAGGAGTACGCGGTGGATTGGTTGGTGGGTTTAGGCGCAGCCGGCGCGGCCGGCTCGGCCGTCAGCGGCGGCGCGGCTGTCGGCAATGCGGTAACCAGCCCCAGTGCCACCACCGGGTCGACATTCGGGGCGGCCGCGGGCTTGACATCCGGCGTCGGGATGGGAGTCGCGACCGGGGTGAACTTGGCGGCGTCGAGCGCAGCGGCTACCGCTCAGGCGGCTGCCACTGCGGCCCAGGTGACTGCCACTGCGGCTCAATCCGCCTCAACTGCGGCTCAAACCACTGCACTTGGAGCGCAAACACTGAACGACACGCTGCAGGGTGCGGCGACCGCGTATGCCACCCAACAGGGGCTGGCGGCAGAGGCCGCGATAGATGCTGCAAACCAGGCGACACAAGCGGCAGCAGAAGCACAGGCCAATGCAAACGCAGCGGCAGCCAAAGCTAAGAACAGTAAATGGGTAACCCCGATTCTCGACATTGCGAACGTCATGCACATGTCGCTGAACTTGCTGAACGGTTTCAATGCCCCCAATAAGGGTGATTCCCTCGATTCGGCGGCGAAATCCCTGGACTCGGCCGCTTTGAATTTGGAGCTAGCCGCGAATACGACGGGGTGGGAAAGCGAGGAAGGCGAACCCGAGTACACCTCGGCGAATGAGGCCCAACAAGGACGCGTCAAGGAAATGGCCAAGATCGATCGGGATTTCAAGAAAGCCCTGACGACGCAAGCCGATCAGGTCTTGAAATTGCGGGAGGTCTTCGGGTACGTCACGGGATCGTTTGCGATCTGGAAACCCATTCTCGGGTTGTTGTCGACTTATGGGGAGGCGCAGAAAGCAGCGTCCTTGATCACTCAGGGTGTCGTCGGGACAGCACTCTTGGCCACCGACACGAGCCACCAGGGCATACACCACCAGAATGCCTTAGCGAATCGCGCACAGATACAGGCTATTGCCACCCGCTACCAGAATCTCTAGCTCCGACCACACTAGCGAGGACACCATGACTTCACCCACCAGTGGCAGTTTATCCACCAGTGACAGCACCATGAACAGGTTGCGCGGGCACCAAGAGGACGCGGCCGCAAACATCGCCGCAAGCGATTCGTTCCAAACGCCTATAACACCCAACGCCGAACTGGGGACTAACGTGAAGAACTCCCACGGCCCTGTTTCCCAGGCCTCGTTTGCGGCCGTGCGGGATGCTCTGGCGGATCGCGGTAGAGCTGCAACCAAATTGAAAGCGGAGTCCGTCAGGTTGGCTGCCGCCGCGACAACATCGGCAAAAATGTATAACGAGACCGACTTGAATGCTGGCGACGACCTCAACAACCAGATGTTGTGAGCATGCCCGGCATCTACCCCGCCGGGCCAGCCGACCTCCACGCTGACGTCGTCGGGGTGGAGTTGACCATTGACGGCATGCTGGTGGTCGCCGACCGCTTGGATCTGGCCGAGTTCACCGCCCTGGGCATCCGGGCGAACATCGGCGACGACGATGTTCGCACGCTGGTGTGGGATCAGGTTCGCCGTGACCTGACCGGGCAGGGTGTGCTCGACGTCCAGGGGTATCCCGACCCGGCCGTGGCACAGATGATCGACACCCTCGGCCGGGCCGAACGGACCCTGGAGTGCCGGTGGTTTCGGCGCGCCGATGCCACGATGATCCGGTTCGTGCTGTGCCGCCGCGGCGAATGCCACGTGATCGCCGTGCGCGACGGCGACCTGGTGGTGCTGCAACGCTTCGCACCGCAGGTCGCTCTGGCGGACATGGTGACCAGCGTGCTGGGGCCCGCCGAACCCGCCGAGGTGGAACCGTTGACGGGTCTGGCCGCCGACCTAGCCGACTGCACCACCGCCGCGCAGTTGGCGACCCACGGTGTCGGGGCAGCCTCGGCCCGGCGTTACGCCGAGATCACCGGCAACCCAGTCGGCTGGGTCGAGATCACCGCCACCCAGCGCCACCCCGGCGGCACCTCGACGTCGGCCGGTGTCGCGGCGGGTGTGCTGGACTCGACTTGGGGCAGGCTGGTGTCGCTGCCCCGCCGGGTGGGCGGCGAACTGTACGGAAGCTTCCTGCCGGGCAGCACCGAGAATCTGCAGCGCGCACTCGACAGTCTGCTGGAGTTCCTGCCGGCAGGCGGTTGGCTCGATCACCTCGATAACGCCGGGCACAACTAGAGGGAAGCGGCCGAATTCGAGTAATTTCACCCATCCCTGCGGGGGCATCTGGCCTCTATCCTCGCGAGTATTGCCGCCGCGGACCCCGGCCATCTTCTGTAAACCCTGGCGCGGCACTTGCTGGGTGCCCCGACACGACTAGAGGCCACAATGACGCACAGCAACGACGACCACGACGACCTGGCCGCGCTGGATTTCTCCTCGGCGGAGTCCGCGCCGGTCGATTCGCAGGCCTACGACATGGACTTCGGCACCAACGATGACCACGACCCGGAGTCGGGGTTGGCCGACTTAGACGAGTACGCACCGGCCGAGATTGCCGACACCGTCACGGTCGAGGACATCATCGACTCCCAGACTGGGGACGCCGACGAGCATGACGACGACGCGCCAGGGCCGATGTTCACGGTGACCAACCCGCCGGGGACGGTGTCGGTGTCCTCGCTCATGGACGGCAGGATTCAGCAGATCGACCTGGCGCCGTCGGTGACCACGATGACCGAGTCGCAACTGGCGGAGGAGATCCGCGTCATCGCGGACCTGGCGCGGCGCAAGGGACTTGCCGGCCAGTACACATTGATGGCCACCATGCTCTACAGCGAAGCGCACCACAACGGTGCGGAAGTCCGGGAGGTGCTGGAGCAGGGACTGGAGTTGCCTTCGCCGCAGCAGGCCGACGAGGCCCAGGCGGACGTGTTCGCCAGTCGCTACTCCGAGCATCATGGCTGAACATCTGGCCGGACTGTTCGACAGTGCCGTCAGCATGCTGGCCACCTCCGAGGCGCGCGCCCTGGCGCTATTCACCGAGATCACCGATGACGACGAAACCGCCTGTGACGCCTGGGTCGGACGCATCCGATGCGGCGACACCGACCGGGTGACACTGTTCCGAGCCTGGTACTCGCGCACCCGCTTCGGGCACCTGTCGGGTTCGGCACGGGTGTCGATGAACACCCTGGGCGCCCGGGTTCCCATCGGCGGCCTCTACGGCGACATCACCTACCCGGTGACCTCACCGCTGGCGATCACGATGGGGTTCGCCGTCAACGAGGCCTCCCACGGCAACTTCGCCGACGCCATGGACGCTCTGGACGACGTCCAGGCCGGCCCGTCCGAGCACCTGCTGGCCTGGGTCAAGGCCGTGGTCTACGGCGCCGCCGGGCGCTGGACCGAGGTGATCGAGCAGGTGCGCGCCGCCGGGAACTGGCCGGACGCCTTCCTGGCCGGTGCGGCGGGCGTCGCCCACGGTGTCGCCGCGGTGAACCTGGGACTGTTCACCGACGGTGAGCGTCGACTCACCGAGGCCAACGCCTCCCCCGCCGCCGAGGCATGCGCACCGGCCATCGCCTGGCACCTAGCGATGGCGCGCCGCGCCCAGGGCAACGAGGACGCCGCGGTAGCACTGCTGGAATGGCTACAAACCACCCATCCGGACCCGAAAGTTGCTGCGGCACTGAAGGATTCGTCCTATCGTCTGCCCACCACCACCGCCGAGCAGATCGCCGCCCGCACCGACCCCTGGGACTCGTCCAGCGTGGTGGCCGACACCTCCGGGCGGGACAGGTTGCTCACCGACGCGCAAGCCGAACTGGACCGCCAGATCGGACTGGCCCGGGTCAAAGACCAGATCGAGCGATACCGCGCCGCCACCCAGATGGCGAAGGTGCGGGCCGCCCGCGGCATGAAGGTGGCTCAACCCAGCAAGCACATGATCTTCACCGGCCCGCCCGGCACCGGCAAGACCACGATCGCCCGCGTGGTGGCAAATATCCTTGCCGGACTTGGCGTCATCCCGGAACCGACGCTCGTCGAGACCTCACGCAAGGACTTCGTCGCCGAATACGAGGGCCAGTCCGCGGTGAAGACCACCAAGACCATTGACCGCGCGTTGGGCGGGGTGCTGTTCATCGACGAGGCCGACGCCCTGGTGCAGGAACGCGACGGCCGCGCCGACCCGTTCGGATCCGAGGCGCTGGACACGCTGCTGGCCCGGATGGAGAACGACCGCGACCGACTGGTGGTGATCATCGCCGGCTACAGCACCGACATCGACCGGCTGCTGGAGACCAACGAGGGTCTGCGGTCACGTTTCGCCACCCGCATCGAGTTCGACTCCTACTGCCCGGAGGAGATCCTCGAGATCGCGAACGTCATTGCGCGCGGCAATGACTCGGAGCTGAGCAGCGACGCGGCCGAGAATCTGCTGCAGGCCGCGAAGCTGCTGGATCAGCGGACGGTACGTGGCAAGCCGGCCATCGACATCGCCGGCAACGGCCGCTATGCACGCCAACTGGTGGAGGCGGCCGAACAGTACCGCGACATTCGGCTGACCCGGTCGGAGAACTTCGAAGACCTCGACGCCCAGCGGCTGGGCGAGATCAGCGCCGAGGACATGACCGAGGCGATCGATTCCGTTCATGCCCGCCTGAATGTGAGCGACTAGCCATGGGACTGCGGCTCACCACGAAGGTTCAGGTCAGTGGCTGGCGCTTCCTGCTGCGCCGCCTCGAACACGCCCTCGTGCGCCGCGACACCCGGATGTTCGACGATCCGCTGCAGTTCTACAGCCGGTCGGCCATGGTCGGCGTCATCATCGCGGCGATGATCGCGGTGGGGGCGTGCGCGATGGCACTGTTCCGGCCGCAGGGAAAGCTCGGCGGCGGCGATCTCTACGCCGACAGTGGGACGTTCCAGATCTTTGTGAATGTGACGGGCCGCCTGCACCCGGTGTTCAACCTGACCTCGGCGCGGCTGATCCTGGGCAGCCCGGCCAACCCGACGGTGGTGAAATCCTCGGAACTGAGCGCGATGACCAAGGGTGCGTGGGTCGGCATCCCCGGCGCCCCGCACGCCACCCCGGTCACCTCAGGAGCCTCGCCGTGGGCGCTGTGTGACACCGTCACCAATCCGGACAGCGCTGCCCCCGTGCTTCAGACCTCACTGTTGTCGATGCCACTGGTGACCGATGCCGCGATGGGCCCGATTCCGGCGGACTCCGCACTGCTGGCGTCCTACCAGGGCAGCGAATGGATCATCACGCCGCAGGGCCGCCACGCCGTCGACCGCGCCAACCGCGCGATCACCTCGGCGGTGGGCATCCCGGTGTCGGCCGTTCCGGTCCCGATCTCCGGGGGCCTCTACAACGCGTTGCCCGACGCCGGCGCCTGGCAGTTGCCGCCGATCCCCGGTTCCGGCGAACCCAACACCCTCGGCCTGCCCGAGGAACTCGTCGTCGGGTCGGTGTTTCAGACCTATACCTCCGCCGGTCCCCAGTACCACGTGGTGTTGCTCGACGGCGTCGCACCGGTGAACGCCACCACCGCCGCGGCCCTGCGCGCCACGGATTCACACGGTCTGGTCACGCCACCGGAGGTGGTGCCCAACCTGGTGATCTCCCTGCCGGAACGGCCCTATGATTCCCCCCTGCCCCCTGCCGCGCTGACGCCGCTGTCCCGCCAGGACGCACCCGTGCTGTGCTGGACGTGGGACCGCCCGCCCGGCGATCAGGAACCCCAAACCGTGGTGATCGCCGGTCGGCACCTGCCGATCCCGCCGTCGGCACTTGGGTCCGGCATCAACCAAGTCCAGGGCACGGCAACGGTGTACACCAACGGCGGCAAGTACGTGCAGGTGCAGTCCGATGATCCGCGCTATGGCGAATCGCTGTACTACGTCGACCCCTTGGGCGTGCGCTACGGGCTGCCCGACCAGGAAACGGCGGCGACCCTCGGGCTGTCGTCGCCGACACCCGCGCCGTGGGAAGTCATTCGCCTTCTGGTCGAGGGCCCGGTGCTGTCACGGGACGCTGCCCTGCTGGAACGCGACCGCGGCGTGTTCGTCGACCCGAATCCGAGAAAGCTCGGACCCAGCTGATGACGACGAAGAAGTTCACCCCGAACGCGGCCCGCGGCCCGCGCCTGAATCCAGGTGAGATCGCCGTCAACCCGCCCGAGGATCTGGGTGTCGACGTTCCCGCGCCGGCGATCAAGAAGTTCCTGCCCTTCATCATGGGCGGCTGCATGCTCGGTCTGGTCGGGATCATGTTCTCCAGCGGCATCCGCAACATCTCCCCCTACATGCTGATGATGCCGCTGATGATGATCATGATGCTGGGCGGCTCGATGGGCGGCGGCGGTGGCGGCGGCAAGAAGGTGCCTGAGATCAACGCCGACCGCAAGGAATATTTACGGTATCTGGCCGGACTGCGGACCCGGGTGACGTCCTCGGCCGGCGCGCAGGTGGGTTTCTTCGGCTACCACGCGCCCAACCCGGATGATCTGCTGTCGATCGTCGGCACACCGAGGCAGTGGTCACGTCCCGCCACGTCGGACTTCTACGCCGCAACCCGGATCGGAATCGGCGACCAACCAGCCGTGGACCGGTTGCTCAAGCCCGCCGTCGGCGGCGAACTCGCCGGCCCGGGTGCCGCACCGCAGCCCTATCTGGAACCGGTCAGTCACATGTGGGCGGTGAAGTTTCTGCGCACCCACGGTCTGATTCACGATTGCCCGAAACTGTTGCAGCTGAGGACCTTTCCGACCATCGCGATCGGCGGGGATCCGGCCGGCGCAGCCGGCTTGCTGACCGCGATGATCTGCCATCTGGCCGTGTTCCATGCGCCCGATCAGCTGCAGATCCGGGTGCTCACCGATGACGCCGAGGATCCGGACTGGTCCTGGATCAAATGGCTGCCGCACGTCGCGCACCCCAGCGACACCGATGAGAGCGGGCCGACCCGGATGATCTACACCGGGGCCGAGGGGTTGGGCGACCTTGCCGCCCGCGGCCCGCACACACCCGAGGGCTCTCCCGGTGGCCCGCACGTGGTGGTGGTCGACCTCACCGGCGGCAAGGCGGGCTTTCCGCCCGACGGTAGGGCCGGCGTCACGGTGCTCACCCTGGGCAACCATCGCGACTCGGCCTACCGGATCAGGGTGGCCGCCGACGAGACCGCCGATGACAGACTGCCCGGCCAGCAGTTCCGACTGGTGACCTCGGTTACCGATCGGATGTCACCCGAGCAGGCCACCCGGGTCGCGCGGAAACTGGCCGGGTGGTCGACCACCGGCACCATCGTCGACAAGAAGGCACGCGTTCAGAAGAAGAAGGTCGCCACCGAATGGCATCAACTGGTCGGCGCCACCAGCGTGACCGAAGTGCTGCCGAGCCGCTGGCAGATGTACCCCGACACCGACCGGGACCGGCTGCGCATTCCGTTCGGTCATGAACTCAAAACCGGCGAGGTGATGTACCTCGACATCAAGGAGGGCGCGGAATTCGGCGCCGGCCCGCACGGCATGCTCATCGGAACCACCGGCTCGGGCAAGTCCGAATTCCTGCGCACCTTGATCCTGTCGCTGGCGGCCACCCACAGCCCCGACCAGATCAACCTTCTGCTCACCGACTTCAAAGGTGGCTCGACCTTCCTGGGTATGGAGAAGCTTCCGCACACCGCAGCCGTGGTGACCAACATGGCCGAGGAGGCCGAACTTGTCAGCCGCATGGGCGAGGTGCTGACCGGTGAACTCGACCGCCGCCAGGCGATCCTGCGCCAGGCCGGCATCCAGGTCGGTGCGGCCGGTGCGCTCTCCGGGGTGGCCGAGTACGAGAAGTACCGGGAGCGCGGAGCCGATCTGGCGCCGCTGCCCACCCTGTTCGTCGTCGTCGACGAGTTCGCCGAACTGCTGCAGAGCCACCCGGACTTCCTGGCGCTGTTCGACCGGATCTGCCGGGTCGGCCGCTCACTGCGGGTGCACCTGCTGCTGGCCACCCAGTCGCTGCAGGCCGGCGGCGCGCGCATCGACAAACTGGAACCCAACCTCACCTACCGAATCGCGTTGCGCACCACCAGTTCCGCGGAATCCCGTGCGGTGATCGGAACGCCGGAAGCCCAATACATCACCAACAAGGAAGGTGGTGTGGGGTTCCTGCGGGTCGGCATGGAAGACCCGGTGAAGTTCAGCACCCTCTACACCGGCGGCACCTACGTTCCGACCGTCGTGGCCGACACCAACGGCCACGGCCATTTGGATGCGCCGGTCAGTGCGCAGGTGCTGCGGCCGCGGTTGTTCACCGCAGCGACTGCCCCGGCTCCGGTGGTGCCGCTATGACGTCCGGATCGCAACACCAATCGCTGCGCGAGGTGGTGATCAACCAACTCGGCACCGTGCCGTCGCGGGCCTACAAGATCTGGCTGCCCCCGCTCACCGACCCGTCACCGCTGGATGAACTCCTCGCCAACGACGACCGCCAGCCATTGCGCTTCGCGCTGGGGATCATGGACGAGCCACGCCACCACCGCCAGGCGGTGTGGGGCGTCGACGTATCGGGGGCCGGCGGCAACATCGCGATCGGCGGTTCGCCCCAAACCGGCAAGTCGACTCTGCTGCAGACCATGATCCTGTCGGCGGCCGCCACGCACTCCCCGCGCGACGTCGCGTTCTACTGCATCGACCTCGGCGGCGGCGGCCTGATCTATCTGGAGGATCTGCCGCACGTCGGTGCGGTGGTGACCCGATCCGAACCCGACCGGGTGATGCGGGTGCTCGCCGAGGTGAGATCCGTTCTGCGACAACGCGAAAACGACTTCAAACAGTATCGGGTGGGCTCGATTGCAGAGTATCGGCAGATGCGCGCTGATCCGAACAACCCCGCCGCGGCCGATCCGTTCGGCGACGTATTCCTGGTCATCGACGGCTGGCCGGCCGTGGTCAGTGAGTTCCCCGATATCGAATCGCTGGTGCAGGACCTGGCCGGCCAGGGACTGTCATTCGGTGTGCACGTCATCATCACCACGCCGCGCTGGACGGAACTGAAGTCGCGGGTGCGGGACTACCTCGGCACCAAGATCGAGTTCCGCCTCGGCGACGTCAACGACACCCAGATCGACCGGATTACCCGCGACATCCCCGCGGGTCGGCCCGGCCGGGCGATCTCGATGGAGAAAAACCACCTGATGATCGGGGTGCCCCGACTCGACGGTGTGCACAGCGCCGAAAACCTGGTCGCGGCCATCACCGCCGCCACCGGGCAGATCGCCGGAGACAACACCGAGTTCGCACCCGAAGTCCGGGTGCTGCCCGAGCGCATCGACCTCGCCGAGTTGGACCCGAACCCACCCGGGCCGGACGCCGACTACGCGACCCGGTGGACCATCCCGATCGGGTTGCGCGAAACCGACCTGTCGGTGGCCTACGCACCGATGGCGGAGAATCCGCATCTGCTGATCTTCGGCGCAGCCAAATCGGGCAAGACCCGCATCGCCCACGCCGTCGCCCGGGCGATCTGCGCCCGCAACAGTCCAGCGCAGGTGCGCTTCATGCTCGCCGACTACCGCTCCGGACTGCTGGGCGCGGTACCCGACAGCCACCTGCTCGACGCGGGTGCGATCAACCGCAACAGCACGGCACTCGAGGAAGCCATCAAGGCCCTGGCCGCCAACCTCAAGAAACGCCTGCCGCCGGCGGACCTCACCTCGGCGCAACTGCGGGCGCGGTCCTGGTGGACCGGACCCGATGTGGTGCTACTAGTCGACGACTGGCACATGATCGTGGCCGCATCCGGTGGCATGCCACCGATGGCGCCGCTGGCCCCGTTACTGCCGGCGGCCAGTGACATCGGCCTGCACATCATCGTGACCTGCCAGATGAGTCAGGCCTACAAAGCCACCATGGACAAGTTCGTGGGCACCGCATTCGGGTCAGGCTCGCCGACCCTGTTCCTGTCCGGTGAGAAACAAGACTTCCCGTCGAGGGAGATCATCGTCAAAAAGCGGCCACCCGGGCAGGCGTTCCTGGTCACCCAGGAAGCCAAGGAAGTCATCCAGGCCGTGTACATCGACCCGCCCGAGGACGGGGAGTAGGGATGTCTAGACAGGCCGCAGTCACGGTTGACAGGGAGCTCGGATGACAGGGCCGGGCTGGCTCGCCGCTGCCAATGCTGCACTCGAACTGTTCTGGAACACTCGACACGCAATTGGCGGCCCTGCTGCAAACCCAAGCCGCCGAGGTGGAGAAACTTCGCGACGACACGACCATCGTCCTCAACACGCTTTTAGCGGCGATACCCATCGCGGCGGGATTCTGCTACCTGGTGCGTTGGCAACCCACGGGGACGAAAATTTCGGCGGCACACCAAATAGTCACGGCCACAGCGTGTCTGACGACCACCACCGGCCTGCTGTCCGCACAGCGCGTCAGATCCAACAAGACCGGCGCCGCGCTCAACGACGCGGCAAGCCGCTACAGCCACATCGCCGACGCCGCACAAGCAGCAAGGCCCCTGCACTCATGTCACTACTGGACGAGAAACCGCGGACCACCCCCAGACGCTCGACGCAAGAAGTATTGCGATGACCAGTGGTGGTTTAACCGAGGCACTGTTGATAGCGCATGATGCGCTCCAAGACGGGCTTTTACGCTTCACACCACTGGGTGGAGACCACTCTGTCGGCAGCGATGCTTGGACGACGATATCAAGTGAGCCGCAAGTCAACCCGAGCGATGGCTGGGACACGGCCGAGAAGTGGGCCCTCCCGATTCTGGCGGCGGCGATAGCGACCCACGTTGCGTCGTTGTTTACCACCGGTATTGCGTCTGGGCCGCCTGATGCCGGTGACGGTTTAGCAGCAGGGGTCGATGCATTCC
>SXGT01694216.1_pt1 | contig 13129 bp, 10 predicted proteins | sample 3176221 | NCBI WGS metagenome assembly SXGT01 (sample SAMN11356862, study PRJNA531348) | freshwater metagenome | isolation source: freshwater sample F1-120 | place: China: Fuxian Lake, Yuxi | collected 2017-12-25
CAACGTTGGGTTCACGTAGCGATAGGCGATGCGCAGGGCGTCGAGCACCTGGGCATCTGCTTCGGTCTCGGCTGCTGTGGGTTCGAGTTGCTCGAGCATGGAGGCGGCATACTGCTCCATGAGGAAGATCTTTTCCTTGCGGCGGATAACGCGTTCGAGCTGGCGTGTCTGTTTGACCAGTGAGCTCACAGTCTAGCCAATCCCCTCAAGGAAAAAAAACGGTGGGCAGCACACCCGGCCACAGACGCCGGGAGGCGCGCCAGTGCGGCACGCCCTCCTTGCCGTGCAGGGAAATCTTGTGGACCTTCTGCACCGAGTACACCATCTTCTTGACGCCCGTTTTTTTCTTGGGCACATAGGCGGTGAGGGTGCAGCTGTTGTGGCTGCCGGCGAAGAGGTCCTCGCCGAGCACCTCGCCGCAGAGGATGCGGTCGTAGATGTCCTCTAGGATCGTCTTGCCGTGAACCCACTCGGGTGGCAGGTCCCAGGACTTGGCATAGGACAGCAGTTTCCGGTCTGGGGTGCGGAAGGTGCAGTTGAGGTGCTGGCTGTCGCACAAGACCCACTGTGGGGCCTTGAGCGGCTCGTTGTAGAAGCGGTATTTCTGGTACCAGTTTGGTTTGTTGTCCTGCTTCCGGTAGAAGTATTTGGGAAAACGTTCGCGCAGGGCATCGAGACTGCAGGGGATGGGTTTGCCCTGGGCGTCGCCGATACACGGGTTGTGTAAGAAGAACAGGTGTGAGGCAAAAAGTTTTTGTAGGGCCGGCAGGTCATTGCGCTCGAAGGCGTCCGCGGCCCGGGGGGTGCGCAGCAGTTGTTCGACGAACTTGCCCAGGGCGTCCTGATAGGCGGCGAGGTTCTCAGGTGAGAGGGTATAACCGAGGGCTTGTTCGTGTTGCTGGATGGAGAAGAAGCGCTCCATAAATATCCAGTGGGCCTGATCCTGCGGCGGTTGGGTGCGCAGATCGCTCGGCTCAGTGGGCAGGGGGCTGGGGGCGGCCTGGCGCTGCTCCGCTTTGGACTGCCTCTCCTCCTGGGCGGCGGCCAGGTCGGCAGCGTCCTCCGCGCCTTCGGCGGCCTCCGACAACTCCCCCAGGGTTTCGTCCTCACCTTCACCCTCGGTGTCGGCTGGCGCGTCGTCCTCATCCTGTTTGAGCTCGACCAATTGGTCGATATCTTCTTTGAGGTGGGTTGCGAGTTCGCAGGCCACGGCCTCGTCCTCAATGGGGCGGGCCTCGTCGTTCTCCAGATCGAGTATCAGTTGCGCCAGGGCGGTTGGATCCATGGATTGGGCGATTACTTCCGCTGTAGAAGCTGTAGAAGTAGAATTGGGCATGAGCACACAACGCAAGGGCCGGGCGAGGCCTCCCGGCGGTCAGCGGCGCAGAATAATATAGGAAACTACAACTCAGGGATCATATATAATAATAGCGCCTTTGTCAAACCTCTTTCCCCGCACTGCGGAATACATCCCGTGCCTGACCCAGGCGTAAGATTCGCGCTGCCCAAGGGCCCCTTCACCCCGCGGATCGCCGACGACCTCCTGCCCGATTTTCTCCGCCTCGTCCATCAACCCGTTGGGCAGGTGGCAGTGGAGGTGGATCTGGGGGCTGTGGCCTTTATCCCCCCGTACGGCCTGGTGGTGCTCTGCCTGATGGGCCGCTACGCCCGCACCTTCTGCTCCGAGGTGCGCTACCGTCTGCCCGAATCGCTGGTGTTGAGGCGTTACCTGCGGCGGATGCGCTTCGCCGAGGCGGTTGCTGGTTTCGCCCAGCTATGCGGCCCGCCCCTGCCGCCTGAGTCTGATCACACCCGGCCCGACAGTGAGGCCCTGCTCGAATTGACCCGCATCGAGGAGCGGGTGGACGTGGAGCGGCTGCTCGGCCACATCGCCGACCGGGTCGAGGCCATCCTCGCCGTCGAACTGCGGTACACTGCACTGGAGATCAACCGCTTCAAAAACGTGGTGGCCGAACTCTGCCACAATATCCTCGACCACAGTCTGAACTGGGGCTACGTGGCGGTGCAGCGGTACCAGGATCCCCAAACCCACGCCAAGTACGCGGTGATCGGGGTGGGGGATCTGGGCATCGGCATCAAAAAAAGTCTGGCCCAGCGCTACGAGGTGGGGGAGTGGTCACACGGCGAGGCCATCCTCAACGCCCTGAAGAAGCACTGTTCCCGCGACCCCTCGCGCGGTCTGGGTCTCTACGTCGTTGAACAGATCTGCAGGCGGTACGGCGGCAACCTGCAGGTGAAGTCCGGCGACACCCGCGTATACGTGCGGGGCCGCCGCCATTTTGAACACCACTCCGCATATTTTCCCGGCACCCTGCTGAGCATTTCCCTCTGCCAGCGGCAAGGGTAGCCGCATCACGGTATGGAGGTTTCCTTGTTTGGCGCTCATCACCGCCCCCCCGAACCCCCGCGGCGCGAGCAGTGGCTCATGTTGCTCTTTGCCCTCGTGATCGCCGTGGCCCTCACCCTTTCCTATTTCGGCTTAATCTATCTGGTCGAACAGGGGAAACAGTAACGACCCATCATCTTGGGGGCTAGGTGCTGTTTTACCCTGCTATCTTGTAGCAGGTCCTTGACACCGGAGATAGGTTATCGCTATAATTGAATTCACTGAATTCAATTAAGCTGAGTCGAGATCAGGGCAAATGGGCGAGTTAGCAGTTGCCGAACCACCAGACTACCCTTCGCTGAACCTCTGCGCAGCCATCTCGCTGGGCGGGGGTGCCCCCATTCTCAGCGGCCGCCCGCGGGGCGCCGAGTTGCTGGCTGCGGTGGTTGCCCGCCTCGGGGAAAACCCCGAACCCTCGGCCACCCCCCTGGACCTGGCCGGGATCACCTTCATCGACGTCTCCTGTGCCGACGAATTGCTCAACAAGCTGTTGCGCCGTTTGCGCAGCGGCGAAATGGGGCGGCGTTACGTCTTCCTCCAGGGCGGCAACCCCTCAGTGACCGAGACCGTCGAAACGGTGCTGCGCTTGCGGGGGCTTTCGGTGTTGGCCAAGGTCGGCGGCGACGGGATCGCCGTCCTGGGCGAACTGGCGCAACCCATGCGCGAAGCGCTGGACGTGCTGCTCAGGGAGAAGGCCCTCACCTCGGCTGAACTGGCCACTACCCTGGGCAAAAACACCAATGTCGTCTGCAACCGGCTCAACGCCCTGCAGCGGCAGGGCCTGGCCTGCAGACAACGGGCCGATGGGGCAGGAGGGCGGCGTTATGCCTACCTATCCATTCTCTGACCACGGGACAGACATGCCAAGGGCGGCTGAAAATGCGCAGGCGAAAGCAGAGGCCCCGGTGCGGGCCGAGGGCTAAGGCGATGTTGGATCTGCGCGCCGTCAAAAGCCAAATCGACGCCATGGTGATCCAGCAGCGGGCAGGGCAGCTGGACTTTCAGCAGAAACTCGCCCTGGCGCTGGCCGAGCACGAGCGCTGGGCCAGCGGTTGGGAGGAGTTGGCGGCCAAAATCGCCCGCAGCCGCACCTCCTGGCTGCTGCCGGCCGGCCTGAGTGAACCCCTCGATCGCACCTACCCGCTACCCGCCCGACCCGCCACGCTGAGTGTGGCGGCAACCGACGGTTCCCAGATCTACCCGGACCGCCACGAGATCGCCGGCTGTTTCCTCATCAACATCGGCTATATCCTGCTGCCCTACGGCACCGGGGAGCGGCCCTTGATGAGCAGCAAACCGAGCCTCTTTTACCGCGAGGAGGAGGTGTACGAGCAGTGGGGAGGGCGGCGCATCCTGGTAAACCGGGAATTGGTGGGGTTCAAACGCGGGCTGATGGAACTGACCGAGCTAGCCGAGCTGTCCGTGGCGGCCCAGGAGGAGGGCCACCGCGTGGTAGCGCTCTCGGATGGCACCCTCATCCTCTGGAGCCTCGAAGGCAAACCGGTGGATTTCAAGCAGGACTACCTCTCGGCGGCCTTGGCCGCTTTTGAGCGGCTGCGCCAGGCACGTATTCCGGTGGCCGGGTACATCAGCCGGCCGGGCAGCCAGGAACTGGTGAACACCCTCAAGCTGGGGTTATGCCCGTTGGCGGCTGCCGACTGCGACCGGTGCCCGTGGAAGGCCGACAGCCCGCCCTCGGCGGACCGGCGCCTCTGGGAAGGCCATGGGCTGCCCTGCGGGGTGATCGAAGGGGTGACCGATGCGGTGTTGCTGCGACAGGTCCTGGAGCCCGGCGAGCGCAGTCCGGTGTTCCGCAGCTCCTCGCGAATCCTCGATGAATACGGGCCGCACCGAGTCTGTTTTTTCTATCTGCACGCTGGTCCCGAGATCGCCCGCATCGAGATTCCCGCCTGGGTTGCCGAGGACGGCGAACTGCTGGACCTGGTACACGCGTGCGCCTTCGACCAGGCCGAGAAGGGGCAGGGCTACCCGGTCAGTCTCTCCGAGGCCCACGAACGGGCGGTGGTCCGCAACGCCGACCGCGAATCCTTCTACCGATTTCTCGAGCAGACCTTCGTCAAAAACGACATCCGGGCCGGCATCTCGACCAAGAGCCTCAAAAAACGCTATGCTGGGGTCTGAGTCCATGGATCAGCCGCCGCTGAGGTCTATCCCGTGAGTAAAACTCAACAGCCAACCCGCCAGCGCCCCCTGAGCCGGTTCCTGGCCGACGATCAGGCCACCTCCCTGGACCGGACACCTGCAACGCGGCCCCTGCACGTGGGTGAGGTGGTCGAGAGCAGCACCACCGAACTGATCGCCGAGGCCTGCCAATTACACGGGGCACCTTCCTTCGGTCGCTTCGTGCGGGTCGAGTCCGAGTCGCCCATCATCGCCATTGTCTTCAACGTCTTTACCCACTCCATCGAGCCCAACCGGCGGCCCACCGCCTACGGGAAGACCGAAGCCGAGTTGCGCCTCGAACAGCCGCAGATCTTCGAGTTGCTGCGCACCGAGTTCCAGGCCCTGGTGGTGGGGTACCGCGACGAACACGGGCCGGTGCCGATTCTGCCTCCCCAGCCGGCGCGTATCCACAGCTTTGTCTACCCGTGTGAGGACGAGGAGGTGGCCGAATTCACCCGCAGCGACGAATATCTGCGCAGCATCCTGGGGGCCGCCAAGGTGCCCACCGACGAGTTGTTGGTGGCCACCTTGCGCCACGCCCTGAGGGCCAGAGGGGGGGAGGGGGCGTACCTGGTCGAGATGGGCAAGGAGCTTTCGCGCCTGCTTCGCGACGATTATGACCGCCTGAGTTCGATCCTCAGGCGCATCGCCCGTTAGGAGCAGCATGGACGCGCGCAAAGGCACTGGCGGGAAAAAGGCGCGGCGGGGCCGCCGCCTCGGGGTGATCACCAAAGGCTCCCTGGTCGAGGGTTTGGAGATGAAACTCGATCCGGCGCAGAATATCGAGGACATGAAGGCCGGCAAGTTCGCCATCATCGAGGGCGAAAAGAACGATTTCTTCTCGATGGTCACCGATATGCGCCTCGACGCCACCAATCCCGAGATCCTGCTGCACCCCCCGGCCCAGGACGACGATTTGCTGCGGCAGGTGCTCAGCGGCACCAGCACCTATAACATCGTTTCGCTGCGGCCGATGCTGATGATGCCCAAGGCTGCCGGCGACGACGAAGGGCCGCGGCCAGTAAAGGCCATCCCCAGCCATTTCTCCCTGGTGCAGGAGGCCGAGGAGGAGGACGTCGAGCGCATCTTTGGCAAGGAGGGGGACCCCGAGGGCCGCTACTTCAGCCTGGGCACCCCGCTGGACATGGAGACCCAGGTCTGCATCGACATGGTGCGTTTTGCCGAGCGCAGCAACGGCATCTTTGGCAAAACCGGCACCGGCAAGTCCTTTCTCACCCGCCTGGCCCTGTGCGGCCTGATCCACTTCGAACGCGCGGTGAACCTGATCTTCGACATGCACAACGAGTACGGGTTCCGGGCGATGAAGGAGACCGGGGGCCGGGGCACCTCTTTCGTCAAGGGCCTCAAGCAGCTCTTCGGGGACAAGGTGGCCATCTTCTCCCTGGACCCCAAGTCAACGCGGGCCAGAGGTATCCAGCCCGATTTCGAGGTGTGTATCTCCTACGACCAGATCGCCGTGGAGGACATCGCCCCGCTGCAGGACGAACTCAAACTCAATCCCACGGCCGTCGAGTCCGCGTACCTGGTCTACGCCATCTACAAGGAGAAATGGCTGCGCACCCTGCTGAGTCTGGAGGGGCCCGATGTCGAGGCCTTTGCCGAGGAGATCGGTGCCCACGCCGGCTCGCTGGTGGCCCTGCATCGCAAGCTCAAGCGCCTGGAGAATTTCCCCTTCATGGTCTCCAAATTACACGACGCCGACGCGGTGGATCGCATCATGGAGTACCTGGACCGCGGCATCAACGTGGTGCTGGAGTTCGGCCAGCAGACCAGCATGCTCTGTTACCTGCTGGTGGCCAATATCATCGCCCGGCGCATCCACGAGATGTACGTAAAGAAGAGCGAGCGCTTCTACGCCACCCAGCGGGTCGAGGACCAGCCCCGCCAGCTGATGATCACCATCGAGGAAGCGCACAAATTCCTCAACCCGGTGGCGGCCAAACAGACCATCTTCGGCACCATCGCCCGCGAGATGCGCAAGTACTATGTGTCCCTTTTGATCGTTGACCAGCGGCCCTCGGGGATCGACGACGAGGTACTCTCCCAGATCGGCACCCGGATCACCGCCCTGCTCAACGACGAGAAGGACATCCAGGCGGTGCTGACCGGGGTCAGCGGCACCGAGGGGCTGCGCAGTGTGCTGGCGAGTCTGGACTCCAAACAACAGGCCCTGGTCATCGGGCACGCGGTGCCCATGCCGGTGGTGATCAAGACCCGCGAGTACGGGCCGCAGTTCTACCGGGAACTCGGCTGCCTCGACGAGCTGGGGGAGGAAGAGCGCAAGGCCAAGGTCCAAAAAGACATCCAGGCCCTTTTCGGAGAGAGTTGAGTCAGGTATGCCAACCCCGTCCTCACCTAACCTGGTGGTAGTTAATTCCTCGCTGGCCGGGGACAGCAACACCCGGCTGCTCAGCTTACACGCGCTGGCCCATGCCCAAACGCGGGGTATCGGAGCCGAACTCGTCGATCTGAAAGATTACCGCGTGCTGCCCTACGGCGAGCCGGGCAGCGAGGGCCTCGAGGAGATCGAGGCCAAACTCGGGGCAGCCAGGGCCATCCTCCTGGCTTTTCCGCTCTACAACTACAATCTCAACGCCTCGCTCAAGGCGCTGATCGAGCACTGCGGGTCCTGCTTCGAGGACAAGGTCGTCGGCCTGATGAGCGCGGCCGGGGGCCGGTCCAGTTATATGAGCCTCTCGGCTGTCGGCCAGACCCTGATGCTCGACTTCCGCTCGTGGGTGGTGCCGCGTTTTGTCTATGCAGTGGGCGGCGATTTTGGCCCCGAGGCGATAGGCAGCGAGGAGATCAGGCGCCGCGTGGAGCAACTGGTCGAAACCGCCCACCGGGTAGCCTGGCAGCTGCAGTTGGACCTGCCGCCAGCCTAAAAGTGGATCCTGCGGACCGATCCAAGGACGAAGCGGCCAAGCAAAGGCGCGCCGCACTCAAAAAGCAGGTGCGGCACCCCTATATCACCGGGCAGGAGCTCAAACCCACCGAGCCTGCAACCAAGCCCGCCCCGGTCCCGCCCCGCCAAGAGCCCCCAACGCCCTGAGCGCTTGTCTGACAACGCGGGTGCGACCTATATTATAACACTCCCGGGGTGAACATAACTCCAGATATTTTCATCGCTTAAACCAGCAATTCCAGGCGGGACCCTGGCCGGGCCGCACGCCCCCCTCCGCCTCTCCCATCCACCCGCGCCTGAGGCCCCGGCGCGGAGCTGACGGCTTGATGATCAGGAAATTCTACCAGGATCGCACCCTCTTCGTCACCGGAGGCACCGGCGTTCTGGGCCAGGCGCTGGTCGCCAAGGTGCTGCGCGATTTGCCCCAGGTGCGGCGGATCTACGCGCTCATCCGGCCCCGGCGTCTGCCAGACGGGCGGTTAATTGGGGCGGCAGAGCGCCTCGAGGAGGAACTGCTGGGTTCCAGCGTGCTGGCGGGTTTCCGGGCCTCTGATCCGCGCGCTTTTGCCGCGCTGCGCGCCAAGGTGGAGGCAGTGAGCGGTGACGTCACCCTGCCGGGCCTGGGGCTGGAGGCGCAGCAGAGGGAGAAGCTGCTGGACGAGGTGGATCTGATCGTCAACAGCGCCGCCACCGTGGTCTTCGACGAACCGCTCGATGTGTCCCTGCGCCTCAACACCCTGGGGCCTCTGAGCCTGCTGGAGTTCGCCCAGCAGTGCCGCCGGCAGGTGGTCTTTGTCCATGTGTCCACGGCATACGTAAACGGCCAGCTGCCGGGCCGCATCGCCGAGGAGTTGCTGCCTGCCGACCGCACCATCCGGCAATTGATGGAGGGGCGCCTCGAGGGCCCGGTTTTTGACCCAGAGGCCGAGGTGGCCGATTGCCGGCGCTACTGCGAGGGGGTGGATGCCGAGGCCAGGGGGGACCGCCGGCGCCGCGCCTGGCGCCGCGAGATCCTCGGGCAGAGCCGCAGTCGCAGCCTGTCCGAAAAACGCCTCGAGCAGTTGGTGGAGGACCGCAGCCGACGGTGGCGGGAGCGCCAGCTCGTGGAGGAGGGTATGCGGCGGGGCAAGGCGTATGGGTGGAACGACGTGTACACCTTCACCAAGGCACTCGGCGAGCGCCTGCTGATGCGGCGGCGGGCCGGCCTGCCCATGGTCATCGTCCGCCCCAGCATCATCGAGAGCAGCCTGCAGGACCCGGAGCCAGGATGGATCACCGGTCTCAAGGTCGCCGACCCCCTGATCGCCGCGTACGGACGGGGGCTGCTGACCAATTTTCCGGCCCGGCCGGAAATGGTGATCGATATGATCCCCGTCGATCTGGTGGTCAACGCCACGCTGGCCGCGCCCACCCAGGCCAGTGCCGAGGAGGTCCGCATCTTCCAGGTGACCTCCAGCGCCGACAACCCGATCCGCCTCTCCTCGTTAGTCAACTATGTACACGGGTATTTTCTTCGGCATCCGCTCCGGGACCGCGAGGGCCGGGAACCGCAGCTGCCGCGCTGGACCTACCCTTCGCTCCGGCGTTTCCACCTGCTCTTCAAGCTGAAGTATCTATGGCCGGTGCGCACCAAGGAATGGGTCTTGGACCGCCTGCCCACGGCCTGGGTGCCACAGGTGCAGAAGAGGCTGACGGCCAACCTCAAGGTGCGTTTGAAGCGCCTGCTCTACTACACCGACATCTACCATCCCTATACCAACCTGGGATGTTATTTCGAGGCCCAGCACACGCGCCAGCTCTACGAGAGCCTGCCGCCCGAGGAGCAGCGGCTCTTCGCCATGGACAGCCGGCGCATCGACTGGGAGGAGTACCTCCAGCGCATCCATCTGCCGGGCCTGCGCAAACATGTGCTGCGCGAGGAGTCTGGGGACGAGGCGCTTTTCCGCGAGGTGCCTGAGGAGGCCGGCGCTGAGGAGGCCCGCTGGCAGGCCGAGAGCCAGATCCGCACCATTCCCGACCTGCTGCGCTGGTCTGCGGGCCGCTACCCGGGCCGGGTTGCTTTTCAGATCCACCGCGAGGGCCGGTGGGAACGCCTCAGCTACCGCGAGTTGCTCCTGCGGGTGGAGACCACCGCGCGCCGCTGGCAGGAGTTGGGGTTGATGGCCGGCCAGCGGGTGGTGCTCTGCGGGCCCAACAGTCCCGAGTGGGTGGTGTCCTATCTGGCGGCCTCGACCCTGGGGCTGAGTGTGGTGCCCCTCGATCCGCAGACCCGGCCCTGCGAGGTCTGGGCGCTGGCCCACTATGCCGATGCCCGCGCGCTGATCACCAGCGAGCCTTTGTGGAAGGGACTCAGCGAGGGTCGTCCGGCCGGTGTGTTGTGCCTGGACCTGGCGCAGGGCGGAGCGCCTTTGGGCGGCAAGGCGGCTACCCCGGCCCTGGCTGCCGGGCCCTGGCAGGCCCCCGAGGTGGGAGCGGAGGTCACCGCCTCGATCCTGTTCACCACTGGCACGGCGGTGGCCCCCCGGGGCGCGATGCTCAGCCACCAGTGCCTGATCGCCGATCTCCTGGCCCTGGCCGAGGTGCAGCGCCTGTACGAGACCGACCAGATGCTCTCGCTGCTGCCGCTGCATCACGGCCTGGAGTTTACGGGAGGGATGTTGATGTCGCTGTGGGCCGGGGCCACCACCACCTACCTGGAACACCTCAACAGCCGGCAGATCCTCAACACCATGCGCGCCACGGGCACCACGGCGCTGCTGGCGGTGCCCCGCCTGCTCAAGATCCTCGCCGACCGCCTCCTGCGCCTGGAGGGTCCGGGGCGGCAGGACCAGCCTCCAGCTGGCCTGCGCAGTCTGCGCCTGATTGTCAGCGGGGGCGCGCCCCTGGACCCCGAGCTTTTCGATCTCTATCAGCAGCGCCTGGGCATCGTGCCGCACGAGGGCTACGGCCTGACCGAGGCGGGGCCCATCGTCAGTGTGAACCCTCCCGGCAGGGCGCGCCGGGCTTCGGTGGGACAGGTGCTGCCCGGGGTGGAGGTGCAGATCGCCGACCCCGACGAGCAAGGGCGGGGGCAGATCCTGGTGCGCGGCCCAAATCTGATGGACGGGTACCTGGACCAGCCCGAACTGAGCGCCGAGATCCTGAGCGAGGGGTGGCTGTACACCGGCGACCTGGGCTATCTCGATGCAGAGGGGTACCTGTACGTCACGGGCCGCAGCAAGGACCTGATTGTCACCGGGGCGGGAAAAAACGTCTATCCAGAAGAGGTCGAGTCCTTTTATCGGGATCTGCCGCAGGTGGCCGAACTGGGGGTAGTGGGCGTCAGGTCGGCGCGCACCCTGAGCGAGGAGATACACGGGGTGGCGGTGCTCGAGGTCGCCAGCGCCGGCAGCGGCGAGCAGATCCTCAAGGAGCGGGCGTACCAGATCTCCAGCGCCCTGCCAAGCTATCAGCGCATTCAGCGTTTGCACCTGTGGCGGCGGCCCCTGCCCCGGCGCGAGGACGGCGCGATCGACCGCCCGGCCCTGGCCGCCCAGCTCCAGGGCGAGCGCTCCCAGGTCAGCGAGAGAGTCGATCTGCCGCCCTGGGAGCGCCAGCTGTACCAGCAGGTCTCCCGTTTGACCGGGCTCACCACCGGGGAGGTAGTCGCCCATCGCGAGGTGCCGCTCGACACCCTGATCGATTCGCTGATGGCTGTTGAGTTGGCGGCGCTCCTGGAGCAGTGGGCCGGGAAACCGCTTGACGGTGTGGTGCGCCACCATCGCACGCTGGGGGAGATGAGCGAATTGCTGCGGCCAGTGCTTGCGGACCGGAACTGGAGCCCGGAGTCTGAGGAGCCCTTCTGGTCGCAAGTCGCCAAGGCGGCCGGCGGGCCCGACGGCGGGCGGCCCAGCCTGCTCCAGGGCCTCTTCTGGCTGACGGGGGGACCGCTGTTGGGCCGTTATCTTTCCCTCGAATGTCGCGGCACCGAATACCTGCCCCAGCAGGGTCCCTACCTGATCGCCGCCAACCACCTGAGCCACCTGGATGCCCCCTGCGTGCTCCTGGCCCTCAAGGGGCATGCCGCTGGCCTGAGTCTGGCCGTGCCGCGGGCGTACGCCGCCCAGGTCAGCTCCTGGACGCGCCTGAGCCACGCACTGCTCAACGCGGTGCCCGTCGATCGCCGCGAGGGGTTTAGCCCCAGCGTGGGTCGGCTGCGCCAGGCCCTGGGCCCGCGCCGGCCCCTACTCGTTTTTCCGGAGGGCAGCCGCAGCATCGGCGGCAGGTTGCAGCCCTTCAAACCCGGCGTCGGCCTGCTGGCGCTCGAGCTTGGTGTGCCGGTGGTGCCGGCCCATATCCGCGGCACCTACGAGGCCCTACCCAAGGGCAACAGCCGGCCCCAGCGCCAGCCCGTTCGCCTGCGTTTTGGGCCCCCCCTGCACATCGAGCCCTATGCGGCCCGCCGGCCCCAGCTGAGCAACTACGAGGTGTACCGCGAGATCGCCGAGGCGTTGCACCGCCGCATCGAGGCCCTGGGCACCGGCCCCTAGAAAGGAACTGCGCGTGTATCCGTTTCTATTCGAGATCGGCTCCTTCCGCCTGCCCACCTTTGGCCTGATGGTGGCCCTGGGTTTCCTGGCGGCCCTGTGGGTGTTGCAAAAAGAACTGCCCCGCAGAGGATTTGACGAGGAACTCGGCTCGTCGATCATCACCGCCGGCATGTTGGGTGGGCTGGTGGGGGCCAAGCTTTATTTCGTGCTCTTCGAGATGCCCGGTGCCACCTGGTCCGAGACCGTTGCAGCGCTGTTCTCCGGCAGTGGCCTGACCTGGTACGGGGGGTTCATCGTCGCGGCGATCGCCATCTACTGGATCATGAAAAGACGCGGGGTGCCCTTCCTGCCCATCGCCGACGCCTGCGGCATGGCCCTGGCCCTGGGGTACGGCATCGGCCGCATCGGCTGCCAGCTGGCCGGCGACGGCGACTACGGGATTCCCACCGACCTGCCCTGGGGCATGGCCTATCCCGAGGGGGTGGTGCCCACCCTAGAAAAGGTGCATCCAGCGCCGGTGTACGAGACCCTGCTGGGCTTGGCGACCTTTGCCCTGCTCTGGCATCTGCGCACCCGGTGGCAGCGGCCGGGCCAGCTTTTCTGCCTCTACCTAGTGCTCGCCGGAGCGGCGCGTTTCGCCGTCGAGATCATTCGTATCAACCCCGACGTAGTCTGGGGGTTGAGCGCGGCCCAGCTGATCAGCCTGGCAATGGTTGCCGGCGGCGCGGTGCTGGCCCTGCGCCTGCGCGAAGGAAAAACAGCATGAGCGAGCAGACGCGTTATCCGCGGATTTCCAGTTTCAAACAGGTGGCGGATCTCCGCCGGCACCTGGCCGGGCTGGCGGTGGAGATGCCCTGCGACGAGGTGGCCCTCGCCGCTCCGGACTCCCCCTTGTCCTGGCCGCTGGGGGTGGAGGGGCATCGGGTGGGCAACCGCTTTGCCATCCACCCGATGGAGGGCTGGGACGGCACCGAGCAGGGCGATCCCAGCGAGTTGACCCGGCGGCGGTGGCGGAACTTCGGCCGCAGCGGCGCCAAACTGATCTGGGGCGGCGAGGCCTTTGCCGTCTGCCCCGAGGGGCGG
>SXGT01254622.1_pt1 | contig 13128 bp, 15 predicted proteins | sample 3176221 | NCBI WGS metagenome assembly SXGT01 (sample SAMN11356862, study PRJNA531348) | freshwater metagenome | isolation source: freshwater sample F1-120 | place: China: Fuxian Lake, Yuxi | collected 2017-12-25
ATAGACGTCGAACCCTTGTTTGTGTAGTGCACGTATCAAGCGCGCCATGTAAGCCGCACGTGATATCCACCCATGGGTGATGAGAATTTTTTTAGCGTGAGGGTTATCTCTTTGGGTAAAGTGGTGAACGACATGGTGCCTGGGTGATTCACAATGCACCCATTCACTGCGCTCGCTTTCAATGTATTCACAAGCTCGTCGGGCAAAGTCTCGATATGGTTTTGGCACTGGTAAATGAATAGGTGTAATAAACAGTTGATAACACAATTGTGCATGTAAAAAATCTTTTAGATCTGTAAGAGGGTTAGCATTCATGATAACTTTCCCTTTTTTTGTATTGTTAATTTGATGATAGTACAAAATAATAATATAAATTAGGCGTTGTAAATCTAGGACGATTTAGACATTTGCACTTATCAATTGGTGAGGCGTATGCAAAAAATGACGGTTATTCACGAGCTTGCAGACCAGCTTGGTACACTGTTGCTTAAACGTAAATTACGTTGTGCTGTTGCTGAGTCATGTACGGGCGGGGGCCTTGCTGCTGCAATAACCGATATTGCAGGTAGCTCGCAATGGTTTGATCGAGGGTTTGTTACCTACACCAATGAAGCAAAAGAGGACATGTTAGCCGTCCCTCACCATGTGATTGCCAAGGAGGGTGCGGTAAGTGAGTCGACTGTTCGCGCGATGGCTCACGGTGCCATGATGAAAAGTGATGCAGAGGTGAGCGTCGCTATCAGTGGGATTGCAGGCCCTAGTGGCGGAAGTCTTGAAAAACCTGTGGGTACCGTTTGGGTGGCATGGGCTGGGGATTTACAAGCTACGCATGCAGAGCGTTATGTTTTTGGGGGTGATCGATCCTCAATACGGCAACAGGCAGTGCAGGTTGCTTTAGAAGGCCTCATTCAACGTTGCCTTGCGAGAGAGCCAGAGACAGAAATGCCTCGCTATTTTTTTGCTTTATGGCCAGATGATAAAACAGCGCAAGCATTATACCAACGTGGCCGCGGCGTTAGTGAACCCAATCGGGGTAAAACAGTGCGCGCCGAAAATTTGCATATGACGCTCGTGTACCTCGGGAGCATTCCTCCCGAGGTCGTGCAATCAGTCCAGAACGTTGCGAAGGAACTGCACGTGTCTCCATTTGAGCTTAAGGTGGCGCGCGCAAGTTACTGGCCACATATTCGTCTTCGCTGGTTGGGCGTTGAAGATACCCCACAGGCATTAGAGCAACTGGTGATGCTTTTAAAACAAAATCTACTTGCCGTTGGGTTTAAGCCTGAAAAAAAGCCATATATCCCGCACATCACCATTGCACGTCAATGTACTCAATCCTTTGCGGCCGAACCGGTCAGGCATTTGTCTTGGCTTGTTCATGACGTTTGTTTGGTTAAATCCACCCAAGTCGAAGGACGCTCTCATTATGAAATCATACAACGTTGGCCATTGTGAGTCTTATAGAGTTTATATGTGCTGAGCAAAGGGTCTAAAATACATATCAGCTGCTGTTGATCATTGCACATTCAGCGGTTGTCATTAAGATCACCACTGTTATTTAGAGGGAGTACGTCACCATGTCAGAAAAATACACTCAGTTGACACAAGAGATTAATATACAGTTAGCCAAGATGCGGAAAGAAATTCCAGACGTTATGGCGGGATTTTCTGCTCTTTCGCAAGCGGTTGCAAAAGAAGGAGTTCTAGACAAAAAGTCCAAAGAACTGATCGCCATGGCGTTAGCTGTTGCTAATCGCTGTCAAGGGTGCATAGGGTTTCACTCGCAAACGTTGGTTAGGTTGAAGACAAGTCGAGAAGAATTATTAGAAACGTTGAGCATGGCAATCTATATGGGTGGTGGACCGTCTTTGATGTATGCTGCTGAGGCCCTGGAGGCTTTTGAAGAGTTTAGCCAAAGTTGAATAAGAGCCAATCTAGGCTTCTTAATGTGTCGTGGGGAGGTTTATTTGTTGCCCTGGCCAGGCGCCAGTTTGAACCGCTGCGGGCTTAACTGCGGCAGCTTGCTGCTGGCAAGGGTATTGTTTTCGTAGGCCCAGCAAAGCCACTTGAGATACCGTCATCTTATCTTTATCACTTTGTTGGCTGGAAATGTCACGATAGGTTTGTTGGATTAGGTCGTTGAGTATGGTTGCACTTAATTGTACGTTGGGTGGAAGACAAAATAATGGTGTTCCAAGTTGTTTTGCGGTTTCGTTAGAGAGAGTTAGCGTTTCTGCAATGCTTTCACTCGTCAAGATAAGCACTGTTCGTGCGGAGCGTGCCCACGCTTGCGCCTGTTGATCTGCCTTCATCTCCATTTGTGGTATATTGTTAGCGATATTCATGAAGTGATCGATCGTATCGGCTACAGTACTCGCAGACACCATGACAAATAAATAGATAAAACGACGCATACTGATTCCTCATTTACACTAATTCACTGTGTTGATTGTCTCCAGCAGTTCATAACGTATTGGATTATCTGGGCAAATCAAGGTACCACACTCAATCAATGTACTGATTCCATTGGCAAGAATCAAGATGAAAAAGAAGATCATCAATGCAAACTTACCCCGCCTTCTTTCTGGCCGGCCGTCAATGAATCCTTGCTCAAAGAGCAGAGCGGTTGCTATCAACAACAGGATAATCGTAAAGGCAATAGCGGACCAAATGTACATATGGAAGCCTAATAGTAACTGACCATATCCAGGATCCCCGGGGGCGAGGTGCAAAAAAATTTGTCGTAACGCAATACCCAGGCCAAGAAGAGAAGAGAGTGACATGAGACCATAATGTGATGGCTTGATGCCAATCGTCAGGTTCATACAAAAACACAAGCCGATGGCTACAAAGCATATGCGTTGCAGCAGGCAAAGTGGGCAGGGAAGATCATGTCTAAATAATTGTGTTGCAAAGGCTATGATTAACAGAGCTGAGATGATCACTAGCCCTATCCCATTTCCTAGTCTGTGTAATGTATTTTGATTCATAATATAGCCAACTTAAACGTGTGAGCATTAAACTCCATCACGGTGAGCAATAGACAAAAAATAAATTGCAATTGAATAAATTGATTCGGTTTAAAGAGTAATTGTATCCCGATCATAAAAAAAAGTAGAAAAATAATGGTGATCATGATGGGGCCTTATTTATAAATGAATGTTTTAGTCCACGGGCTATATTGCATGAGGTCTAATCCAATCAAGGCTAAATGCCAAAAACAAAAAAAGAAACAAGGCCAATGAAATGCCTATTCGCCAACTCAGTGCTTTAACTGTACGTTTGCTCTTTCCTTCATCGTGAACTAAAAAAAACAAGGCACTTGCAAGCGAGATTAAAATAATCAGCATGGCAAGAAAAACGATGTATTTAGTGAACATTTGTTATACTCCCACTCAGCAAACTGCCTATTAATGACGAAAGAAGATAGACGATGATTAGTTTAACTGGTTTTAACGTTCGTTTCACCCCAAAATGGGGGATGAGTTTGTTAGCTGTATTCGCACTATTGTTATTTACTCGATTGGGTTTTTGGCAATTGCAGCGTGCGGAGGAAAAAAAGGAAATGTTAGCGACCCATCATGAGCTTGCTAAGCAGGCTCCGATGTTGTGGCAACCCGGCAACGGGCGACCCGCACAATACCAACAGATAAAAGTTCAAGGACATTTTCTTTCGAGGCCTCTGCTGCTTGATAACCAGCATTATCAACACCAATTCGGATACCATGTGATTTCCCCATTGATCTTGGCTAATGGAAACGTTCTCTTGGTTGACCGCGGATGGTTAGCCGGTGATGTCACAAGACAGACATTACCTAAAATTGATCAGCCAGTTGGTTTAATGAATGTGGTTGGTAGTGCTTATTATCCCTCTGCTAAGATCTTGTCATTAGGGCCAATGATTGAGAAGGAGCAGGCTGATTTAGTGGTTATCGAGGTCATTAACACCCAGTTAATCAGCCAATTTTTGCATAAATCAGTCTATCCGTTTATTATGCGCCTCGGTCGGTATGAAACAGGTGGCTACGTACGGGAGTGGGCGATAGTTTCTATGCCGCCACAACGCCATTATGCTTATGCGTTGCAGTGGTTTGCTATGGCGTTTGTTATTTTTATCCTATTTATTGCACTCAATTTAACCATTAAGAAAACACATGAAAATTGTTCGGCGTAATTATTTTATCTTGCTCATCTTGGGTTTCGTGTTTGCGGCCCCAGGTATTTCAGCCTACTTTTTTTATACGCATCCTCAGTGGCTAGGGGCTGCCACGACGAACAAGGGCGTATTTCTTGATCCGCCTGTACCGCTGGTCGTGTTGGCTCAGGATGACCGAGGCCTCCATCCCAACGTCGTGGGCTTCGAGGCTCCCCGCGCAAAAAAAACAGGTATAAGGGCGAAGACAGTGGGTTTGTCTAAAGGGCGTCAGTGGCAATTGGTCTTATGGAGCCCTGGGGCTTGTAAAAAGAGTTGTATAGAGCAATTAGATAAACTCGCACGTATTCGTTTAGCATTAGGTCGTCATCTTTATGACGTCGTGCCCCGATTACTACTAGCGGCTAATGCCCCGCCATTAACTCCGGCACTGGCCCGTGCCTTACAGGAACAAGATATTCATGTCCTGACATTACCAGCGGGTGCACGCGAACGCATGCCTGTATTGAAAAACCAGCTTGAAATCTTCATTGCCAATCCAGATAACTATTTGGTGCTTGCCTACGTTGCGACGGTCAAGCCAGGGGATATTTTTCATGATATTAAACAGTTGTTGAACACAACAGACACGACGAGAAAATAGACCTATGCCATTGAAATCAATACGTTTTATTTCTACGGTTGCTATCGTGTTAGCGTTATCTGTTGTCATGCTAGGTGCTTATACACGACTTACAGATGCTGGACTAGGTTGTCCTGATTGGCCGGGTTGCTACGGACACCTGGTTTTGCCGACAACACCAATAGCATTAAGTGATGCACAAAACCACTATCCACAGGTCCCCATCGAGTCACGCAAGGCATGGACGGAAATGGTGCATCGATATGCCGCGGGAACGTTAGCCCTATTGATCTTCGCTATCGGGTTGAGTATTTTTCGCTGTTGTCGGAGCGGGAAACGTTTGCCATGGGTGTTGCCATTAGCGTTGATTGGTTTGGTGATTTTTCAAGCTATGTTAGGCATGTGGACGGTGACATTAAAGCTATTACCCGTCGTGGTGATGGGGCATTTGTTAGGTGGTATGCTTATTTTTTCGGGCCTTTGTTATTTTCGTATGCAATTGAGTGTTGTCGTTAGCAACAATAGGCCGTCATGGCGATTTTGGCTTAGTCTTGGTAGCGTCCTTATTCTTTGTCAAATTGCTTTAGGCGGTTGGGTGAGCTCCAACTATGCTGGTGTAGCGTGTATTGGTTTTCCGCGGTGCAACGGTGAATGGTTGCCAGCTTTACATTTCTATCAGGGTTTTAATTTGTTTTCTCCCGTGGGTGCTAATTATCAAGGCGGTGTACTGGATAATGATGTCAGGATGACTATTCAATTTATCCATCGCATAGGCGCTGCAGTGGTAGCCAGTTACGTTTTTGTTTTGTCTCTATTAATGTTGCTATTGGTTAAAGACACTTCCTTGCGGAGGATGGCCATGTTTGCGATGCTCCTGGTGGTGGTTCAATTTAGCCTAGGTGTGGTTAATGTCGTGTATTTACTGCCATTATGGATTGCGGTAATGCATAATGGTGTAGCCGCAATCTGTTTAGCCACGCTGTTAAGTATGCGTTATTTGACCACAGGAGGCGCTTTGAATGTACAACAGTACTAAACAGCCGCTCAGTGTAGCCTGGCGCGATTATGTCGAATTGTGTAAGCCGCGCGTCGTTTTGCTGATGCTATTAACGGTATTGGTTGGGATGTATCTTGCTACACCGGGTTATGTTTCTATAACGACTTTGTGTGCAAGTCTTTTGGGTATTGGTCTTTGTGCAGGTAGTGCTGCAGCGATTAATCATATGGTGGATAAACGTATTGATGCCGTGATGTCGCGCACTAAAAGCAGGCCTGTTGCGCATGGTCGTATTTCAGTAGTACAAGCCTTTTGGTTTGCATTGACATTAGGCATGATAGGTTTATTTGTGTTGAGCTATTTTGTCAATGAATTAACGGCGATACTCTCTTTTATTACGATCATTGGTTATGCCGGTGTTTATACCGGTTATCTTAAACGTGCTACTCCTCAAAATATTGTCATTGGTGGTTTGGCTGGAGCGGCTCCGCCTTTGTTGGGGTGGACTGCTGTGTCCAATCACTTAGATCCGCAAGCGTTGCTCTTGGTCTTGATTATTTTCACATGGACGCCCCCACATTTTTGGGCTCTTGCAATTTATCGATTTGAAGATTACAAACAGGCGGAAATTCCCATGCTGCCGGTGACCCATGGCATTCGTTATACTAAACTGAATGTCTTGCTTTATACCATTTTATTGCTAGTGGTTAGTGTATTGCCTTTTGTTGTCGGGATGAGTGGTTGGTTTTATTTGTTTGGTGCCTTAGTACTTGGCATACGCTTTTTATATTGGGCCGTGAGATTATATTGCAGTGAGCAAGCTATTGTCGCTATGCGCACGTTTCGATTTTCTATTATTTATTTAATGTTCTTGTTTGTATTTTTGTTGATTGATCATTACTTGTAGCTCAGAAAATGGTATCCTTCTCGGTTTTTCAGTTCTTCAGTGGACGAGTCATCGCATTTTAAGCGGCTGCTATGCGTTGCCCACTATGATGACATTTGAGGTGAGAGGTAAAATGCTGAGTAAGAAAAATCGCATGATGATAACAGTAACGAGCTTGTTTGCCTTCATTGCCTTAATTTTAGGTGTATTTATTTCACAACATGTCAGCTTAAATAGAGGCATCGATGTGAGCCGGTTTAATGGAACTCTTTTGGAAAAACCGCGTGAGGTGCGCCCATTTGTGTTGACCGGATCGGATAATGCTCCCTTTAATAATGCCAGCCTGCAAGGGCATTGGACGATGGTATTTTTTGGCTTTACTAACTGTGGTTCGATCTGTCCTACAACCATGGCGGAACTGGGAAAAATGTATCGTCTGTTAGAAGAGAAAGGGGCAAAAGCATTGCCGCATGTGGTGATGATCTCTGTCGATCCAGAGCGCGATAGTTTGGATAAATTGGACCATTATGTGAAAGCCTTTGATCCTCATTTTTATGGTGCAAGAGGTGATGAGAGGTCCATTGCAATGATGACACAAGAAATGGGCATTGTTTACACCAAAATCGCTCTCCAAGGCCATACGGATCCACAAAACTATAATATAGAACATACTGGCACGGTGATGTTGTTTAATCCCATGGGTAAGTTGAGTGCTTTCTTTACCGCACCTCATCAAGCCTCTTTGCTGGCTAAAGATTATCTATCGTTAGTGTCATAAACTGATCGTTGTAATCTACCATTAGGGTCTGTTGATAATGGCTCTATAGGGTCCACGTGGCGCGGCTTGTCCTCGTCATTCAGGAGATCTCTAGATACTGTGGTTAAGCCACGGTAGGTGGGCACTTTAGAGGATTTGAGAAAATGAATGTCAACAGCCCCTAGAAACGTAACTATTTTTTCACCTGGGAGGGACCGTGGTTCGCAGTTATGTTCCAGGTGAACTAAACTTCTTTTATTCAAAGAAAAAATAATTAATCAAGGAAATCCCCAGCCATGAAAATCGCAATACTGGCGACTAATCCCGAGTTATATTCGCATAAACGTTTGCAGAGTGCGGGATTGGAAGCAGGCCATGAAGTTCAGGTTATCAACCCGTTATTTTGCTATATGAATGTTGCAGCGTCCTGCCCGCAAATACATTATCGTGGGGGGCAGCCTCTACCACATTTTGATGCAGTCATCCCTCGAATTGGTGCATCTAACACGTTTTATGGCACAGCCGTATTACGGCATTTAGAAACGATGGGGATATACACATTGAACGAATCGATTGCAATAGCGCGTTCTCGCGATAAATTTCGTTCGTTGCAATTACTCGCTCGTAAGGGTATTCCCATGCCATTATCTGGTTTTGCCCAATCGCCCGATAACACGGCGGACTTGATCCGTATGGTGGGTGGTGCACCTTTAGTCATTAAGTTGTTGGAGGGAACGCAGGGCAAAGGTGTTGTTTTAGCTGATAGTCATCAATCGGCGGTGAGTATTATCAACGCGTTTAAAGAAATGCATGCCAATATTCTCGTTCAGGAATTTATTGAGGAATCATGTGGTACAGACATTCGCTGTTTGGTTATTGGCGATAAGGTGGTCGCCGCCATCAAGCGTCAAGCAAAAGAGGGGGAGTTTCGTGCTAATGTGCATCAGGGTGGCCACGCACTTAAAGTTAAATTGTCACCGCAAGAGCGTACAATTGCTATTGCGGCGGCGAAAGCGATGGGCTTGAAAGTGGCAGGTGTTGATTTGCTGCGTTCTAATCATGGTCCGCTCGTTTTAGAGATCAACTCATCCCCAGGGCTTGAGGGTATTGAAAAGGCAACGCAAGTCAATATTGCGGGTAAAATCATCCAGTACATCGAAAAGCATGCGAAACCAAGCAGTGTGAATAAACGATTCCAAGGATAGTCCTCTCTTTTGCTAGCCCGTAGGTCAAGCCTAAGTATACAAGTATGTCTTCCATAGGAGTTTGGGGGGCATAGTTGGCTAATAAATTGAGTGTTGCCTAGTTTTGCCGTTTGTCGCTTTTACCTAATAACCATTCGGCGTTCACTTCTAGTTCTTCTGCGAGTAACTCAAGCAGTGGTGGCTCAATTATAGTATGACCATTTAATATTGCTTCCGCTTTGAATCGCGGAACTTTAATCAGCTTTGCAAATACTTCAACGCGTTCATCGCTACGTTGAGGAACGCCAATGTCGTCTAACTCTTTATTGAGGCGCTCTGAAAATTGTCTATTACTCATGTTCATCTCCGCAGTGAGTTTCGAAAGAGGCCTATTTTTTAATGGTCTTTTGATTGGGTATAGCACAAATATGGTACTTTGCAATGTTGCATGCCTAGAGCGAGCAGGGTTATTCATCTGTATTTTCTGAAGCTAGGTCGCTGTGATGTACAAAAAATCAAGGGTATTTTGTCAATGATGGTGCTTTGCTCGGCGCTGAATTGGTTATAGCGATGATAGCTGTAAGCCAGGATTCGCGGTCGTTGAGACAGGGGATAAGCGTTAATTGCTCACCACCCATGGCCATCCACCGAGCCTTCATGCGGATACCAATTTCTTCTAGCGTTTCCAAGCAATCGGCGACAAATGAAGGACAAACAATTGCAATACGCTTAATACCTTGTGCCATTAAATCGGTAAGAAGAACATCGGTGTAAGGCTTTATCCACGGCGCTTTTCCTAACTTTGATTGGAATGCTGTGCCATGTTGTGTACTGGCGAGACCAAGGGCTTTGGCAATTAATGACGTTGTTTGCAGACATTGTGCACGATAGCAACCTTTATCGATAGACAACGTCGAAGGGCAATGACCCAGACAAACGGGGTTGCACCCGCTTTTATGGAGGTGGCTTTCTGGCAGACCATGATAGCTGAACAATATATAATCATGACTGGAAATATATGATCTAATAAGTTCTGCCTGTGCATCAATAAAGCGTGGGTGTATATGAAAATCTCGTATAATCCTCATCGAAGGCAGCACTTCACGTGCCGTCAGTAATTTTAAGGCTTTTTCAATGGATGAGCCTGAGGCCGCTGACGAATATTGCGGGTATAGCGGTAAAATGGTGATTGCTTCACACTCCTGCAATTGTAACAATGCCTCCTGTAGGCTGGGTTTGCCATAACGCATGCCTAAAACAACTTTGCACTGTATCCCGAGGCGTTCTTGTAATTTATCTACCAATTGATGGCTATGATAAAGCAGAGGCGAACCTTCAAGTGTCCAGATCGTTCGATAGGCATGTGCTGATCGTCTTGATCGAAAAGGAAGAATAAAGCAATAAAGTAATAAATAACGCAAGGGCGAGGGGAGGGAGACAACCCGAACGTCTGCAAGGAATTCAGACAAATAGCGTTTTACTGCGGCGGGACTGGGGTTATCTGGCGTGCCTAGATTAATTAACAATAAGCCATGTTTCATCGCAAGCGAGTATCATTGAAAATATAGCCATATCATACAGTATAATCGATGGCACAGCAGCAAATAACGGCTAAGTTATCACCTCAAATGCTGCGTTTGATTTATGCTAACGTTTCTTCAGTCATTTCAATGAGGGCGGTAACATTTGCTGCATGTAGTCCTCGCTCTCCACGTTCCAGATCAAAAGTGACGATCTGACCGGCTATCAGTGTTTTGTATCCCGTGCCATCGATAGATGAAAAATGGACAAAAATATCATCCCCACCACCTTCTGGTACAATAAATCCCCAGCCTTTAGCATTATTAAACCATTTAACTTCACCTTTAGCCATGATGTCTCCTTGTCACTGGTTGAGCAAACGCATTTATCCATAAATGCACGGTAATTCACCAAGATAATTAATTTGATTGGCGTGACCCGCACCACTGTCCACACTTATTTTTAAATAAGTTATATCAACATAACTCAAAATTGATTGAACTCTCAATACTTTTTTTAAAAAAACACCATAAGTATGGATTTAAAAGAATGACTGTTTTTATTTTATGCGGTAAGATGCGCAAAAATTTGCTGGCAACAGGAAAGGCAGGCTGGTTAATTTGCAGCTATTTTATCATTTTGAGGGACGTGGTAATGGGCAAGAAAAAATCAAATGGTGCATTTAATGTGGTTCGTGGCGTTAAAATGTTACTGAATCCCCCCCTTCACACACCCGCTGCAAGCGATGTTAGCTTGGTGCAAATGACAACGACTCAGGCACAATTAGTTGAAGTAAAAACATATCTAAATTCTATCATTGATGCGTTGCATGATCATCCTAGCTTTTTAAGTCGCGCGTCAACGTATTGGGGTGGGATACCTTTGTGGCTGAAAATTGTGAGTGGTATTATATTATTTGGAGCTATCATTGCCATGGGGGTCATTGCGCATGTAGTGGCACTTGCTGTCGTCGGGGGTATTTCGGCAGTAGGATTTATTGCGGGCAGTTTCTTGTTAGATGATCATTATAAAACAAATATTCGTTCTATCGATCATTTGAAAGAAGGTGTTTTCGGTTTGGTGAGTGCACTCGAACTAGCCATCAATGTACTCGACAACATTCGAGAGCAGCTCAGTGTAGAGATAGATAGATTCAAGCAAGAGAACCAAAAATTCACCGCTAGTCTTGGGCAGCTTCACCTGGAAATAACCGCTCTGAGCGAGCAAGTTTTGCAATTATCAACAACCGAAGAAGCTCTTAACGCCACACAAAACAAACTGAGGCAACTGACTCAAGACCATGAAGAAATCAATATCGCTTTTGCCCATAGGATGACTGAATTGGAAGGCGTTAAACGCTCAATGGGTTTGGAAATTGATAGACTCAGTAAGGTTGGCGTTGTTTTAAATGGAGCAGTCGATTCCTTGGTGAAGACCGTTATTGTTGATGAACATAATCGTGCAGAATTCCAGGCTAAATTAGATCACTTTCTTAAAGATAGCAAAGCTGGTTTTGATCAGATTGCCGAGCGCATTTGTCAAGCAGAACAGGAGCTTGTAGTTGTTAAAGCCGATCTAGAGCGTAGTAATAGCCGCTATGAGCAATTGCTAGATCGACAGGCAGTACAAGTGGATCAACTTGAAAAAATGACGACGGCAGCTACACATAGGCAAGCAAAGCCAGTGTGCTCTCTGAGTCATGGTTTGAAAAATAGCATCATGTTTCGCGAGATGAACACTGTAACAAAGCATGGTGTTGTCTCTGAATGTTCTCAAGATGATGAACTGATTGATTACAGATTTTTTTCTAGGTTGATGGACACCCCGAGCTGCAAGTGATTGTAATCCAAGGGTGTGGTGTTTTTACCAGCACAGGTTTACTTTATGGCATTCAATCTGATACGGGCCATAGACGTCAATAAACTTATGTTGGGGTTCCCTCGTTCATTTTACCTGCTAAGTAGGCTACATCAGACAATTTGAGATGGATTTCGCGCTGTGGGAAAGGCATATCGATGTGATGTTCACGAAAAGCATGTTCAATCGCATAATTTAAATCGCTTTGAACGATGGATTTTTTATTCACGTCCTTGATTAAACACACCAGCTCAAAAGCAAGGCTGTTATCAGCAAATGATCGGAATAATACGATGGGTTTGTTAATACCACTCTTGATGACTTCTTCGTGGCTGCTTGCGATATTTAATAGGATATCGCGTACCAGGTGAGTGTCGCTACCATAAGCAATGCCTACTGCACAATTGATCCGACAATATTTATCACTAAACATGTAATTAGTCACACGACGAGTAATTAAATCGGAGTTAGGTACAATAATGTCTTCGCGACCAGGGGTGATGATTTGTGTTGAACGCACTCGAATTTTTTTTACAAAACCTTCGACTCCATCAACATTAATGCGATCACCTGGCCTGATGGGTTTTTCGATGAGCAAAATTAATCCAGAGACAAAATTGTTGACGATGCTCTGTAATCCAAGACCAATACCCACAGAAAGAGCCCCAGCAATGATGGCCAGCCCGGTAAAATCAAATCCGGCAACGAGAAACCCCGCGATTAAGGCAATACTAAAGCCAATATAGGTGAGTATAGATGCAACAGCGACTTGTGTTTCTTCTTCATCTTCAAATTGTTGGTGGCTGCTAATAGCGGTGGATATGGCGCGAAACAGCAAATAGAGTAGGCAAAAAACAACCACGCCGGAAATGATTCGTGTCGGATAAAAGGTGATGTTGACAACGTGGACTCCATCTAAAAATTGCTCATAGATACTTTCAATAAAATCTGTCGCAAACCCCCAGCTTCGACCAATTAAATAGAGGCTAATGGCTATTACAATCAGTTGAGCAATGGTTTTTAGGATTAAAAATTCAGTAAAAACTTGATCTGCCCTATAACCAAAATATTTCATGACGCGGGCTTTCGTTCTTTGTTGCTGGTTTAACATGAGGTAAAGCTTATTGATGCCTTGTGTTACTAACAGCGTA
>SXGT01141928.1_pt1 | contig 13127 bp, 12 predicted proteins | sample 3176221 | NCBI WGS metagenome assembly SXGT01 (sample SAMN11356862, study PRJNA531348) | freshwater metagenome | isolation source: freshwater sample F1-120 | place: China: Fuxian Lake, Yuxi | collected 2017-12-25
CATTCATGCCGGGGGCTCTCCAAGGCCGTGAACGGTTACTTTCTGGCACATATACGATCAGGTACTCCTCCGGCCATCGCTCGTGAAGCGCTTCATCCACGGGTACCGCTACCGGCTCTTCTTGGTGGAACACGGGCTCGAGTTCTATCCGGTGTGGATCTCGTCCGCGCGCGACGAGAACCCGGTCGAGGTGGGCGACGAGGAGGCGCTCTACGCCGAGCTAAGGACGCGCTTCAGCTCCGAAAAGACGGTGGGCATCGTGCGGCAGCTGCACGCCCTCGCGAGGGAGACGCAAGAGGCGAAAGCTTCGGGGGAGACGGGCTGAGCCGGAAGGGGCCCGATCCATGGATATTGGGCTGGATTTCGGCCGCTGGGCGGAGCGCTCTAAAGAGCGTCGGGCGCGGTGACCTTGGTGTTGGCGATCACATAAGGCTTGGGCCTGGGATCGCAGGTCGTGTTCACGTCGCCGACGAGGAAGGCGTTGGCCTTGACGCGGTACTGCGAGAACGCGAGGCCGAGCGTGGCGCCCGCCGCCGCCGTCGCCTTGAGCTGGAACTCGATGCTCGGGGGGGTGTAGCTGGAGCCCGACTCGACGTGGCCCGGCATGACGATGCGCACCATGCCCCCCTCGTACCCGACCCTGGCGCTCCCGGCGACGTTGGGGGTGCCCGTCCTGGGGACGATATGGGCAGAGCCAGGGACATAGGTGGTCCCCGAGGGGAGCGCGTAGTCGGATGACATATCGAAGATGTAATTGAGCCCGGTGTGCGAGATCTTCCCCGAGGGGACCCCGTCGATCCTCACCGTGTACGTGGCCCCCGCCGCGACCGACACGGGAGCCGACACCCCCACCACGTGCTCCTGGCCGCTGGGGCCGCGGGTGCAAGTGAGGGGGATACGCACGGTGGTCCCCGCCGCGAGCGGCGCCGACACCGTGAGAGCCGAGGCGATGAACGTGGCGACGACGGCTGCTTTTCTCATTTCACTCCAGGGTGGGCGCTGCGAATGCCATGGGATGGCACACACGCACCCACTTGTCGAGGACTTTGCTCTTCGTGGAGCGACGATTCACTGCGGCTTCACCGGATGGCCTCAGCGTGCCGCGCTGGCGTCCGCTTGCCTGGGTGACCTGGAGGCGAGGACGAGCTCGGCAAAGGCGGGCTCGATCTGATCGGCCAGCGCCCAGAGGTCGGGCACCGAGCTGGACGAGGCGTTGAAGCCGAAGTCGATCGAGCCCAGGTAGCTGAGCACGGTGATGTTCAGGCCCGCGCCCTCGAAGACCGGCCCCATCGGGTACACGGCCACCAGCTCGGCGCCTGCCAGGTAGAGAGGAAAGGGGGGCCCAGGGACGTTGGAGATGACCAGGTTGTGAATGGGGCGGTGGCGATCGGCGAGCTTCATCCGGGTGTAGAAGCGCGCCGCCAGCGAGAAGGTCGTGGGGGCCGCGAACTCGGCCCAGTTCTGGAGCATGTCGGCGCCGATCGCGTTGTGCTCCTCCTTGGCGCCCCGGGTCACGCTCTGGATGGCGCGCAGCCTCTCGACCGGATCCTTGATGTGGGTCGCCAGGGACGTGAACATCGCCGACACCTTGTTGGCCGAGGGCTTCCCCTTGCCGTCGCGCACCGAGATGGGGCAGGTCGCGATCAGCGGCTGCTCGGGCAGCTCCCTGTTGTTCAGGAGGTAGCGGCGGAGGGCTCCGGCGCAGATGGCGAGGACCACGTCGTTCACGGTCACGCCGAAGGCCTTGCGGACGGCCTTTGCCTGGGCGAGGGACACCCTGGCGAACGCGCAGCTCCGCTGGGCGGTGATCGCGCCGTTGAAGCGGGTCCTCGGGGCGGTGAGGGGCGTGGCGCCGCTGTCCGTGCCAGGATCCCGCCGCATCCGGATGACGTCGACCAGGGCGCCCGCGGTGCGGCGCGCCAGGTGCATCATCTCGGCGGGCATCTTGAGGCGCTCGACGACGGCCTCCTCCACCATCCGGCGCTCGCTCGGGATCTGCTCGATGCGGGTCGTCGACGGGGCCGGCGGCGGGATCGGGTTACGATCGATCGTGAACAGGTGGACCATGAGCTCGGCGCCCGACGCCCCGTCGACCGCGCAGTGGTGCACCTTGGTCAGGCAGGCGAAGCGGCCCTCGGCCAGCCCCTCGATGACCCAGACCTCCCACAGAGGTCGGGAGCGAGGGAGCGGGGAGCTGTTGATGCGCCCGCAGATCGCCGCCAGCTCGTGGGGTCCGCCGGGCGCGGGGCAGGTCACCCGGTGCACGTGGTGGATGATGTCGAAATCGGGATCCTCGACCCAGACCGGGTGGTGCAGATCGAAGGGCACCCTCACCAGGCGCCTGTGAAAGGGTGGGAGCAGGTGGAGCCTGCTCAGGATGAGATCCTGGATCTTGTCGAAGGAGTAGCCTCCCGGCATGTCCCTGGGATCGAGCACGGCCACGATCGACACGTGCATGTGCATCTGGGACGTCTCGAAGTACAAGAACGAGGCGTCGAGTCCTGATAGTCGCTCCATGGTTTTCCCCATCATGCCCGAACGAGCGAGGTGCCCTCAATCCACGCCGGCGCATTTGTCCTTCAAGACGCCCTCGCCCTGAGGAGCTCTCGCCACCGCTGCGAGGAGACCGTTGCGGCCGGCGTGCCCTGGACGAAGTCCAGGACCACGTCGGCGAAGCGAGCCGGAGCCTCGCAGTGCGGAAAATGTCCGACGCCCGGGAAGAGCTCGAGGCGGCTGCCCCGGATCGCGGCGTGGGCGTCGAGCGCGTGCTGCACGGGGATGATCGGATCGGCGTCGCCCCACACGATGAGCGTCGGCAGCTCGGACGCGAGGTAGAGGCGATCGCGGGCCGTCATGCGCTGGCCGTGGTGGTCGACGACCGAGCGCAGGGTGGCGACGAAGGCGCTGCGCGTCGCCTGGTCGGTGAGCGAGGCGTAGGCGCGCCAGATCTCGATGGCCGCCGGGCTGGCGCTCCTGCCCCGGCGCGAGAGCCACGAGCAGAGCCTCGACGCGGCGTCGCGGAAGACGGGGCGGCAGCCCAGGGGCAGGGCGTAGGACGCGCCAGGGACGCTCAGCACGCGGAGCAGGGCGTTCACCTCGATGCCCAGGCCTCCGCTGCCCACGAGCACGATGCGCTCGCAGAGCGAGGGGAACTGGTAGGCGACCTGCATCGCCACGCCCCCGCCCCAGGACTGTCCGACGAGCGTCGCCGCGTCGTGGCCCAGGGCGCTCATCACGTCGCGCACGGTGCTGGCGTGGGCGCCCAGCGAGTAGTCGGCCCTCGGCTTGGAGGACTGGCCATGGCCGAGGAGATCCGGCGCGACCACCGTGAAGTGCCGCCCCAGGAGAGGGGCGACGTGCCGCCAGGTCGCCCCGCTCCCTGCCATCCCGTGGAGGAGCACGAGGAGCGGGCCGCTCCCGCTCATGTGGAGCGCGATGTCTTGACCGTGGAGGCGTAGCTTCTGGACCGGCATGGACGAGCGCATCATCGCGCAGCGCGCCCCGGGCGTCGAGCACACTCTCCTGGCCCTGCGGCGCCGGCTGGGCGTCCCGGCCCTCGTCCTGGACGGCGGGTTCGCCACGGAGCTCGAGCGGCGCGGGGTGCCCCTCGACGCCCGCCTCTGGTCGGCGCGGGCCATCGTGGAACGACCCGGGGTCGTCTCCTCGATCCACTCCGACTACCTGGCGGCGGGGGCTCACGTCCTCTCGACCGCGACCTACCAGGCCTCGCTGCAGCTGCTCTCGGACGCGGGGCTGGACGGGCCCACCGTCCTCCGCGCGGGGGTGCGGCTGGCCCGCGACGCCAGGGACTCGGCCGGCGTCGACGCTCGGGTGGCGGCCTCGATGGGGCCCTACGGCGCTCAGCTGGGGGACGGGAGCGAGTATCGGGGGGATTATGCCGTGACCGATCGGGAGCTGGTCGATTTTCACCTGGGGCAGAGCGAGGCGCTATGGGAGGCCGGCCCCGATCTCCTGGCCTTCGAGACCGTGCCTTCCCTTCGCGAGGCCGGGTGCATCGTCCGGGCGCTCGAGGCGCTGGGCTCGCCGCCCGCGTGGATCTCGTTCAGCCTGCGCGATCCCGGCCATGTCTCTGCGGGCGATCCCGTTGCCGCGTCGCTCTCCCAGGTGGCGAGGTACGTGGGGGCGGTGGGCCTCAACTGCGCCCCTCCTTCGAGGATCGCAGAGGCCCTGGATCGGGTCGGGGCGCTCGAGGCCGAGCTCCTCGTATATCCCAATAGCGGCGAGCTATGGTCGGGGAGCGCTCGCCTGTGGTCCGGCGTCGCGGGGGGGCTGGGGAGCTGGGCCGAGCGCTTCCGGAGAGCAGGGGCCACCGGGATCGGCGGTTGCTGCCGTACGACCCCAGCCGACATCGCGGCGATCCGCAGGGCCCTCACCCTCGATCCGGGGTCCCGGTGAACGGCCCGAGGGATCCTGGCGCCTCGTCGGCCCCGGGTTGAAACCCGGGGCCACATCCGTCCACTTGGAAATACACTCCAAGCCCGCCCCAGGAGGGCGGGGGGCAACCTCCGGGCGACGTGGTCAGGGCTTGGCCAGGGGGAGCACCGCGCCCTCGGGGAGCCACGCATCCAGATCGCCCCTGCGGAAGCGCCTGTAGCCGCCCTGGCTCTCGAAGACCCGTAGCCTGGCGCCCTCGGGCAGAGGTCCGGAGCTGGCGATCACGATGTGCCTGCCGTCGGCGGGGCGGGCGCCGGGAAGGACGATGATGGCCTCGTGAAGCTCCAGCCTCTCGCTCCTCCGGGCCAGGGCAAAGCCGGTCGCCACCAGGCACGAGGGGAGGGAGAGCGCGCAGACCACCAGGCTCGAGGCCCGGAGGCGCTCGGTCCCCCGCCAGCCCCGTAGAACCAGCCCCACCGTGAAGAGCAGAGAGGCCAAGATGGCGATGGAGAACCAGGTGTCCTCCTCGAGGAGCCTCGCCATGCTACGGCCGACCGACAGACCCTCCTCCACGTCGATGGGCTCGCCCGCCCTGGCCCGACGTCGCGCCACCTCGGAGCGTAGAAGCGTCAGCGCGTGGCGAGCCTCGGCCTGGAGGAGGGCGTCGCGGGAGAGCTCCCTGGCCTCCTCGAAGCCGTGGATCGCTCGGCCAAGATCCCCGTCGCTCTCCGGGCCGAGGCGCACCCGCATGGCGTAGGCCAGGCCCCTGTCGAAGGAGAGCGCGGCGTCCACGTAGCCCTGATCCGCCGCCGACTCCAGCTCACGGATCGCCTCGGCGGGCTTGCTGGCCTCGAGCGCGGCGCTCGCCCGCACGAGGGTGTCCTCGGGCTCCGCCGCTCCCAGAGATCCGGTGAGCAAGACGGTCCCCAGGAGCGCCAGCCCGGAGGTGATCCGCTTCATGGAGCCGCTCGCCTGGAGGGGCGGAGGCCGGCGATCAGCTTCTTGGCACAGGCCAGCTCCTCCTTGGCCCTGGCCAGCGTAGGAGGTACGGGGGCGTAGCGTAGCTCCTCCGCCGAGGCGATGGCCGCGACCCACGAGGCCGCGGCGTCTGGATCCAGGCCGGCCTCCTCCAGCAGCGCGCCCTTGGCGTCGCCAGCAACGCCCCTGAGGTTCACGCCGAGGCGAGCCAGCGCCGCCTGCTCGATCATGCCCAGCGTGGCCTGCACGGTCTCGGGGGCGCGCCCCTCGCGGAGCGCCTGCTCGGCCGCCTTCATCCGGGTGAAGAGCTCCGCCTCGGGAGAGCCCTCCCTCGCCCTCCTGCGCTCGAGCAGCGCCCTCCTGGCTCGCCCGGCGGCGCCGGCCAGGACGAAGGCGCCAGGGAAGCCAAAGAGGCCCAGCCAGGGCAGGGGCCGATCGGTCAGGCGAGGGCTGGCCTCGCCCCGACCCTCGAGCTGGGTCCTCGCCAGAGGGAGGCCAGGGAGGCGATCGTCCTTCACCACGTCCACCGGCTTCTTGCTCTCGCCAGGACGCACCACGACGCTGCCAAGGGCGGCCCTGGCCACCCCGTAGGACCTGCTGCGAGGGGAGAAGAAGGGGAGCCCGAGCTCGCCCAGATCGATCGCGCCCGCCTCGTGGAGACGGACCACGTGACGGAAGGTGCGCGTCCCGCCGAAGCGATCCTCGAAGTCGCCGCCCAGCTTCTCGCTCACCTCGGGCTCCAGCCACTCGACCCCACGGGCGGTGGGCAGAGGGAGCTTGCTGGGCAGGTTGCCGGTGCCCGAGAGCTCCACGGTGATGGCCACCGCGCCGTCCTGCTCGACCTCCCTGGGGGTGACCTCGGCCTTCAGGGAGAAGTCGCCCACGTCGCCCAGCGCATAGCCCGCAGGCCGCCTGGTGAGGGGAGGCTCGGTCACGCTGACGCTCAGGGACTCGCTCTCCCTGAGGGAGTCAGGCCGACTTCGACCGGCGGCGTCGCGAAAGATGCGGAGGCTCATCGCTCCCACGGGGAGGAGCCCGGCCTTGAGCGGGAAGAGGGCGGTCTTCCTCACCAGCTTGACCTCGTAGATACGGCCGCCCACCTTGGCCAGGCCCACGTGCCTGGCCTCGGTCTCGTTTTCGAGGAGCGGACGGCGGATGAAGTCGCTGGCAGGCGCCTCATGGACGTCGCCTATGTGGGGATCGCGGCCGTCGGCTTCGATGTAGAGGTGCACCGTGAAGCTCACCTGCTCCCCGACGACCGCGTGCGTCTTGTCGGCGATGGCGTGGAGGAAGGCCACAGCGCCCCTGGGCGCGGGGAGCGCCAGCTTGGGATCGGTCGTCGGGGCGTTGTCCTGGAGCAGATCGTCGAGAGGAGAGCGCCCGGGGGACGAGGGCGGATCGAAGAACTGCTTGAAGGGATCGAAGGGATCCTGGCGGCGAGGCGCCTGGCCCGCCGGCACGACGTGGACCTCCACCGGGGCGGTCTGGCGAGAACGGCCCCCCAGCGTGGCCGTGGCAGGGCCCAGGGTGAAGATCCCCACGCGCTCGGCGCGCAGCGTGAAGGTCGCCGACATCCCCCGGCTGTCGGTGCGAACTCCGTTCACGATCGTCACGGTCTGGGTGGGCATCAGGCTCTTGCCGACGACGCGAAAGCCAGGCACCGGCCCGGGCGAGACCCCGGTCACCTCGCCCGTGGTGCTGGAGGCGTCCAGGTGGAGGGTGATCACCTGCCCGACCTCGACGAGCTTGTCGCTGATGCGGGCACGCAGATCGTCGGCCCTCGCCTCGCCCCGGAGGACGAGCACCAGGGTGAGAGCCCACCCCAGGACCAGGAGCGCCTTCTTCACTTGTCCTCCGAGCTCCGCACCTTCTGTGTGCGACGCTGGCGCTTGGCCGCCTCTCGCTGGACCGTAGGAGCGTTCTCGAGCTGATCGAGGATGCGCTCGTCCTGGCTGCGCTGAGAGGGGGGAGGGGGAGGTGCGCCGCCGTCGTCCTTGTCGGGGGGAGGTGCGCCGCTGTCCTGGCCGCCGTCCTGCCCTCCGCTGTCCTTGCCCCCGTCCTTGCCGTCGGACGAGCCATCCCCCCCGCCGTCCTGGCCTCCGCTGTCCTTCGTTCCGCTGTCGCCCCCGCCGTCCTGTCCGCCGTCCTGTCCGCCGTCCTGTCCGCCGTCCTGTCCGCCGTCCTGTCCGCCGTCGCCCCCGTCCTGCCCGCTGTCCTGTCCGGCGTCCTTCTGGTCCTCGATGCGCCTCAGCGCGATCGCCCGGTTCCACGCGGCGTCCTGGCCCACAGGATCGCCGAGCCTCGGGCCTCCCTGGGCGTCCACGCCACCCTCGGGCATGCCCGGCGCCAGCGCCAGCGCCTTCTCGTAGGCCGCCACCGCTTCCTTGTATTTTGCATCCAGGAAGAGCAGGTTCCCCTCGAGGTAGCGGGCCCTGGCCCTGAGCTCCACCGGCTGGGTCAGGTCCTCCGCCACCGCCCGGACGATGCGGAGGGCGCACTCGACGTGGGCCGCGCGAAGGCCGTCGCTGGCCGGAGGGGAAGGGGGGGCGCCTGGCTTCTTGCCGCTCTCCTCCTCGCCGAAGCGCGCCCCGAGCGCCTCGCCTATACGAAAGAGGGCCAGGCCAAGATCGAAGGCGGCGCTCGAGCGAGCTCGTACCCCCGGAGGCGTGCCTATGTTGCCCTCGGCGCAGGCCCCCGTGGAGAGGTACCCCTCCAGGATGTCCGCGGCGTTGCCGGCGTCGCCCCCGTCCAGCTCGGCCAGCGCCCGGTTCACGGTCGGCGAGTCTCGCTCGAAAGGGCGTCTGGGATCCCAGCCGCACGCGACCACGGCGAGGCTCCCCAGAGAGAGCGCCACGAGGAGCCCGCGGGTCGTCCTTGCCCGATCAGGAGACACGAGCGGCCCCCCTCTTCTTCTTGCGCTTGGCCATCAGCGTCACCGGCAGGGGAGCAAAGATCTTGCGCCGGGGCGCGTCGCCGAGGAGCGCCTCGAGCGCCAAGAGGAGCACGGCCAGGCCCAGGGGCCAGGCGTACTCCTCGGCGAACACCGTCTCCACCCGCTCGGAGAGCTCCTGGGTCATCAGGCGCTTGAGCTCCCGGGTGATCTCGTCGATCCCGGTCTCGCCCTTCTCGGCACGGACGATGCGGCCGTGGGTCAGCTCGGCGATCTTGGCCAGCTGCGCCTCCGCGTCGATGGTGAGCTCGGTCATCATGGGCTTGCCGCCCTCGTCGCGGCGCATGCCCAGGACCTTGCCTTCCGGCGACACCTCGGGGATGGGCTCGGGGGCCCGGGTGCCTATCTGCACCACGTCGACGCGGGTGCCCTCCTGGCCCATCTCCGCGGCGATGCGGGTGGGATCGCCCTCGGTGTCCTCGCCGTCGGTGACCAGGACCACGATCCTGACGTGCTCCCTGGACTTGGGATCCCTGACCAGGAGCTCCCTGGCTCGCTCCAGGGCCCTGGCCGTCGCCGTGCCGCCCACCGGCATGTCGTTGGGCTCCAGGCCCCTGAAGAACTGGGAGATCGCGGCGCCGTCGCTGGTCAGGGGAAAGCTCATGGGCTCCCCCGCAAAGGCCACGGCCCCGAAGCGAGCCCCTCTCAGCTCGTTGATCATCCGCCCCACCTCGGCCTTGGCCCTGGCGATCCGGCTGGGCACCACGTCGCGCGCGTACATGCTCTTGGAGAAATCGAGCACCACCACCACGTCGAGGTTGGTGGCGGGGACGTGCCTGGTGCCCCGACCGAACTGGGGACGCGCCAGCGCCCCGAAGGCCGCGACCAGCGCGCTCACCAGCAGCAGGCCCTTGATGGTGCGCCTCACGTCAGCGTCGAAGGACCTGAGCTTGGCCAGGAGCGCGGGCTCGCCGAAGCGGACCAGATCTCGCTCCCGGCGGAGGGAGGCGAGTACCAGGAGCGTGGTGAAGGCCCCCACCACCAGGACCGCGGCCAGCGCGCCCAGCAGGTAAGGGAACGAGAGGAGATCGTAGGCGAACTTCAAGGGAACCTCCTCACCAGCCAGAGGCGGAGGAGGGCCTCGAGCACCAGGAGCGCCACGGCGGGACCCAGCAGGAGAGGGAACAGATCCTCCATGGTGGCGGACTGGGATTCGAAGCGGGTCTTCTCGAGCTTGTCGAGGATGGTGTGCATGCTCCCCTCGAGGCTCTTGCGATCGGTGGCGACGAAGGCCTCCCCTCCCGTGGCTGCCGCCATCTTCTTCAGCAGCTCGGGGTTCACGGGGAAATGGGTGCGGATGTAGCGAGGCTGCCCGAAGAGATCCACGCCGTCCTCCACGTCGACCTCGTCGCCGTTCCCCAGCTGCACCGGGTAGACGTGCACCCCCTGGGTCTGGGCCAGGTGGGCCGCGTACTCGGGGGCGATGGTGCCCGCGTTGGAGTCACCGTCCGTGAGGAGGATCACGGCCTTGGAGCGGGCGGTGCTCCTCCTCAGCCTGGCCACCGCGGTACCCACGGCGTCGCCGATGGCGGTGCCGTTGCCGTCGATCAGATCGAGCTCCATCCGCCCCACCAGCGCGGCCAGCAGGGTCTTGTCCAGGGTGGGCGGCGAGAGGATGTAGGCGCTACGCCCGAAGACCACCACGCCTATGCGATCGGTCTTCCGGCGCGCCACGAACTCCAGGATCACGTCCTTGGCCGTCGCCAGGCGGGTGAGGCGCTTGCTCCGGGTGAGCTCGCCCGGCACCACCTTTGGCTCGGTCGTGTCGGCGTCCATGAGCGCGCGCATGGACCCCGACAGGTCGAGCACCAGGACGATGTCGATGCCGCTCTCCTGGGCGCTCTCTCCCCTCAGGACGTTCTGAGGGCGCATCAGGGCGAGGATCGCCAGCACGAGCGCGGCCCCCCGGAGCACCCCCGGGGCGTCACGCAGCCGGGCCCGCAGACCCCGGGGGCCCAGGGTCAGAGGAGCTATCGTGGGGAGCCCCAGGCTCGGGACCCGCGCGTCGGCGCCCAGGGTCACCCGGTAAACGACCGGGGGGATCCCCAGCACCAGCAGCCCCGGCCAGGGGTGCTCCCAGACCACGGTCAGCCAGGCCGTTCCACGGGCGAGGAGCGGGTAGGCGAGGGCCAGGAGCAGGACGCCCAGGGTAGAGAGGACGATCAGGGCGATGCGCGCCGCGCGGCTCACGGGTCATCCTCCCTGGCGTCGCTGGCGTCGCCCGCGTCAGGCGCGTCCTTGATCTCGGGCCCCGGGGCGGAGGCGTCGAGGGAGGGGGCGGGCGCCTCGCGCCTGGGCATGGTGGCTCGCACATGGGCCTCGGCGGCGTCCAGCATCGCGTCGCAAGCGTCCCTGGAGGGGGACAACTTGGCGAATTTCACCAGATCACAGTCGCGGAGCAGCCCCACGACCCTGGCCCGCTCGGCCTCGATCATGGGCGCCCTCGCGACGTGGGCGGCGATCTCGTCGGTCGTGGACTCCAGCCCGTCAAACTCCAGCCTGGCTCCCAGATACTCCCGGATCGCGTCGCTCACCCGATCGCAGAACTCGGCCTGCCTGTCGGTCTCGAGCAGGCCCGCGTGGCGTACCCCGTGGAGGCGCTCGAGCGCCAGCTCCCAGGCGGGTCTGGGAGGAGGAGGAGGGGGGACAGGTCTGGGGCGCCGCTTCCACCTGCGGTAAGCGAGCGCCGCCAGCGTCCCCAGCACCAGGCCCCCTCCCACGTAAGCGAGCGCATATTTGAGCTCGGTCCACTCCTCGCGCTGGGGCCTTGGCGGGGGGTTGGGCCTGGGGGCAGGATCGTTGGTCTCCGCGATGGGATCCTCGACCACGATGGAGTGAGGGCGGGTGCAGAGGGTCGTGAGCTCCCCGTTGGCCCGGGCGACGGCCACCGGCAAGGGAGGCAGCACCAGCGAGTTGCGCCCGGGTTTCTCGGGCAGCGGGATCACCGGCACCTCCAGCACGGTGGTCACGATCTCCTTGCGCGCCGGATCCTCGGGCAGCACGACCAGCCGTGCCGCGCCGGTGCCCCCGTCCTGCTCGGGGAACGTGAAGCCCGAGGCCTTGAGCTCCTTCTCGGCCTCGCTCGAGCGCTGGAGGTCGATGCCGCTCGGCAGCACGTGCTCGCCCCGCCCGTGCCTGACGGTCACGGTGAGCGTGGCGATCCAGCCCGAGGTGCCGCGCCGAGGGAAATCCTCGGTCACCACGGGACGGTTGGCCCCCTCCGTCCGGCTGGGCACGCACCCGTGCACGGAGCCGGCCGCCCCGGCGTCGAGATCCTGGGGGGCGGGGAGACCGCCGTCGGCCAGGGCTCTCGGAACCCGGAGCGACGCCAGAGCCAGGACCAGGGCCAGCGTCAGAAGGCGCCTCATCTCTTCATCCTCCGCGCCCGGCGAGCGAAGAGGTCGCGCAGGGGCCTGACGAACGAGCCCCCCGTGGCGATCTCGACGAAGTCGAGCCCCAGCTTCCTGAAGAGGGCGGTGCGCGCGGCGCGAAGGGCGCGCATGGCGTGCGCGTAGTGCGCGCGCACCTGGGGGCTCGAGGTGTCGACCAGCACGGCCTCCCCGGTCTCCAGGTCCTGGAAGGTGGCGAGACCCACATCAGGGAGCTCCTCGTCGCGCGGATCGGTCAGGACCACGGGGACCACGTCGTGCTTGGCCGCCGCCAGGGCCAGGGCGCGCTCGTACCCCTGGGCGAAGAAGTCGCTCACCACGAAGGCCACGCTCCGCCTCCTGGACACCGAGGAGAGCGACTCCAGGATGCCCTTGAGGTCGGTCGCCGCGCCCAGGTAAGGCGCGCCCTTGGCATCCCTGGGGGCCTTGGCGCCCTCGGGGCGAGGGGCCATCACCGGGGTGAAGCCCAGGATCTCGCGGACCACGCGCATCACGTGCTTCTCGCCCTTCTTGGGGGCCACGATGCGCTCGATCTGGTTGGTGCCCACGATCAGCCCCACGCGATCGTTGTTGCGGATCGCGCTGAAGGCCAGGAGCGCCGCCACCTCGGACGCGACCCTCACCTTGGCGGCGCGCCGGGTCCCGAACTGCTCGCTCGCGGACAGATCCACGGCCAGCATCACGGTCATCTCCCGCTCCTCGACGAAGACCTTGACGAAGGCCTCGTTCATCCGCGCCGAGACGTTCCAGTCGATGGTGCGGACGTCGTCGCCAGGCTGGTAGGGCCGTACCTCGCGGAAGGCCAGGCCCTGGCCCTTGAAGCTCGACGCATAGGTGCCGGAGAGCTGCTCGTTGGCGAGCCTGGCCGTGTGGATCTCGATGGTGCGGAGCGCAGCGAGCAGTTCCTTCGGGATCATGGGGATCTGGGGCTTGACGGGCTCAGCGGGCCAGGTGCCTCGAGGCACCTCGTTGGAGGGCTCGGTGCCTCAAGGCACCTCGATGGCCTCGAAGACGCGGCGAACGATCTGCTCGGTGGTGACCTCCTCGGCGTCCGCCTCGTAGGTGAGGACCACCCGGTGGCGCAGCACGTCGGGGCCTATGGCCTTGACGTCCTCGGGGGTGACATATCCCCGGTGGCGCAGGAAGGCGTGGGCCCTGGCCGCGAGGTTCAGCGCGATCGAGGCCCTGGGGGAGGCGCCGTACTCGATGAGCGGCGCCAGATCCTTGAGCCCGCACTTCTTGGGCTCTCGCGTCGCGAACACCACGTCCACGATGTAGTCTTTCACCTTCTCGTCGACATAGACCTGGCTCACCACCTTGCGGGCGTCCACCAGCTCCGCCGTGGTGATGATCGACTCGGCCCTGGGCAGCTCGCCCACGGTCATACGATCCATGATCTTGCGCTCGTCGTCGCG
>SXGT01192260.1_pt1 | contig 13127 bp, 13 predicted proteins | sample 3176221 | NCBI WGS metagenome assembly SXGT01 (sample SAMN11356862, study PRJNA531348) | freshwater metagenome | isolation source: freshwater sample F1-120 | place: China: Fuxian Lake, Yuxi | collected 2017-12-25
CTGGTCACTTCGGCGGTGGCGGCATCCAGCGGCTGCTTCAGGCGCGCCCCGGCCGCCTGCACCTGCCCACCGCCGCCGACTCTGGCCGCAAACTCATTCATGTCGGGACAAGGTGACGCAGCAGAACGCCGCGCTGGTGGAGCAGGCGGCCGCCGCCGCGGCCTCGATGAAGGAGCAGGCCGGGCAGCTCAACCAGTCGGTGAGCGTGTTCCGCGTTTGAGCGGAGGCCGCCATGCGATTCGAACCCGCGCGACCGGCGAACGAACTGTGCGGGCCTTCGCGGCCGCAGTTCCTGCGGCGCTTCGGCCTCGGCGTGATCCTCGCCTTCACCCTCAAGGGGCTGGTGACCGGGTCGCTGCTGGTCGCGGCGCTGCTGCAGCTGGCGGGGGACTGACATGCCGGCGGAACAGCCCACGCCCGAATTCGTCGCCCGCATCGCGGGCTGGCGCCTGACGCCGCCGATGCTGGCGCTCGGCGCGCTGGCGCTCTACTTCATCGAAACCACGTTGTCACTGTAGCGGGAGCGGAAATGGGCATGCAGGCCATGGGCATGCAGTCAAGCGCCGGCGATTCGGCCGCGGATCGGGAATTCGATTTTTCTGCGGGCGACTTCGACCGCGTGCGCAAGCTGATCATGACGCACGCCGGCATCTCGCTCAACGCGGGCAAGCACAACATGGTCTACAGCCGGCTTTCGCGCCGGCTGCGCGCCTGCGGCATGCAGAGCTTCACCGAGTACCTGGATGCGCTCGAATCCGACGACACGCCGGAGCGGCAGGATTTCATCAATGCGCTGACCACCAACCTGACCGCGTTCTGGCGCGAGCCGCACCACTTCCCGGTGCTCTCCGAGCACCTGCGGCGGCGCATGGCGAAGGGCGGATCGTCGCACCTGGACATCTGGTGCAGCGCGGCCTCCACGGGCGAGGAGCCCTACACCATCGCCATCACCGCGATGCAGGCGTTTGCCAGCATGACGCCGCCGGTGCGCCTCCTCGCCACCGCCATCGACACCAGCGTGCTCGACACCGCGCGCCGCGGCACCTACTCGGCCGAGAACGTCGCCGGTCTCGACCCCGAGGTGCTGCGCCGCTATTTCCTGCGCGGTTCGGGCGCCAACCAGGGCTCGGTCAAGGTGCGCCCCGAGGTAGCCGCGCTGGTCGTCTTCCGGCGCCTCAACCTGCTGGACGCCTCGTGGCCGATGCGCGGCGGTTTCAGCGCGCTGTTCTGCCGCAACGTGATGATCTATTTCGACAAGCCGACGCAGTACGCCGTGCTGGGCAAGATGGCGCCGCTGATCGAGCCCGGCGGACTGCTGTTCGCCGGGCACTCGGAGAACTTCTCCGACGCGCGCGAAATTCTGCGCCTGCGCGGCCGCACCGTCTACGAGCGTCTGGCGGGAGAGGTTTCCGCGCGGCGCGGCAACTGAGGCGCGCGGCATGGCACCCACGCGGACCGAGACCCCGGCCCCGAACCTCTACCATGACCCCGTTTTCGGCACCGAGGCGGCGAAGATCCTGCCGGGCGAGTATTACGTCACCACGCGCGACATGCTGCTGGTCACGGTGCTCGGTTCCTGCGTCGCCGCCTGCATCCGCGACCGCGGCGCGGGGATCGGCGGCATGAACCACGTCATGCTGCCGGATGCCGGCGCCGACGGCGACGCCGGCGGGGCGCCTGCGCGCTACGGCGCCTACGCCATGGAGGTGCTGGTGAACCAGCTGCTGAAGAGCGGCGCGCGCCGCGAACGGCTGGAAGCCAAGGTGTTCGGCGGCGGCGCCGTGATCCGCGGCATGGAGACCATCCATATCGGCGAGCGCTACGCGCGCTTCGTGCTCGACTACCTCGGCACCGAACGCATCACGATCGCCGCGAAGGACCTGATGCTCGACTGCGCGCGCAAGGTCTACTACTTCCCGGTCAGCGGGCGGGTGCGCGTCAAGCGCTTCCGCGACTTCCACAACGACACCATCAATGCGCGCGAGCGCGAGTACCGGCGCCGGATCACCGGCACCGAGATCGCCGGCGCCATGGAGATCTTCTGATGGACGCCAGGGGCAGGATCAAGGTCGCCATCGTCGACGATTCGGCGCTGGTGCGCAGCATGCTGACGCAGATCGTCGACTCGCAGCCGGACATGGTGTCCGTGGGCGCCGCGCCCGATCCGATCGCGGCGCGCGAGATGATCCGCGCGCAGAACCCGGACGTCATCACGCTCGACGGGGCGATGCCGCGCAGGGACGGCCTCGACTTCCGCGAAACGCTGCTGCGCCTGCGGCCCACGCCGGTGGTCATGGTGTCGACGCTGACCGAGCGCGGCGCGGAGGTCACGCTGCGCGCGCTGGAGCTGGGCGCCATCGACTTCGTCTCCAAACCCAAGGTCGACGTGGTCAAGGGCCTCGGCGACTATGCGGGCGAAATCGCCGACAAGATCCGCGTGGCCGCCCGCGCGCGCGTCAAGCGCGCCGGCGAAGGCCACGCCGCGCCTGCCGCGCCGCGCCTGGCGCTGCGTCTGAGCGGCACCGAGAAGCTGATCCTGGTGGGCGCCTCCACCGGCGGCACCGAGGAGATACGCGAGCTGCTGGCGGGCTTTCCGCCCGACATTCCGGGGATCGTCATCACGCAGCACATGCCCGCGGGCTTCACGCGCAGCTTCGCGCAGCGCCTGAACGACCACTGCCGCTTGAAGGTGAAGGAGGCCGAGCACAACGAGCGCATCCTGCCGGGGCACGTGTTCATCGCACCCGGCGACCGCCACCTGGAAGTGGCGCGCAGCGGGGCCAACTACATGACCGCGCTGTCCGACGGCCCGCCGGTGAACCGGCACCGGCCCTCGGTCGAGGTGCTGTTCCGCTCCGGCGTGAAGAGCGTGGGCACCACTGCCATCGGCGTGATGCTCACCGGCATGGGCCGCGACGGCGCCAGCGCGATGCGCGAGCTGCGCGACGCGGGTTCCTACAACTTCGCGCAGGACGAGGCGAGTTGCGTGGTATTCGGCATGCCGCGCGAGGCGATCGCCGCCGGCGCGGTGCAGGAAGTGGCGCCGCTGGGCGACATTGCCCGGCGCGTCATGGCGCGGCTCTCGGCCGGCGCCGGCGCCAAGGTCGCCAGAATCTAACCAGGAAAGGGACGCAACATCGACATCAACGTATACCGCAGCGAAACCACTTCACGCGTCAGCCTGCGCGGGCGCTTCGACTTCAGTTGCCACCGCGACTTCCGCTCGGCGTGCGACGGCGCGCTGGGCGATCCGGGGGCGACCAGCATCGAGATCGACTTCGGCGGCGTCGAGTACCTCGACAGCGCGGCGCTGGGCATGTTGCCGCTGGTGCGCGAGCGCGCGCAGGCGGCCAACCGCGCGGTGCGGCTGTCGAACTGCCGCGGCATCGGCGGCGACGTGCTGAAGGTGGCGAACTTCGGAAAACTCTTCCCGATAACCTAGCGGGAAGGGAAGGCGATTTCGCGCATCGCCGAAATCCACTCGGGCGACTCGTTCAGGCAAGGCAGCAGGCGACAGCGCGTGCCGCCCGCGGCCGGGTATGCCTCGCGCGAGTTCGACGAGCGCGGGCTCGGTGTGGGGGCCGACCCGCTTCGGCGGGCCGAAGCGCGACTGGCAGGTGACGGCGTAGTCCGCAGGCTTCAACTGCATCGCGGCGCGAGAAGAGCGGGATCGACTGTCCGGCTCAGCCTCAGGTTTTCGATGCCGATGCCGTTGATTGATGTCGAGGACGCACGCTCGCGATGCGCATTCCCCCTTCCGACACGCTCCATGGTCGCCTCCTTGGTTTCCTGGGCGCGCTGTTTCTTGCCCTGCTCGCGATCGGCCTGGCCGTGCGATCCATCGCGGTCGACGCCGAAAAGGAGCATGCGGCGGAACGGGCCAGCGAGCTGGCGCGGCTGTTTGCGACCAATTTTCAGCAACGCCTCGGTGATACGAAAGCGCTGTTGGGCGCAACGGCGGCGCTGCGCCTGCATGAACGGCCTGCTGCGGACTGCAACGCACGGCTGGCCGAACTGCTGGCCTCCTATGCGTACCTGAAAAGCCTGGCGGTGCTCGAGGATGAACATCGCACGCGATGCATGGCCGGCGCCCGGGGGGCGGTGCTCGATGCGGAGGCGCGGAAAACCCTGCAGGACGCCGACGACGCCCGGGAGTTTGCCTTGTCGCCGCATCGGAAGGATAGCGACGGAACGTCATCGCTGCTTGCCGTTCTGCCGCTCGCCGGCGCGGCCGGTGCGCGTTTCTTGCTCGCGGAGCTGGATCTGGACTGGATCAACCGCCAACTCGCCGTTGGCGTGCCATCGGGCGTCGTGGTGCGCGTGCTGGACCGCGGCGGCACATTCATTGTGCGCCAGCCGGATCCCGGGTGCTGCCTCGGACGCTCCGGCCTGGAGCTGCCGGGCATCCGGCAGGCGCTCGCTTCCGGCGCGCCCCAGGTCATGGAAGATTCTCTCTGGCTGGACGGGGTACGGCGCCTGCAGTCGGACGTGCCGCTGGCCGGCGGCGGGGTTCTTTCGGTGGGAATTCCCCTAGAAGCGATCACCCGGACGACCGACTCCGCGGTGACGAAAGCGGTGACGCTGCTGTTGCTGTTCGTTGCGGCCGCCGGGGTGCTGGCGTGGCTCGGCGCCGAAGTCCTGGTCCTGCGTCCGATTCGCCGGCTTGGCGCGGCGGCTCGGCGCATCGGCGCCGGAGAGTTGTGCGCAAGCCTTGCCGTGGGCAAAGGGTCGGTCGAGCTGAACCAGCTGGCGATGGAATTCAATCAGATGGCAGGCGCGCTTGCCGGCCGCGAGCAGGCCCGCAGCGAGAGCGAGGAACGCCTGCGGCTGACGCTCGATGCGGCGCTCGATGCGGTCGTCGGCATGGATCAGCATGGGCGGGTCACCGCGTGGAACGCCGAGGCGGAGCGGATGTTCGGCTATACGCGTGCCGAGACCCTGGGCCAGGCGCTGTCGGACCTGATCATCCCGCCTGCGCAGCGGGAGGCGCACGCGCACGGCATGAAGCGATTCCTCGCGACCGGACGGGGCTCCATTATCGGCAAACGGGTCGAAGTCACCGCGTTGCGCGCCGACGGCAGCGAACTGCCGATTGAGTTGGCCATCGCCACGGTGCGCAGCAGCAACGGCCTGTTTTTCAATGCCTTCATGCGTGACCTCCGCGAGCGCAGGCGCGCCGACGCCGAGCTGCGCACCTTGTCGCGCGCGGTGGAACAAAGCCCGGTTTCGATCGTGATTACCGATCGCTCGCCCAGCATCGTGTACGTGAATCCCCGTTTTGAGCAGGCGACAGGCTACACGCGAGCCGAGGTGATCGGCCGCAACCCCCGCCTGCTCGCGTCCGGGACAACGCCGGCCGAGACCTACCGGGATCTCTGGAAGGTGATTTCCGAGGGAGGCGAGTGGCGCGGCGAATTATGCAACCGGAGAAAGGACGGGGAACTGTTCTGGGAGTTCACCACCATTTCGGGGCTCAAGGGCAGTGGCGGCAAGGTCAGCCACTACATCGCGGTGAAGGAAGACATCACCGAACGCAGGCGCCTGGAGGCTGAGCGCAAGCAGGCGGAGGAGCGTATTCACAGCCTGGCGTTTTTCGATCCGCTGACGCACTTGCCGAACCGCCGCCTGCTGCTCGACCGCCTGAAGCAGGCGTTCTCCGCGAACGCGCGGCGCGGGACCCACGGCGCGGTGTTTTTCATCGACCTGGACCAGTTCAAGACGCTGAACGACACCAAGGGCCACGCTTTCGGAGACCTGCTGCTGATCGAGGTCGCACAGCGGCTGCAGGCCTGCGTGCGAGGGGAAGATACCGTAGCGCGCCTCGGCGGCGACGAGTTCGTGGTGATGCTCAGCCATCTGGGAGATGCCGCGCCGGAGGCCGCGGCACAGGCCGTCGGCGTGGGCGAGAAGATGCTTGCCGCGATCAGCCGGCCGTACGTTCTCAAGGGCCAGCCGCACTACACCTCCTGCAGCATCGGGGTCAGCCTGTTTCGCGGCAACGATCTGTCCGCCGATGACCTGCTCAAACGCGCGGATATGGCCATGTATCAGGCCAAATCGGCGGGGCGCGGCGCCGTCCGCTTTTTCGATCCCGCGATGCAGGCGGCGCTGGACACCCGTGCGGCGATGGAATTCGAGCTGCGTGGTGCCGTCGAGCGCGGCCAGCTTCGGCTGCACTACCAGATGCAGATCGACACCACGCACGGTTCGATCGGCGCCGAGGCGCTGCTGCGCTGGGCGCATCCGGAACGCGGCCTGGTGCCGCCTGCGCAGTTCATTCCCCTGGTCGAAGACAGCGGTCTGATCGTGCCCATCGGCCAGTGGGTGGTGGAGACCGCGTGCGCGCAACTGAAGCGCTGGGAACGCGACCCGCGCATGCACCATCTTCAGCTTGCGGTCAACGTCAGCGCGCGTCAGTTCCGGCAGGCGGATTTCGTCGCGCGGATCCAGACATCGCTGGAGGCGAGCGGGGCCAACCCGGCCCGCTTGAAGCTTGAATTGACCGAGAGCCTGATGCACGAGAACGTCGCCGAAACGATCGCCAAGATGAATGCGCTCAAGGGTCTGGGAATCGGATTCTCGATGGATGATTTCGGCACCGGCCATTCGTCGCTTTCCAACCTGAAGCGCCTGCCGCTGGACCAGCTCAAGATCGATCAGTCCTTCGTGCGCGACCTGGTCACCGATCCCAACGACGCGGCCATCGTCAAGACGATCATCGGCATGGCGAAGAGCCTCGGACTGGCGGTGATTGCCGAAGGCGTCGAAACCGAGGCGCAGCGGCAATTCCTCGTGCAGCTGGGCTGCGTGACCTGCCAGGGCTATCTGTTCGGGCATCCGATGCCGGCAGCCGAATTTGAAGCGCAAGTGCGCGCGTTCGGCGGCGCCGAGGAGGCGGACGTGCCGGCGGAAATCTGCGCGTAAGGCAGGTACCTTGAGCCAGGCGCTGCGGTTGTCTGAATCAACGGCGAGTTGAGAAAGGCGGTACCTGGGTACGAGGGGTTCCGTCCCCTCGCCACGAAGGACAAAAGGCCTTCGTCCTTCTGTGGCCCCGACGTGAGATCAGGGTCCTGATGGAAAGGCGATCGCCCGCATCGCCGCAATCCACTCGGGCGACTCGTTCAGGCAGGGCAGCAGGCGGAAGTGCTTGCCACCGGCGCCGAGAAAGGTCTTGCGCGCGCCGACGCCGAGTTCCTCGAGCGTTTCGAGGCAATCCGACACGAACCCCGGGCAGACCACGTCGACCTCGCGCAGGCCGCCGTGCGCGAGGTCGGCGAGCGTCGGTTCGGTATAGGGCTGGATCCATTTCGCCGGGCCGAAGCGCGACTGGAAGGTGACGACGTAGTCCGCGGGCTTGAGCTGCAAGGCCGCGGCAAGCAGCGTCGAGGTGGCCATGCACTGGCTCTGGTAAGGGTCGCCGGCGTCCACCACCGCCTGCGGCAGACCGTGGTAGCTCATCACCAGCTTCGCGCCGCGGCCATGGTGTTCCCACTGGCGGCGCACCAGCGCGGCCAGTGCGGCGATGTAGGCCGGGTGGTCGTGGAAGTCGCCGATCACCGCTGCTTCCTTGCCGACCACGTCGCGGACGGTTTGCGTCGTGCTCTCGGAATACTGCGGGTAGAGCGGCAGCACCGTGATCTGCGTGCAGCCGGCATCGCGCAGCTTCCGCAGGCCGTCGCCGATGCGCGGTTCGCCGTAGCGCATCGCATGCTCGACCGGCGCACCGCCCGGCCCGAGCAGCCCGCGCAGGAGCTTCGTCTGGCGCCGGGTGTGCACGGCGAGCGGCGAGCCTTCATCGGTCCACACCGCGGCGTACTTTTCCGCCGACTTCGCCGGCCGTGTGCGCAGGACGATGCCGTGGAGGATCGGCAGCCAGAGGAAACGCGGGATCTTCACCACCCGCGGGTCGCCGAGGAACTCGGCCAGGTACGCGCGCACCGCGGGCGCCGTCGGCGCGGCGGGCGTGCCGAGGTTGACGAGCAAAATGCCGTTACGCAACTGCGCGGCCTTCAAGGCTGCGACAGCGCGCTGGACAGGAGCTTGGCGGTGATGTCGACGATCGGGATGACGCGGTCGTAGGCCATGCGCGTCGGGCCTATCACGCCGACCGTGCCGACCACCTCGCCGTTCACCTTGTAGGGCGCGGCCACCACGCTGATCTCGTCGGGGGTTGAAACGCCCGACTCGCCGCCGATGAAGATCTGCACGCCCTGCGCGCGCAGCGACAGGTCGAGGATCTGCAGGAGCGACGTTTTCCGCTCGAAGAGATCGAAGAGTTGCCTCAGGCGGCCCATGTCCTGCGACAGGTCGTGCATCGCCAGCAGGTTGCGCTCGCCGGAGATGACGTAGGGTTCCTGGGCCTCGGTCACCGCCTGGCTGCCGGCTTCGAGCGCCGCGGACATGAGCGACATCATGTCGCGCCGGATGTCGTGCAGTTCCTCGTGCAGCCGCTGGCGCACCGTCTCGAAGCTCTGGCCGGCGTAGTTCTGGTTGATCATGTTCGCCGCCTCGACCAATTCGCCCTGCGAGTAGTCGCGCTCGGTGAACAGGATCCGGTTCTGCACGTCGCCCTCGGCGGTGACCACGATCAGCAGGAGCTTGCGCTCGGCCAGCTTGAGGAACTCGATGTGGCGGAACGACACCGCTCGCCGGCGCGGCGTCATCACCACGCCGGCGAACTGCGTGAGCTGCGACAGGAGCTGCGAGGCGTGCTGGATGGTGCGCTGCGGGTTGGCCGGCGGCAGATGATCCTCGAGCTCGTGGATCTCACCCGAGTCGAGCTGCCGGACCACCAGCAGGGTGTCGATGAACACGCGGTAGCCCTGCGGCGTCGGCACGCGCCCGGCCGAGGTGTGCGGGCTGGAGATGAAGCCCATCTCCTCGAGGTCCGACATGACGTTGCGGATCGAGGCCGGCGAGAGGTCCAGGCCGGAGTACTTCGACAGGGTGCGCGAGCCGATCGGCTGGCCCTCGGCGATGTAGCGCTCAATGAGGGTTTTGAGCAGCGTCTGGGCACGCTTGTCGAGCATCGAATCATTGTACACTCGCGCGAAAATCCCCCTCTCGACATGTCCTCCGCCTTCCGCCGCATCGCCCTCATCGGCAAGCTGCACAGCCCCGAGATCGCTTCCTCCATGCGGGCGCTGCGCGACATCGTCGTCGCCCGCGGCGCGGAGGTGATGGTCGAGCAGGAGACCGCCGCGCTGTTCGACGGCACGGTGCCGGCGAAGTCCTACGACGAGATCGGCGCCGGCGCCGATCTCGCGATCGTCGTCGGCGGCGACGGCACCATGCTCGCGGCGGCGCGCAGCCTGGTGCGCCACAAGACGCCGCTGGCCGGCATCAACCAGGGGCGCGTCGGCTTCATGACCGACATCGCACTCTCCGACATGCCGGGCGCCGTCGGCGCGATCCTCGAGGGGCGCTACAGCATCGAGGGGCGCTCGCTGATCGAGGCCGAGATCCGCCGCGGCGAGCGCAGCCTGCTGAAGACGCTGGCGCTGAACGAGGCCGTGGTGGGCAAGGGCTCGCAGGGGCGGCTGATCGAGTTCGCGCTCTACCTGGATGGCGAATACGTCTACACGCTGCGCGCCGACGGCATGATCGTGGCGACGGCGACCGGCTCGACCGCCTACGCCCTCTCGGCGCAGGGGCCGATCCTGCATCCGAGCGTGCCGGCGTTCGCGCTGGTGCCGCTCAACCCGCACACGCTCTCGGCGCGCCCGGTGAGCGTCAGCGACCGCAGCGTCATCGAGATCAAGCTGCTGCGCGCGCACGATGCACGCGCGCATTTCGACGGCTTCGCGCTCACCGACCTCGCCGAGGGTGACCGCCTGGTGCTCAGGCGCTCGGCCGACGCCATCCGCTTCATCCATCCGCCGGGCTACAGCTACTTCGTCATGCTGCGCGAGAAGCTGCGCTGGAGCGAGGCGGTGGAGAGAGCGGCGTTCCTGGAGTAGCCGGGCGTTGCTGAGATCCCTCGCCGTCAGGGACTACGTCATCGTCGAACGCCTCGAACTGGAGGCCGGCGCCGGCTTCACCGGGCTCACCGGCGACACCCGCGCCGGCAAGTCGATCCGGGTCGATGCCCCGGAGCTGCTGGTGGGCGGGCGCGCCGACGCGGGCATCGTGCGCGAGGGCGCCGAGCGCGCCGAACTGAGCGCCGAGTTCGACCTGCCGGGGCGCGGCGCGCTGGGCGACTGGCTGGCCGCGAACGACCTCGAAGGCGACCCGGGCGTGCTGCTGCTCAGGCGCACGGTGGATCGCAGCGGCCGCTCGCGCTGCTTCATCAACGGGCATGGCGCGACGCTGGCGCAGGCGCGGGAGGCGGGCGAGTGGCTGCTCGACATCCACGGCCAGCACGCGCACCAGTCGCTGCTGCGCGCGCCCGCGCAGCGCGAACTGCTCGACGAGCACGCCGGCATCGGCGCCCAGGCCGCCGAATGCGCGGCGGCATACCGTGCCTGGAAACGGCTGGAGGCGCTGGCCGCCGAGGCGCTGGCGCAGTTCGAGCAGCGCGAGGCGCAACGCGTCGAGCTTGCCGGGCAGGTCGAGGACCTGGCGCGGCTGGCGGCGTCCGCCGGCGAATGGGAGGCGGTGTCCGCCGAGCAGCTGCGTCTGTCGCACGGCTCCAGCCTGGTCGCGGGCGCGCAGTCCTCGCTCGAGGCGCTGGACGAGGCGGAGGGTTCCTGCCTGGCGCAGCTCGGCGCCGTCGCCGGCCGTTTGCGCACGCTTTCCGCGCACGATGCCGCGCTGCGGCCCGTCGTCGAGATGCTCGAATCGGCGCACGCGCAGGCGGGCGAGGCCGCGCGCGAGCTGCGCAGTTACGCGTCGAAGATCGATCTGGATCCGGCCGCGCTGCACGCCGCGGAATCGCGCATCGAGGCGCTGCACGCCGCCGCGCGGCGGCATCGTGCGAAGCCCGCGGATCTGCATGAACTCGCCGCGAGCCTCAAGGCGCGGCTGGCGGAACTCGAGCTCGCGGGAAACCCGGAAGCGCTGGCCAGGGAAGTCGCCGCGGCGCGCGCGAAGTACGATGCGTTGGCGGCGGCCGTGTCGGCGAAGCGGCGCGGTGCTGCCGCGGCGCTGGGCAAGGCGGTGAGCGCGGCGATGCAGAAGCTCGCCATGGCGGGCGGCCGCTTCACGGTCGAACTGCGCACGCTCGATGCGCCCGCGGCGCACGGCGCGGAGGATGTCGAGTTCCAGGTCTCCGCGCACGAAAGCCTGCCGCTGCGGCCGCTGGCGAAGGTGGCCTCGGGCGGCGAACTGTCGCGCATCAGCCTCGCCATCCACCTGGTGGCGGCGAAGTCCTCGCCCGTGGCCACGCTGCTGTTCGACGAGATCGACAGCGGCATCGGCGGCGCGGTGGCCGAGATCGTCGGCAAGTCGCTGGCGAAGCTGGGACGCGAGCGCCAGGTGCTGTGCGTCACCCACCTGCCGCAGGTGGCGGCGCAGGGCGCGGAACAGTGGTCGGTCTCGAAGTCCGCCGCGCGCGGGCGCGTGCAATGCACGGTGCGCAGGCTGGAGCGCGCCGAGCGCGTGGAGGAACTGGCGCGCATGCTCGGCGGCACGTCGATCACGGCGACCACGCGCCGCCACGCCGCCGAAATGCTCGAAGGGAAATAGCCTAGTTCTGCGACGGCGGCACGAAGGCGCCGAGCGTGCTGCGGTGCTCGCAGTCCTTGCGCTCGCAGTCGGCGTAAAGCGCGAGAGAGTGGCCGCGCAGCGCAAAGCCGCGCTGCCTGCAGACCTCGGCCTGGCGTTTCTCGATCTCCGGGTCGTAGAACTCCTCGACGCGGCCGCACTGCATGCAGACCAGGTGGTCGTGATGGCCACCCTGGTTCAGCTCGAACACCGCCTTGCCGGTCTCGAAATGCTGGCGCGTCAGCAGGCCTGCCTGCTCGAACTGCGTCAGCACCCGGTACACCGTGGCGAGGCCGACGTCGATGCCTTCGGCGAGCAGCGTGCGGTAGACGTCCTCCGCCGACAGGTGGCGCACCTTGCTGGTCTCGAACAGCTCGAGGACCTTGCGCCGCGGCAGGGTCGACTTGAGGCCGCTTTCTTTCAGGCTTTGCGCAGGGCTCATGGGTGCAATCCTTTATCATTATACGCATGACCGGAATCCGGCTCTTGCCATGGATCGGCCTGTTCGGCCTGCTTGGCGCCTGCAGCAACGTGCCCACGCTGCCTGGCGTCACGCCGTACCGCATCGAGATCCAGCAGGGCAACTACATCTCGCAGGAGATGGTGTCGCAGCTCAAGCCGGGGATGACCCGCGAGCAGGTGCGCTTCGTCCTCGGCACGCCGCTGGTGACCGACATCTTTCACGCCGACCGCTGGGACTATGTTTACACCCGCGAGCCGCCGGGCAAGCCGCGCGAGCAGCGCAAGCTGTCGGTGTTCTTCGTCGACGGCAAGCTCTCGCGCGTGAGCGGCGACGTGGTTCCCGCGGGCAGCGGCGAGGCGCCCGCGCCCGCCAAGCCCGCCGCGGCTGCGAGGCCGTCGCTTGCGCCGGTGCCCGCGCCCGCGCCGGCCACCGCCGAAGCGCCGCCAAAGCCGAACTGGCGCGCCGCAAGCGACGATCCCGACTACGGCAAGGAGCCCAAGCCTCCCGCCGAGCCGCCCAAGCCCGCCGCCGAAGCGGCGCCGGCGGAGAAGGGCCTGTTCGGCCGTATGCTCGACCGCTTGAAGGGCGACTGATGAAGATCGCGATCGCAGGGGCCACCGGCCGCATGGGCAGCGCGCTGATCGAGGGCGTGCTGAAGGATGGCGCGCTGACGCTTGCCGCCGCGCTCGAGGTGCCGGGCCATGCCGCGCTCGGCAAGGCCTTGGGCGGCGTGGCGCTGCGCGCGGACGTCGAAGGCGCGGTCGCGGCCTGCGATACGCTGATCGATTTCACCCGCCCGGCGGGCGCGCTCACCCACCTGGAAGCCTGCGTGCGCGCCGGGAAGACAATGGTGATCGGCACCACCGGCTTTTCCGCGGCCGACCTGGCGACGATCGATGCCGCGGCAAAGCGCATTGCGGTGATGATGGCGCCGAACTTCGCCGTCGGCGTGAACGTCCTGTTCCGGCTGGCGGGCGACGCGGCGAGGGCGCTGGGCGACGAGTTCGACGTCGAGATCGTC
>SXGT01607812.1_pt1 | contig 13127 bp, 14 predicted proteins | sample 3176221 | NCBI WGS metagenome assembly SXGT01 (sample SAMN11356862, study PRJNA531348) | freshwater metagenome | isolation source: freshwater sample F1-120 | place: China: Fuxian Lake, Yuxi | collected 2017-12-25
CGCGAGCACAGCCACACGCTGCGCATGTTGGCGTCGCCTTCGCGAAACGCGTAGAGCATCCACGCCACAGCCACATTGGCCACCAACGCCAGCAGCGCCACCGCGCCCATGGTCACGGCCTGCGGCACGCCGCCCTGCCACATGGCCCACACCGCGGCACCCAGCACATAGAGGCCAAAGCCCATCATGCTCACCGCCTTGAGCATGGCAGCGCGAGCGCGCCAGGCCAGGGCAGACGCCAGCACGGCGAGCGACACGGCGTAGTTGAGCGCGTCGCCCGCAAAGTCCACCGCATCGGCCAGCAGCGAGAGCGAGCCCGACTGGAAGCCGGCGCCAATCTCCACCAGAAACATGGCGGCGTTGACGATCAACGCGATCCAGAGGATCTTGCGGTAGCGCGGCAGGCTGACGAGGGACTCGGCCTTGGGGGTGTCGTGTTCACAGCAATGGGCGGACATGGTTTTTCCTTTCGATGCCTGCATTGGAAACCCTGGAGCCGCTACAGTGTCAATCACTTGTTTGAACTGAGGGCTTCAACATGCAGATCAAGGACCTTTCCCGCGCCACGGGCGTGGATGTTGAAACCATCCGTTACTACGAAAAGCAGGGTCTTCTGCCCGAGCCGGCGCGGCGAGACAACGGTTACCGAGACTACGCTGCGCAGCATCTAGAGCGTCTGTCCTTTATCCGGCACTGCCGGGCGTTGGACATGCCGCTGGCCGATGTGAACCGTTTGCTGGGTTTTGTAGATGCGCCGCTGGCTGATTGCAGCGACGTGGACATGCTGGTGGATGAACAGCTGGCGCGGGTGCGCGCACGGCTCAAGAGCATGCGGGCGCTGGAGAAACAGTTGCTGCAGTTGCGGGCGCGCTGCTCGGGCTCGCACGAAGGGCACTGCGGCATTCTGGACGAGCTGGTGTATGCGGCGCATGGCGAGGCGTGCGCCAGCCATTCAGGATAAAGCCACGTCAAGGATCGGTAAGAACTGAAAACCAGTCATTGCCTTCGGAATCCTGAACGGCTGCATCGTGCTGGATTCTCATTGCCCCTATTTCTTCTGCGAACTTCCGCAACCAGTCTCGAGCTGCCTTTCAAGTAGCAACGGCGGCTGTGCAGCGGCTGGAGTCGTTCGGGCGTTGGCCTGGAAGCGCCGGTCAAGGCCACCTACCGGTCATTGAGCCGCCCGAACGAATGCGGTGCGACCGACCGGACTCGAGAGTGCTGCGGCCCTTCGCTAGGGCCGGCGCCACGCCAGAGGTCATCGGTGCGCTTGGACTTCGGGTTTCTGCAAGGAGCGGACCATCGACAGATTGCCATCAAGCTGTGCTTGCTTGTTGCCAAGTCGCTGAAATCGGAAGACCTTAGTAAGCATGGTCGTCGATCACCCGCTGGTGACGGACGTCCGCTTGGCGGGAGGTTCGGTTGTTCGAGCTGGGACTGACGAGGCATGCAGCAATGAGGACATCGAGCGGGCGTTGGATTCACCCGGAGCTTGCGCGTTGTTGTTGGTGGCATCGCGACTGACGGCTTTCCACAACGTCAACGCCCCGGGCGCGGTGGCCGCTGCGCGCACGAGGGGAATTCCGGTCATCATCGACGACGCGGCCCAAGACATGCGCATTCCCGACCTCTTGGCCACGGGCGCCGACGCTGTGTTGGTCAGTGCACACAAATACCTTGCTTCGCCGACCGCTGGACTTGTGCTGGACACCCACAGATTCGTCGAGAGCTTCCGGGCTCAGGAAGTTGGCATTGGCCGAGGCATGAAGCCTTCGAAAGAGGCAATATTCGGCGTGCTGGCGGCTCTGGAGGATCGCCAGGCACTTGACCTGATGGCGTGGCGAGGACGACAGGACGACAAGGTGGAGATGGCCGTAGCTCTGCTTGGAGCCTGCCCGGGGATTCAAGCCACAGCCGAGCCCGATCCGGTGTGTATGCCGTTTCAGCGCGTTGTGGTGAGCTTTCGCCGAGGTGTAAGCATGGCACATCAAGTAGTGCAGGCCTTGAAGACCGGTCGTCCCAGCATCTGGGTGATGGAGCATCGGCTAGGTCGAGGTGCGATCCAACTGGAACTGGTAGCGCTTGCTGAGCTTGAGATTCGCCAAATCGTTGAAGCCATAGCATCGGCAGTGGCTGCGGCAGACTGCCGCTGAATCGGGTACTGCTGTCTGCAGGTGTGACAGTGATCGCGAACACGCGGACCAGCACTCCCTGCCTGCGGGACACTTGATTCTCAATGTCGTAAACCTTCAGAACCTGTGGCCTTCCTAAGCTAGGCAGACGACAGCGCACATGATTGTTCGATCCATCCAAGCAGGCTCAGTGGATCGATACGTCTGCTCGGGCGAATCGAGCCATGCGGCGCACGGCATCTCGTCCCTCGGGCACCAGTGCGGCGTGCATCTGGAAGTCGTGCCACAGGCCGTGCCACTCCTGCCAGGTCACGCTTGCGTGTTCCCCTAGCAGGGCCATGTACAGGCGCCTCGCTTCGTGACAGAACAACTCCATGCTGGAGGACTGGATGAGGACTGGTGGCAAGTGGCGCAGGTCCGTGTAGATCGGGGACACCAGTGGTGAACTGCGCAATGCGGGTGCCACATAGCCGTCGCGTGTCCAGGTCACCCATTCATGAGTAAGCAACGCGTCTGTGCTGGTGGAGGGTAGGCTGGTCAGTGTCCAGTCAACACAAGGTGAAATCAGGATCAACGACCGAGGCAGCGCCATACCCAGGTCTCTGCGCTGTATGGCCAGCGTCAGTGCCAGATGGGCGCCCGTGGAGTCACCGGCGATGATCATGTTACGCACGTCTAGGCCTTCGCGCTCCAGCGTGGCCACTGCGGCCAGAGCATCGTCCAGTTGCGCGGGAAAGGGGTTCTCCGGCGCGAGCCGGTACGCCGGCACATACACAGGCATTCCAGTCTCCAAGGCCAACATGCGTGTGAGACTTCGATGCGTGTTGGGAGAGCACACGGTGTAGCCGCCGCCGTGGAAATAGACGATGGCAGCGTCGCTTTCCGGGGAATGCAGGGGCACATGCCGATCACAGGGTTGGCCATTCAGGTTCAACCGTTGCGTCATCACGCCCCTGCCCTGGGGCAAGGTCCACCGCAGCAACCCCGAAAGGAGTCGTTGAAAATGAAGCGGTGTGCGTGGGCTCATCCAGGGTCTAACGAGCCAGCGCAGCTGGGCTCCGACCAGACTGGCCTGAAGTGAACGTTTCCGCCCAGTATTGACCGACTCGTAGCCAGTTGCATCTTGCTGTTGCCAGGCCTCACCCAGGGCCGAGCCGGATGCGAAGGTGTTGTGGATGGTCGTTCTCATGGCGGCGGGTCGGTGTGTTGGACCAGTGATGTCAAAGCGGACTGGCGGGGCGGCAGATCAAGGTACCGCTGCAATTGACGGGCCTGATGTACAGATGCCGAGCGACGCCTGGTTGCGAGAAGCCACCCGGAAAGAACGTCACGGGTCCGTAGAAGACCGACCCAAGCTCACCCTCTGCGTTGGCCTGCGTCACCAGCGCCGTTGCGCTCGCAGTGGCGGGCAGCGCCTGGTATTCGAACGTGGCAGACTGCGCTGTGTCCCTCACATATACACTTCGGAATGCGTCGTTTCCAGCGTTGCCAGAGAAGACGTATTCCCCGATGAAGCGGTAACCCTGCTGGCCCTGCGCATTGGCCTGCGTCAGAAAGGCGTCGGGCGTGGCGGTGGCTGTCGTGGTCTGCATCTCGTAGGTGTAGCGCGCGCTGCTGCTGTCCCTGCTGTAGATCGCGACCGTGGTGCCTCCGATGAAAAACTCACCCAGGAAGAAGAAGCCCCGCTCGCCCTGTGTGTTGGCCTGGCTCAAGAAGCCTGCGCTGGTGTTCTGGCTGGGCAGCAGCTCGTAGCTGAATGGAGCGAGTCCCCCTGCAGCCCTGACATACAACACGCTGTCCACCAGGAAGGTGCTGTGTGCAAACCCGCGTGCTCCCTGTGCATTCAGCTGCGCCTGCAGCCCTGCAGCGGTGTTCTGCGGATCGAGCGCTTCCCAGGTGAAGGTGGTGGGCAGGTCCCTCACATAGAGGTTGACGAAGTCGTTGGCATTGGCGGCAAAACCGGTGAGGTAGGCGTACCCGTTGGCTCCCTGCGCATTAACCTGTGCCAGCAGGCCAGCGCGGTCTTCGCGGTAGGTGTCAGACAGGTACATAGGCCTGACGACGCCGGCCACCAAATTGCGGCAGAAGAGTTCCACCGATGAAACGCTGGCGCTGGCCGTGCCGGAAGCTTGGGTCAGCACACAGTTCTGTCCCGCTGGCTGGGTCAGCACTGAAACAGCGTAGGCAGCATTGGCCGCCACATTCGTCGGGAAGGTGAATCCCCCGTTGGCACTGACCGAGAGGTCGTCGGCCCCATTGTTCTGCAGCACGACGACCTTGCCTGCCCCGAGGCCGCTGACATTTCCACCAATGGTGACCGTGTTGGGGGCCAATGCCTCGCAACGTACTTCCACGGTAGCCACGTTGCCCGAGGCGTTGCCGCTGCCCTGGCTCACGGTACAGCGCTGGCCCGCGGGCTGCGTGCGAACGGTCACTGCATACGCCGCATTCGAAGGCACGACCGCCGGGAAGTTGAACGCCCCGTTGCTAGCCAGTGTGAGGGTGTCGGTGCCGTTGTTCGAAATGGACACTCTCTGCCCGGTGGCCAAGCCGCTGAGCTGCCCTCCAATGGTGTAGGTCGATGCCGACTGGGCCTCGCCGTCTCCTCCACCGCCGCATGCCCCCAGGAGGGCGATTAGAAGAATCAACGAGATGGTTTTGCAGAGACCTTGAGAGCGATGCATGAAAGCTTCCTAGCCAAATGAACGATCAATTCATTTTTGGTCCCGCAATGGAAACCGTGAACCCTCCTCAAGTAGGGACGCCACTGTCTCGAACTCGCTCCGCGAAATCCGGAAACGGCCTGAAAAGATGTTGTACTGGAACCCTACTTCGGTAGGGATAGACTCATCAGGGTATCCAGAAGGAAAATAAAGCTGCAAGCACCATCGAGATGGCAACTCCAGTCCAATCCAAACATCCCATGAAATCAATAATTTCCATCATTCTTCTATCTGCGCTAACCTTAATAGGTGGTTGTGCAGGCACAGCAAATCCAGTGTTCAGTTCAAAAACTGAGAAAGTCTATATCTATTCCCCAGGAGAAGATAGGATACGAGGCATGACTCCAGGAGCAACTGGTGATGTCAGATTTTGCAGCGAAGGCATTCCAGGAGCAGCCAGAAGGCGCGAGGCTATAAAGGCTATTGCAGAGGTGTGTGGAGGAGAAAAAAAGTATGCAATTACAGGTGAGCTGATGTCTGATGCCACAGGGTCGTTTATGGGGATTTCTGTTCAATGTGTTGGCAATTCAGGCCGACAGCTAGTCTTTAAGTGTTTGGGTAGTAAACCAACACCCACTGGCTTAACAAAATAAAACAAGAAGAAAATAGGTAAGGCGAACAAATGAAAATCGTCAGTGTCTTGACACTATTGCTAGCTTTGAGCGGGTGCGGCGTAATGATTGTGAGCACGGATGAGCTGAGACCGGGCTCTTCAGATGGCATCGTTCTCACTACAAACGGGCGGACATATGACCAAGTCTGGAAGGCTGCAACTAGCGCGATGAGCAACGGTATGTCTATTGTAGAAAGCCATAGACCATCAGGCACCATCAAATCGAGGGTTGGGTCTGCCCCAACGGGAAAAGTTGTTGCCATTTTCATAACGCCTACAACTCCCGATGCGCGTGAGTACAGGATTCAATTTGTGAGCAAAACTCCACAAGGATTCAATTCACCAGAGCGTCGAACGTGGGAGCCTTCTGTTGTCAGAGACTTCGAGGCTGCACTGATCAAGACCAAGTGAAGCCATGAACCGATATATGGTCAAAGTGGTTGTCCATTTCAAGATGCCACTTGTTTGCTTCATGGCAGTCACGGCAAAAGACAAGGCGATCCCGATCAACAAGATGGTCAAGCTCCTTGGAGACTGCCCTGGGGGCATCAGCGGGGCTTTGGCTGCGCTGCAGCCAGCAACCCAGGGATGGGCGCTAAGCTTTTTCAAACCTACCCGACCCTTCCATGCAGCCAGGCTCCTACGTCATCGTGCTCGACGACCACCCTCTGGTGGGCCGCGGCATGGCGCAGTACCTGCAGTCCATCCACCCCGCTCTGACGGTGCGCGTGGCCGCAAGCTGGGACGAGGTGCAAGCGCTCCTGCGATCAAGCGGCTGCCCGCTGATGCTGGTGGCCGACGTCTGGCTGGCCGATAGCAGCAGTCTGGGCTCGCTGGCGCAGTGGCGCTCGCATTGCGGGGAGACGCCCTGGCTCGCCATGAGCGGCGACGATGACCCCTCTGTGCAGCAGCGCGTGCAGGATGCAGGCGCTCAGGGCTTTGTGCACAAGCAGGCAACACCCGAGGTGTTTGGTCGGGCCTTTGCGGCCTTGCTGGCAGGTCAGCGCTGGTTCGAGTCACATGCATCGAACTCTGGCTGCGCACCCCGCTCACGCGAATGGGATGTGACGCCCGCCGAACTGGGTCTGACGCAGCGACAGGGCGAGATCCTGGCTCTGGTGCTGCGCGGCCTGCCCAACAAGCGCATTGCGTTGACGCTCGATCTTTCTGAAAGCACGGTGAAGGAACACCTCACCGGCATCCTGGAACGCCTGGGGGTGAAAACCCGGGTCGAGATACTGACCCATCTGCGTGGGCGGCGGCTGGTTCTGGAGCCACCGCCATGCGCTTGACAGAAACCTTCGGTCCAATGCTGCCCGTCGACACCGGTGATCTGTCGGCCACCGGCAGGGTCCAGATGCTGGACCTGACCTTCGCCCGTCACCGTCTCGGCATTGCGATCATGCCGTTCGTGGCCGTGCCGCTGGTGTGGTTCCTGTCGCGGCTGCAGGACGCCACATGGTTGGCCGTATGGGCCGGATTCTTCGTTGTGTTTGCGCTGGCGATGCTCGTCATCGGGCGGCGCTTTGCGCGCGACCTGAAGACGCTCGACGCCGGGTGTGTGCTGCGCATGTGGCAGCACCGCATCGAGCAAATCGCGCTGTTGCATGGAGCGGGTCTGAGCGCTTCCGTGGTGCTCACGGCGGGGCGAGCTCCTTATGAGTTCGAGTTGTTGCTGTTTGCGTCGATGGCCTGCATCGCAGCAGCCAATGCCACCCATCAGAACGCGACGATGAGCGTCTTCCTGCGTTTCTTCTTCGCCGGCTGGGTCACATGCACCTTGCTCAGCGTCTGGGCGTTTCCGGCGCATTGGCCCTATGTATTGCCGCTGTGTGTGCTGTTCACCTTTGGGGTGTATCGGGACGCCCTCATCGCCCACCGCTTCTTCGTGGACCAGGTCCGGCTGGAGGAACGCAGTCAGCGGCTGATCGAACAGCTCAAGGCGGCGAGGCAAGGCGCCGAGCTTGCGCTGCAGGAGAAAAACCTCTTCCTCTCCACCGCCAGCCACGACCTGCGTCAGCCGATTCACGCCATGTCCTTGCTGGTGGAAGCCATTGCCCAGCGCAACCAAGACCCGGGGCTCATGCCGCTGCTGGCAGATCTGAAAACCGGCATGGATTCGATGAACTTCATGTTCACCTCCTTGCTCGATCTGACCCGGCTGGAGAACGGCATCGTCAAGCAGCGTGCGGCCCCGGTGGCACTCAAGGGTTTGCTGCGCGACACCGCCACACTGTTCAGGGAGCAGGCGAGCCAGCGCGGCCTGGCGCTGCGCATTCGTTTGCCGCGTCACGAAGCCCACGTGTGGGCAGATCCGAGCCTGCTGCGCCAGGCCCTGGTCAACCTGGTGCACAACGCGCTGCGCTACACCGAGCGGGGAGGCATCCTGATCGGCATGCGGCGGCGCGACGCGCATTGGCAGGTCGAGGTCTGGGACACAGGCGTGGGCATCGCAGAAGAAGACGGTCCACAGATCTTCTCCCCGTACTTCCGCAACCAGCACGCCTGGCGCTTGGACAGCGCAGGGCATGGCTTGGGGTTGGCGGTGGTGGCGCGCTGCGCCAGACTCATGGATGCCACGTTGGGCTTTCAGTCGAACCTGGGTCGAGGCTCGCGTTTCTGGCTGCGGTTGCCAGTGCAAGGGGCTCCGGCCCATCAGCCTGCGCTGGAGGTGAGGGCCTATACACCGTTGCCGCAGCTCGATGGCCGCTGCCTAGTGCTCGATGACGACCCTCAGGTTCTGACGGCGTGGAAAGCCTTGCTTGAAGGGTGGGGCGTGACCGGCCGCTTCGTCACCACAGCCGGGGAAGCGCTGAAACACCTGGACGCCGGCTTCATGCCCGATGCAGTGTTTTGTGACCAGCGACTTCGCTCAGGCGAGAGCGGGTTCGAAATCCTCAAGGCGGTGTTGGGTCGTTGTCCGCAGGCCGGGGGAGCCATGGTCAGCGGGGAGTTTTCATCACCGGAATTGCAAGAGGCCGAACGCGAGGGCTATCTGGTGCTGTACAAACCCCTCGACCCTGTGGTGCTGCACGCCTTGTTGTCAACCTGGCTCTGATCTGACTGGAGGATCCATGGATGGAGGCAACTGGAAAGAAATGTTTGCGGCCGCTGAAGAGGGCGATCTCGGTTTGGTCAAGTACCACGTCAGCCGGGGCGTCGATATCAACTATGCCCATCCTGAATTTCTGTCCACGCCCCTGGTAGCGACCATCCTCGCTGGACAGGAGGAGGTTGCCCATTTTTTGCTGGCTGCCGGGGCCGACCCCACCTTGTATTCCGAGTTTGATGGCCTGACTCCTGTGCAAGCAGCGCGGCGAGTCGGCTGGACGGGGCTGGAGGACAAGCTGGTGGCTCTCGGAGCCCAGTCTCTTCCTCGCGCGGCGGCGGGCAAGAGTTGGTTCGGCAGGCTATTCAGCCGGTCTGACTCATGAAGACAACTTCGATCGAAAGGTTCAACTTGAAACCCATGACCTCACTCGAATGTGTCGGTGTGTGTCTGCTCGCGTTGGCCAGCACATCGAGCTTGGCCGCGGACGCCGGAGAACGCAGGTTCATTCGGAAAGGCATGGACGAGGGGGAGGGGGTGCTGAAGATCGGCAAGCCCGACCACGAAGCTTTCCAACGTGTTGTCAGAGGTCAACCCGAAGAAAAAATCTGGACTTACTTTCCCCACGCGCGAGACCCTCAGACCATGACGGTCATCACCTTTCTGGGGGCATGGTTACACGCGTCGACCGCAAGATTGCCAGGTGATGTGTAGCTCACACGGTGAGATGGTCAGCGACTCCACCCACACTCACGCCAGTCTTCAATCGCCCATGTCCCGTGCTCCAACCCCGTGAGTCAAAAAAACGGCTTGAAGACCAATGCGGTATGGGGTTGCCAAAGCGCCGAAGGCCGCAGTCATCCTCGCGCTGCTGAACACATAAGGTCGCTCGAACTGGTACATCATTTCCTGGTTCTCCCGGATGACGGGCTGGTACATCGCCATGATCTTCAAGATCCAGCGTGGTGCCACCTGTAGCCTGAACGGCCGTCCTGTTGCATGGCATGCGAGGGCGACGAACTCGTTCCCTGTCAGGAGTTCGGCGCTGGTCAATGCATGCCAGGTATGACCCCAAGCAGTGGGACTGTCGACCAGCATAGCCAACGAACGAGCAATGTCCGGCAGGTATGAAAACGAATGCAATCGGCCTGGATCACCCAGCCACTGTGGGGTTTTCCCTTGGCGCAGACGATTGAGTACGGCTGTGTCGAAGAACGAATGATTGGGCAAAGCCCCATCGATCCCGTAAAAATCAGCCGAGCGGACTAACTGCGCCACGATCTGATTGGTTCGCATCGCTGACAGCAGTGTGGTGGCAACCGTGGCACGTACCTCTCCCTTGTGACTGCACGGATTGAACGGTGTGTGCTCCGTCATCGGACCCTCGACCAGTCCGTAGGCATACACGTTGTCCAAGAACACCAGCCGGGCCTTGTGCTGGATACAGGCGTCAATCACATTGGCCATCACCTTTGGCCATTGCTCCTTCCATGTCCGCGTGTCGTAAGGCAGTCCGGCGACCAAGTAGACAACGTCGCTACCCTCGACTGCACGAGCAGTCGCGCGAGCATCCAGCAACTCTGCTGTCATGCAGGACTCAGTGGCGTTCACTTTCCTGGGTGAGCGGCTAACCTGGCGAATCTGAATACTGGCAGAAAAGAGCTGCCGCGACAGTACGACAGCCAGCGGTCCATTGGCCCCAAGGATGGTGTGTAACGTCATGGAAATAATTGAAGCGCAACACTCGTATCTGCGCGGGTTGGAGAGTCAAACGCAAGCAGCTGGTACTCAGTTGCGATGACATTGAATCTCGCCCAGCCCGGTGCAATCCATGAACCCTCCTCAAGTAGGGAGAGATTGGGCACTTCAGCTGAGGCTCAGTTCGGGATATTGTTTCAGTTCAGGAAATGCACCTTTGGCCTCAAGACACACTGTCAGGCCGATTTCTTTCACAAGACGGCAATGACGAGCTCTAAGCTCAATGCCTCCAACCGGTCAGGATGCGGGTGCATGGCGGTTCGCACAGGCAGCCTGAGAACCCGCTCGATGAGCGGCACCACGCGCCGCCACTCTCATAGCCATTGGCAGAGGAACGGCGGCGACAATGCAAAAGACTTGAGCTGTTAGGGTCCTACAGCGACAGGCTTACGGTCTACCGCCGGTGGCGCACTCTCGGCCCAGATGTCCATCACGAAACACCGACCTCCGAACGAAGCCGTGGGCTGCCCTGAGGAAGACCATGAAGTCCGCCCCCTACTCCCCTGTCATCGACGGCTTCTCCCAGCGCGGTGCCGCGGTGCGCTACGCCGAGCAGCCGCCACCGCAAGACCTTGCCGAGGTGGTACACGTTTTCTGGCAATTGCGCACGCTTGCTCCGTTGCCTGCTGACTTCTACTACCACGCAGTGCCGGACGCGTGCGTGAACCTGCTGTTCAACCAGATCGATACCGAAGTGGCCGGGGTCACGGCTTTGCACACCGAGGCCATTACGCTCAACCTGGGAACCGTTTTCCACTACGTCGGGGTGCAATTCTTTCCCGGTGCGTGGCAAGGTGAACACGATGAGATCCAACACCGCTACGTTGGGACCGCCTACCAGGGCGTGCTGCCCCTGGTGCGCATCAACCGACAACTCGCGGGGCTGGACTTCGACGCAATGGATCCGGTGCTTGCCGACCTAGTGAGGTGGTGCATTGCAAAGGGACTGGTACGAGGCCATCCGCTGACGACCGCTATCCTGTCGCGGCTTGACGCCATTCGCACGGTGGCTGACATGGCGGCGCTGGCGGGCTTGTCGACGCGGCAGCTGCAGCGCACGCTGAAGCAGATCACAGGGTTTGCACCCCACGATCTGCTCAAAGTGCTGCGGCTGCAGCAATCCTTTCGGCGCCATCATCTCGACCTGTACGCCGACCAATCACACTTCACCCATGCCTTCCGAAACGCCATCGGCTACACGCCTGGCCATTACCGTAAGGCCTTCGGCGTCCGATTTCTACAAGACGGCAACGAGCACATTGACTAGTCTGGCGGCTCCCTTTTCATTCAGGAGCATGCGATGCAAAAGCCCAACGCAATTGGCTGGTTCGACCTCTACGTAGACGACATGGGTCGCGCCACCACCTTCTACGAGACCGTCTTCCAGCGCCGGCTGGACCCTATCGGGGACCCGACCGGCGAAACGGTTATGCATAGCTTTCCAGCCGACATGGGCGTCTACGGCGCTGGCGGCGCACTGGTGCGTTCGCCGCATGGCCGCCCGGGCTCGGGGGGCACCATGATCTATTTCAGCGTGGACGACTGCGCGATAGAGGCTGGCCGCGTGTCGGCGGCCGGCGGGCGATTGCTGCGCCCCAAGTTCTCTATCGGCGAATTCGGCTGGGTTGCCCTGTGCGCCGACACCGAAGGTAATCCGTTCGGGCTGAGCTCGATGCGCTGAGAGTCGGCGGCCTGATTCTTCACCGCCGCGGACTGCCTGCGGTAGGCTGCGGTGCAGCGGTCAATGAGGAGTACCCGCTCTTGGCCGACAGCGCCAGTCCAGCACAGTGGATTGGAGGCTACGTTCAGCTTAAGGGGTGTGTCCACTCCAAATGAGGGGGGAAAACTTGCCCCATCCCCAGATTCCGAGCGCATGCTGTTCGCCCCTCAACTAGATGGGAGACCATCATGGAAACCGCATCAAATGGTATTCATCGCGAGCCGTGGAACAAGGGAAAGATCGTCGGCCAGAAGGCCCCGTTCAAGGTCAAGGACATTTGGGCGCTGCGCGTGCGCCTGCAGATGGAGGGTCGAGTTCGCGAGCTCGCTCTCTTCAACCTGGGCATTGACAGCAAGCTGCGCGGTTGTGATCTCGTGAACCTCAAAGTCCGCGATTTGTGTCACGGCGACCAAGTCGCGACACGAGCCACCATCATGCAGCTCAAGACCCAGCGTCCGGTTCAGTTTGAAATCACACCCGCTACCAGGGAGGCTGTGCAGGCATGGATCAAGCAAGCTGGGTTGAAGTCGGAGAATTTCCTGTTCCCCAGCCGGATGCACGATTCGCCCCACCTCGGGACCAGGCAGTACGCGCGAATTCTCGGACACTGGGTCGACGATCTCGGCCTGGACCGCGCAGACTACGGCACCCATTCGATGCGCAGAACCAAGGCGACGTTGATCTACAGGCGCACAAAGAAACTTCGCGCTGTTCAGCTGCTTCTCGGGCACTCCAAGCTGGAATCAACCGTGAGATACCTTGGTATCGAGGTCGATGACGCGCTTGAGATTTCCGAGCAGACGGAGATCTGATCAGGTACTGCGCACGCCGCAGTGATCCATCGTTGCAAGCACTGCTCGGACGTTCCAATCTACCGAACACAGCGGAACGACAGGTATGAAAGGACCTGCGGCCGTTCGAGCGCTGCTTGCCGCAATGACCGGAATGTAAGGTTGTGACGATTCGGCGCCTCGACGACGAACGTCCGAGACCAGTCTCGAACAGACTTCCGGTCATCTGCCGGAAGGCTCCGCAGCGAGGGACCAAACCGCCCGCCCTCTGGCATCGGCTATCTTCAGACGTTGGGGGATGACCGCTTTGGGGTTGATCAGCGCACCAACGTCAGCCCGCC
>SXGT01035423.1_pt1 | contig 13126 bp, 5 predicted proteins | sample 3176221 | NCBI WGS metagenome assembly SXGT01 (sample SAMN11356862, study PRJNA531348) | freshwater metagenome | isolation source: freshwater sample F1-120 | place: China: Fuxian Lake, Yuxi | collected 2017-12-25
GGAGACGATGATGGACTTCACCAAAGGCGACATTCTGCGAGCGGACACGGACGCCATCGTGAACACGGTGAACTGCGTCGGCTTCATGGGACGCGGGATCGCGGCGCAGTTCAAGCGCACGTTCCCCGAGAACTTCAAGGCGTACGAAGCCGCCTGCAAACGGAAGGAAGTCGTTCCGGGCAGGATGTTCGTATTCGCGACGGGACAACTCACCAACCCCCGCTTCATCGTCAACTTCCCTACGAAGAGGCACTGGCGGGGGAAGAGCCGGATCGAGGACATCGAAGCGGGGCTCGTCGCGTTGGTCAGGGAGGTGCGTGAACGCGGCATCAGGTCGATTGCCATACCGCCCCTGGGGTGTGGGCTGGGTGGGCTCGAATGGCAGGACGTTCGACCGCGCATCGAGAGAGCGCTCGGCGGTTTGCCGGATGTGCGGACGGTCGTCTACGAGCCCAACGACGAGGCTGGCGCTCCGAAGATGTCGACCACGCGCGAAGTGCCTAGAGCGACGCCCGGTCGTGCAGTTCTCGTCGGGCTCATCGAGCGATACCTCGCAGGTCTGATGGATCCTTCGGTCTCGCTGCTCGAAGTGCACAAGCTCCTGTACTTCGCTCAAGAAGGTGGGGAGCCGCTTCGCCTTCGCTACGTGAAAGCGCCGTTCGGACCCTATGCCGAGAACCTTAGGCATGTGCTCGCTGCGGTCGAGGGTTACATGCTCTCCGGCTACGGGGATGGCGGCGACGCGCCCGACAAGCCGTTGGAGCTCGTACCTGGCGCGGTGAACGATGCCAAGGAGTTCCTGAAGCAACACCCAGACACGCTGGCTCGCTTCGAGCGCGTGGCGAAACTGGTCGAAGGATTCGAGACGCCTTTCGGAATGGAGCTGCTCGCGACCGTTCACTGGGTTGCAACGCGCGAAGGGGCAACGGACCGATCGGCCATGGCTCGGGCTGTTCACGCTTGGGGATTGAACAAGCGGGTGTTCACAGAGCGGCAGATTCACCTCACGGCGCAGCATCTGGTCGATGAGGGCTGGCTGCCCGAGCTGTGCGACGCTGGTGGAGGCGCGCACGCATGACCACGACCATCACCGACGCGTTCGATCTTCCGCGACCGGAGGACATTCGGGCGATGGGTTTCGTCGTGAAGCTGCGCGAGTCCGAACCCGGTTCTGACGAGGTCAAGCAACTCGTCGACGACTACGTCATCACGCCCGCGATCGAGAAGGAGCTGCCCCGCATCCTCGACGATATGAAGCAGGTCTTCGACCGCGGCGAAGAGTACGGGCGCTTCATCCACGGCAGTTTCGGAAGCGGTAAGTCGCACTTCATGACCATGCTCTCACTGCTGCTCGAGGGCGCCCAACCAGCGTGGCAGAAGTTCCGGCCGCTACTCAACGCGCACAAGGATTCGCAATCGAGCAAGGGGCGCGACTCCGCAGACCACGAGGCCTGGCTCGCGAAGGCGAGCCTGCTCGTCGTGCGCATCCACATGCTCTCCGTTCGTGGAAAGAGCACCGGCTTCGATCGCGCCGTCTACGAGGGCTTCAACGCTGCGCTGAAGCGGCGCAGCAAGGGGCCCTTCGAGTTCCTCAACGTCGATGCGATCTTCGAGGAGGTCCGGCGCGAGGCGAAGGAGTACGGCGACGTCGTCTGGAAGCGCCTCGAGGCGGAGAACATCGTCGGCGGCCGGGAGGACTTCGAGGCCATCGCCCGCGGCTCGACGCAGTCGCGCGAGCGCTTCGCGCGCACATGGCTCAAGTACAAGGGGCGTGACGCGGCCGATGCGGGGATCGACCCGCGGTGGAGCGACGGCCTCACTCGCATGGCGGAGCACGCCAAGGCCCAGGGCTTTGGCGGCATCGTGTTGATGATCGACGAGTTCCTGCTTTGGCTCGCAGAGAAGTCGGGGCAGGAGTTCGTCCAGGAGATCAACAACCTCAACGTCATCGTCGATCACAACACCGGCCAGCGTCCCGCGCCGATCTTCGTCTTCGTCGCACGCCAGCGGAACCTGCAGGAGTTCTTTCCGGACCTCGTCGACGAGAGCAAGATTCACGAGCACCTCGACCACCACGCCAAGCGCTTCGAGGTGACGAAGCTCCAGGACGTCGAACTGCGCCACATCGTCCGTGGCCGCGTGCTGCGCCCGAAGAATGTGGGCGCGGTACAGGCAGCGGTCAGCTCGCTGGCCGAGCGGCACCAGAAGGTGCTGCCGGCGCTGCTTGCCGGCGCCGATATTGACTACCTGCGCGACGTCTATCCGTTTCATCCGGCGCTGATCGAGATGCTCGTCGACGTGACGTCGCTCATGCAGCGCGAGCGCTCCGCCCTGCGGCTGCTCTACGAGCTGCTCGTCATCCACTACCCGAAGTTGCCGCTCGGCGAGTTCCTGCCCGTGGGCTCTGCCTTCGCCGCCATCTTCCCGGAGTCGGGGGTCGAGGCGAGCAAGAAGGTGGACCTGATGCAGGACATCCACCACCAGTACTACTCACGTCTTGCGCCAGCGATGCTGAAGATGGGCGAAGAGCCCGGCTCGGAGTTCAACGACGAGCGTCGTCGCGCACTCGACCAGCTCGTGAAGACCGTTCTTCTCGCCGAGGTCTCGTCACGCCTGAAGCAGGGGGGGCTGACTATTGAGCGGCTCGTCCAGCTCAACGCCGTGGACGTGGAGGGTGAGACGTTCCGGGGCCAGGTGCGTGTCGCCGAGACGGATCTTCTCGCGCTGTCGCAGCGCGTCCCCGACCTCCAGGTCGCGGGACAAGGCAAGACGGCACTCGTGCGCTTCGTGCTCGGACGCGTGAGCCTCGGCGAGGTGCTCGGGCGCGCGCGATCCAAGGTCGACAACCCGGCTCAGCGGTTCAAGGTCTTCTGGGGTGCGCTGAAGCACGGACTCGCGCTTGAAGGCGTCAAGGGCTTCGAGGACGGCGGCCCCAACGAGGGCGAGTGGGAGCTCGGCTGGCGACGTACGCGACGGCGTGGGCGCATCACGCTCGGGAACGTGAGAGAGATGTCGTACGACGACTTCACACCTCCCGAGGGCGCGTTCAAGGTGCTCGTTGACTACCCGTGGGACGAGCCGGGACACACGGTCGACGAGGATCGCCTGCGCGCGACGAACGTCCGCAAGCAGAAGGGGATACTCCACACCGTGTGCTGGCTGCCGAGGCACATGAGCCCGACCGAGCTCGGCGTGATCACGGAGCTCGCGGCTGTGAGGTACCTGCTCTCGGACGCCGGCCAGGAGGACTTGCTCGAGACGCTCGGGCCGCAGGACCGGAGCAAAATCGTCGACCAGGCCGGCATCCGGCAAAAGACACTCGAGGGTCAGCTCGAGGACCTGCTGAGGGAGGTCTACGTCCGCCACGGGGAGTTTTTCGCGCTCATCTCCGACGTCGACAGCAGCCGACCGCGAGAGACCCTGGCTGAGAACCTCGAACACATCGCGACGCTCCTTATGGATCGTCGCTATCCGCAGCATCCGACGTTCCTCGCGGAGCCCAAGAAGCAGGACCTCGATGCGCTGCTCAAGTGGATGGTGCAGGCAGGCGAGATCAATGTCTCGGTCGCCTACGACGAAGCTGAGGGGAAGGCGCTCAAGACCCTGGGCCAACCGCTCGAGCTTGTGAACCTCGGTCAGACCAAAGCCCAGCTGCGACTCGATTCCCGGTACATCAAGGACGTCCTGCAGCGGACCGACCAGGACTCCGTTGCGTGGACTCCGATCGCGGATCACCTGAGAGAGACCTATGGCTTCCAGCCCCTGATTGTCGATCTCTTCCTCTGTTTCCTCTGCCAGCGGGACCACCGCGCCCTGCAGGAGATCGACGGAGGGACACTCGACGTTCGCATCGGGATGCCGCCGGCGACGCGGGTGCGTCTGCAGCGCGGGAAGCTGGTGAGCGCGGCGGATTGGCATCGGCTTCGCGATCTCGGTAACCAGCTCTTCCAAGAGCCTCGCCCACCGGCACACCGCTCCCTGCAAGGGCAGGACCGCTTTGCGGGGGCGCTGAGGAGCCATGGACAGGCCAAGCGCACGGTGCTGCAGGGCCTCCATTCGAGGCTGGTACACCTCGGCGTTGAACAGGGAGATCGCCTTGCGGAGCTGTCTACCGCCAACACGCGGCTTGGTGCCTTGGCGCAGACGACTACCGACAGCCACAAGGTGATGGCCGAACTTCTCACGGCGTGGCCCGATGACAACTCGGACGCGATTCGATCGATCGTTCAGCAAGCGGAGACTATCCGCGACGCTTTGGGGGAGCTGAACGAGCACGCGCGCATGAACCTGAAGGCCGGCGTTCAGCATGCGGCCATCGGAACCGAGGTTCGGGGGCACTTGGGTGCGCTCGAAGGGCGGTTGGCTGCGGCGCAGGCCGAGCAACCGCTGACGAAAGACTGGGTTGCGACCTGGAACAAGAAGGCTCAGGAGCTGATCAAGCAGCTCATCGAACAGCAGCCGCCGCAGCCGCCGACACCTCCGCAGCCGCCCCAGGCACCGGTCGTCCAGCCGCCGACAGTGCCCCGCGTGGTCCTTCTCAAGGTCCGTGTGAATCCGAACGACGCCGACGCGATCTCGAGCTTCCTCGCGCAAGCTCGAAAGGCCCTCTCCGAGCAAGGAACCAAGAGCATCAACGTCGTCCTCACGCGCGAGGAGGATTCTGAGTGAGTGCAGCTCAGCTACTCCTACGTCGCCTGCTCGACCAGGCGGGCGGAGCTACCGAGACGGGCTACCTGCTCGTCATCGACGGGGAGGGGCTCGAGAATCTGCCAGGCCAGATGCCGACGCCGAAAGGTGCGTACGGTGTGCATCGCATCGCGACGGAGCTGGGTCTGCGGCACTTGCTATGGAAGGCCAAGGGGGCGCCGCTCATCGCGGTGATGCCCGAGGAGGTTGCGCGACGGATCCAAAAGGCTCCCGACCTGCTTCGCCGCGCGCGCAACCAGCGCGTCCACGCGCTTTCCGTGAATGACGTGCTCGAGGTCGTTCTCGGCGTTCGCGTGGTTGGCGCGGACGCGCCCTACATGCAGCAGCTCGCACTCGAGAATGTCGACAGGCTGGGCGTGGCCATGAGCCACCGCACGCTTCCTACTGTCATCGACCGGCGCCTCCTAACCGAGCTGCTGGTCGATGTCAGCGTTGGCGAGCAGGTGCGGAAGCGGAGCCCCGCGCAACTCCTCGCGGCGTGGGTGGTGGACCCGCCGCGGTGGTCTCCAAACATCAGCCAGCTCGTGCGCGATGCGATGCCTACGCTGCACGGCGACGAGGGCCGCTTGCTCGCCTGGGCCCTCGCCGAACCGGAAGTCCGACTTCGCGAGCTAGTGGTGCATGGCGCCGTGCTGACAGTGGAGGCGCCGGAGCTCCCGAAGCCGGCGTGGGGGCCGCTGTGGAAGGCAGCAACCGAGCGTCCCATCGAAATGGACCGGCGGATCCTGAGGCGGACAGTGTCGGGCCTCGCAGAAGAAACGCTCTCAGCGCTTGGTGATGGTGCGGTCACGCTGCTCTCGGGGGCCGACCGCATCGGGCGGGAATGCCTCACACCTACACAGCTTCAGACGAGCCGCGTGCTCCCGTTGGCGTTCTCGGATCGCTGCCATTCGTTGGCGCAACAGGCTGCATCGGGTAAGGCGATCAGCTCCGCAGACATCGCCTGGCTAGCCGGGCACCGCGCCGCTCGGATGCACGGAGCGGACTTGGCGGTACTCGAGGCTATGGCGCGCATCTCGCGCTTTCTCGATCAGCCCTTCAGCTCGAAGACCGACCTGCTAGATCAGGTTCGTGACTTCCAGCGTGGCGGGGCGTTCGCAGATCTGGCGATGCTCCAGCTTCGTCGAGCGCTGGCAAGCAGTGCTCACTACCACGCCGAGGCCAACAAGGTCATCGCTGCCTGCCGCGAGCGTCGCGATCGCGAGACTCGACACTTCGCCGAGAGCCTCGCACGGGGGTACGAGGCTGCGCTGCACAGCGAGGGACTCACGCCGCTCCATCGCCTGTGGAAGCGAACGATCGCGCCGATCTGGCAGAGCGAACCGGAAGCACGGTTGTTCCTCGTGGTGCTCGATGGCTGCAGCTACCCGGTGTTCCTGGAGCTGCTGCACGCACTCTCGCAGGACAACACATGTCCGCTTGGTATCAAGCCCGATGTCGACGGACGCGTCGCCGGCCTACCCGGGTTGTCGCCACTCCCAACCGTGACAAGTCACGCTCGCGGCGCCATCTTCCTAGGCGAACTACCGAACGATCCACTCGTGGCTGAGACGGTGTTTCGGGATCAAGACGAAGCGAAAACAGACAAAGCCCGGTTCAACCAGAACGCGGCACTCGGCACCCGCAGCCGTCGCCTCTTCTTGAAGGCAGACCTCGCGGATGGCGGACAGAGCCTGCTGGCTGCGCTCGAAGACGAGTCGCTCTCCGTCGTCGGGACTGTATTCAACGCCGTGGATGACCAGATCGGATCCTCGAATACCGGCGCCACCGTACGCCTCGCGCCAGAAGACATCACTGCGTTCAAGCCTGCGTTGCGCGTGGCATTGAAAGCAGGCCGTAAGGTGCTCATCACCGCAGACCACGGCCACAGCCCGTACTTCGACAAGAACCTGCGCGCTGGCAACGGAAAGACACCGCGCTACCTGTCGCTCGGGAAGCACGACGCGGTACCCGAGGGCTTCATCGAGATCGACCTCGCAGGTCTCGGCGGCCCGCCGGAGCGGCGTGCGTTCGCTTGGCGATCGGGCGCGTACCTGGGTGGCCCTCAGGTCGGCTTTCACGGCGGTTGCGGACTCGAGGAGGTCGTCGTACCTCTTGCGTGGATCGAGCGCGACGGCCTCCATGCCGACGAGCCTTCGTGGTGGTATGGCAGAGGGGCCCTTGCCGAGGCCAGTGTGGAGCTTCGACCTGTTGCGGCGCCGATCGTCACCCCACTGCCTTCGGACGAGATTCCGTCCAAGCCCACCGCACAGCTCTCGCTCTTCGACCCTGCGGACCGAGCGAGATCGTTGCCGCTTCCGGCGGAGCTGCTCAGTCGACTCAGCGTGCATGAGAAGTCAATTCTCGTCCTTCTGCGTGAGAACGGCTCCGCTAGGTCCAGTGAGCTTGCCGAGCAGCTGAACAAGAATCCGGGCCGTCTTAATGGCCTGATGCGCGGACTCCGGCGATCACTGCATGCAGCTGGACACGTCCTCTTCACAGACGAGGTTCTTCCGAGCGGCGAAACGATGTACCGCTACCAGACGAAGGAGGGGCTCTGATGGCCGCGACCTCTGAATCTCCGGCGATCGTGAACGCCCTTCGCAGCGGGCTTGTCCCCAGTCAGGGACTCGAACTCTTCGCGACGGGCCTCGAGTCGCTCGCCTCCGCTGTGAACGAGGAGCTTGACTTCGTCTCCGGTGGCAAGGGGATGTCGAAGTGGATTCGCGGGGAGTACGGGACTGGAAAGACCTTCGCGGCGCGGTACCTCTGTGCGAAGGCGCGGCAGCGACGGTTTGCAACCTCCGAAGTTCAGATCTCGATCAACGACACACCACTGCATCACCTCGAAGCTGTCTACCGGCGTCTCATCGAGCGACTCGAAACCGCGGCGGATGGTCCGAACGCGTTCCAGGCGATTGTCGAAGGGTGGCTCTACCAAGTCGGCGATGAGGTCACCCGCCTGCGCGGGATCACCGAGGACGACCCGGGATTCGCAGATGCGACCGAGCAGCGCCTAGAGGACAAGCTCGCGGACCTGTCGAAGAGGAACCCGGCTTACGCGCAGGTGCTGCGGGCCTACCACCGGGCAACGCACGAAGGGGACTTTGCTACCGCCCAGGGCCTACTCGCTTGGCTGGCTGGACAGCCGCACACGGACCGTTCCGTCCTCAAGGCTGCGGGCACGAAGGGCAAGGTCGACGGTCAAGCGTCGCTGACCTTCCTTGCTGGGCTCCTGCAACTCCTCCGGCAGTCGGGATACGGGGGCCTAGTTGTCGTGCTCGACGAGGTCGAGACCGTCCAGCGCATGAACGCGCAGACTCGTGAGAAGTCGCTGAACGCGCTCCGTCAGCTGATGGACATGCTGGCGAAGGAGGAGTTGCCAGGCCTGTACCTTGTCGTCACGGGCACGCGGGACTTCTTCGAAGGCTACAAGGGCCTCAAGGCGCTGGCGCCGCTCTATCAGCGGGTACAGGTGAATTTCGGCGACGATGGACGCTTCGACAATCTGCGGGCGCCGCAGGTTCGACTCCTTCCGTTCACCGATGAGCGGCTCCTGACGGTCGGGACTCGCATCCGGGATCTCTATCCCGCGAAGAACGCCGAACGGGTCGCCCAGCGCATTGACGATCGGTTCCTGCGCGCGCTTGTTAGCCAGGTCACTGCAGGCTTTGGGGGCAAGGTATCGTTGGCGCCTCGGCTCTTCCTGCGCGAGCTGATCGACGTGATGGACCGCGTCGATATCCACGAGGACTACGACCCGACGACGCACTACCGCCTCGAGCTCGAGGACGGGAAGCTTACGCCGGAGGAGCTTGCGGCGAAGCATGGCCGCTCGATGGAGGTCGCTGAAGAGGAGCTCGCTGAAGAAACGGAGACCACCGAGAAGCCGAAAAAGCGCTTGGACGGATAGAACATGGCTGGGATCGAGCGCCTACATCCGCATCTGCAGCACGCAATCGTCCACGACCTAGGGTGGCGGTCCCTTCGGCCTGTTCAGGACCTGACGATCGATGCAATTCTCGACGGGTGCAACTCCGTCGTCCTGGCACCGACCGCCGGCGGAAAAACGGAAGCGGCGATCTTCCCGCTGCTCTCGCGCATCCTGACGGAAGATCTCAAGCCCGTTTCAGTGCTCTACGTCTGTCCGATCCGTGCCCTCCTCAACAACCAGGAGGAGCGGCTTCAGTCGTACGCTCGGATGGTCGGGCTCGAGGTCTTCAAGTGGCACGGTGACGTGAGCGACTCACGCAAGCAGCGTTTCCGCGAGGCGCAGGCACACATCCTGATGACCACGCCGGAGTCTCTTGAGGTCATGATGATCAGCGCCCGCACCGACGCGCGCGCGATCTTTGAAGGCCTCTCCGCGGTGGTCATCGACGAGGTCCACGCCTTCGCAGCGGACGATCGCGGTGCACACCTTGCAAGTCTGATGGAACGCCTGGTCGCGATGTGCGGTCGAGACGTTCAGCGCATCGGCCTGTCAGCCACTGTGGGTAATCCGCACGTGATCGGCGAGTGGCTGCAGGGCTCGAGCCGGCGGCCGTTTCGCCTCGTCGATCCGCCCCGACCCAAGGTTGACCGCGGACTTCGTCTAGACCTCTCTGCAGACATCGCAGAAGCCGCCGCTGGAATTGGGCAGCTCGCACGCGGGAAGAAGAGCTTGGTGTTCGTCGAGAGCCGGTCGAAGGCAGAGAAAGTCGCGCACGCCTTGGGGGGAACGGGCGTCGAGGTCTTCATTCACCACAGCTCGGTGAGTCGCGCTGACCGAACGCTCGCAGAAGAGCAGTTCGTCCGAGGCCAGAATACGGCCATCGTCTGCACGTCGACGATGGAGCTTGGGATCGACGTCGGAGATCTCGACCAGGTCATCCAGGTGGATGCGCCCGCGTCGGTCGCGTCATTTCTGCAGCGTCTCGGCCGCACGGGGCGACGCGCGGACACACGAGCGAACTGCTCGTTCTTCTGCCTCAGCTCGGAGTCGTTGCTCCAGTCGGTGGCTCTTGTGCGCCTCGCAGAGTCAGGCTGGGTCGAGGACGTGCAGTCTGCGGCTCACGCGATGCACGTGCTCGCCCACCAGGTGATGGCGTTGATTCTTCAGGAGGGCGGCATCTCCCGGCACAAGCTCCTGCCGTGGGTCGAGGCTGCGTATCCGTTCTCGAGCATCCGGCCGGAGCGGCTCCAGGAACTCATCGACACCATGCTCGAGCGCCAGATCCTCTACGAGGCGGACGGCCTGCTCTCGCTCGGGCAGCGCGGGGAGACGCTCTACGGCCGGAGGAACTTCTTCGAGCTGTACGCCGTGTTCACCGCGCCGCCTGTCATGCGCGTGCAGCATGGAAAAGAAGATGTCGGATATATCCAGGCACTCTTCGTTTCGATGCACGATCGCAACAAGGGGCCGCTGTGCTTTCGACTGTCAGGACGTGCTTGGGAGGTGGGCCACATCGAGTGGTCAAAGAGCGTCTTGCACGTTCGTCCCGCCGAGCACGGTCGCGTGCCGAGTTGGCTGGGCCTTCCCGGAGTTCTCTCAACCAAGCTCTGTCAGGCCATGATGGACGTGCTCATGCACGAGAACGTGCAGCAGGAAGCGGGGTGGCTCACGCGCTCCGCCGCCGTCGAGTTGGCCTCGATGCGCGAGAGCTACGGCGGTCTGCTCGAAGCAGGCACCGCACCTCTTGAGGAACAGCCCGAGGGCGTGAAGTGGCACACCTTCGCGGGTGGCGCAGTGAACCGGCTCCTCGCCGCTGGACTGGAGCGAGTGTCGGGCAAGAAGTGGGTGGCCGGCAATCTCTCGGTGAGCAGCAAGGATCTGCCTGCGACGGCGGCGGCCGACGCAGTCCGAGGCCTCGCGGACCTCGACTGGGAGCACGTCTCCGCAGAAGCCGCGCGCGACATGGCTCGAGGCATGCTGAGCAAGTTTCAGCCCTGCCTGCCTGAAGATGCCGAAGACCGTCTACTCGCGGAGCGCCTCCTCGATCACCCCGGAACGCTGCGCTTCCTTGGAAGCGTGAAGGTCAACGGTGTTCGCGTCGCTGCCAGACCGAACGGTGTTCGACTCGCGGACGTCGAAACCACCGGACCCATGGCAATCGACCTCGCCGAGCGCGCCATCCCGGGTGCGTCAACCACGGCACGCAACGACGTCCAGTGGATCGACACTCCCGCAGCGCTGCGCGCAGCCAGTGAGGAAGTCCGGTTGGCGGACGTTGTCGGGATCGGCGTCAAGACTGCGCGAGACTTCGGAACCCTCTGCCTCCTTCAGGTAGCCACCCGGGCGCATACCTACCTGATCGACCCTTTCGCGGTGGGCGATCTCAGGCCGCTCATCGACGTCCTCAGCGGCTCGCGACCGACGAAGGTAATCCACAGCGTCCGCGTCGAGCGGCGCGTCCTTGCTGCGCTCGGAGTAAGACTCGAGGCTGTGTTCGACGTCGGTGAAGCCACACGCCAAGTACGCGGAGGCGCTGAGCTTAGTGTCGACAGCCTCGCTGTCGTGTGCGAGCGCGAGCTCGGCATCACTCTCGACGGGTGTTCGCAGACGTCGAAGTGGTCCCGTCGGCCGCTGGATCCAAGTCAGCTGTGCAATGCGGCCCTCGAAGCAGAAGTACTTCTCGCACTCTACGACCGCTTGTCCGCGGTCTGAGAAGCTCACATCGCGTACAGCACCTTCCACTCCGGGCGCGACGTGGGTGCTCGGATTGAGCACGGGGCTTACGATGGCTTAGCCGCCACGACGATCGCAGACCCCGTGATCTTCACGCCCTTGCCGCGAGCACATCCAACCGATCAAGCAGACGAACTACGCCGAGGGTGTCGAGCGCGCAGTAGCTTCGCAGCGACTCGCGCAGCCGATCGCGGTCCGCATGCCCCATCGCGTCTCCCTCGAACATGAGCCTCGCGAGCTCGACGCTCGCGAGCTGCCCTCCCGCAACGTCGAGGTCTTGGTAGCTCATGGTGGGAACGAGTGCTGGAAGCACCGACTTCAGGCTGAAGCTGCCGCCGAACGCAGGGTGGTACACGTGGTCGCGCACGATGGGGAGGGCATCGATGAGCCGCTTCTCGATGTTCAGCAACTCAGCGGCGTGCGACGGGACGAACTCGGCCAAGTGCCGCAGCGCCTTCGCTTCGAACGACGAGTTGTAGGCAACCACGGAGGCCGTGCCCTGGCAGGCCTCGACCAGGCGGGCTGCGAGCGCGGGTCGCGGGTCATCCGAGCTGTCGGCGATCCAGGCGTGATGCACCGGATCGGCGTGCCCCCGGACGAGATGGCAACTGAACTGTGCAGGCACTTGATCGTACGGCCGGCATCCGTTCCAGGCGGGGATAGCGAGCCCCACGGTCTCGAAGTCGAGCACCGCGAATGGTCGAGAGATCGAGGCCAGGGCACCGCGGAGTCCGGGTTCGACGATGATCCGGTTCTCGCGCACGGCACACCGTTGGCGGCTGGCGATGCGCGAGAGCTTCACGTCTTCCGGCAAGTCGTGGATCGTGACGAATCCTCGTGCTTCGAGCTCGGCGGCCCGCTTGCCGATGTAGTAGAGCGTTCGGACGTGGTGGTCCGGCCCGGGCGGCCAGCAGCGCGCGAGGAACGGACACTCCCTCGGCGAGGAGCAGTGATCTCCCGTCGCCACATCAGGCAGGTCACCCCGGAGCGCTTCGAGCTGCGCGGCGACGATGTGCGGGGCCTCCGCGCAGAGTGCCGCAGCGGCGTCGGTCACATCCTGCCGGATGAACAAGTTCGAGAGGTCAGGGAAGCGGCACTCTCGATTCAGGTGCATCACCTCGACCCGTTCCACCGGGAGGCCGGCGTGCCGCAACACGTACGCCTGGATTGCCGCATCGGGGACGTGTTCGTCCTTCACCGAGGTCGAGGACTTGACCTCGACGACCGTGAAGCCCCGCGGCGTCCGTTCGAGGACATCGACGGCAACGAACACGTCACCGGCCGTGAAAGCCGCCTCGAAGATCGACGGGGCCCCTGAGTCGAGCGCGCGACGCGTCTGCTCGAGGCGCCCCGCAAAGTCGTGGTGCAGTGCGTCGACGAGAACACCGCCCGGAAAATGCTCGCGTGCCTTCGCGCCCACGGCATGTCCCTGGTCGAAGATCGCCTGCAGCTCAGGATCCACTTCCAGCTCGGGCGCCTTCGGTTCGTGGACCCGCCACCAGAGCTGGCGGTGACACTGAAGTCCGGCGACGAATCTGGACTTCGAGAGGTGCATGGGGGGGCGACTGGGTTATGCCATCGCCCCAGGGTGGCGCTGGCTTTCGAGACGATACCCGCGCCCCTGGCCAACGTGAACCAAGCGGTGGATCCACACGACCCCCGGCTTCTCCCGAGTTGCTCGCTCACCGTGGCAATCGACTTGGCGCTGCGGTTGCCTGCGCGAACACGCTGCAGCGCGGGACCGGGATCAACCGCTGGCGAAGGCGGGAAGCC
>SXGT01736708.1_pt1 | contig 13125 bp, 11 predicted proteins | sample 3176221 | NCBI WGS metagenome assembly SXGT01 (sample SAMN11356862, study PRJNA531348) | freshwater metagenome | isolation source: freshwater sample F1-120 | place: China: Fuxian Lake, Yuxi | collected 2017-12-25
GTAGGTAAACTTTACCGTCACCATAGCCAAGACCGCGGTTTACGTTATCGCAACATAAAACAGCTTGTACTGATGGATCTTGTTTTGGGAAGTAAGACCAAACGATTTTTTGATTGTCGTTTAAATCAAGAGCGTAAACGTTGTTTGGGAACGCTGTGTGAACGAACATCATGTTACCAACAACTACTGGTGAACCTTCGTGACCACGGTTTACACCGGTTGCGAATGTCCAAGCAGCTTTAAGGTTTTTTACGTTACCTTTGTTAACTTGTGCTAAAGCACTGTAACCAGAGTTATCGTATTGACCGCGTGGAGCAGCCCAGTTGTTAGGGTCTTTTATTGCTTTTTCTTGGTCAGCTGCTGCTGATGCTACCATTGGCATTGCCACTGATAAACCAGCTACTAGACCTAATGCTAATTTGATCTTGTTGATTTGCATATTAATCTCCAAAGTTATACTACTAAGGGTTTATAAAATAAACTCTGATTAGCTGCGCTGCATCTTGATGTAATCGCCAATTTCCGCAGTCAACAGAGTCTACTTATCGTCACAATTTTCATGTGCGTACAGAACTATATGCCAGTCATAAATGAATTGCAATACATTTGTTACAATTTACTTACATTTAATTGTAATTTCCGAAAAATAAGTTTTTTAAATGGCGCTATTTAATCTTGAGCCCATGCTAAAATTAAAAAATACCATTTATAATCAAATAGAAAGCTGATTCACAATGACGCAATCTGCCACTTACAATTTGTATCCTGAAATAGGCACTTTGGAACAAAAATTTCTAAAATCAGGTGATGTACACACGGTTTATTACGAAATTTGTGGCAACCCTCAGGGCCAAGCGGTGGTTTTTTTACACGGCGGCCCCGGTAGCGGTTGCAACCCCACACACCGACGTTTTTTTGATCCGGCGCACTACCGCATTGTATTGATAGATCAGCGTGGTTGCGGTCGCAGTCAACCACAAGGAGCGACCGAACAAAATACCACGGCCGACTTAGTGGCCGACATGGAAGCCATACGTCGCCAGTTAGCCATAGACCAATGGCTGGTATTTGGCGGCTCGTGGGGCAGCACTTTAGCGCTGGCCTACGCTGTCCAACACCCCGACAAGGTGAGCGGCTTAATATTGCGCGGCATCTTCTTAAGCCGACCCGCCGAATTGCAATGGTTTTTAGGTCAAGTGCAAACATTTTTTCCCGAGCCCTGGCAAACACTCTGCGCCTACCTTGCGCCAGAAGAACGTCACGATCCATTGATCGCCTATGAAAAACGTATTTTTTCCGATGACCCTAAGCGCAGCATACCGGCCGCCATACGCTGGAATGCCTACGAGGCTAGCATCATGTCTTTGCTACCTAGGCCCAGTCAAATGGCCAGTGAAATAAATGGCGAAGTGGAATTAGCGCGTGCACGGGTGCAAATACATTATATAAAGCATCATTGCTTTGTCGATGAATTAGCCTTACTTGAACAAGCCCAAGCCAAACTGAGTCACATCCCCACATGCATCATACAAGGTCGATACGACATGGTTTGCCCACCGCTGACGGCCTGGGAATTAAGTCAAGCCATGCCGCATGCCGAATTCCATATAATAGACGATGCCGGTCATTCGGCCACGGAGCCTGGCATCACTTCGGCGCTGGTGGCCGCAACCGAAAAATTTAAGGCTTAGCTTATCGATGAAAAAGCCCTTTATTAGCAAGCTGTTTAACCAGCGCTTGCCACCAAACTGGCAAGATGCCCTGCATAAACCACGCGCCGCCTACGCTAAACAGCGCTACAGCACGCCCTTATTTGTACTGTACGAAATGCTGGATGCGTTTAGGCGCCACAACACCCTAGGCTTATCCGCCTCGCTGTCTTTTTACGCCATGTTTGCCTTAATTCCACTGTTGCTGTTGCTGTTCTTCTTGCTTAGCCAATTGGTATTCAGCTCAGACTACGCCACCGTCAAATTGGCCATTATCATGGGTAACTTGCTACCCAAATTCAGCAGCACCATCATGCTGGAAGTGTATAACACCGCGCAGCAAAAGGCCGCTTGGGGCGCCGCCGGCCTGTTTGTCTTGCTGTGGGCGGTAACCCCATTGGCCAGCGCCATGCGTGCTTCTTTCTACACCATCGCCAGCCTAGCTGAAGCGCCTTCTTTTATTCAGCGCAAACTAAAAGACGTCCTTACCGTCGTCGCCATGTTGCTGCTGTTTTTTCTCTTTACCTTTGCCGGCCTCATGCTGGAAAAAGTCATCGGCTTTTTAGCCAGCAATCACCACTTCTTTCAATACCCGCTGGTGACCACGATCAGCTCACTGGCATTCACCACCTTACTCATCGCTGCATTCTATCTGGCTTTCTTTCCGGCGCGCCTGCATATCAGGCATGTGTTCCTAGGCGCACTCTTCACCGCCGTCCTTTGGCTGATCATGCGCCCGGCTTTTACTTTATTTTTATCCTTAAATGAATCTTACGGCTCCATATTTGGCAGCATGAAGAATCTATTCATCTCGATTACTTGGCTGTACTTCAATTTTGCCGTTTTTTTACTGGGCACCGAGCTGGTGGCCACCTTAAGAAAAAAAGACGTGCTGATCTTAAAAGGCTTATTTGCCGATCAAGCTGTCGGCCAAACCGCCCAGGCCAAATCGAATTACTTAGAAAAATTGATGCAGCACTATGGCAAATCTTACCAACAGGGCGAAACCGTATTTAGCCTAGGGGACGCCAGCCGCAACCTGCATTACTTAGCGCACGGACAAGTACAGCTGATACGAGAAGGCGCGCTGATACGCACGGTTGAGGCCGACGAATATTTTGGTGAAATGGCTTTATTGTCCAACTTACCCACCATAGCCGATGCCGTCGTCAGTTCAGCCACAGCCGATGTCATTACCATCTACCCTGAGAACATTGAAACGCTGCTACTGGATGAACCAAAAGTCGCCATGAAATTTTTACGTCAATTAGCCACGCGATTACAAATGCGCGATAGCTAGTTTTATTTTAAAATAAACACACCTTATATACAGAGCTAGCGATAACCGGTATGGCAAAACAATCCCCCCCCTTGCACGCGCAACCCAGCCAAATGGAAATGAATCCGGTGCTGATGCTGCTTAATGCTGGCAAACTCGCCGAAACCGAAGTGGCGGCTAAAAAATTAGCCCTGCGTTACCCCCACGCTTTCATTTTGCACCACGTGCTAGGCATAGCCCAAGATGGTTTAGCCAAATACAGCGATGCCGTAAATAGCTATAAAAAGGCCTTATCCATACAGCCAGGCCACCCTGAATTGCACTTTAACTTAGCCATTGCGCTAGGCAATTTAGGACTGCTAGAAGAAGCAGAAAAAGAATACCGTCAGACCATAGCCTTGCAAGCGCAGTTTTTTGAAGCCTACGCCAATTTAGGCACGCTATTACAAAAACAAGGCAAATTAGACGAAGCCATTGTTAATTACCGCACCGCACTCAGCATCAATGACGATGCCAGAGGGCATTTTAATTTGGGCACCGCCTTGCGCGACGAAGGTAAGTTGGACGAAGCCATTAGCCATTTCAAACGCGCCATCAGCTTGTTTCCCAATTACACCGATGCGCATAATTATTTGGGTGAATGCTTGCGTGATCAAGGCAATATGGAAGACGCCATTAAAAGCTATCTGGACGCCTTGCAACTCAACCCCGGCCACCCGGGCGCCAACTACAACATGGGTGAATTTTTATACCTGGCCGGGCGTTTCGATGAAGCCGTGGGCCATTTTGAAACATCGCAATTGGACGACTGGCAAGAGCGCGCGCTGTATTGCACTTACAAGGCCGAGCATTTTGACGAATTTAAAACAAAATTAGACGCCATCGTTAGCACCCAGAGCAAACACAATGCACCGCTATTGGCCACCTTATCCAGTCACTACGCCACCAATTTCGGCGTGGCTGACCCGTATAACTTTTGCAAAAATGGCTTTGATTTTGTTTACCAAAAAAGCATAGCTGAATTGGCTCAGCCCAACAGTCAGTTTCTTCAAGACCTGCTCAACGACATCGACAACACCGCCATAGAAGTGCGCGCGCAGGGCATGATCATTAACGGCAAACAATCGGCCGGCAATTTATTCAAACGGCCAGAAGCCTCATTCAGAAAATTGGGCGAGATTGTCAGGCAGGAATTTATAAACTACCGAGCCCAATTTGCCGGGGCCGATTGTGAATTGATTAAATCCTTCCCTAAAGAATTGGAATTCACCAGCTCTTGGTACGTGAGATTGCGCCGTGGCGGCTACGTGGACAGGCACATCCATGAAGTGGGTTGGATCAGCGGCGCGGTGTATTTAGTCTTGCCCACAGACAGAAAAGACCCGCTCGAAGGCTGCTTTGAATACGGCTTGCATGGCGACCATTACCCGCAAAAGCACACAAACTTTCCGGTCGGCATCGCCAGCCCTAAAGTCGGCGACATCGTGCTGTTCCCATCGTCTTTATTCCACCGCACCATCCCCTTCAACTCCAACGAAGAACGCATCTGCATCGCCTTTGATCTCAAACCAGACGGCGACATCTTCATACGCTCTAGCTACTAGCCACTCTCTGCTAGTCTACGCATAGGCTTAGCCCTGGACGGCTAAGCCTAGCCGATTAAATCGGCACGACCCGCCCCACTTAAACACAAATAAGAAAGGGTATAAATAAAGTATATTCAATGAGTTAGTAAGGGTGTACACTGATTTTTCAATCAGCCGTCGCGACGAACTCCTATGACAGTAGTCAACACTCTTTTTTGCGGGCCTACCGGATGACTGCGCATCAGCACAGCCCTCTGCTCGGCGAATTAATGCTCAAAAAAGGGCTGATTAGCCATGACCAGCTGCGCATAGCCTTAATCGAACAAAGCGAAACGGGCTTAAACTTAGGGCATCAATTAACCCGCTTGGGCTTTGTCAGCGCCGCCACCGTGCGCGATGTTATTGCCAATAGCTTGGGCTATGGCAGCATTGATTTAGCGCATATCGTCGCCGACCCGGTCGCCTTAAGTTTAGTCCCACAAGCGCTGGCACGGCGCTATCATTTACTCCCAGTAGCTTACCAAGCCGAGACAGACACGCTCACACTGGCCATGGCCGATATGTTTAATCTGCTGGCACTGGATCAATTGCGCGCCAGCTTTAACCGTCCCATACAAATTCATCCCTTGCTGGCAGCTGAAGCGCAACTGGAAGAATGCATAGATCAACTTTATGGCTATGAATTGTCGGTGGATGGCATTTTGCATGAAATTGAAACCGGTGAAATTGATTACACCAGCCTGCATGCCGGGCGAGATGAATACACCCATCCCATCGTTCGCTTAGTCGGCGCTTTATTAATGGATGCGGTCAAACATAAGGCCTCCGACATCCACTTTGAGCCCGAGCTATCGTTCTTGCGCATACGCTATAGAGTGGACGGGGTGTTGCAACAGATTCGCAGTTTGCATAAACACTATTGGGCGGCGATAGCGGTTAGACTTAAAGTCATCAGCGGTCTGGACATTGCTGAGACGCGGGCACCACAAGACGGCCACTTGAGCATGCATTTATGTGGCCGACCCATTGATTTCCGAGTTTCCAGCCACCCAACTCTGCATGGCGAAAATATCGTGTTGCGCGTATTGGATAGAGAAAAATCCATCATCCCCATGCAACAGTTAGGCTTGGCGACTGAAAGTTTGCTTGAATTAAAAACCATGATGGGCAGACCAGAAGGCATCGTCATTTTCACTGGCCCAACCGGCAGCGGTAAAACCACCATGCTCTATTCTTTGTTATCGCTAGTTAACACGGAAGCCGTCAACATCATGACCTTGGAAGACCCGGTTGAATACCCCGTCAGCATGATGCGTCAAACGTCAGTGACCGAAGTCAATAAAGTGGATTTTGCCAACGGCATACGCTCCATCATGTGGCAAGACCCCGACATTATTTTGGTCGGCGAAATCCGCGATGAAGATACCGCCAGCATGGCTTTTAGGGCGGCCATGACCGGCCACCAAGTGTTCACCACGCTACACACCAATTCTGCGCTAGGGGTTTTCTCTAGGCTGGCGGATATAGGCGTTTTACCGGACATTTTAGCTGGCAACATTATCGGCGTGGTCGCCCAACGCCTGGTCCGCGTCTTGTGTCCCCATTGCAAAACGTCCCGCCCAGCGAATGCCGCTGAACGTAAACTATTGCGACTCAATGACACGGATAAACAGCAAATTTTTAGTGCCAGTGGTTGCCATGAATGCCAGCAACATGGCTACCGTGGACGCATGGCGCTTATTGAATTGCTACGCATAGACAGCGACTTGGATGCACTCATTGCCCGTCGCGCCCATTTAGATGAGTTAGAAAAAATGGCGCGCAGCAAGGGTTTTGTCACTCTGGCCGAAGACGGCATACGTCGGGTTTTGCAAGGCCATACCAGCTTAGCCGAAGTCATGCGGGTGATAGACCTCACGAAGCATGGCCCTAGGCTAACGCCATGAGCACCTTTAACTACAAAGCGGTGGATGCATTAGGCCATTACGCCAACGGTCAGATGCACGCGCAAAATGAAATTGACTTGGAAATGCGTTTAACGCGCATGGGCTTAGATTTAATCAGCGTTCACCGTCCAAGCGCCATCCTCTCCTGCTTAAAGCGCCACAAAGTCAGGCAAAAAGATTTGCTACTATTTTGCTTTCAAATGCACCAGCTAAGCCATGCCGGCATTCCCTTACTCAACTGCTTAAATGACCTGCAAAGCAGCCATGAAAACCCTTATTTTCAGCACCTCATCGCCGCCCTGAGCGTCGAATTGGAAACCGGCAAAACCCTTTCGCAAGCCATGGCCCAACACCCAACAGTGTTCAATACGGTATTTATTAGCCTAGTGCATGCCGGCGAACAAACCGGGCAATTGCCCTTGGTATTTAATCAGCTATTTAACACCTTGCGCTGGCAAAATGAGCTGCTCTCACAAAGCAAGAAGCTACTCGCTTACCCAAGTTTCGTGGCATTGGTGGTGCTAGCTACGCTGGCTTTTCTAATGGCTTATTTAGTGCCGCAGATGGCGGCTTTTTTACACAACATGGGGCAAACTTTGCCGCTAAACACCCGCTTGTTAATCGCCTTATCCGACGGATTCGTCCAGTATTGGTGGTTGCTATTGAGTCTGCCGCTACTAACAATGGTTGGGCTTAGCTACCTCATGCATAGCAGCGCGGCCATGCGCTACCGATTCGACTACCTTAAACTACATTTGCCCATTAGCGGCGCCATCGTGCAAAAAATAATCATGGCGCGATTTAGCCGTTACTTTGCCCTGATGTACCAAACCGGCATCCCCATTTTAGATGCCTTACAAATGAGTCAAGAACTAGTCGGCAATCAAGTGGTGGCCAAAGCCCTTAGCCAGGTCCACGCACAAATCAGTGGCGGAGAGGCCATGAGTGAAAGTTTCAATAATGCCGGCTTGTTTCCAAAATTAGTGGTGCGCATGATCAAAGTCGGCGAGAGCAGTGGCGCCTTGGATAAATCACTGTTCACCATCAGTCAATTTTACGATCAAGAAGTCCATGACGCGCTACAAAGTTTGCTGAAGTTAATCGAACCGCTACTCACCGTGGTCTTGGGCTTGCTATTGGGCTTCATCATGTACTCCGTCTTGGGTCCGGTTTATGACTCTTTCAGCCAACTTAAAATTTAACAGGTCGCGCCACACCTATTTGAAACTGCCCCATGCTTAATAGCCACGCCACAAAATTAATTCTTTATGCTAATCAGCAGCAACTGTTGGCAGGGGTTTTCTTAAACAGAAAATTACAAAGTCGTTTCATTTTTAATAATGGCCCGCCAGGGCATTTGGCCTGCGCTGCGCTGCTAGAAAAGTACAGGGCTAGCCACGTGTATTTAATTGCCGATGCACGAGAAGAAGATTACCGAGTAGAAAATTTACCGCATACCCAGGGCAAAACCAAACGCGACCTCATCGCGCGCAAGCTTAATCAATTGTACCGAGGCCTAGACTATCGCGCCGCGCACTTTTTGCACAGACAAAAAGATAAACGGCAAGATGATAGCTACCTATTTATTGCCCTCAATAATGCCCAATTCCTACAAAATTGGTTGACCCTAATGCAAGCAGCCGACAGCCTATTGGTGGGCATTTATCCTGTATCCCTGCTAAGCCCACTGCTATTCAAACAAGCCAGCAAACAGCCCGTCGCCTCGCATACCTTATTATGCGAGCCACTTTCTACAGGGCTGCGCCAAAGCTATCTGCATCAAGGCCAGTTGCAATTAAGCCGTTTAGTCGCCAGCACGGCCACCCCAGCCTCCGTGGATTTTTACCAAGAAGAAATAGAAAAAATGCGGCTCTATTTACTTAGCCAGCACCTCCTATCCAGTGAAACAAACTTAGCCGTAGTGCTGGCCACGGCCGCAGCAGACGTGCCGAACTTAGCTAGGCCGCCAGATAAACAAGCCAGCCCCTACACCCACATGCATTGGGATGACTATGCCAAAACAAAACAGTTGGCTTGCGACTTAATCGTGCAGACCCCAGAATTATTGCACATGCAATTAATCGCCGACGGTCAACTGGTCGCCAATCTAGCTCCCGACAAGCTGCGCAAACCCTACCAATTAAGTCGGCTAAAACACACTTTGCATAAAATGACGGCCGCCATCGCTGTGTTGGGTGTGCTGCTGACTGGCCTGCTTTTTTACCAAGGCGCGCAAGACCAAGCGGCCCTTAAAACCAGTGCCGAACAAATAGCCCTAGTACAAGCATCTTATCGTGAGTACGCGAAAAAATTCCCCGCCTATGACTACGCTGGCCAGCAGTTAAAAGCCGCGACCCGATTGGATGTAGCCCTGGCCCATGCGGCAAAATCGCCACGCAGAATAATGCAAGCCGTAAGCGCGGCACTGGAACAATCGCCCCGCATACACCTCAAGCAACTCACCTGGCAGCTTAATCATGACAGGTCCATGCAAGGCGGACAAAGCCTAGCACCACTCCAAGAAATAGCCTTCATTAACGGCGAGCTTACTGGCGACAACGCCGATACGCCAGACGGCAAAATTCACATAACAAACTTTATTGCACAATTGCAAAAAAATCCCGCTGTGGCCAGCGTGGCCTTGCTGGCCACAGAAGCCCATGCGCCCAGCCCCTTGACAGGCAACACCCTAGACGAAAAAAATCCAGCGCCGGCTACACTGCCATTTAAAGTGCAAGTCGTATTTAAATTAGCCCATGCCAGCCCAGCAAGCGAGGTGAAATAAACATGAAATTAAGTAAGCAAGACTGGCTAAAACTGCGGCTAAACATAGGGTTTTTATGGCTTATTGTATGCTTAGTCGCACTGCTATTAGGCTGGATGCACCACTACAGGCTAGAACAAGCACAAGCCCTGGCCATACAAAAGCGCTTGCTCGCGAGAGCCGAGCGTGATTACCTATCCTTAAAAAATGAACAAGCCCTGCGGCGTGAGTATGGGCCGCATTATCAGACCATGCTGGCTCAAGCCAAGCGCCAAGCAGGCTTACTCTATCCCAGCAATAGACTGCACTGGGTAAGCCAGTTGCAAACTCAGCAAAAAAATTACCAACTCTTTACCATTAACTACAACATAGGCTTGAGCGAGTCCTTTAAGTCCGACTTGGTCAGCGACATGGCAGGCTTGCTAGTGCATAGCACGCGCATCACGCTGACGTTCGACATGCTGCATGAGGAAGACTTGTTGCTGCTCACCGAGGCCTTAAGTGCAAACAACTCTAACGCCTTTGTCTGGCGCGATTGCGAAATAAACAGGCCGGAGGGAGGCGTGTGGCTAAGGCATCGCCTAAGCGCAAATTTACAGGCCAAATGCGCATTAGACAGCCTGACGCTGACCGCACTTTCAGCCAAGCCGAGCACGCAACCATGACTACCACAGCCAGCTGGTTTGTCCGCTTACTGTTGGCTCTGCTTATCAGCAGCCTTCACTCGGCCGCGCTGGCCGAATTAAATCCACCACTGGGCCGATTATTTAGCCTGCCCAGTGAGCGTGAGCAGCTCAATCGCTTACGCCTACAAGCTAAGCAGCCCACCAACCCAACAAAAACCGAGGCCGCGGCTCAAACTGTGATTAAAGAAATTTTGCCCCAGCCTGAGGAGCGCGATCTAGCGTCTAATCAAGAAGCGAGCGAGGCCAGCATGGATGCCGAAGATGACGATGAATAAGCCGCACCATACCCCCCCAGGGCATGGTGCTACTGGGACTGGTTTTGCTTTTATTGCTGGCCAGTAGCGGCGCGGTATTTTCGGTATGGGATGCAAAAGGCGTCAAGCTTGAGCGCGACAAAAAAACACTGGCCGCCTTGGCCCAGGCCAAAGCCGCTTTAATAGGTTGGTCGGCGGCCAATGCCAACATGCCTGGCACCCTGCCTTGCCCCGACACCAACAACAGCGGTGCGGCCGGCAGTTGTGGCGCTGCAAGCGGCATCATAGGTCGACTGCCTTGGAAAACGCTGGGGCTTAAGGACTTGCGTGATGGCGATGGTGAGTGCTTATGGTATGCCTTATCGCCGATTTACCGTAACACCATCGCCGTTGGCAGTCGAACCGGTAGCAATGTACTCAACAGTCAGGTGGCCGCTAAAATTACCGTGCGCAGGGCGGATGGCGTGGCCTTGGCCGCCCCAAACAACCCCGTCATCGCCGTGATTATTGCCCCCAGAGCCGCGCTAAAAAATCAAGTAAGAGGTAACAGCAGTAGCGTATGCGGGGGCAATACCGTGGCGACTCACTACCTTGACGTCGCGCTAGGCATCAATAACGCCAGTGGCAATGTAACGGCCGGTAACTACAGTTTTATCGCCGGGGCAAAGAGTGACAGCTTCAATGACCAACTGACTTACATTGCCGCGCAGGAATTTTACCAAATCGTCCATAAGCGCTTGCTAAAAGAACTATTGGGGCTAGGCCTAACGCATGCCGGTCCAATAAAATATTTCGATAACAACCACGTCTACCCTTGCCCAGCGGCTACCGCCAACGGCAGCTCAGACTGCAGTCGCAGCAACGGCTTTATCAATAACAGTGGTATGGGACTGCAATACGCAGCATTAGGCAGTTGGTTGACCAACAACGGCTGGTTTGCCATGACTAACTATGACTACACGTCGCCATCCACCATCAGACTAAGTTTAAACTCTGCTTTAGGGAGTTATTATTGTGATGCCAACGCCAACACCATTAACTGCGACTCGCCCTAAGCTTAGGCCACAACGCTCGCCACGGCCAAATGGCTTCAGCTTGATCGAAATGGCTATCGTACTGGCCATATTAGGCTTGCTATTAGGCGGCTTAATCCTGCCACTGTCCGCACAAATCGACCAACACCACCATGCCCAAACACGAAAATCGCTAGCAGAAATACAAGACGCATTGCTGGGCTTTGCCACGCTCAACGGGCGCTTGCCATGCCCAGCATCCAGCACTTCGAATGGCGTAGAAGACCCAGCAGGTGGCGGGGTGTGCAATCATCCTTTTGACGGTTTTGTGCCAGCCGTCACCTTGGGCATCATGCCTACCGACAACAGTGGCTACGCCCTTGATGCTTGGGGCAGCGGGGAAAACAATCGCATACGTTATGCCGTCACCACAGCCAACAGCAGCGCTTTTACCAGCGCCATCAATAGCCTGTCTTTGAATCCCAACTTACACCTGTGCGCGGCCGCCACCAGCATCAGCGCCAGCGCTTGCCATGCCAGCGTCACCACTTTAAGTGCCAGCGCGGTAGCCGTACTGATATCCTCGGGGAAAAGCAATATGGCTAGTGACGAAGAAGCCGCTAACAGGGATAATAATATAACTTTTGTCAGCCATGAGCCCACTAGCCAGTTTGATGACCAGCTGACTTGGCTGTCTTACCCTTTACTAGCGCACGAACTGGTCAATTCCGGAAAACTACCTTGAACCTATGAACGACAAGCAACTATTACGCTATAGCCGCCACATGCTGTTGCCACAAATCGGCTACGAGGGCCAAGAAAAACTGCTCAACAGCCATGCCTTGATAGTCGGGGCCGGTGGCTTAGGCTCCCCAGCCGCCTTGTATTTGGCGGCCAGTGGCGTCGGCACCTTAAGCATCTGTGATTTTGATGCGGTGGATTTAAGCAATTTACAACGGCAAATTATCCACACCGGTGCCCGCATAGGCATGAATAAAGCCCAATCGGCCAAACAAGCCATCGCTGAAATTAACCCCGACATCAGCGTACACGCGCTGGAACAAAGAGCTGACGAGCAGACCTTGGCCGAATTGATTACTCAGGCCGACGTGGTGCTCGATTGCAGCGATAACTTTGCCACCCGCTACAGCCTAAATCGCCTTTGCGTGGACTTGAAAAAGCCCTTGGTGTCGGGGGCGGCCATCGGCTTTGAAGGGCAAATTACCGTCTACGACATGCGCAATAGCCACAGCCCTTGTTACCACTGCTTATTCCCCGACAGCAGTGTATCAGGTGAAGACAACAGCATGCGCTGTGCCAGCAACGGGGTGTTTGCGCCACTGGTGGGCATCGTGGGCACAACCCAAGCCGCGGAAGCATTGAAGTTACTGATGGGCATAGGCGAGTCTTTGCAAGGCCGTTTGCTCTTGCTCGACGCCCTCAGTATGGAGTGGCGCACCATCGGGCTAAGTCCCGATCCAGCCTGCACTGTGTGTGGCATCAAGCCTACTTAGCCGCGCAATAAATTGCGCTTAGCCTGTGTTAAAATAGCGGCCATGACAACACACAGCACCCCACTCAGCACCCCTGCGACTAAAGAGCTCGCCAAATCATTTGACCCGAAAAGCATAGAAAGCCATTGGTATGAATTTTGGGAAAGCAAGGGCTATTACGCCGCAGGCTTAGACCAGACCAAGCAAAACCATTTTTGCATTTTACTGCCCCCACCTAATGTAACCGGCACCTTGCACATGGGTCACGGTTTTAACCAAACCTTGATGGATGCACTGACGCGCTACCACCGCATGGCAGGGGACAACACGCTGTGGCAACCGGGCACCGATCAGGCCGGTATCGCCACACAAATGGTGGTGGAGCGCATCATCAA
>SXGT01080588.1_pt1 | contig 13123 bp, 12 predicted proteins | sample 3176221 | NCBI WGS metagenome assembly SXGT01 (sample SAMN11356862, study PRJNA531348) | freshwater metagenome | isolation source: freshwater sample F1-120 | place: China: Fuxian Lake, Yuxi | collected 2017-12-25
CGCGGCATCGAGGGCAAGATCCAAGCTGCGAAGTATGCGCGCGAACACCAACTTCCGTACCTTGGCCTCTGCCTCGGGATGCAGATCGCGACCATCGAGTTCGGCCGCCACGTGTTGAAACTCGACAAAGCCCATTCGACCGAGTTCGACCCCGCCACGCCGCATCCCGTCATCGCGATGCTCGACGCCCAGCGCAACATCACCCAGAAGGGCGGCACCATGCGCCTCGGTTCGCAGCCGTGCGATCTCAAGCCCGGCAGTCGCGCCGCGCGGACCTACGGCGCCACCACCGTGAACGAGCGGCACCGGCACCGTTACGAATTCAACAACGCCTACCGCGAGCAGTTCGAAGCCGCTGGTTTCACCTGCAGCGGCACCTCGGCTGGCGGCAAGCTGGTCGAAATGATCGAAGTGGCGGAGCACCCTTTCTACCTCGCCACGCAGGCCCATCCCGAGTTCCAGAGCAAGCCGCACCAGCCGCACCCGCTCTTCCGCGGCTTCATCGCCGCCGCCCACGCCCACATCCATCGCCGGCCGATTTAGTCGCCGGTCGCTGCAGCGCGGCAAGTACCTGTTGCTCGCCTGCACCAATTTGGCGCGCCGCGCCGGGAGCACGCTGAGTTCTGGCAGGATGCCGCCGCGAAGTTCAAGAACCACCCCGCCGTGCTCTTCGATCTCTTCAACGAGCCGCACGGCATGTCGTGGGCAGTCTGGCGCAACGGCGGCGAGGTCACGGTGAAGAAGAAGCCGGGTGAGGAGGACGCCGTGACTTGGGTGCCCGAGATGATCGGTTTCATCCAGAAGCACAAGCTCCGCTGGACCGCCTTCGCCTTCCATCCGAAGGCCGGCCCGTCGATGCTCGAGGACTGGAGCTGCACGCCGAACGCCACGTGGGGCGCTCCCGTGAAGCGCGCCCTCGCCGGCGAGTCGTTCGAGTTGAAGAAGCTGCGGTGAAGCGAGCCTCGCGTGGACCAAATCCGTGGGCGCATCAAACGACGTTCGTCAAACCAAGCCGCTCGCCTGCTTGGCGCGGGCGAGAACTTTTGAAGCAACGGCGCGGGCGTTCTCGGCACCTTGCCGCAGGACGCCGTGGACATGGTCGAGGTTCTTCTCCAGTTCGGCGCGGCGCGTGCGCGCAGCGGCGAAGTGCTGCCAGTAATGTTCAAAGAGCGCCTTCTTCAGATCGCCATAGCCGAGGCCACCGGCGCGCAGGCGCTCCTCGAAATCACGCGCCACATCAGCCGGTGCCACGAGTTTGAGGAGCTGGATGGCGAGGTTTTTATCGGCGTCGGGTTTCGGCTCCGCCGGCGTGCGGCTGTCCATGACAAGGCCCATGATCTTCTTCCGCGTGGCTTTCTCCTCGCCGAAGATCTCGATGGTGTTGTGGTAACTCTTGCTCATCTTCTGCCCATCAGTACCGGGGATGGCGGCGACTTCATCGCGGATCTGCGGCGCGGGGATCACGAAGGTCTGGCCGTATTGTTCGTTGAACTTCACGGCGATATCGCGCGTGACTTCGACGTGCTGCTTCTGGTCGCGGCCGACCGGGACGATGTTCGAGTCGAAGAGAAGGATGTCCGCGGCCATCAGCACCGGATAGGCGAAGAGGCCGTGGTTCACGGGGATGCCCTTGGCTGACTTGTCCTTGAAGCTGTGACAACGCTCGAGGAGGCCCATCGGCGTGAGCGTAGAGAGGAGCCATGCCAACTCGGTGACCTCGGGCACATGCGACTGCACCCAGAAGGTCGCGCGCTGCGGATCGAGGCCGCAGGCGAGGAAGTCGAGCGCCACATCGAGTGTGTTCTTGCGGCGCGCAGCGGCGTCGAAGAGCGAGGTCATCGAATGATAATCGGCGATAAAATAGAACGCTTCGCCACGCTCCTGCAGCTCGATGGCCGGGCGCATCATCCCGAAGTAATTACCCAGGTGCAGCGCGCCCGAAGGCTGAATACCAGAGAGAATCCGCATGGCGCAGGCTAACGAATTACGGCGAAGACAGGAAAGCAGGAAAACGGCCCCGCCAACCGAACCCATCCACCTACTGCAAATCTCGATTTTCCCAGAACAGAAAGGGCTCGCGCCTCGTTACGAGCAGAAATCCTTCGCCGAGGCGCTGGCGCGCGGCGGCCGCCACGGTGCGCTGGCGATCCATCAGGATTTCACCGTGTTCGCCGGCCGGCTCAAGAGAGGCGAACACGTTGCCCATTCTCTCGAGGCCGGACGTCATGCGTGCGTGCAATTGGCACGGGGCCGAATCCGACTGAACGGGATCGAACTTCTGGCGGGCGATGGTGCCGCCGTTTCCGACGAGCCGCGACTGGAGATTGAAGTTCTGGAAGCCGCGGAACTGCTCCTCTTCGACCTCGCTTGAATCGGCTCACTGCGGCGGAGCAGCATCCGCACCACGCTGAAGCGCGCCGGCCTTCACCTCCCAGCGCTGGAGCCGTCGGCCGAGTTCGCGCGGCCAGTTCTCATCCGTGCAGGTCATGAAGACCTGACCCGAGGCGTGATGCGTGCGCTCGAGGAGCGGCAGAAGCCCAGCGCGGCGCTTGGCGTCGAGCTCGCCCATCACATCGTCGATCAGCAGCACCGGCGGCGAGCCGTGGATGCCGGTGAGGTACTCGGCCTGCGCCATCTTGAGCGCGACGGCGAGGGTGCGCTTCTGTCCTTCGCTGCCGAATTGCGCGGCGGATTTGTCGTTCAGGAGCAGCGAAAGATCATCGCGATGCGGACCGATGAGTGTGGCGCGGAAGCTGCGCTCCCGCTCGCGTTGGCGGGCGAGTTCAGTAGCGAAATCCTGCTTCACACTCGGTTGATACTCGAGGCGCAGCTCCTCGGCATCGTGCGAGATGCGCCGGTAGGCGAGGCGCGCGAGCGGCGAGATGCGCGGGAGCAATTCGTGCCGCGCCTTGATGAGCTGGCTGCCGAGAGCGACCAGTTCGCGCGTGAAACTTTCAAGCGACGCCTCGTCCGTGGCGCGCTGTTTGAGCAGGGCGTTGCGGGCCCGCAACGCTTGGGCGTAACGCTGGAGCAGCGCGAGATAGCCCGGCTGCGTCTGCGCGAGAAGCAGATCAAGAAAACGCCGGCGCGCGCGGGCCGCACCCTTCACCAATTGCAGATCCTCCGTGCAGAAGGCCACGGCGCGCAACGTGCCGAGATAATCGCCCAACCGCGTCACCGGATGGCCGTCGAGCGCCAACTTCCGTTCCGCCGACGACCAGTACATCTTCACCTCACGCGTCGCCTGGCCGACGACGGTGGCACCGACGAAATAACCTTTCGCGCCGTGGCGCACCATCTGCGCCGAGCCGATGCCGCGAAAGGAGCGAAGCGTGGCGAGCAGATAAATCGCCTCGAGGATGTTTGTCTTGCCCTGCGCGTTGTTGCCCAGCAGCAGATGGAACCCCGGCGTGAAGTCCGCATCCAGCCGCGCGTAGTTGCGGAAGTCGCGGAGTCGCAGATGAGCCAGATGCACGGGCGAAAGTAATCCGGGCGCCGTCGCGCCGACAAGTGTTCCGTGCGTCTCCGCTGGCGTGCGCTTACGTCCGCTGGCGCTGCCAGTGGGTGATTTTCTTGCGCAGGCTCGCGCCGGTCAGCCAAGACCAGCGTTCGTAGCGGCGTAGGGCGGCGGCGCGTTCGTCGGCATCGTCGCGGATGAAATGAGCCGACACATCCGGATCCGGCGCGGTGTTTTCGAAGATGCCGAGCAGCCGCGTGCCCGGCAGATCGCCGTCGAGCGCGGAGACCTGACGCATGCGCAGACCGCACTTCAGCGCCAGCCGCTGCAGCGTGTGCGGCGAGAAATTGTAGTGATGCGCCACGTGGAAGAAGTGCGAGAGCCGCGAACCGGGCGCCTCGATGTTCGGCACTTCGGCGACGAACAGCCCCCCGGGCCGCAGGAGTTGCTTGAGTGTGGCGAGCGTCTGCGTCGGGCTGGTGGTGTGCTCGAGCACGTGGTTCATCACCACGAGATCGAAGTGGGCACGCGGCAAATCCTTTTCCACTTCCTCCAGCAGCGCGTTGCGCACGTCGAGCCCCTTCACCTCGCGCGCGAACTTGGCGTGGCCATCGTGCGGTTCCACGCCGATGAACGTGCCGGTGCCGACGAGCGACTTGATGCTCCAGAGCAGCGCGCCGACGCCGCACCCCACCTCGAGCACCTTCACGCCAGGGCGCAGATGCGGCCGGAGCAGTTGCAGCAGCGGCTTGATCTTCGGCAAACGGCGGCGGAAGAAACGCTCGTCCGGCGCGGACTGGCTTTTGTACTGGCCCCAGTAAGCCTTGTGATAAAAGTCGGCGTTCGCCTGCGCGCTCGGGCGCGGGTTCGTGTGCACGAGGCCGCAGCCGCGGCAGATGACCGTGCGTAGCGCGCTACTGCCGCGCCCTTTCTCGGCGAAGAGCAAATGATTCACGCAGCCGCACAGGTCACAGTCCTGCGCGGGTGTCTTCGGGGAACTCTCCTTCGGAACAGCCATCCGCGCGTGATTGTTAACTTTGAGGGCCGAATGTCAAAAGGCATTTGAAACTTGCCGGCACGCCGCCGCCCCACTAGACCGGAGGGATGCGATCCCTTTTCCGACGTCTCGCGCCGCTCACCGTGTGGCTCTGCCTCGTCCACGTGCTCGTGGCCGCAGAGTTCTCGCTCGCGCCTTTCGAGGCCGATGTCACCGTCCCCGTTGGCCACGGGATGATGGGCGGCGCGTGGCAGGCGAAGTCCGTCGCCGATCCGTTGCTCGCGCGCGGGTTCGTCATTCTCGGCGCGGAGAAGCCGATTGTGTTCGTCTCGGTGGATTGGTGCGAGATACGTAATGAGGCGTACGATCGCTGGCGCGCCGCGCTGGCCGAAGCGGCGGGCACCGAACTTGCGCGCGTGCTCGTCACGACCATTCACCAACACGAAGCGCCGGTAGCGGATCTGGAGGCGGAACGGATTTTGCGCGGGCGCAATCTGGCCGGCAGCGTGTGTGATTTGGAGTTCCACGAGAAGGCCGTGCGTCGCGTGGCCGAGGCGTTGCGCGCGGCGTTGCCGAAGGCCCGGCGATTCACCCATCTCGGCACCGGACAGGCGAAGGTGGAGCGGGTCGCCAGCAATCGTCGTTACCTGTTGCCCGACGGCAAACCGAGTTTTGACCGTGGCAGCGCGACGCGTAACGTGCTCGCCCGTGAAGCGAGTGAAGGCGTAGTTGATCCGTGGCTCAAGACGCTGAGCTTTTGGAATGGCGATATCCCGCTCGTCGCCGTGAGCGGTTACGCGACACATCCGATGAGTTACTACCGCACCGGCGAGGTCTCCGCCGATTTTCCCGGGCTGGCCCGCGCGCGCCGGCAAAAGGAATTGCCGGATGTGTTTCAGATTTATTTCTCCGGTTGTAGCGGCAACGTCACCGCCGGCAAATACAACGATGGCGCGCGCACCAACCGCGTCGTGTTGGCCGACCGGCTTCACGCCGCCATGGCCGTCGCATGGCGGGAAACGCGCCGGCAGCCGGTGGATAAAATCGCGTTCCGGCATGCGCCGTTGAAACTGAAAGTGCGCGAGAATGGCGATTTTGATCCGGCGGAGATGGATAAAAAGCTCATGCCCGGCGTCGCGCCGTTCCAGCAATGTCTCGCGGCGATGGGTTTGAGTTGGCGCAAGCGTTCCACTACTGGCAGGCCGATCGAGCTTCCGTTGATTGACTTCGGGGTCGCGCAATTTCTGTTGTTGCCCGGCGAGGCGTACGTGGAATATCAGCTTGCGGCGCAGAAGTTGCGGCCCGATTCCTTCGTGCTCGTGGCGGGTTATGGCGACGGCGCGACCGGCTACATCCCGACCGAGCAGCACTGGGCCGAGCGTGATGGGAATCTAAGCGATTGGTGCTGGGTGGCTCCCGGCGCGGAGCAAGTGATGATGGACGCGCTGCGGCGTGTGTTGCTGCCGCCGAGATGACCTTGCGCTGGCCGCCGTTCGGGATTACCGGTGAGATGTGAATCCCCATGAAGCGCTCATCGCGCTCAATCTCATCGAGGGCGTCGGCCCCATCCGCGTCCGCCAATTGCTCGATCACTTCGCCGACGCGCCGGCTATCCTGCGCGCCAGCAGCGCGGAACTGCTCCGGGTTCGCGGCATCGGCGCGGAAACCGCCACGGCCATCGCTCATTGGGAGAAGGGTGTGGATCTCGCCGGCGAATTGAAGCGCATCGCCGAGTTCGGTTGCCGCGTGGTCACGCAACTGGACGAGGAATATCCCGAATCGCTCCGGCAGATTTACGATCCGCCGGTGGTTCTCTATGTGAAGGGCCGAATGGAAGAGCGCGATCGGCAGGCCGTGGCAATGGTCGGTTCGCGGCAGACGACGCATTACGGCATCGAGATTGCGCGCAAGCTCGCGTGGCAGGTCGCTTCGGCAGGAGTCACGGTGGTGAGTGGCGGCGCGCGGGGCATCGACACCGCGGTGCATCAAGGTGCGCTGGCCGCGAAGGGCCGCACCATCGCCGTGCTCGGGACGGGCATCAACCTCGTCTTCCCGCCGGAGAACGCCGAACTGTTCGAGCGCATTGCCGCCAGCGGCGCGGTCATCACGCAGTTCCCGTTCAACCGACCGGCGGATAGGCAGAGTTTTCCCATCCGCAACCGCATCGTGGCCGGCATGACGCTTGGCACGGCGGTCGTCGAGGCGAACCTCACCAGCGGCGCGCTCATCACGGCGGGGCTCGCCACCGAGTACGGCCGACAAGTGTTCGCGGTGCCGGGCCGTGTCGATTCGCCGCGCAGCAAAGGCTGTCACGACTTGATCAAGAAAGGCGCGAAGCTTTGCGAGAATGCCGAGGACATTCTGAGCGAGTTCGAATATCTCTTTCCTGCAAGCAACCGTCCGGCTTCCCCGGCCGAAACCGGGAAGTTGCCGTTGCTCGAGCTTTCAGCCGAGGAACAAAAAATCCTCGCCAAACTCGACCACGAGGAGCGGCAGATGGATGAAATCATCCGCCACGCCAGCTTACCTGCGGCGACGGTTTCGGTGGCGTTGCTCGGATTAGAGATGAAACGGTTGGTGCGGCAGTTGCCCGGCAAGATTTTTGTGCGGAACACCTGAGCCACCGCGCTTGCTTTCGCGGCCGATTTCCCCTACAACGCCCGCGCAACTCAACCAAGCACTATGTACAAAATCATCGGCGGCGACGGGAAGGAATACGGCCCGGTTTCGAGCGAGCAGATTCAGCAATGGATCGCGCAGGGCCGCGCCAACGGCCAGACTCAAGTGCAGAAAGAGAGCGGCACGTTTCAGGCGCTTGCGAGCCATCCAGAACTCGCTGCGCTGTTACCGGGCGCGAGCAGGATCTCCGCTGCCAGTGCGGCGCCGTCGCAAGGGTTCCGGCCCATTACTAGTGCCAGTGCCGCGGCCGAGGTGCCGCTGCCGGCGGATGTGCTGACGCGCGATTTCCGCCTACCCATCGGCGATTGCCTGAGCCGCGGCTGGGAGTTGCTAAAGGCGAACTTCGGCATAGCGCTCGGCGTCATGCTGCTCTACATCCTCATCATTTTCGTCATTGCGCTACTGGGGATGATTCCCTGTATCGGCATTGTCTTTTCGCTGGCCAACATGGTTGTGGGCGGGCCGTTGATGGGCGGGTTGTTGTATTTCTTCATCAAGTCCTCGCGCGGCCAACGCGGCGGCGTGGATGATCTGTTCTCCGGTTTTCAACGCAACTTCATCCATCTGGTGCTCGTCCAGGTCGTGCAGGGCATTTTGCTGTGCCTCGCGATGGTGCCCGGGATCATTCTCACGGTTGGAACCTTGTTTGCGATGGGGGTCCGTTTCGAGAAAGGCCACAAGCCTTCCCCCGAGGCCGTGCTGGCGGCGGTCGCGGTCTTCCTCGTGGCGGTGCTTGTGCCGATGATCTACCTGAGCGTTCGATGGGTTTTCTCGGTGGCGCTGGTGGTGGATCGCAAGATGGATTTCTGGCAGGCGATGACGACGAGTTGGAAAGTCGTCGGCAAACATTGGTGGAAGACGTTCTGTTTCTTTTTCATGAACGGCCTGATCAGCGCGGCGGGCTGGATGTGTTTCTGTCTGGGCGGGTTGGTGACCGGTCCTTGGATGCTCTTCACCTACGCCTGCGCTTACGAGGAAGTCTTCGGGCCGCGCGGCGGTAGCGGCTCCGCGCCGTCTGCGCCATCGTCCAATGCTTGATGTCACCAAGGCCCGCGCCTGTCTGCTGACCAACCTGTTGGTACTGCCCGGTCTTGGTTCAGTAGTCGCAAGCCGTGCGACGGGCTGGTTGCAGATGACGCTTGCCGTGCTCGGCGTCTGCGCTTCGGGGACGGGCGCGATCTGGTCGTTCCGTTGGATCGTGAAGAACCGTGAAGCGATGGCCGAAGGGGCCGCGCAACTGGCCGATCTCATGCTCCCGCTCGGTGTGGCCGTGGTCGGTCTCGCTCTATTCGCTGCCGCGTGGTTGTGGGGGCTCTTCACCGGCATCGGCCTGCTGAGCGAAGCCAAGCGCGACGCCCCACCTCCGGCCTCGTAGTGCCGCAGGTTCGTCTGTGGTCGTTCGCTTGACTTTACTTTCACGGCCGCGAAGCTGGCGCGAATGAAACGGGACAGCCTACTCAAACCCGTCGCCATCGCGTTCGCCATCGCACTGATCGGCTACGCGACGCTCTACTCGTGCGACAGCCACCTGCGCACGCGCAAAGGGCCGTGGCAGGTCGAGTTCACCGCCGACACGAACGGCGTGCCGGCTATCATCATCCATCAACCCGCGCTCGGGGTGGAGCGTTTCCAACTCGTCTTCGCTGGTGAACGCGCCCCGACGAATTTCTCGCCCGCCACCATCCGTTTCGACACGCCGAAACAAAAGGTGCCGGTCGGTGAATTTCTCTACCACGATCTCATGTACCTGCCGGGCGTGGTGTCGCTGAACCTCTTCGGTCACGGCATCGAACTGCTGCCGAGGACTCTCATCGTGGACGGACGTGAGGAGCCGTGGCGGGCAACGGCGATGCTCGATCTCAAACCTGAGGCGAAAAAGCCTTTGCCGCCGGTGCCGAAGAAAAAGAAACGCTATTGAGCGCCGCGCGTCGGGCCGTTTTCTTCCGACCGCTTATTCCTTTCGCGGAAGTGCACCGGGCACATTCGTGAAGTCGAAATCCGCCACCGCCTCGGCCGCCAGCGTGCCGAGTTGCGCCCGCAGCCCGATCACGTTACCGCCGTCGGGATGATTCCGGTTCGAGAGAAAGATCACGAACGTGCGCGAGAACGGGTCGAGCCAGAGCGAGGTGCCAGTCCAGCCGGTGTGGCCGAACGAGCCGACGGGAAAGAGCTTGCCGCGCGGGCTGCTGTAGGGCGAATCGATGTCCCAGCCCAGTCCGCGCCGCGCAGAGACGGCCGCCGGAGATTGCACGCCCGTCATCAGCCGCACCGTCTCGGGCTTGAAGATGCGCGCGCCGTCCAGCTCGCCGTTGTTCAGCAGCATTCGCGCGAACCGCGCAAGGTCGCCCGCGGTGGTGAACAGACCGGCGTGACCCGCCACGCCGCCCATCCGCCGGGCAGTCGGATCATGCACCTCGCCGCGCAGATAGATATTGTTCGTCGCCGTCGTCGGTGCGATGCGCAAACGTGCGCCGGCGCTGGGGCGGAAGCCGGTGTCGTTCATTTTCAACGGCACGAAGATTTCACGCGCGGCAAAAGCATCCAACGACTCGCCGCTGGCGCGTCGCACGAGTTCGCCAAGCAGGATGAAGTTGATGTCGCTGTAAACGAACTTCGTGCCGGGCGGCGACTGCAGCTTCTCCGCACACGCCAGCTGCACGGCCCTCTCCGCGCCTTGCCACGGCGGGGCCAGACTCAGGCCGGGGCGCAATCCCGACGTGTGAGTCAGCAGATGACGCACGGTGACGCGCTCGCGGCCTTCACCGGTGAACTCATGCAGATAATCGCCCACGGAGGTATCGAGCTTCAGACGTCCGCGCTCGAGCAGCAGCGCGACGGCCGGCGCGGTGGCGACCGCCTTGGTGAGCGAGGCGGCGTCAAAGATCGTGTCCGCACTCATCGGCTCCGCTTCTGGCACGAGCGCACGATGGCCAAAGGGCTTCGAGTAGGTGGCCCCATCGCGCTCGATCCAGAGCACGCCACCGGGTAATTTCTTCTCCGCGATGGCCTGCATGATGACGGCGTCCATCGCGGCGAGTTTCTCCTCGCGAAAAACTTTTTTCGCGGGCGGGAGAGGTGGCGGGAGAGGTGGCGTGGGCTTGACGACGACCGGTGGCGGCTTCGGCGCGGGCACCGGTTTCTCTGGCGTACGGCAGGCGGAGAACGAGAGCAATGCGAGCAGCACGGATAACGCAGCGGGCGGGAGGCTGGCGGAAGCGCGGTGCATTGTGGGTGCAGGATGGGGTGTTGCTGCGTGTTTCACAAGCGCGCCCTCTTCATTCTTGGGCTTGCCGTGGATTGCGAGTGCGGCGATGATTCGACGGTTTCAACGCAAGCAATGTACCTGCAGAGCAAGACCGCATTCATGATGGCGCGTTTCCCGCACAGGGCGCTGGCGTGTTGTTTCGCGCTGTTGTTCGTCTCGTCGATCCTCGCGGCGCCGCTGGTTTATCAGAAGCCGCCGCCGGACATCGCAGAGATACTCTCCGCGCCGGATGCACCGCAGGTTTCTCTCAGCCCCGCCCGCGATCGGATGCTGCTGGTGCAGGGCCTGCGGCATCCACCCATCACCGAGTTGGCGCGGCCGATGATGCGGTTGGCCGGCCAGCGCGTGAATCCGCAGAACAACGGGCCGCACGGCGCACCAGGCTTTGTGGGGATCACGCTCAAGACGTTTGCCGATGGCAAGGAGCGCAAAGTGACGTTGCCGGACAATTCACGCGTTAGTTTCCCCGCGTGGTCGCCGGATGGGAAACTCTTCGCCGTGGTGCGTTATGGCTCGACACAATTGGAACTGCTCATCGGCGACGCGCAGAGCGGACAGATGAAGGTGTTGAAGGGCGCGGCGCTCAACGGCGCGTTCGGCGAGGTCTTCCAGTGGATGCCCGACAGCCAGCACATCCTTTGCAAAGTAGTGCCGGCGAAACGCGGGAAGCCGCCGGTGGCACCGCTGGCGCCGGTGGGGCCGCTCGTGCAGGAGAGCGGCGCGAAGGCCGTGCCTGTCTGGACTTATCAGGACCTCTTGCAGAGCACGCACGACGAGGAATTGTTCGACCACTATCTCACGGCGCAGTTCGCGCTCGTGAACGCTCGCTCGGGTCAGGTCACGCCGATTGGCAAGCCCGGCGTGTTCTCAGCGGTGGAGCCGTCGCCGGACGGTCGGTTCCTGCTGGTGGAGAGCATTCATCGTCCTTACTCGTACCGAGTACCCATCACGTTGTTCCCGAAAAAAATCGAGGTGTGGGATCGCGCGGGACAAGTGGTGAAACCGCTCGCCGAGCATCCCTCAAGCGAACATCTCACGCTCGGCGGCGTCACCGCTCAACCCCGTGGGCACCATTGGCAACCGACGGAACCGGCCACGTTGGTCTGGATCGAAGCGCTGGATGGCGGTGATCCGCGCGCGAAGGTGGAGCACCGCGATCGCGTGCTGCTGTGGACCGCGCCGTTCGCGATGGAGTCGCGCGAGTTAGCGCGACTCGAGCATCGTTTCTCGGCGTTGACGTGGGGCGAGGATGGGCGGACGGCGTTGCTGCGCGAGTTCCAGAGTAGCCGCCGCTGGTATCGTACATGGCTGTTCAATCTCGATAAAACCGAGGCCGCACCGCGCCTGCTGTGGGATTTGTCGGCGCACGAGCGATTCAACCACCCCGGCACGCCGTTGCTGCGTGCGCTGCCGAACGGCAAGCGCGTGATGCGCATGGCCGAGGGCGCGATCTTCCTCACTGGCCAGGGCGCGTCGCCCGAGGGCGATCGGCCGTTTCTGGATCGGCTTGATTTGACGACGCTCGAAACCCAGCGCCTTTTCCGCTGCAACGAAGCCAGTTACGAGAGTGTGGTGGCTTTCGTGAAGAACGACGGTTCTCAATTCATCACACGTCGTGAAACCGCCGCCGAGCCACCGAATTACTTCCTGCACGGCGTCGGCGAACCGCGGCCGCTCACTCAATTCCGCGATCCGTTCCCGCAGTTGCGCGAGGTGAAAAAACAACTCGTCACGTATCAGCGCGACGATGGAGTGCCTCTATCCTTCACGCTTTATCTGCCACCCGGTCACGAACCGGGCAAACCGCTGCCGACCATTCTCTGGGCGTATCCGCGCGAGTTCACCGACGGCGATCTCGCAGGTCAGCAGGTCTTCTCGCCGCACCGCTTCACGCGTTTCACCGGCGCGTTGCATCTCTTTTTCGCACTCCGTGGTTACGCGGTGCTGGACAACGCCTCGTTGCCGGTGATCGGCGATCCGAAGACGGCGAACGACACGTTTGTGCCGCAGATCATCGCCGCGGCGAAAGCGGCGGTGGACAAAGCGGTAGAATTGGGCGTGACCGATCCCCGCCGCGTTGGCGTGGGCGGGCATAGCTACGGGGCCTTCATGACGGCCAACCTGCTCGCGCACACGGATCTTTTCCGTGCCGGCGTAGCGCGCAGCGGCGCCTACAATCGCACCCTCACGCCGTTTGGATTTCAGAGCGAGCGGCGCACGCTGTGGGACGCGCCGGAGACGTACTTCAAAGTCTCGCCGTTGCTGCACGCGGACAAACTCAAGGAGCCGCTGCTGCTGATCCACGGCGAGATGGACAACAACCCCGGCACTTTTCCGGAGCAGAGCGAGCGCCTTTTCCACGCGCTCAACGGCACCGGCGGCACCGCGCGGCTCGTGATGCTGCCATTCGAGTCGCACAACTACATCGCGCGCGAATCCGTCGGCCACACGCTGCACGAGATGCTCGCGTGGCTCGACAAGCACGTGAAGAACGCCGACAACGGCTCGCCCGGTGAAACCGCTGGGAAGTGATCTTCAGCCGCACCACGGCTGCGTCGGAACCGATACGCTCCAGCAGCCAGATTCTCCCAAGCCTCACACTTTTTGTGGTATCCCCACCAGGAATTGAACCTGGATAAGCGGTTTAGGAAACCGCTGCTCTATCCATTTGAGCTATGGGGACGCACTGGCAGCCGTGACTCTTGATACGGTGGGGCGCGAGGGC